>Ga0194127_10007711_pt1 | contig 11759 bp, 15 predicted proteins | sample TA2KigC100mmetaG_FD_148624 | JGI IMG/M metagenome (GOLD analysis project Ga0194127, IMG submission 148624) | Freshwater microbial communities from Lake Tanganyika, Tanzania - TA2015036 Kigoma Deep Cast 100m | ecosystem: Environmental > Aquatic > Freshwater > Lake | place: Tanzania: Lake...
GGGGTCGAAGAAATAAACGCTCTTGAGACAGAGTTCGCGGCTCTGTCCAATGAGGAGCTCCGTGACAAAACGAAGGAATTCCTCGGCCGGCTTCAGGCTGGGGAGTCCTTGGACGACATCATGGTGGAAGCCTCCGCCGCGGTGCGGGAGGCGTCGAAGCGCACCACGGGCCTGCGCCACTTCGACGTGCAACTGATGGGCGGCATGGTGCTGCACGAGGGCAAGGTGGCGGAGATGAAAACCGGCGAGGGCAAGACCCTGGTTGCCACTCTGCCCCTCTATCTCAACGCTTTGGAGGGCAAGGGGTGCCACCTGGTCACGGTCAACGATTACCTGGCCAAGCGTGACACCCAATGGATGGGCCCCATTTATCATCTCTTGGGTCTCTCGGTGGGGGTTATCCAGCACGAGTCAGCCTTTCTCTTCGATCCTGAGTACTTAGCCGACGATGAGCGCTATCAGTACCTGCGGCCCGTGAGCCGCCGCGAGGCCTATGCGGCCGATATCACCTACGGCACCAACCACGAGTTCGGCTTCGACTATCTGCGGGACAACATGGTGGTGGACCTCTCCCAGCAGGTGCAGCGAGGCTTTCACTACGCCATCGTAGACGAGGTGGACTATATCCTCATAGACGAAGCTCGCACTCCCCTCATCATCTCCGGCCCGGCCGAGGAACCGGATACCAACTACCGCCGCATGGCCGACCTCGTCCCCCGCCTGCGACGCGAGGCGGATTACGTCATAGAGGAGAAAGGCCGGGTGGTCACCCTCACCGAAGAGGGGATCGAGAGGATGGAGAGGTGGCTGGGGGTGGACAACCTCTACTCCCCGGCGAACTTTGCCCTGACCCCCTACGTGGATAATGCCTTACGTGCTCAGACTATCTTCCATCGGGATCGTGACTACATCGTCAAAGACGGCCAGGTGATCATCGTGGACGAGTTCACCGGCCGCCTGATGTACGGGCGGCGCTACTCAGAGGGGCTGCACCAGGCCATCGAGGCCAAGGAGGGGGTGGAGGTGCAGCGGGAGAACCTGACCCTGGCCACCATCACCCTGCAGAACTACTTCCGCATGTACGAGAAGCTGGCGGGCATGACCGGGACCGCAGCCACCGAGGCCGAGGAGCTACACAAGATCTACGGCCTGGACGTGGTGGTGCTGCCCACCAACGTCGAGTACCGGGCTCTGGCGGGAGAACTGACCCCGGAGAACTGACTACCCAGAGAGAGCGACGCAACGGGGTGGAGATCGTAACCTATCGAAATCCCGATAACGACGAGCTGTATCACAAACGCCTTGATTACCCGGACCTGGTCTATAAAAGCGAAGATGCCAAATTCCGAGCCGTGGTGCAGGAGATCAAGGAGCTGCAAGAGCAGGGGCGGCCGGTGCTGGTGGGAACGGTCTTCATCGAGAGGTCTGAGATGCTCTCGGAGATGCTCAGACGCAGAGGTATCCCCCACCAGGTGCTTAACGCCAAATACCACGAGAAAGAAGCGGCCATCATCACCCAGGCTGGACGTCCAGGCGCGGTGACCATCGCCACCAATATGGCCGGGCGGGGCGTGGACATCCTCCTGGGCGGCAACCCGGAGGGCATGGCCAGAGAAGAACTACGCCGCCAGGGGGTGGACCTGACCACTGTCTCTCAAGAACAGTGGGCCGAGGCCCTGGCCAGGGCCAAGGAAACTTGCGAACGGGATCGAAAGAAGGTGCTGGAACTGGGTGGGCTCCAGGTGCTGGGTACCGAGCGCCACGAAGCGCGGCGTATTGACAACCAGTTGCGGGGTCGCTCCGGGCGTCAGGGTGACCCTGGCTCCTCTCGTTTCTACGTCTCGCTGGAGGACGACCTGATGCGCCGCTTCGGCGGCGAGCGAGTCAAGGGCTTCATGGAGTGGGCAGGAATGGACGAGGACATCCCCATCGAGCACGACTTGGTGACCAAGTCCATCGAGAACGCCCAGGTCAGGGTAGAGGGTTACAACTTCGACATCCGCAAGCATCTCCTGGAATACGACGACGTGATCAACAAGCAGCGCGAGATCATCTACCAGCAGCGCCATCAGGTGCTTAGTTTTAGGAGAACCTCAAGCCCATCGTCATGGACATGATCCGCGAGGAACTTGCCGGCCTGGTGGCCATGCATACTACTGGATACGCCGAGGATTGGGATCTGGAAGCATTGCAGGCGTCTCTGCGAACTATCATGCCCCTGCCACCCTCCCTCTTTCCCCCCCAACTTGGGGGGGATGAAGGGGGGGCGGCCCGCTGGAGGAAGCTAGCGCCCAGGGAGATCGAAGAGCATCTCCTGGACCTGGCCGAAAGGCTCTACGAGGAAAAGGAGCGGGAGCGGCAACTGGGTGCGGAGGACATGCGCCAGTTGGAGCGTTTGGTGATGCTGCGGGCCGTGGACAGTCTGTGGATCAGGCACCTCACCAGCCTCGACGATCTACGGGAGGGCATCGGTCTGCGGGCCTACGGCCAACAGGACCCTTTGGTGGCCTTCAAGAAAGAGGCACACGAGATGTACGCCGACCTCCTGGCGGCCATCCAACACGCCATAGTGGGCGACATCTACCGCGTCAGTTTGGTCAGAGAGCCGCAGCCGCGCCCCATGCGTGAGATGCGCACCAGTGTGGAGGCCCAGCGTGCCCCTCAGCCGGTCAGAACGGCTGGAGCCAGGGTCGGGCGCAACGACCCCTGTCCCTGCGGCAGTGGCAAGAAGTATAAACACTGCTGCATGCGCCAGGAGCAGGCTTCGGCTGCCAGCGAGGAGAAGTCATCGCGCAGCCGGTCGAGACGCCGCAGGCGCAGGTGAGACTCCCATTTGGAGATTTGAAGTATGGCCATCACCACCTTTGCTCAATTGATGGAGAAAGCGAGAGAAGCAGGGCCGAAGACAGTGGCCATCGCTGCCGCCCAGGAAAAGGAGATTCTCCTGGCAGCCCAGGACGCTGAAAAACAAAATCTTTGCGAGTGCATCCTGGTAGGAGATCGGGCAATCCCAGTGCATCCTGGTAGGAGATCGGGCAATCATCACGGAAATCGCCCAGGAGGACTCTATAGAGATTCGCCGCATGATGATCATCCACGAGCCCGATCTCAGACTGGCCGCCCGCAAGGTGATGGAACTGGTGAACCTGGGCCACGCCCAGATCGCCATGAAAGGCAAGATCGAGACGGGCGACTTCCTGCGGGCCGCGCTGGACAAGGAGGCCGGGCTACGGGTGGGTCGCCTATTGACCCACGTGGGCATCTTCGAGATCCCCGGCTTCGATCGCCTCATCTTCATCAGCGATGCCGGGGTGGTAGTGGCCCCCACCATGGAGCAAAAGATCGAGATCGTCCAGAACGCCATCTACGTTGCTCAGCGGCTGGGAGTGGAGCAGCCACGGGTGGCCATCCTGGCCGCCACAGAGATGGTCAACCCCAAGATCTGGCCGCCACAGAGATGGTCAACCCCAAGATCCCCACCACTCTCGACGCTGCTAACCTCTCCAAGATGGCCGATCGGGGGCAGATCAAAGGTGGCCTCATAGACGGTCCCTTGGCTCTGGATAACGCCATCTCCCTGGAATCAGCCCAGATCAAGGGCATCAAGAGTGATGTCGCGGGCCAGGCCGATATCCTGATCCCTCCCGATGTTGAAGCCGCCAACGTTCTAGCCAAAGCCATCACCTATTTCGCCAAGGGGAATATGGCGGGGGTTGTAGTGGGTGGCAAGTCCCCTGTCATAGTGTCCTCCCGCTCCGATCCCCACGAGACTAAACTGGTCTCTATGGCCTTAGGAGTTCTACTAGCGACGCGAGAATAAGCCTTCGCCTGGCCATTTATCGTCGTCCGACCAGGCGATGGAACAACTATCACCAAAACCGCCAAATGGGAGGACCAACTATGCATCGAATCTATGGTATCGTGCTGTTCGTGGCCGGAATAGGGTTCCTGATATTAGGTGGCTATCTGTTGTATACAGGATATATGGATAGCAGGCTCGTTGTGGATTGGCAAAACATGTTGTTCGCTGCTGGGGTTTGTATATTTGGGTATTTGCTGGCCGTAGCAGGTTACAGGATGTCTAGAGAAGAACGCTTATGAGAAACAAAAGACGGGTGCTCACAGGCTAACACGTCGTTGGGACTGCGTCATCCAGGAGGGGCAGCTATGATCCAGCAAGTCTATGGTCTCGTGATGTTCCTGGCCGGAGTAGGGTTCATACTGCTAGGCGCCTATCTGTTGTATATAAGTGGTCTCTTGGGTTGGGAGGACATGTTGATCGTGGCTGGGATATGCCTGTTTGGGTATATGCTGGCTGTAACAGGTTACAGGATGTCCAGGGGAGATCGCTTTTGAGCGGCCAAAGGAGAGCGCACATCAGGAACTTTGTCGAACTCGTTGGAATAGTGAAGAGGAAAGGCCCCAGGCGAGTGGCTATCGTCGCTCCCCACGACCGGGCTACCCTGCTGGCGGCCAGCGAGGCGCAAAAGGAGGGACTGGCTTATCCTGTTCTGGTTGGCGACTCGGCGGCTATGGCGGGGCTCGCCGAGGAAAGGGGCATTGAGCTGGCCAGCATGATCGTGGTGGATGAGCCCCATCCCAAACTGGCAGCGCATCGAGCCGTGGAGCTGGTCAAAAACGGCCAGGCGGACCTGGTCATGAACGGCCTGGCTCAGCCCCGCTATATCTCTTTGAGGCTGCCTTGGATAAGGAGGGGGGGTTACGTACAGGCCGCCTGCTAACCGATGTCGGCGTCTTCGAGATCCCAGGCCTCGATCGGCTGCTCCTGGTCAGTGACATCGGCCTGGTAGTCTCGCCCACGCTGGAGCAGAGGATGGCCATCGTCCAGAACGCCATCGGGGTTGCTCACCAGTTGGGCATCGAGGAGCCTAGAGTGGCCATCCTGTCAGCTACGGAGACGGTGGACCCCAGAATTCCCTTGAGCGTAGATGCGGCTAACCTCTCCAAAATGGCCCAGCGGGGGCAGATCAAGGGTGGCGTCGTTGATGGCCCCCTGGCCCTGGACATCGCCGTCTCCCCTCACTCGGCGCGTATAAAAGGCGTCAAGGGCGATGTGGCCGGCCAGGCGGATATACTCGTCGTGCCCGACGTCGAGGCAGGCAACTTGCTGGCCAAGACCATCGTCTGCTTTGCCAGAGGAAAAATGGCCAGCGTGGTGGTAGGGGGGCAGTGTCCCCTGGCCATGCCCTCCCGCGCCGACCCGCCAGAGGCCAAACTTGTCTCCCTGGCCCTTGGGGTGCTGATGGCTTGACGACAGGTCCATAAATCAATAAGCAACGAGGAGGTTGCCAGGCATGCCAGAGATTCCCATCAACGGAGAAGGAGGAAGCGCATGATCGAGATCAGGATACACGGCCGCGGCGGCCAGGGGGCGGTTATCGCCTCCAAGGTGCTGGCGGCTGCTGTATTTAAAGAAGGCAAATACGTGCAATCCTTCCCGGCCTTCGGAGTGGAGCGCCGAGGTGCGCCAGTTACGGCTTTCACCCGCATTGACGATCAGCCCGTGCGAATCCGCTGCCAGATCTACGAGCCCGATCACATCGTGGTGCTGGATCCGACCTTGCTGGAAGCGGTGGATGTTACCACCGGCCTGAAGGAAGGGGGACGGATCCTCATCAACAGCGAGCAGCACCCTGCCACCTTCGACCTGCCGGCCAGGTATCGGGTAGCCACCGTTGACGCTAACTCCATCGCCATCAAGTATAAGCTGGGGCCCAAGAGCGCGCCCATCGTCAACACAGCCATCCTGGGAGCCTTTGCCAGGGCTACGGGCATAGTGAGCCTGGAGGCCCTCGCCGAGGCGGTGCGTGAGGCCGTGCCTATAAAACCAGAAGAGAATGTGGCCGCTACCCGAGAGGCTTATGAGAGCGTCAAAGCGCCATAGCGTCTATGCCTTATCGCTGAGCCGTTATGACGCTAAGACGCTTTTTGTAAGGAGAAGCTATGCCTGAAGAAATTGTTTTCAAGACTGAGGCCGACATGCCTCCCCTCCCTATGTCCCTCGGAACAACCCTGGTCAACAAGACGGGGAGTTGGAGGTATATCCGGCCCCTTTATATGGATAAAACCCCTCCCTGTAATAACAAGTGCCCCGCCGGGGAAGACATCGTCGGCTATCTGGCCCTGGTCAAAGAGGGAAAGTATAAACAGGCGTGGGAGCTGATCAAGCAGGAGAACCCCTTCCCAGGGGTGTGCGGGCGGCGGGTGTGCCCCCATCCTTGCGAGAGCAAGTGTAACCGCGAGGAGTTGGGGGGGGCGATAGCAATTCACACCATAGAGCGGTTCCTGGCCGACTGGGCAGCGTCTCAGCATCTCGGCGTCTCAGCGTCCAAGCAGCGCTACGACGCTAAGGTCGCTGTGATCGGCTCCGGGCCGGCTGGCCTCTCCTGTGCTTACCACCTGGCCCGTCGGGGCTACCCCGTCACCGTCTTCGAAGCCCTGCCGCTGGCAGGAGGCATGATGAGGGTGGGCATCCCAGAGTATCGCCTGCCCCGCCAGGTGTTGGACCGAGAAATCGCCGACATCGAAGCCGTGGGGGTAGAGATCAGAAACGGGATGCGCCTGGGCGCTAACCTGCGGATGTCTGATCTCGACGATTACGACGCCGTCTTCATCGCGGTGGGGCTGCAGCAGAGCCGCAAGCTGAGCATCCCAGGCGAGGAGGCCGAGGGGATCGTTCACGGGCTGGAGTTTCTGAACAGGGTGCATCGGGGCGAAGAGGTCCAGGTGGCCCCCAGGGTGATGGTAATCGGCGGAGGCAACACGGCCGTAGACGCCGCTCGCACAGCATTGCGCCTGGGCTCAAAAGCAACGATCCTCTACCGCCGCTCGCGGGCGGAGATGCCAGCCATCACCGAGGAGATCGAGGAAGCCCTGGCGGAGGGTGTAGAGATCCGCTACTTAACGACTCCTATTGAAGTGTTGACTGAAAGCGGCCGGGTAACGGGCCTGAAGTGCGTGAAAATGGGATTAGGGGCGCCTGACGAGAGCGGGCGACGTCGTCCCATCCCCATCGAGGGCTCTGAGTACACCCTCGAAGCAAACACCATCATACCTGCCATTGCCCAGGAACTGGAAGATGGAAGCTGGAAGCTGGAAGATGGAAGCTGGAAGTTGGAAGCTGGAGATCGGAGGCCTGCCCTGAGTCTGGCCGCAGGGTTGGAGGTCGAGGGGGGGCGCATTGTCATCAACGAAGCTGGAGCGACGACGGCGCCCGCCATCTTTGCAGGCGGTGACGCAGCCACGCCGTTTGGCACCGTGGCCCATGCCATTGGCTCTGGAAAACGCGCCGCCCTGGCCATTGACAGGTACCTCAGGGGAGGAGTGCCCCCTGGAGCGGATGGCGCAGCCTCAGATGCCTGTCGAAAAGAGGGTGCGCGGTTTCCAGGAGGTGAACCTGGGCTTCAGTGAGAAGGACGCTCAAGCTGAGGCCGAGCGGTGCTTCAGTTGCGGCACCTGCAACCTGTGCGATACTTGCCTGATCTTCTGCCCCGACGTGGCTATCGCTCGCCTGATGGCCCCTCCCTATCCCGTGCCCCTGGCCTGCTTGAATGGCGCAGGGTACAAAGTGAACTACGATTACTGCAAGGGGTGCGGCGTCTGCGCCGAGGAGTGTCCTCGCTACGCCATATCCATCGAGGAGGAGCTGAAATGGAAAAAGTGATCATGGGCAACCACGCCGTCTCCTACGGAGCAAAGCTGGCCAGGGCCCAGGTTATCGCGGCCTATCCCATCACCCCGCAGACCCAGATCGTGGAGATACTGTCGGAGTTCTGCGCCGATGGGCTCCTGGACGCCAAGTTCATCAAAGTGGAAAGTGAACACTCGGCCATGGCCGCCTGCATCGGGGCCTCATCGGCTGGGGCACGGGCCTTCACCGCTACCTCGGGCCACGGATTGGCCCTGATGCACGAGATGCTCCACTGGGCGACCGGGGCCAGGCTGCCCATCGTCATGGCCAACGTGAACCGGGCCATGGGCCCCGGCTGGTCCATCTGGACCGAGCAAACCGATAGCCTGTCTCAGCGGGACACGGGGTGGCTGCAGTTCTATTGCGAGAGCAATCAGGAGGTGCTAGATACGGTCATCCAGGCTTTCAAAATCGCCGAACGAGTCCTCCTGCCCGTCATGTTGGTTTTGGATGCGTTTTTTCTTTCCCATACCGAGGAGCCTGTGGACATCCCAGACCAGGAGTTGGTGGATAGCTACTTGCCCCCCTACGATGCTCGATACAAGCTCGACACGAGCGATCCCCACGCCTTTGGTGCTCTGGTAACGCCTGACCATTACATGGAGCTGCGCTACAAGATCCAGCAAGCCATGGAGGAGGCCATCGAGGTGGTTCGCCAGGCTGATAGAGAGTTCGGGGGGGGCTTCGGGCGCAGTTATGGCCTGGTGGAGGGATGTGGACGAACTGCGGGAGGAGGGCCACAAGATAGGGCTGCTCAAGGTGCGCATGTTCCGCCCCTTCCCTGTCGAGGATATTCGAGAGGCTCTGGCGGGGGCCAGCAAAGTGGCGGTCATAGATCGCAACATCTCCTTCGGCCACGGCGGCATCTTCGCCGAGGAGACAAAAGCGGCCCTCTACAACGGGGCCCATCGGCCGCCCATCTTTGGCTTCGTCATCGGCCTGGGCGGCCGGGACGTTACCCCTGCCTCAATCCGGGGCATCGCCGAGTACACCCTGGAGCACGACGTGCCTGAGACGGAGATAATTTGGAGAGAGGTGAAGAAATGAGTTACGCTATACCCGATGAAGAACTGCTGCTTTCCGGCCATCTGGCTTGCCCAGGTTGTGGAGGGTCGCTATCCATGCGCCTGGCATTGAAGGCTTTGGGCGAGGAGACCCTCGTTATTATTCCCGCCTGCTGCTGGTCCATCATCGCCGGAGCATTCCCCTACTCCTCGCTGAAGGTGCCCTTGATGCACACCGCCTTCGAGACGGGGGGCTCTGTGGCGGCGGGGATCAAGGCCGGCTTAGAGATACTAGGAGACACGAAGACCACGGTGCTGACCTGGGCTGGTGACGGCGGCACCTTCGACATCGGTCTGCAGGCCCTGTCTGCCGCCGTGGAGCGCAACGATGACTTCATCTACGCCTGCTACGACAACGAGGCGTACATGAATACGGGCATCCAGCGCTCTTCGGCCACGCCCTGGGGAGCCTGGACGACCACCACCCCGGTGCGGCATCCCAAGGAGACGCCTAAGAAGGACATCGTGGCCATCATGGCTGCCCATCGCATCCCCTACACCGCCACCGCCACCGTCGCCTATCCGGAGGACCTGGTGCGCAAGTTCCAGAAAGCCAGGGGAATCCGCGGGTCCAAGTTTATCCACATCCTCTCCCCCTGTCCGCCCGGCTGGAAGACCGAGCCCGCCCACTCCATTCGTATCTCGCGTCTGGCCGTGGAGAGCAAGGTCTTCCCCCTCTACGAAGTGGAGAACGGCGAGAAGTGGAAGATCACCGTCTGGCCCAGGCGGGAAGTGCCCGTGCGGGAGTATCTCACGTTGCAGGGGGGTCACCGTCTGGCCCAGGCGGGAAGTGCCCGTGCGGGAGTATCTCAAGTTGCAGGGCCGCTTCAGCCACCTCACCGAGGAGGACATCGAGTTCATCCAGGAGAACGTGGATCGAGAGTGGGAGAGGCTGGTAGCAAGGGCGGGGCGTTGAAGGAGGGTGCTAATCAGAGTGCCGTCAGGAGCAAAGCTGCCGGAGAGAAATGTCACCGTGACCGAAGTTAGACCCTCGTCTTTGCCAGGGCCCGCAGACGTTCCACCGACTCCACAGGCACCATTATGCCTCCCATTTCAACGGTGTCCAGCACGTCTGGGCCGTGGAAATCGCTCCCACCCGTAGGTATCAGGTCGTATTTGCGGGCCAGATCAGCCAACCCCCGTATATCCTCGGCCGAATAGCCGTTATAGTACACCTCCAGGCCAACCAGCCCCCGTTCCATCAAAGAAGGCAAGAAGTGCGTTACTTTGAGAGGGTGGGCCAACACAGGCAACCCCTGGACCTCTTTGAGCAAGGACACGGCGTCTGCAGGACGGAGCTTGTAGCGTTCCACGTAGGCGGGGCCATTGCGCCCGATGTAAAGGTCAAAAGCTTCGTCAGTGGAAGCGGCGTACCCCATCTTGACCATAGCCTGGGCGATGTGCGGCCGGCCAACGGAACCATCGCCCGCCAACTCAGCCACTGCCTCCCACTGCAATGGTAATCCCAGGGCCGACAGCTTGGCAACCATCCCCCTGGCCCGTCGGAGACGGGCATCGCGCATGGCGCGCAGCTTCCCCCGAAGAGCCGGGTGGTGATGGTCGAGGTAGTACCCCAGCAGGTGGACCTCCTCGTGGGGAACGTCGCAGCTAATCTCCACCCCAGGAATGACTTCGAGCCCTGTGCCCCTGGCGGCCTCCAAAGCCTCGTCAACTCCCTCCGTCGTGTCATGGTCGGTGATGGCAATGGCCAGGAGATTACGCTCCAACGCCATGGCCACCAACTCCGAGGGAGAAAACTGACCATCAGACGCGGTGCTATGCAGGTGCAGGTCAACGCGGCTGATCATCGGGGCTCCACAGTCAACTTCATCGCCGTGCGCTGTTTGCCCTCGATTTCCACCTCGGTGAAGGTAGGAATACAGATCACGTCTATCCCATCGAGAGCAAGATACCCCCTGGCTATGGCCACTGCTTTGAGGGCCTGATTCACCGCCCCCGCCCCGATCGCCTGAGCCTCAGCTCGTCCGCTTTCTCTAACCACCCCAGCAATGGCTCCCGCCACTGCCGTAGACCTCGATCTCGCCGATACCTTGAGGATCCCCATGCTTGCCTCCCATCGTAGCCATAATGAGCACCCTTGCCTAGATATTTTACACGATAATCGCCATAGAAGCAAGCTCTCTACGCCCAGGCACTTGAACATAAATATCCTTAAAACATTCTAGACTTTAAGATTGCTGGTGTAAAATCTATTGTCAAAAGAAGATAATTTTGGTAAAATATCCATACTAGATTTGCCTCATTGGATAACCCTGTGTAAATCTGGCTTTCACCCACCACCCCATGTTCCAAGTTGCACCATAAGCACCTCTCAAACCCCGCAAATACATCTGTGAAAGCACCAGACATTCGAGCAAGGATGCTCCAGGAATCGCCAGGCGTCTACACAACCCATAACGAGACCCCGTTTTTGAGATAGTTCGCGGCCGAAGTCCTCAGGCCGAAGCCAACCACGATGAGCGAAAGGGTAGCACGACGACAGCATGAACGCTGATCAAATCTGGCAGGCAGCATTAGGTGGGAACTACAACTGCAAATGACCAAACCCACCTTCGATACCTGGCTCAAGAACACCAGAGCCATTTCTTATGAGGATGGTACTATCATCATAGGAGTACACAATGCTTATGCCAAGGATTGGCTCGAAAACCGCCTGCTGTCGGTTATCAAGCGCACCCTGGTAGGCATCGTGAATCGCGCTGTAGAGGCAAAATTCGTCCTAAACGCCAACCCCCTTGAGGAAGAATCCCCGCTGCCGTTGCTGCAATCCTCGGTTTCCCAGCCTGAAATAATCGCCAACCAGCCCCCCTCGTCCACGATGCTCAATTCAAGATATACCTTCTCCACCTTTATCATCGGCCCCAGCAACCGCCTGGCTCATGCCGCTGCTCTGGCAGTGGCTGAGAATCCAGCCCAGGCTTACAATCCGCTCTTCATCTACGGGGGCGCAGGGCTGGGCAAAA
>Ga0194127_10007714_pt1 | contig 11756 bp, 11 predicted proteins | sample TA2KigC100mmetaG_FD_148624 | JGI IMG/M metagenome (GOLD analysis project Ga0194127, IMG submission 148624) | Freshwater microbial communities from Lake Tanganyika, Tanzania - TA2015036 Kigoma Deep Cast 100m | ecosystem: Environmental > Aquatic > Freshwater > Lake | place: Tanzania: Lake...
AAGTCGTTGAAAAAAACTGGAGCGGGCGAAGGGATTCGAACCCTCGACCCCAACCTTGGCAAGGTTGTGCTCTACCCCTGAGCTACGCCCGCGCTCCGGCCGGAAACCCCAAGTCGCGAAAGGGCAAATCCGGTCGCGCGGGATAATACGCCAACGGGACCGCTTTGCAAGCCGCGGCGCGGGCGAATCACCTCGCGTACTATCGTAAAGATGCGCCCCATAGGGGCGCGCCGGGCTTGCGAGAACGGCCCGAACCCGCCATGTATTGGGCGCGGGAACGCTCATGGAATTCCTCATCGGACAGACGCCGAAAAACGCCTCTTCCGCCGCCGCCGGCGGCGCGAAGCCCGTGCCCGCCGACCTGATCAAGGACGGCTCGACTGCGGCCTTCATGAAGGACGTGATCGAGATGTCGCGCCAGGTGCCGGTGATCGTCGATTTCTGGGCGCCGTGGTGCGGACCATGCAAGCAGCTCGGGCCCATGCTCGAAAAGCTCGTGCGCCAGGCCGCCGGGCTGGTGCGCATGGTCAAGATCAACGTCGACGAAAACCAGGACCTCGCCGCACAGATGCGGATCAGCTCTATCCCGATGGTCTACGCTTTTCATCGCGGCCAGCCGGTCGACGGCTTCGCCGGGGCTATCCCTGAAAGCCAACTCAAGACCTTCATCGAGCGACTGACCGGCGGCGCCAAGGCGCCGGTCGATGTCGCGCTGGAGACCGCGCACGCCCAACTCACCGCCGGCGACGCGCGCGGCGCCGCCAGAATATTCGCCGAGGTTCTGGCCCAGGACCCGACCAACGCGTCGGCGCTCGGCGGCATGATCCGCGCGAGCGTCGCCGTGGGCGATTTAGCCCGCGCCAAACAGATCGCGGGCGGATTGTCGTCCGCGCTCCGCGCGCAAGGAGACATCGCCTCCGCCATCGCCGCGCTCGAGATCGCCGAGCAAGCCAAATCCTCCGGCGCCGGCGACACCGCAGGGCTCGAAGCGAAGATCGCCGCCAATCCCGCCGATCATCAAGCCCGGCTCGACTTGGCGCGGGCGCGGCTTGCCGCCGGCAATCAGGAAGGCGCGATCGACGATTTGCTCGAGATCGTCCGGCGCGACCGGAATTGGAACGACGGCGCCGCGCGGGCGCAACTGCTGAAGATTTTCGACGCTCTTGGTCCGCAAGATGCGCGCACTGTCGCCGGGCGGCGGCGGTTGTCGTCGATTCTTTTTGCCTGAGGCGCGCCATGGCCAGCCGCAATCCCGACGTCGATACGCCGCTTCCGGCCGAATTGCCCGTCTTTCCCTTGAGCGGCGTGCTGCTGTTGCCGGGCGGCCGGGTGCCGTTGCAGATTTTCGAGCCGCGTTATCTCGCCCTGATCGAGGACGCGCTCGGCGCGGGTCGCATGCTCGGCATGGTGCAGCCGGTGAAGCCCGCGCGCGACCCGATTCCCGATGGCGTCGCGCTCTATCCGGTCGGTTGCGCGGGACGCATTATGTCCTTCGCGGAATCCGACGACGGCCGCTATTTCGTCATCCTCGCCGGGGTCAGCCGTTTTCGTATTCGTTCCGAATTGCCGGGAAAGCGCGGTTATCGTCGCATCGCGCCCGACTGGGCGCCGTTCGCCTGCGACCGCGAGGACGGGCCCGAACCCGAAATCGATCGGCCGCGCCTGGTCAAGGCGGCGCGCGCGTTCTTCGCCGCGCGCGGGCTCGCCGCGGAAGACCGTTCGCTCGACGAACTCAACGGCCCGGCGTTGGTGACGTGGCTGGCCATGGCCTGCCCGTTCGGCGCGAGCGAAAAGCAGGCGCTGCTCGAATGCGCGTGCCACGCCGAACGCGCGGAGACGCTTGCCGCCACTCTCGAACTCGCCGCCCATGAAGCGGGCGGCGACCGGCCCGGACCCGGCCTTCGCCATTGAGCCCTTCGCCACTGAAGGACCACAACCGATGACCGCGCGCCAAGTCGATCCCAAGCTGCTCGAAATCCTGGTTTGTCCCTTGACCAAGGGGCCTCTGCGTTACGACGCCCAGGCCCAGGAGCTGATCAGCGATCAGGCCCAACTCGCCTATCCGATCCGCGACGGGATTCCGATCATGCTGGCCGACGAGGCGCGTCCCTTGGACAAACCGCGCCCCGATAAGGGCGCTCAGCCATGAGCGCGGAAACCTCGCGCGCCTTCGGCACCAAGATCAAGCCGAAGGAAATCCGCCTCAAGAAAGCGGACAAGATTCTCGAAGTCGATTTCGAGGACGGCAAGTCGTTCCGTTTCCCGGCGGAATTCCTGCGGGTCGAAAGCCCCTCGGCCGAAGTCCAGGGCCACGGCCCCGGCCAGAAGACGCTGCTGACCGGGCGGCGCCACGTCGGCATCATCAATGTCGAGCCGGTCGGCAACTACGCCATCAAGATCGTGTTCGACGATCTCCACGACACCGGCATTTATTCGTGGGAGACGCTCTACGACTACGGGCTTCGCCAGGACGAAATGTGGAAGACCTACACCGACGAACTCGCCAAGCGCGGCCTCAGCCGCGACCCTTAATAGAACGCGGCCTCAGCCGCGATCCGTAGAGTCAATCCCGAATCACTGTCTCCATTTCGTCATTCCCGCGAACGCGGGAATCCAGCTTTTTCAAAACCCTGGACCCACGCTTGCGCGGGGTGACGGGTTGGGACTTATACAGAGTTTCCTTAAAGCGTGCCCGGTCCCTGATCGCGGTATAATTCTCAGCCGCCGCCGAGAAACTTGTCGATGGCCTCGGCGGCTTCGTCGGCGAGCAGATCGCGGAAGAAGTGATTCGCGCCGTCGACGGTCGCCACCCGGACGTTCGGGCCGATCTTGCCCTTGAGGCGGTTGGGAAGATCCGGCGTTATGGTATCGAGCGTTCCGGTGATCACCAACGTCGGCAACCCGAAGCCGCCGAGCCGGTCGAGGGTGTTCATCCGGCCGTCGTCGCGGTAATAGGATAAGAACGCGTTCGCGCTCGTGGTCACGCTCGGACAGTTCAGCAGCCGGACGCCCCGCATCAGGTTGTCGCCGCGCCCGGCGGCGGCGAGCTTCCCAGCTTCGGCCAGGTTCTTTTGCATTTCGCCGGCGGGCACTTCGCCGTAGCCCGCGACACTCATTTCCTCCCAACTCAACGGCGCCATGAAAATTAGCCGCCTGATCGCCGGGTCGGGCTTGTCCAGCAGGTAGCGCAGGGTTTGGTTGCCGCCGCGCGAGAAGCCGAGCAGGACGATGTCCGTCGCGCCCTGGGCCTTGAGCCAGCCGACCCAGGCGGCGATTTCGGACGCCGCGTCCTGCTGACGGTGGATTTGCGGCTTTTCGCAGTCGGCGTTGCCGCGCCGGTCGGACACACCGAGACTCAAGGTGATGGAGAGGCTGGAGCGCCCGAGTTCCAGGAGCGCCTTCTGCTGTTGCGCCATGGTGTCCATGCGCCCGTGCTGCATGGTGCCGTGCACCATCAGGATCGCGCCGTCCTTCCAGGATTTTCCGGACGCCAGCGCGGCTTCGCCCAAGAGGCCGATCCCCTTATGATCGAGGCGAACCTCGGCGGCTTGCGCCGTTTCCGTCGGGCCGACGAGCGTGGCGAAGGTGATGGCCGCGGCGGCGGCGACATAGGCTTTCGTCATGCGAAGTCCCCCTTTGCTGCAAGTCTTCCGAACGTTTGTGCGGATTCTCGGGTTTAGTCTAGAGGCCGGACCGAATGCCGTAAAATTAGGGGACTCCCGAAACTGACCTAGGGTTTCCCCGCATTAGTTCGTAGGCGCCCCGCAATTCTTCCCATCCGCGCGCGCGTGTGTTAATTATCGCGCACGCGGGGGAAAGGCAGACCCCCCGTAAAGCGGCCGTGCCGCTCAAGCGCTGCTCGACATTGGGTCGTCCGGAGGGCCGAGCCATGGAGAGCGCTTTTTTCTTAAGTCTCTTTATTTTTCTGGTCGGTACGTTCGCTGCGGCGTTCGTGACCGGGTTGTCGGGATTCGCCTTCGGCATGGTCGCCGCCGGCATCTGGGTCCACGCGCTCGCGCCGGTTGAGATCGCCATGCTCATCGTCGCCTACGCGCTGTTGGTGCAGGGCTACGCGGTCTGGAAGTTGCGCCGGGCGATCAAGCCGGAGCGGCTGTGGCCGTTCGTCGCCGGCAGCGCCGTCGGCATTCCCGCCGGAGTCTGGGTGCTCGACTGGGCGCCGGCGGGGCACATGCGCGTCTTCATCGGGCTGCTGCTGATCGCGTTCAGCCTCTACAATCTCGCGCGGCCGAAGGTTCCTGAAGCGCGAAACGCTGGTCCGCTCGCGGACGGTGGCATCGGCATCGTCAACGGAATCCTCGGCGGCGCGACCGGGCTCGGCGGCGTGGTGCCGACGATCTGGTGCGGCCTGCGCGGCTGGCCGCGCGATGAGCAGCGCGCGGTATTCCAGCCGACGGCGGTCGCGACGTTCGTGATGGCGATCCTATGGTTCGGGGGCATCGGCGCGATTGACGCCGAGACGGTCCGGCTTTTTGTTTACGGCCTGCCGATCCTGGCTCTCGGAACGGCGCTTGGCTGGAGGGTCTACGGCAAGCTCGACGAGGCCGCTTTCCGCAAAATGGTGCTCATTCTGCTGCTGGTTTCCGGGATCATGTTAGTCGTTCCGATGATTCTGTAACCGCCCGCATCAGTCGCGGCAGGTCGCCGCAACCCGCAAGGGGACGCGGGAGCTATTTCGATCCGTCCCAGTAAACGTCGCCCAGAAGTTCCATCGCCTCGCCCGCTTTTCGGGCGGCATGGATGTAAGTGGACATCTTCAGGTCCGATCCGATCACGTGGTCGACCAACCAGGATTTGAGCAGAGCGCCGGTTTCGGCCACCGCCATTTTTGTGTTGCCCGCCAGGGCCTTTCGCGTATCCGCGATGATGGCCTCGAGCCGGGCGACCAGCTCCTTGTGCTCCTGGCAATGCCGGTCGTGGTAGGGGTAATGCGTCAGCCGCTGCAGGGCCTCTTCCCGCTTGAAATGGGTCGAGGCGTAGAACTTGAGGGCGTAAAGGATTTCGATCAACTCGTCCTCGGTCGCCTCCCCGTTCGCGCGTTCTTCGAACCTGTTGATGATCTCGATCAGGTGACGATGATCGGAATCGATGATTCCGCCGTCCACCGACATCTGGTCGCGCCACATAATCATCTCATGCCCCCCGCATCAATTGCGGCAGGTCGCCGACAACGCCCATGGCGTGGCGCGCGAACAGTTTTCTGAGCGGCGCAATCCGGTTGACCGTGGAAAGGCCGAAGCCGCGCAAGCGCCTGAGCGGCGCCACGTCGTTGGAAAAGAGCCGCACGATGCCGTCGGTCATGGCGAGCATCAGGCCGTTGTCGAAGCGTCGCCAACGACCGTATTTTTCGAGAACTTCCGGCGCGCCGAGATCGAGGCCGAGGCCCTTGGCTTCGCCCAGTACGTCGGCCAAGGCGGCGGCGTCGCGCAAGCCCATGTTGAATCCCTGGCCCGCCACCGGGTGCATGGCGTGCGCCGCGTCGCCGGCCAGCACCAACCGGGCGGCGACCATGCGGTGCGCGAACTGCACCCGCAACGGATAGGTCCAGATGGGCGAATCGAGGCGGATGCGCCCCAGAAAATCGCCCGCGCGCCGGGCGATTTCGTCGGCGAAATCGTCTTCGTCGAGTTGCGCGAAATGCGGCGCGGCTGCGGATTGGTCGCTCCAGACAATGGCCGAGCGATACCATGATTTCGCGCGCGGGGATTCGCCCGCGCGACGCGTCGGCAGAATGGCGAACGGCCCCGACGGAAAAAACAACTCGTGCGCGATGTTTTCGTGCGGCCGCTCGTGGCGCACGGTGCAGACGATGGCGGTCTGGCCGTAATCGCGGCGGGCGACGCCGATGCCGGCTTCGGCGCGGGTGCGGCTCAAGGCGCCGTCGGCGGCGACAACGAGCTGGGCGCGGATGGTCCGTCCGTCGGCGAGCCTGGCCTCGACCCCGAAGGGCCCGCGCGCGAGATGCGCAAGTCGCGCCGGCGCGAAAAGCGTGATGCCGGCGCGCCGTGTAACCTGGAGTCCGAGTTCGCTCTTCAAGGCCCGGTTTTCGACCATAAACCCGAACGGCTCGCCGCCGATTTCGCGCGAGTCGTAGTGGAGGAAGTCGGTGCTGCCGCCTTCGGCGACGCGGATGTGCCGGATCGGCGTTGCGAACGGTTGCAGCGCGGGCCACACGCCGATGCGCGCGAACAGGCGCTGCGACGTAAGCGCGACCGCCGACACGCGTCCATCGTGTGCGGTCTTGTCGCGGCGGCGCTGGGACTCGCCAGGCCTTTCGGTGTCGACCACGGCGACGGCGATCCCTTGGGCGGCGAGCGCGCACGCGATCGTGCCGCCGACCAAGCCGCCGCCGACGAGCAGAACGTCGGCGCCGGTCGCCGTCGGGCGGGTGACTTTGGTGTGGGTCGCGGCGCGCATGATTGAGCGGTCACCTTGTCGCTCGTGACTGGGCGCTGTCCACACCGAGCCATCGAATTTTGTGACGCTTAAAAAAAGTGCGTAATTTTTATTCAAATGATATAAATGATCATAAATTAATCAATTTGTGATCGATGACGTTTGAGACGCCGTCCAGGGTTTTGCAAATATCTTATTGAAAATAAACAAACAAATTAAATGGGCATGGATTCTGCTTAAGGAATCCTTGAAGGCCCGTTTTGGCCCCCGAAAGGTTCGCGGGCCAAGGGCGTAGACGCATTCGAGGAGACCCAGGCGATGAAGATGATCATGGCGGTGATCAAGCCCTTCAAGCTCGACGAAACCCGCGAGGCGCTGACCGCGCTCGGCATCGAGGGCATGACCGTGTCCGAGGTCAAGGGCTTCGGCCGGCAGAAGGGCCAGGCGGAAATCTATCGCGGCGCCGAGTACGCCGTGAGCTTCCTGCCCAAGGTGAAGATCGAGGCGGTGGTGCGCGACGACCTGGTCGACGCCGCGGTCGGCGCGATCCGCAAGTCCGCGCTCACCGGCAAGATCGGCGACGGCAAGATTTTCGTCTGGGACATCGGCCAGGCGGTGCGCATCCGCACCGGCGAAACCGACCGCGACGCGCTTTAGACCCCGACCTCAGGAGATACCGATCATGATCAATTCCGTTTCTCGGCTCTTTCCGCTCCTGCTGGCCGTCGCCGCGTGCGCCGGCGCGGGCGAAGCGTTTGCCCAAGCCGCGCCGGCGGCGCCGCCCAAGCTCGATACCGGCGATACCGCGTGGATGTTGACCTCCACCGCGCTGGTGCTGCTGATGACCATTCCGGGGCTGGCGTTGTTCTACGGCGGCATGGTCCGCAAGAAGAACGTCTTGGCGATTTCGATGCAGTGTTTCGCCATCGCCTGTTTGGCGACGGTGTTGTGGATGGCGGTCGGCTATTCGCTCGCTTTCGGCGACGGCGGATCGCTCAACGCCTACATCGGGGGACTTTCCAAGGCGTTCTTCGCCGGCGTCGGCAAGGACACGCTCAAGGGCACCATCCCCGAAAGCGTGTTCGCCATGTTCCAGCTCACCTTCGCCATCATCACGCCCGCCCTGATCGTCGGCGCGTTCGCCGATCGCATGAAGTTTTCGGCGATGCTGCTGTTCATGGGCGCGTGGGGGCTGGTGGTTTACGCCCCGGTCGCCCATTGGGTGTGGGGCGACGGTTTCCTCGCCAAGGCGGGCGTGCTCGACTTCGCCGGCGGCACCGTGGTGCACATCAACGCCGGCATCGCCGGCCTGATGGCGGCGATCGTCTTGGGCAAGCGCAAAGGGGGCGGTTCCGAAAACATGGCGCCGCACAACATGGTGCTGAGCCTGATCGGCGCGTCCTTGCTGTGGGTCGGCTGGTTCGGCTTCAACGCCGGTTCGGCCGGCGCGGCCAACGGCCAAGCCGGCATGGCGATGGCGGTGACGCAGATCGCCGCCGCCGCCGCCGCGCTGACCTGGATGTTCGTCGAGTGGATGGCGCGCGGCAAGCCGAGCGTGCTCGGCATCGTTTCCGGCGCGGTCGCGGGATTGGTCGCCATCACGCCGGCGTCCGGTTTCGTGACGCCCATGGGCGCGCTCGCGATCGGGTTCATTGCCGGAATCGCCTGCTATTGGGGCGCGACCGGCCTCAAGAAAATGCTCGGCTACGACGACTCGCTCGACGTGTTCGGCATTCACGGCGTCGGCGGCCTGGTCGGCGCGATTTTGACCGGCGTGTTCGCGTCCAAATCCGTCAGCGACGCGGCCGGGCTGCTCGAAGGCAACGCCGGGCAAGTCCTGGTTCAGGTCTGGGGCGTGGTCGGCACCATCGTCTGGTCGGCGGTGGCGAGCTACGTGCTGCTCAAGATCGTCGACGCCGTCGTCGGCCTGCGCGTGGACGAAGAAACCGAAGTCGGCGGGCTCGATCTCGCGCTGCACGGCGAGACCGTGCATTAAGGCGGGATCGCGGCGCGCCGAGCCGCCAACGGAAAGGGCGGGATTGCGGCGCGGCCCAAGCCGCCAAAACGCCAACCCCGGGGCCGGAGGGATTTTTCCCTCCGGCCTGCGGCATTGCAAAAAATGACGCTTTATTGGGCTGTTAAAGGTTTGGCGCCGCGTTTTTGGGCAACGTTCCATAATCCACAATCGTTTCGATTTCGAAACATTGTCTCACTCGATTGAATTCGCTTACATGTTTTGTCCTGGCCCCCTGGCACGCCTTTTGAAATCTCGTCCTTCGGTTTGGGGCGATTTGATCGAAGGAGAGGACCATGGACCAGCTCAAGGCGGGTTCCGACGTACTGTTTTTGCTCACGGGCGCGGCGATGGTGCTCGCCATGCATTCCGGATTCGCGTTCCTCGAAGTCGGCACCGTGCGGCGCCGAAGCCAAGTCAACGCGCTTGTCAAGATCCTCGGCGATTTCGCGGTCTCGACTATCGCTTATTTCTTCATCGGCTACGCGGTGGCCTATGGCATCGACTTTTTCGCCGGCGCCAAGGTGTTGACGGGACAGGCCGCCGGCGCCGGTCATAAGTTCGGCCCGTCGGGCTACGACCTGGTCAAGTTCTTCTTCCTGCTCACCTTCGCCGCGGCGGTGCCGGCGATCATTTCCGGCGGCATCGCCGAACGCGCGCGCTTCGTCCCGCAGGCTATCGCCACCGCCGTCATCGTCGCTTTGATCTACCCCGCGTTCGAAGGGATGGTGTGGGGTTCGCGGCTCGGCTTTCAGGACTGGATGAAGGCGTCGTTCGGCGAGACGTTCCACGATTTTGCCGGCTCGGTCGTGGTGCACGCGGTCGGCGGCTGGATCGCGCTCGGCGCCGTGCTGCTGCTGGGCGCGCGCACGGGCCGCTACCGCGCCGACGGATCCGTGGTCGGAATTCCGCCGTCCAACATCCCGTTTCTCGCCCTCGGTTCCTGGGTGCTGAGCGTCGGCTGGTTCGGCTTCAATGTCATGAGCGCGCAAAAGCTCGTCGACATTTCCGGCCTCGTCGCCATGAATTCGCTGATGGCGATGGCGGGCGGCATCGTCGCGGCGCTAGTCGCCGGCCGCAACGATCCGGGCTTCGTCCACAACGGCGCGCTCGCCGGCCTGGTGGCGGTGTGCGCGGGCTCGGACGTCATGCATCCGATCGGCGCGCTCCTGACCGGCGCGGTCGCGGGCGGGTTGTTCGTCTGGGCCTTCACGCTGACCCAAAACCGGTTGAAGATCGACGACGTGCTCGGCGTGTGGCCGCTGCACGGCCTCTGCGGCACCTGGGGCGGGATCGCCTGCGGCATCTTCGGTCAGGAAGCCTTGGGCGGCATGGGCGGGGTGAGCCTCGCCGCCCAAGTGGTCGGCACCGGCGCTGGCGTCGTTTTCGCGCTCGTCGGCGGTTTCGCGGTCTATGGCGCGCTTAAGGCGGCGGTCGGCATTCGGCTCGATCCGGAAGACGAGTTCCGGGGCTCGGACCTCGCCATTCACAATGTCGGCGCCTATCCCGAGGAGGATGTGTCCCGGCGTTGAGACGGCGCGGCCAGGAGCCAGGGCGGGCGGAAAAGCCAGCAAAACTCTGACTTTTTTCCCGCCCGTTAACTTCCCGTAAAGCCCCTTCCTGCTATTCGGGCGCCATGGCCCGAATCCTGACCGATGCCGGTTCCGTCTTCCCGGCGGGAACCGGCGATTTCATGAAGCGACGCCTGTCCGAAGTCGGCGGACTCGCCCTGCTCGCCATGGGCGCGTTCGCCCTCGTCGCGCTCGCCACCTATTCGGCCGCCGATCCTTCCTTCAACCGCGCGGCGCCGGGCGAGCCCGCCAATCTTCTCGGTTTCGCCGGCGCTTCGATCGCCGACGCGCTGTTGCAAACCCTGGGTCTCGCCGCTGTCGTTCCCGTCGGCGCGCTCCTCGCCTGGGGCTGGCTTTATGTGCGCAAACGGGGGCCGAGCCGGCCATGGCTCAGGCTCCCCCTGCTGCTGGGCGCGGCGCTTCTGGTCGCGGCGGCCGCGGCCGCGCCCGAGCCGATCGCCGGCTGGCCGTTGCTCGCGCGCATGGGCGGCGCGGGCGGCGATGCCCTGTGGAAGCTGGCCCTGCCGTGGTTCGCCAGGATCCCGGGCGCGGAATCCCTCGATCCCCTCTATATCGCCGCGGGCTTGTTCGCCGTCGGCGCCGGCGTGTTCGTCGCCGCGCTCGGCCTATCGCTCGACGACGCGCGTCTCGGCATGCGCGGCGCGGTCGCGGTCGCCGGCGCGCTGCACGGCGGCTACCGCATCGGGCGCGACGCGGTGAGCGGAATTTCGGAGCGCATGGCCGAGCGGAAACTGACCGCCTGGTCGCCGATCCGTTTCGGCGACGGCGGCGAAAACGCCCGCGTCGAGCCGAGCTTGAGCGCTGGCCGTGCCGATCCGATCGACGACGAAGCCGACATGCGGGATTGCGCGCGCGACGCGCATGACGACGGCCCGCATCTCGGCGTGCGAGACGACCTGGTCGCGCCGCGCGCCGCCAAGGTCAGGCCGGGCAAGCGCGAAGGCGCCCGGCGCCAGGGCCGCCTGCCGCTGCCCGGCGACGATTACGCGCCGCCGCCGCTCGATCTGCTCGACGAAAGCGAGCGAACGCGCCCGGTCGCGGTCAGCGAGGACGCGCTCGAGCAGAACGCCAAGCTGCTGGCGCGCGTGCTCGAGGACTTCGGCATCTCGGGCGAAATCGTCAAGGTCCGCCCCGGTCCGGTGGTCACCCTTTACGAGCTCGAACCGGCGCCGGGCACCAAAACCTCGCGCGTGATCGCGCTCGCCGACGACATCGCGCGCTCCATGAGCGCGGTTTCGGCGCGGATCGCGGTGGTGCCCGGGCGCAACGTCATCGGCATCGAACTGCCCAACGTGCGCCGCGAAATGGTGCATCTGCGCGAACTGCTCGCCTCCGAAACCGCGGAGCGCGCCGGCGCCAAGCTGCCGCTGGCGCTCGGCAAGGACATCGGCGGCGCGCCGGTGGTGGTCGATCTTTCGCGCATGCCGCACCTTCTGATCGCCGGCACCACCGGCTCGGGCAAGTCGGTGGCCATGAATACCATGATCCTGTCGCTGCTCTACCAACTCCCGCCCGATCAGTGCCGCTTCATCATGATCGACCCGAAGATGCTGGAATTGTCGGTTTACGAAGGCATTCCCCATCTGCTCTGTCCGGTGGTGACCGAACCCGGCAAGGCGGTGGTCGCGCTCAAATGGACCGTGCGCGAGATGGAGGAACGCTACCGCGCCATGGCGCAGCTCGGCGTGCGCAACATCGCCGGCTATAACGCCCGCCTGGCCGAGGCGAAAAAGCGC
>Ga0194127_10007715_pt1 | contig 11755 bp, 9 predicted proteins | sample TA2KigC100mmetaG_FD_148624 | JGI IMG/M metagenome (GOLD analysis project Ga0194127, IMG submission 148624) | Freshwater microbial communities from Lake Tanganyika, Tanzania - TA2015036 Kigoma Deep Cast 100m | ecosystem: Environmental > Aquatic > Freshwater > Lake | place: Tanzania: Lake...
CCCCGGCACTTATAGTTGAGTAGGCCTTACGTCCGTCAAACCCAACATTTTGCCCTTCCGTCCCAAGCGATCTGAGCGCAGTCCCGCCGGAAGTGGGATTGAAATATATCAACGACAATCCGGCAAAAATAAAGGGCGAGATGCTATTCCGTTTGCTACCCGTGAAATAGGAAAGAAAGTTAAACTCAGCATGGGCTCCGGCTTCCAGCACCGTTGACTCGAAACTCAAACCTCGATCGGGTTGGAACCCGGACGTTTGATCCGATCCCTTGACCTTGGCATAAAGGACATTGAATTTGAAAGCCCAACGGGTATTCTGATTATACCTTGCCACTGCCCCAAAAGCAAAATCAGTTCCCAGGAAATGTTTGCTGGGATTCAGATCTCCAATGTAATACGAGCCTCCGCCGGTCAACCCAACTTCAATGGATTGACCAATTACGGAAAATGGAACCAGGAAAAGGATGAAGGCAACGAGCTTCCTTTTGACCATGCAACAAGCTTTACAATGCAACCAATCCACTAACGCAAATATTTCGGATTTATTGGAAAAGGCTTTCGTTTTATCAGTTCCGGATATCAAGACCCCATTTCAGTTTTTCCCGGATGGTTTTCAGAAAACCTTTCTGCTCCATCTGAAGCAGATTGATCTTGAAATCCTCCTTTTGAATGATGATCTCAACAGGTTTGTCCAACGATTGGATTCGTGAATCAAGTGTGATGTAATAGTGAGGATCACGGCCTTCCACATGAATCCGGATGATGGCATCATCAGGGATCACGAGGGGTCTCACGGTAAGGTTATGAGAGGCGATTGGTGTAATGACAAAATTGGCGCTTTGTGGAGTCAGAATTGGACCTGTGCAACTTAGGGAATACGCGGTTGAACCGGTTGGGGTGGAGATGATCAAACCATCGGCCCAATATGAGTTCAGGAACTCATCATTGATATAGGCGCTGATCGTCAACATCGAACGGGGCGCCTTTTTGTAAATGGTGAGTTCATTGAGTGCATAGTTGTGCGGGGTAAAAAGATTTGCAGGTTCAACCAACCGTAGGAGGGTTCGCTGATCCAGCGTATAATGACCCGAAAGTATATCATCTATTGAAGGTAGTATCTCCTCTTTAGAGATAGCAGAAAGAAATCCCAGTTTCCCGGTGTTGATACCCAAAATAGGGATGCCGGAATTCCCGACCAGTGTCGCGGTATCCAGCAATGTACCATCTCCCCCGATCGATAGTAAAAACTTGATCTTGTCACGGATCTCTTCTTGACGGGTGAAGGTGATCGGTTCCTGCTTAAATCTGATCCTGTCGCGGATAATCTGGTAAAAGGATTGAAAAACCACCATCCTGCAGGACTCTTTTTCCAGCCTGTCGACCAGTGACTGAAGGTAGACTACCGTATCATCTGCAAGAACCTTCCCGAAGATGGCGATGTTGGTCATCAGAGCTTTTAATTTGGGTGCAAAGGTACTAAATAGGCGCAATAAAATGGAGGTATAGTCCCGGTTTGCCCATTTTATTCAAGGAACCATCCAGCCTGAGAACAATATCATAATAGGTGACCATATCGAGACCAGCGCCAAAGCCTGCCAGTAGTTGGTTCTCCAGGTCATTCTTCTTTCTGCTGGCAACGGAAAAATTATCTACGTAAGCCAGGTCTGTAAAGAAGTTCAGGTATATAGCAAGAAAGGCTTTTCCAAACCGCTCGTTACGAAGAAAGGGCAAAAGGATCGTTCGCTGCGGAAAAAGGGCAAATTTCAGGTTACTCTTGATCAGCCCGAAATTGTTGCCATCCACAACATAATACTCATATCCCCTGGCGAACTCCCTCCCGTACCCAAGTCCTTTGTTCAGGAAGTATGGTTGCGGCGTCTGCGGACTGATCTTACCAGTGAAACCTGCTGCAAAATACCACCGCGATGATACCTTCCAGAATTTCCGGGCATTCATTTTCAGCGTCATGATCTTGAGTTTGTCTGGGCTGAACAGATCAAGACCCTGCTGACTGATCTCAAAATCAACATAATACCCTGTGAGTGGATAGAAATGGATATCCCGGTGGTCAGATTTGAACTGGTAATAGAGATGGAAATAATTGAGGTGCTTGTCCTGGGAAAAGGAGTAATCGGGGTTCTGCATCAGCAATGAATCACTGAAAGAGCTACTGGTGTAAGTTAAGCGTAAAGTATGGGTATTGTAGATATCTCCGCGGTATTTCAGTTCAGAATACACATTCCATGACTGAAAAGGAGGATGTTTTTTATCAAACAAGTATAGTTGCTTGTTGTTGTTAGTTTGATAGGCGATCTGCCTGTTTCTCGTGTAGAATAAACCAAAACCAAATCCAATGGTCTGTTTCCGGTTCAGGTAAGGAAAGCGATAACCAAACCCGATTTTCTCATTGTATCCAAGATGGAGAGGTATCACCAGAGATTCATTTCTCCCCCTGACATTGCTAACCTCCAGGTCGATACCATAACTTAACCGGGAAAAATTTTTCGTTTCCCACCAGGTGTTGAAGTTCCGGTCGGAGAGCTCGAAAAAAGGAATTGGCCAAATATACCATCGTTCGATCACAGTAACTTCAATATCCAGAAAATGGGAGGAAGAATCAGCAATAACCGGCGTTATCGCAACAAAGTTGAACAGGGAAGTGTTGAAAATATTTTCCTGACACTGATGAATAAACGCACTCAGATGTTGCGGATAGATGGTATCTCCTGGTTTAGCTTTAACCTCCCGGAGGATGATCTTGTCTCTTGTTTGCTTGTTACCCGAAATAGAAATTTGATGAAGGATGAAATAATCAGTGTGCAGGTTCTTCTGGCTTGGGGTTAATCCACCTTTTACGTCTTGCCCTACCACAGGAGGAATGATGATCAGAAGAAAGCAACAAATCAGGATTCGCATGTGTCAGATATTCAAGTAGTTCATCAATGATTCATAACGTTCCAGGAGGTAGTCATTGAATTCATTCTCTGTAAATGTTGCCTTGATGAGATAATTATACCGCGTGAATGTCTGGATCACCGGCCGGATGTCCATCTTATTGATCTTAAGCGTCACTTCCAGTTTCGTGGAGTCAGCATGAGAATTGACGTACAAGCTCAGGACTTTGGCATCATTGGACTCAACGATCTGGGCAATTTCTGTCAGGATATAATCTTTATCGTTAACCTCCAGGACGATTATTCCACCGGGGTTTTGCAACGATGCAAGGTGCGGGATCTGGTTCATCAGGTCATAAACCGTGATCACCCCCATATAGTGTTGTTTTTCATCAAGGACAGGCAATACGGTAAGTTTATGCTCCACCATGGCTTCAATTACATCATAAATATGCTGGGCTGCGTGGATAAAGGGTTTTGGACAAACTGACCGGAGATCGTTGAGGGTGTTGTCATCGGCTGTGTGATTGTAAAGATCGGCCTCGGCAATGATACCCAGGTATTCATCCTGTTCAATAAGCGGAAGATGTTGAATATGATGATCTTCCATATAGGTGACCAGGGTCAAAAAGGTGTCCGACGGTTTAGCGGGAAGAATCAGGGGTGAAATAAGGTCTCTGGCAATCATCGTTGTTATCTTTTACCATTGCTTTGAATAGTCATCATTTAAAATGTTCAGGTACCCCTGGTAACGCTCCTCGCTGATCCATCCATTTTCCAGCGCTTTTCTAATCCCACATTGAGGCTCGTGTGTATGGGTGCAATTGTTGTATTGACAAAGATGCATGTATTTTCTCATTTCAGGGAAACGTTCTGCCACTTCTTCTTTTTTAAAATCGATCAGTCCAAACTCCCGGATTCCCGGTGTGTCGATAATAAAGCCACCGAAAGGTAATACGAACAACTCTGCATAGGTCGTTGTATGAATCCCTTTTTGATGATAGGCGGAGATTTTCCCGGTCCGCAGGTTCATCCCCGGGGCCATGGCGTTGATCAGTGCGGATTTGCCAACACCTGAATTACCGGTAAACAAAGATGTTTTGTTTGCCATCCGGTCAATCAGCATATCCAGGTTGGTAAATTCTATTGCCGATACTTCCAGCACTTCATAATCAGCCATCCCGTAGATTCGCTTCAACTTTTCAACGGATTCCCGCTCTTTCTTGCCATACAGATCTATTTTATTGATTACCAACAAAGATGGAATATGGTAAGCTTCGGATGTAACCAGTACCCGATCGATAAAACCCTGAGGTGTGACAGGCGATGCGACTGCGATTACAACAATGTTCTGATCGATATTGGCTGCCAGGATGTGGCTCTCCTTTGATAACTTCTTTGATTTCCGGATGATGTGGTTGAATCTTGGGTGGATTTCCACGATCCACCACCAACTTCCTTCACTGCTGGGCTCGCAGGTTACTTTGTCTCCAATAACAACGGGATTGGTCGACCGGATGCCCCGGATTCGAAAATTTCCTTTCAACTTACCCAAGACCTTTTCGCCAGATTCAAGGAGAACGGAATAACTGCTCCCGGTAGATCGAATGACAGTGCCTTCCAAATGATTTGCTTATTGACCTTTGGAAAAAAGATTTCTAAATGTTTGGTAAAAGTACAAAAAATGTTATTTTTGGGTCATCATTTGGTTTATCCATCGAGTTCTCACAAATACCTTGACAACCATGAGACCTGCTCAATACATTGCTTTGTTTATTGCTCCTGTCGTTGCCCTGATCGTGTTACTTTATCTGAGGAATGTCTACGACCGGAAATCATACTCCCTGCTGGTAAAATCTTATTTCCTTGGGATGTTTGGTGTCATCCTGGTGCTTCTGGCTAAATACATTTCCGATGAGATCGGCATCTCTGACCTCCGGAATCTGAAACGCACCTTGTTTTTTGCTTTCGTAACCACCGGTTTTGCCTCGGAGTTGGGAAAATTTATCATGCTGCGTTTCTTCATCATGCCCCGGAGAAAACTCGATTCAAGCATCTATACCATTGTCCTTTCGATTATTAGCTCCCTGGGATTTGCAACCGTTGCCATAATCGTGCTGATGCTTGATTTTCTGGGCATCAGGGAGATTTATCCTTCCATCCTCTTCGATCTGTCGTATGTGCCTGCATCCGTTATTTTCGCTATCATCATGGGCTTTTTCCTGGGTACAGCCAAATTTTATAACAGCCGGTTTTTCTTCTTCCTCACTGGTCTTGCTGCTGCAGCTATTTTTCATGGGATCTATAAGTTCTGCATACTGACTAGCGACTGGAAACTCTTAAGCCTCTTTGCCTTTGGCTCTGTTATCATTGTGTTTGTTATGACCATCAAAGCCATCCTGCAAAAAGATAAAACAAAAGAAGAACCCTGATCACCTTACGCCGGTGCATACAGATTCCCTGGCATTGCTTTTACAAGTCCTTCAAATTCAAGATGTAGTAAAGGAGCTGCCACCTTGCCGGGTGGAAGTTGTATAGCTGAACACAAATCATCAATATGTGCAGGGGAGTGGTCATTTAAAAATGAGATGATACGCTCCTCCTCAGCGGTCAGTTCAAGCATCAATTGCCGCTGCGGAGGCCCTTGCCGGGTTTTATCCTTGTTCCATCCCATGATGTTCAGCAGGTCTTCAGCCGTTTGTATCAGTGCTGCCTGATTCCTTGTAATCAATCGGTTGCATCCTGCCGAAAACCTGTCACCCACCCGGCCCGGAATGGCCAGAACATCCCTGTTATAAGAATTGGCGATATCAGCCGTAATCAATGCTCCGCCCGTCTCAGCTGCCTCAACCACAACCAGGGTATCACACAGACCTGCGATGATCCGGTTCCGCTTAGGAAAATTTTCTCTGTCAGGCTTGGTTTCACTCAGAAAATCGGTAAGCAACCCACCTGTTGCCAGCATCTTTTGAGCAAGCCCCCGGTTCGCATATGGATAGATCCTGTCCAGTCCATGACCCAACACACCAATGGTGGGTAACCCCGATAAAAGTGCAGAACGGTGGGCTGCGCTGTCAATACCATAGGCTAACCCACTGACTATCGTGACCCCGGTTTCCTTGATCCCCTCCATCAGTGTTTGACAGATAAACTTTCCATAATGGGTCGCGCTTCTTGTGCCAACGACGGAAAGAATCCGGGGGTGGTTCAAATCTGCCACACCTTTATAATATAGTATCATGGGACCATCTGAACATTGCTTCAGCCGCATGGGATATTCCTCCTGCAGGTAATGAAGGATCCTGATCTGGAACTTCTGAACAAACTCAAGTTCCTTCTCACTCCTGGATAAAACATCCTTTTCGTTTATGGCCGAAGATATCGTTGTTCCAATACGCGGAATCTTCTGGAGCTTTCGCCTGCTTTCACGAAAGACCGCCTCCGCACTGCCGCAATAGGCGATCAGCTTTTTTCCAAGCTTGTCCCCAATGCCGGGAACAAGGGTTAGGGCAATTTCGTATAACACCTTTTTTTTCTCTTAATCGGAAATCGGGCAAAAGGTTATCATGAAACCTGAAATTTCTTTTCATGAATTTTCAGAATTTCTGCCTACTTTCGAACCCGCATCGCTTGCCATGAAAAAAAAGATTCTGATTTGCCCGCTCGACTGGGGGATCGGTCATGCCACCCGCTCCATGCCGCTCATTCGTGCATTTCTTTCACATGCATGGGAGGTGATCATCGGGGGAAGCGGACAATCTTTTTTTCTGCTTAAACAAGAGTTTCCCCAGCTGACATTCGTTTCACTCCCGGGTCATCCTATCCGCTATTCCCTGAGTAATGGGATGAGTTGGACTATGATTCGCCAGCTTCCCGCAATGGCTGCAGGTTATTTCAGGGAAAACCAATTGGCCGGATCCATCACAGAAGAATATGCCGTTGATGTTATACTCTCCGATAACCGGTATGGCGTTTTCGCACCAGGTTGCTTCAATATTATTTTATCTCACCAACTTAATCCCATCCTTCCGGGGTGGCTCAATGTCTTCCATAAACCTTTCGGGTGGTGCGTACATCAATTGATCCGCCGATTTGATCTTTGTTGGATTTTTGACCGGGAATCAGAACCCAGCTTGTCCGGTAAACTCTCACACCCACCAGGTCAAAACATACCTTACCGGTTCATTGGTACCCTATCCAGATTCTCAGGTGTTCAGGTGGACAACATATCAGAAAAAATTTCACTTCTGATCCTTCTGTCAGGTCCGGAACCTCAACGAACCTTATTGGAAAATAAAATGCTTGATCAATTAAAAGAATTTTCTGAGAGATCCATTGTTCTTCTTGGTGTTCCCGCTTCTCCAGTGCATTATTGGCTAAATGAACAGGTGGAAGTATTTTCTCATTTGGAATCATCCCGTTTACTGCCTTTGATTTGCAGTGCTGAAACAGTGATCTCCAGGCCAGGATATTCCTCCATCATGGATTATTTGACGCTGGGATGCCGGGCCATCCTGGTACCTACTCCCGGGCAAACAGAACAAGCGTATCTTGCACGCAAACTTCATGATCTTGGTATCTGTTTTTCCATGCCCCAGGAGACATTCGATTTGACTTACGCATTGGATCAATCCGCATTATTTCAGGGTTTTAATATTGAATGGAATGCATCTTCACCGGATGGATTTATCGAAGAAGTTGAAAATATGCTACTTTTGAAACATCAAAAACCATGACCGGAATTCTTGCTTACATAACCTGGGATGCTGACCCGGTGATCTTTCACCTGCTTGGCCTCGGCGTACGCTGGTACGGATTGCTCTTTGCCCTCTCTTTTGTGGCTGGTTACTTGATTATCCTGCAAATGTTTAAAAAGGAGGGAATCCCCATCCCGTTGCTTGACAAGCTGACAATCTACATGGTAGTCTCAACAGTGATCGGCGCACGTCTGGGGCATTGCCTGTTTTATGAACCCGACCTTTACCTGGCTAACCCCATCTCCATTCTTTATATCTGGGAGGGAGGCCTGGCAAGTCATGGAGCCGGGATCGGGATCATCGTCGGACTTTGGATATTTTCCAGGAAGACCCAAAGACCATTCCTCTGGATAATCGACCGGATTGCGGTAGTTGTTGCGCTGGCCGGAACATTCATCCGAACCGGCAACCTGATGAATTCAGAAATCTTCGGCAATATAACAACCTTGCCATGGGGTTTCCGCTTTCTCAGGGCATCCAATCCCCTTGAGCAGGCCGATCCAAGGCATCCTACCCAGATCTATGAAGCATTGAGTTACCTGCTTATCTTTTTCTTTCTCCTGTTCTATTATTACCGGAAGGATGGAAAACCTCGCCAGGGTATACTGATCGGCTGGTTCTTGGTGCTTGTTTTCGGAATGCGATTCCTGATCGAATTTATCAAAGAACCTCAGGTCGATTTTGAGCGATCCATGACCCTGAATATGGGTCAGCTGCTCAGCATCCCTTTTATAATGATTGGGGTATTGCTGATCTTTTTGCCTGCCCTTTCAATCAGGAAGGCCGGAGAAAAAAGATAATCCTTCCCTGATTACAGGAAGAGTTATACAGTAGAATTTTACTTTGGTGCTTCACCATAAAAGGCATGCAAATGCCTGTTGTAGGCTTCCTCGGCCTTTTGCAGAAGGTCATCCTGCTTGTTTTCCTTGGCAAGGGTTTTAAGACGTTGCAGAATGGCCATTCCTTCTCCGATATCTTCTTTGTAATGTTCCATATATGCTGTGCCGCACCTATAGTAGTAAGTTAGATTTTCATCATATACCTCCAGCAGTCTTTTCACTATAGCATTTCCTTTTTCAATAGCTCCGGCACTATAGTAGATGTCGGCATAAGGGATCATGTACAGGTCGAAGGTGATCTTTTCATCAGGGAAATACTTAATAAAGGTATCACACATCACCACAGCGCTATCCTTCTTTCCCTGCATAAGTAGGCTTTGAGCTGTTCTCATGAAAGCATTCTTGGGTCTGATGGAGTTATTCAAGCTCTCAGGATCAATATACACATGGGGATCGTTCAAATTTCCCCATTTACACTTGTTGAGCAGAATGTCATAGGAAGCATCGGCGAAGATCCCTCCCATCCCGGGGATATAATCATTGGCATCGGCTCTAACCGGCAGGAACCGGTAGACAAACCCTTCCTGGTGGAAGAATTCCCCCAGATTCAGTACATCCTTCACACTGGTAGGTGAAGCAAAATAGATCGGTCGCTCCCAATTGTTGGATGCAATCAGATCAAGCAACATCAAGTCGTTTTTAAAGAAGTGATTGGTCCGTATCCGCCAGTACAGCACTGGAACCATCTTTTTCCGCATCTCTTTGGGAACGATTCCCCGCTCAACGAGTGAAGCCGTATCAATGGTCAGTTTCAGGTTCTTGACCGGATAGTATGAGATGAGTGAACCATTGCTCATCCGGTATTTTGAGTTTGGATTCTCCGAAGCGATGAATTGGATGAGGTCCTTAAGCTCAATGGTATCATTTTTAAATTCAGGCCTTTCAATGAATGGCACATAGTCATTCACGCCTTTTTCGTACTGTGGAGGTTTGAGCGTGAATGGCAAGGGCTCCGAATCATATATTTTCCTTCCCAGCTGATGAACATACCAGGTTCCGGAAGAAAGCATATAATTGACTACCCGGCAATCCGTTCGAACCCCCTCAACTTCCTGGACATACCAGAGGGGGAAGGTGTCGTTGTCTCCATTGGTAAACAGGATGGCGTTAGGTGCACAGGAAGCCATGTAATTGCTCGCGAAGTCCCTGGCCGCATATTTTCCCGAACGGTCATGATCGTCCCATTCTTCAACTGCCATCAACACCGGGACACAGCAAAGGGTGACGAGAAAGACGGCAATAACTGACAACCGTGGGTTAACTGCTTTCGATAACCAGTCAAACAATGCCATGACACCGAGGCCAATCCATATGGCAAAAGCGTAAAAGGATCCGGCATAAGCATAGTCCCGTTCACGGGGTTCAAAAGGCTGCTGGTTCAGGTAAAAAACGATCGCCAGTCCGGTCATCAGGAACAACATGAGGATGGTCAGGCCATCCGCTGAATTTTTCTTGAAATGATAATAAAAACCGATCAGACCAAGGATCAGGGGAAGCAGGTAGAGCTTGTTTTGAGCCCTGTTCTGCATGCTCTCCGGCAGGTTGTCCTGAGGCCCTAACCTTGGTTTGTCAAGAAATGGAATACCGCTCAGCCAATTCCCATCATTTATATTCCCAAAACCCTGCACATCATTTTGTCTTCCGGCAAAATTCCACATGAAGTACCTGAAATACATCCAACCTACCTGGTACGTGATTAGAAATTGCAGGTTGTTTGAAAAAGATGGTTTTATCAGGGTTTCCGTTTCACCATCCCGACCGGTAACGGCGATTGGCGTGCCGCTGGCTCCTCCCCAGTTCTGATAAAACTCAGCAGCACCTTTTCGCTGGTCGCTCCACATCCTCGGAAATATGGTAGTAAACCTGGGGTCATAGATCGGAATCGTACCCTTGCGGTCATCAGTGATCACATACTTGCCTTTCTTAATATCTTTTATATACACCGGATTGCCATCCCCGTATTCGACAACCGGTGCATTGTAGTACTGACCTTTGAATATGGGCCATGATCCATACTGTTCACGGTTCAGATAAGACAACATACTGATGGCATCGCGCGGATCATTCTCATTGATCGGGGTGTTGGCATTGGCCCTGATGATAAGCACGAAAAACGACGAATACCCAATGAGGATAAAAACAAACACCAGGATGGCTGTATTCAGAATCACCCGGTTGTTTTTTCTGGAGTGCCACAACCCAAAAATGATAGCTCCGATCAGCAGAAGAAAGAAGATAATGGTGCCGGAATTGAATGGCATGCCGAGGGAATTCACAAAGAACAGCTCGAAGTTTCCGATCATCTCAACAGTGTAAGGAATGATCACGTACATGATAAATGACAGGATGAGGATGGAGATGGTCAGCGTAAGAATCATTCCTTTCCTTGAGGGCTTGAACTTCTTGTAGTAGAAAACAAGGGTAATGGCCGGAATGGCAAGGAGGTTCAACATATGAACCCCAATCGATAATCCGATCATGAAAGCAATGAAAATCAGCCACCGGTAGGCATGTTTTTGATCAGCCACTGCTTCCCATTTCAGGATAGCCCAGAAGACCAATGCCGTGAAAAATGAAGACATGGCATAAACTTCTCCTTCTACCGCAGAGAACCAAAATGAATCGGAGAAAGTATATGCCAGGGCGCCCACAACTCCACTGGCCAGAACTGCATACATCCTGATTGGGTTTGATTCACCTTCACCGGCTGGAATAAGTTTCCTTCCCAACATCGTTATTGTCCAGAAAAGGAAGAGGATCGTAAAGGAGCTACTCAATGCCGACCTAACGTTGATCATCATGGCAACATGCGTAACATCCCCAAAGGCAAACAGGGAAAAAAACCTGCCAATGAGTTGAAACATAGGCGCTCCCGGAGGATGCCCTACCTGCAGCTTGTATGCTGTGGCAATATATTCCCCGCAATCCCACCAACTGGCCGTCGGCTCAATCGTCAACAGGTATACAATGGTTGCAATGGTAAATACCACCCACCCGAACAGATTATTGAGAAACTTGAAATGATTCATGCTTGTTAATGCTATTTGTTTTGCGAAAGTAACAATTTTGATCATATGGAAGGAGGAACTCATTCCTTTGGGCAAATTCATTTTTTGAGGTGCTAGGAAAAGAAATTTGATAACCTAAAGAAAAAGAAATCTCTATTTCTGACCCCTTGATTGGAAACTATAAACCTGTTAATTTT
>Ga0194127_10007716_pt1 | contig 11755 bp, 11 predicted proteins | sample TA2KigC100mmetaG_FD_148624 | JGI IMG/M metagenome (GOLD analysis project Ga0194127, IMG submission 148624) | Freshwater microbial communities from Lake Tanganyika, Tanzania - TA2015036 Kigoma Deep Cast 100m | ecosystem: Environmental > Aquatic > Freshwater > Lake | place: Tanzania: Lake...
CAATTCTTAATTGCCCATATCTACCTTCTAATACAGAAGATGCAGCACCAGATTGTCCTCCGCCACCAATAATTCTAACAATAGAAGATGTATAACCAATACCTGGATTTGTCACAGTTATTGATTGAATTCTTCCATTAACAATAGACGCTTCTGCTTTCGCGCCAGAACCATCTCCAATAATTTCTATGCTTGGTGTAGATGTATAATTAAAACCTGGATTTGTCACAGTGATTGATTGAATGCCTGTGAATGAAGATGGAACTTCTTCAAAGTAACACTGTCTTGACACGCCCTCTTCATCAATCATTGTAAAGTCTGGTGTTGTATAGAAATTATCTAGTGTAGTACCTCTCTTTAGTTCAATACCATAATCTAATGTATAAGTATTTGATACTGTTAAATCTGGTCTGAATTTTTTACCGATCATTATTTCAAGTTCATTTCCAATAATACTCTTATTCAATTTTGATAAACCAGATTCCAAACCAGAGTAATCAAAATGAGAGTTATATTGATTCAATGTTCTATCTGACCATGAGATAATATATTGTCTAATAACTTCTTTGAGATCCTCAACAGTTAAAGTTGTTTTTGCTAAATCTAAAAGCAGTTCTACATCAAGTTTAACATAAACATACTCAGCATCAACAAACTCTGGTATAATAGTCATAACACTGATTGGGCGTATAATTTTATTCACAACATAATCTTTTTCAGTGTCAGTAATCTCAAAACCAAGTTTAGGTTTAGCGGAAATAAATACCTTACCAAATATAGGAGGTACATTATCTTCACCACCCCAAACATTAACAGAATCAAAATGTGGATATTTTTGATTTATAAGTTTTATGTAATCGTTCTTGGTAACAGCTCTGTTTTGAGAGATAAGCTGCAACGGCGCATTAAATTTTATCGAATCAACAGATTCGCGCTCGGCACCGCCAGCTGCGCTCTGCTTAACATTTATGCTGAAATTTGTATAACTTGAAAGTGTAGCAGATGCTTTAAAAGAATCAGCACCGTTTGCATCAGCACCACCTGTTGCTAGATAAGTAACAGTGACTATATTACCATCCCTAATAGATTTACCAAGAACATTATCACCAAAATAAATTTGATAATTACCGTTTGTACCTTCTTGTAAGAAGTATACCTGAGATTCAGAATCAACATTGTGAACTTGTTGCACAGGTAAAAATATATCTGAATTAGTATTTGATGAAGACTCTTGAACAGTAACTGTCAAGGTTGTTGTATCGATTTCGCTATCAGGTATATCAAATATACGATTTGGATTTGATAACCTGTTATAGGTTTGTGAGTATGACATCATTCTTCCTTCATATATAGGAAGATTCATGAATACAAAATTATTTGCAGTTTTTTCAACAGTTGTATTTTCAACAGTTACAAATCCATACGCTTTACCGTCAACAAGATTTGACATAAATTTATAACCCCTAGGTATCGTTAAAACTTCGGGTGTATTTGAATTTGTCATGACAGTAAAATTAATCACAGCACGAGGCGCTGCTTTCGATCTTGGAACATAACCATATGTTTTTGCATGAGATACAACTGAATTTCTTAATGCCGCTGTGCTTAAAAAGGATTCATTAGCAACCATATTTAAGTAATAAGCATTATAGTGTGTATTATATGCCAAAACATCTAATAGAATATTTAAACCAGATCCTTCAAAATCATAATCTTGAAATTCTGATTGTTGTGACAAAAACTCTTTGAGATTGTTTTTGATAGAATCAAAATCCAACTCTGTAACATTTAGACGGGATGTCATTTATCTATCTCTCGAAAGAAAAAACTGTATTGTAATCGGTGTTGAAAGACTTTTCATTGTGAATATTATAGAAACAGCGAATGCGTTATTGTCCAAATCAGGTAGCACAGAAACAGATGTTACAGAAACTCGTGGTTCATAATTATCTATTGTCTGTTCTATTTCTCTTTTTAAAGCAATAGCAGTCACTTGATCCATATTTTCAAATAGCAGTCTGTTTATATTTGATCCAAGCTCTGGATTAAATAATCTCTCATAATGATTTGTCATTATCAGATTCTTAATAGACTGAATCACAGACCTTTCATCTGTGACTTTATTTACATCTTTGCGAACTGGATGCTTTGTGAAATTCAAATCCAGGTCACTATATCTTTTTAAGGTTTTAGTTATAATTGTAGGCATCTTCTATTTATCAATCTCCAACAAATACATTTGAAGAGCCACCTGCTGTTGCTGGTGCGCAATGTGGTCCCCCAGGAATTGGGCATAAACTATCTGGTGCAGCATTGTCTGGGCTGTTATTAACAACCATTTTACCATTTATGTAAACATTTTTACATGCAGCACTAAGATTACCTCCGCCATCGGTATTGGGATCACCATCAACAGAAACTAACAACCCGTTAGCATATACAGATGATTGCCCAACAACAACTGTTGCTGCACCACATATTCTACTATCTGTATTTCTATGTATAGAAGGCATATTACGGATTCAAATCTATCTTCGGTGCAGTCAAAGTCATAGTACCACCTGACTGGATATCGCAAGTACCGTCTATATCGGCATTGAAGTTTCCTCCAACACTTAGATCGACATCACCATCAACTTTCAAGAAAGCATCCTCTTGAACATATATTTCAGAACTGCCTTGCACTGTAATATTACATTTACCCATAATATAAACATTGTCATCTTTCATGACAATAGTATAGTTATCTTTAGTAATCTTTTCTACTTTATCACCCTCAGGATACCACTCTTGAAATGAACCATTTCTATGTGCAATATGAATTCGTTCAGCACCAGGAGTATCATCGTATTCAACAATGTGCCCAGATTCAGTCTCCATAACATTATTGTAAGGGTATACTGCATCATACTCTGTTTCTGGTTCATCCCATTTTCCATTAACAGTTTCAACATTAACAATTCTTTCCCTTAGTCGCTCATCAATGAATGTTTCTTCTATGTTTTCATTTCTAGCTAGGCGAGATGTTGTTGGTTCATCAAATATGTTAGGGTATCTTGTTGCTTTATCTGCATCAACAAGAGTAATGCCAATACCAGAAATATCATATTCTTTATCTTCTATTTTTCTTGGAGCCAAACTCAATTGTTCATCACTTCTATGATCACGGAACCCATCTTGTTCCCCTTTATTTTCTTCAAGAGGTATTGTTGGCATTAAACCCATCATAACAGGGATCTTGGCATTTTCACCATCCATGAAAAAGCCCATGACGCGATCACCCTCTTTTACTGTATATACAGATGTGTTATTAATTGGCAACATAGCAGATGCCCATGGAAGATCCTTTGTAGGTAGAAGAACCATATTTTCAGAGTGTCTTCCGAAAATTCTTACTTTACATCTTCCGAGTTTTAAAGGATCGTCTCTGTCTTCAACTACACCAACCCACCAAACAAACCCGTTTGATCCTAAAATACTGTTACTCATTATGGGTCAAACTCCATCAATTGTTCATCAGTAGATGCATATAAAACAGCATCTTCATGAATAGAATTAGTAACAACTTCAAATATTGTTTCATGCTTTGAATATGTAATAACATGTCTGACAGCAGAAATCAAATATTTTCCGCTATATTGCTTATCTATGTTATCTGCTAAATTCTTTGTTTTCTCTGAGAAGTACGGTACTTCAACATCTATCATAAAACCTGATGTTATATTAAAATTACCAGGCAACACTAACTTGAGACACTTCGAATCTAAATGATCGAATACTTGTTTTCTAACAATGTGAATTTTTTCTTCAGGCTCTATTTTTTGTATAAATGCTGGATCATGTGTTTTAACATATTCACTTTCAGAAGATGCTACAAAGGATGAGTATGCAACTATTCGCGAACCAGTTGCATCAAAGTTTGTGCCACCACCGATATTTTCAATCTTTGGCAGATTAGCAGGAGTATCACCGATTGTTTTCGACAAATATTGTTGTGGTCCGGAACTAGATGATGTTATAGTACCTGTTATAGGATCAAAAGTTTGAATTGTCGCAGCATAGTGACCTTCTTTGATACCCTGTAAATAATTATAGTTTTGAAGTACCTTTAAGTAACGAGCACTCCACATGTCAGATATTAGACCACCATCTTCTTTTCGAACAACATTTTTGGAGCTATATGTTATTTTACCTAAAGAGTTACCCGTAATCAGTTCATTCAATGAAACAAAATTATAACCAGCTAAATTTTCAAAGAATAGAAATGTTGGTTTTTCATCAAAATAATCTAGTGCATATCTTGAGCAATACTGCACAGCTTCAATTGGTTTCAGATTAGGTATAACAATAGTTCTAACACCTAAAGATGGTGTGAAACTTAGCATTCTCTTAGGATTAACTCCAATGTTATTAATCAAAATGCTGAATGCAAGATCAGAATATGTGCCATTATAAGAAAAGCTGAGAGAAGATAAACTTGAAGTTATCAATTCCTCGGAAACAAAATATAATTTGTATCTCTCTGAAGTGGAATTTACAATGTCTTTATCAGCTTGCTTGTATATTCTGAATGATCTTGCCATGTAAACAAAATCTGGGTCATCTTTTGATTTAGATATTCTTATGTTAAGTTTTTCTGAACCATCAAATGCAAGTTTGGATGATAAACCAACAGCGTCATAGAGTACAACATAACCATCAATGCATGGTTTATAAATGCTATCAAATACATTCAATTCTTCGAATAATGCAGAAACATCCGTTTTACCAGCTTTTGTGGTAATAGACATTTCATGAATGTGAAAAGCAAGTGTGCTGTTTACTTCTGCCATTACTTCACCAAGTTTTTAAACTCTTTATAGACAATATCAACAAACTCTGGTTTAAGTATCATTATGCTTCGTTTAGATTCATTCAAATCATTCTCATACTCAAAATATGTCTTTGCATATTTGGATGTTGTTACATGTAATGTATCACCGCTTTGAAGTGAAATCGTTTTTTGTGATGGTGCTGTATTCTCATAGGTATTATAGTCAACAATAAATTCGTCAGAGTAATTATAAGTTGTATTGTTAACAACGGTATCTTCTTTTACATAATATTCTTTTTTATGACTCATAGACCATGATAATCCAGACACACTCGTATTTGCTTTATCAGAATATTTACTTGTTGAATATTTTTTTTCAATAAAATTACCCAATGTTCTTTGTTCTAAGGGCCAATCATGTTGAGGGTCCTGAATATTGTTAAACATTAACAATACCCAATGCTTATCTGTCGAACCATACAGTTTATAAGCCAATATTTCTGGCGTATCACCATCTTCTATATTGTAATAATAATACAGAGCAGTGTTGTCAGCATATTCGCTCATAAAACTAATCTTTGTTGTAAGATTAGTTAGCACATCTAATGATGTACTATCATCATCTCTGCTATATACAATTTTATTAAAGTGTTTAAAATAGTTTGCCATTATTAGTCGCTATGTTTTGAATTCAAATTATTCATCATACCTCTGTAATTAAGTTTAGTCATCATCTCTGTTTCTTGGAAGTTTAAAGTCAGTCTAACACCAACTGGCATACCAGAACCACCAACTTTAGGTGTTAAATCTGTTCCAACTTCGTAAGAATGCCAATGCCCATCTGGTGCATAATCAATATTCATACTAGTAAGTACACAAGTCGATATTCGAGGAATATTTGGATTTTCTTGCCCATTGTAGTAAAACTGAATGTCAAACTCTGAAGGCGGCACCATAAAGTATCCACCAAGCCCAGCAAGACTACCATCACTTTGTTTCGCTGCCCCAACAATCTCAGGTGCCTGATGAAACATTAAGGCAGTTAGTATCTTTTGAACTTCTTTAGCTTCTTTTTGACTTCTTGGATACAGTTCAAATGAAAAGTTAAATCTTCTCAAATCAGGAGATTGATACAGAACTTCTATTTGAGGGTTCGTTGTGAAACCAGTTGCACCAGTGAATGCAACCCTAGCTAAATCATTATTTAATTTGTCAGCACCTTGAGCCAAAAGAAATGGTGACATATTTGCAATTGCATCTTCTTGTTTACCACTACCACCAGCACTTAGTGCGCCAACACCAGCAGCAAGCGCACTACCACCAATACTCGGTGAGGCATAGGCTTGACCAAGATCGAATGCAACAGTATTGGGCATGTAAAGAACAATACTATCAGATGTTCTAACAGTTGTTCTTAAAAATGACTCTGATTTTAAGTTATCTAAGTATTGATCAGCTTGTTTTTCAATTCCAGGAACCTGTTTTTTTAATTCAGTGACATCGAGTAAAGCTTTACCAATACCTTGAACATTTTTATAAATGTCTTTTATAATTGGAGCACTTGATGCTAAAGCATCTGCTTTTTCACCAAGAGTTTTTGCATATTGCACACCAGAAGTTGCCAATGTTGGCACTGAAGACAATGATCCCCCCATTAATGTGGCAGCTTGTTGTTTATTTTGTTGCACACTCGATAAACCACCAACAATAACACCACGAGAACTTGCACTGAATTGGGTTTTTCGTTGCTCATTGATATGAATAATGAGATAATGTCCTCTAGGATAATCACCGATATCCAACGGATATCTCATGAGATTATAACCCATTTCATTACTATAATGATCAAGTGCTTCACTTCCCTGAGAAGCACCAGATTTATTAGTAGATTTAAACTTTGTCGAAGTGATGCCCAGTAGTGTGGTTAGTCCAAATAGTCCCATTTATTTTACCTAAATAACTTTTATACTATTTATATGAATCAAATATATACATATTTATATGATCCATAAAACATACAAGGGAATATTTACACCACAAAACCCTAAAAAATATAGTGGTGATTCAACTAACATCATATATCGTTCTTCTTGGGAACGAAGAGTGATGCATTGGTTTGATACAAATCCAAATGTATTGACTTGGGCATCGGAAGAACTTGTTATTCCTTACATTAGCCCAGTTGACAACAAAAAGCATAGATACTTTCCAGATTTCATTGCAAAGATGCAACAGAAAGATGGATCAGTAAATACTTTTGTAATTGAAGTGAAACCAGATAGTCAAACTCGTATGCCTGTACAGAAGAGAAAGACTAAACGATTTATTCAGGAAGCAGCAACATATGCTGTTAATCAAGAGAAGTGGAGAGCAGCAGATATCTTTTGTCAGAAGCAGGGATGGATATTTAAAGTCATTACCGAGAAAGATATCTTTTAGTAACATTCATTATCTACCCAACACAGTGATTCTACACACTTGTCAAGTGGTTGTCAAGTGATTTTTGAAATATTTTTTGATGACTAAATAGTAGCATGAGTATAGTTAGACAAACACTTTTCGATAGAATAAAAGATAAACTTGATGAAAGGGGTATTGACCCTGGGTCAAATCCTGGCAGAGCATGGATCGCATCTAAAGCAAAACAGATGCGAGCAACACCAGAAAGACTAATGTCCTCTCAGAATGTGAGGGGGAACACAATGATTGGGAAAATGTATTTTTATTGGTATGATCCCAAGACAAAAGACAAACTCCCTAAGTGGGATAGATTCCCTCTTGTTATACCTATAGAGAGATATGGTGATGGTTTTCTAGGATTAAATCTGCACTATGTATCTGCACAAGCTCGCATAGGTATTATAGGTTCTTTAAGTGAATATCTAAACAATAAAAGTTATGATGAAACAACAAGATTTAGATTAAGCTATGATTTACTAAAAAGAGCATCCAAAATTCCAATGTTAGAGCCGTGCATAAAAAGATATTTGTTCTCACATGTGAGATCAGGTTTTCTTGAAGTTTCAGCAGACGAATGGAACATTGCAGTATTATTACCTGTACAACGATTTGAAAGCAAACGATAAATGTCATTTTCACCTAATATATTTTTATCAAATATAAATTCAAAAGGCGGTCTCATAAAAAACAACCGTTTTGAGGTTGTTATACCGATTCCACCTGGCATAGATGGAATGAAAGCATCTGCTATTGATAAATTTTTAGGGCAGTTTATGAATCCCCTTCAAAACATTGTCAATAAAGCAAGCAACACTGTAAACGAATTCATTTTTGGTGCAAATCCTCAAAATGCAATAACAAAAGATCACGCAATAACAAAATCATTGGCTTTACAGTGTGAAATTGCGCAGCTTCCTGGAAGATCATTAGCCACTGCTGATAATAGAGTTTATGGTCCAGTGCAAAAATATCCAACAAATTCAACATATAGCGATATTGTGTTAACATTCATATGCACCAATGATTTTTATGAGAGAAAGTTTTTTGATGTTTGGATGGATTCTATTATACCAAGAGATACAAACAATGTTCGATTTAAAAAAGGTTTAGACGGTACCGGAGGATATACATCAGATATATCTATCATTCAGTTTGATGATACAATAAAACAAGTGTACGCTGTTAAGCTTATAAATGCATTTCCAACATCAATAAATGAAATGCAACTCGACTGGTCATCTGACACTTATCACAAGCTTTCTGTGAACTTTACATATGAATATTATAAAAGCATTTATGAACCATCATTTAGATTGCCATCGGTCAGTGATATGGCATCTGCTGGTATGTCGTCATTAGCGAAAAAGATTCTAAAATAATTTGATTGATTAAAACAAAACATTAATGGAGAAATTTATGTTACCTAAACTTGATGTGCCTTATTATGAAATTACACTACCTTCTAATGAAAGAAAACTGAAATTCAGACCGTTTCTGGTAAAAGAAGAGAAGATTCTTCTAATGGCTATAGAAGCTAAAGAGCCGTCAGAATATTTAAAAGCAACTAAGCAAATCTTAACTAATTGTATTTTAGATGAAGATGTTGATGTTGACTCATTACCATCTTTCGATCTTGAATATTTGATTTTAAATATTCGCGCCAAATCGGTTAATGAGATTTCAGAATTATCTTACACTTGTAATAATATAGTTGGTGAAGGTGCTGATGCAAAAGAATGTGGTGGTGAATTAAAACTGTCGATAAATCTATCTGAAGTCACTATAACTATTCCAGAGGGTCACTCATCTAAGATAGAGTTGACAGAAAAAGTTGGAATTCAAATGAAGTATCCTACATTGGAATTTGCATTATTTGGTTCTACAGATATTGAAAATGCAATGAATGTCATTTTAAACTGCATTGATTACATCTGGGATGAAAACGAAGTGTATTATGCTAAAGATATGAATCGTGATGAGTTAATTGAATTTATTGACGGCTTAACAACAGTGCAATTCAAGAAAATGGAATCGTTCTTTTCAAACATACCAAAACTTGAAAAAGAGTACAAAGTAACTTGTAAAAAGTGCGGATATGTTCATACTTTGAAAATGAATGGTTTGAATGATTTTTTTTAATAGCCCTCTCTCATAACACTCTATCCAATTATTATACTTTAAACTTTGCACTAATGCAATATCACAAATACAGTTTGACAGAAATTGAAAATTTAATACCTTGGGAGAGGGACTTGTATGTTGCAATGTTGAATCAACATATAGAAAAAGAAAACTTAAAATATAAGACACAATCATGACCAACACTCAAACATTATCTGCAAGCTTTTCTTCACAGAGTAATCAGAAAACTCTCTACAATACTATTTTAAGTAAAAGATTGTTATTGCAACAGTCAAAAGAGGCTTCGCAGAGAGATATAGCAGAGAACCTTCAGGAAGGTTCCCAATACATGAAAGAAGGTGCTAGTAAAAGTACTGGTAAAAGTACTGGTAGTGCTTCTTACACAAGAAGAGAGAAAGCATCAGAACCTCATACAAAAATCGAATCTTCCTTGTTGAATCTTTTTGAAAATTTGTTTTCAAGCATTGGTAAGAAAATGCTGGTCCTTGTTGGGTTAATGTTTCCTAAGCAAATGCTTACCGTTATCGAAGGTGTTGTAACTGGTATGAAACATCTTGGAATAGCAATTCTAAATGTCGTTGATGGATTTCTATCAGCAAGAGAAAAATTAAATGAATGGGGTATGGATGCTTCCTGGGGTAATATTGTTAAGCTTAGTGCTGCTGCATGGGGTGTTAATAAAGGGGCTAGAGCATGGCAGGCTGCGCGTGCTGCTGTCGGTGCTGGTGGTGCTGGTGGTGCTGCTGGTAGTGCTGCTGCCGGTGCTGCTGGTAGTGCTGCTGCCGGTGCTGCTGGTGGTGCTGCTGCCGGAGCTGCCCGTGCTAATTATTTCACAGCAAGCACAGCTGCTAGTCAACCGCGAAAATCTGTTTATGAGAGATTTAAAATTTGGTTAATGTCTCCAAAAGGAAAGGCTGCTCTTACTAAATATGCACCAAATTTAGTGAAAGGTAATTATGTAAAATGGATTGCAGGTGTAGTTGTTAGATCAGCAAGCATATTGTGGGTATTGTTTGAAATTGGTCTTGCATTAACTTTAGTATGGTCTATAGTAGAAGCATTTGAAAAAGATGATAAAAACGATGGTGGCGGTCTAACACAGGAGGAAGCTGATGAACTTAACAAGGAATATGATGAAGTAAAAAAAGCTGAAGATGAGAGAGAATCAAAAGTAAAAGAAATAAAAAAAGAAAGAGAAAGTGTTCAAAAGATACGCGATGCTCTCAGGGATACTGATGTTGGTGCAATGTTCGCACCTTTACATAAAGCATATGACAAGGCTATGGGAGTTACTCCTGATACACCTAGTGCGCCGATGACTCCTGGTGCTGCCGCTCCGCCTGCTAAACCTACTCAATCAGCAACCAGAATTGTATCAGAAAATAAAAAACAAGCACCTCTTACTGGAGAACAACAAAAAGAATTTTTAAGACAATTCAGAGAGTATATTGCTACTGGTGAAGCTGTTGGATCAGATCAGTGGAATTCAAAACATAATGATGCAACTGGTAAACCAACAGTTATTCCCGGTTTGTCAGAAATGACATTATCTCAAGCTTTAGAAAATTCTAAAACAGGGCCTGTCGGTAGATATCAATTTAATAAGGATACTCTCGCATCATTACTAAAAAGACCTCATTGGAAAAATAAACTAAATGAAAAATTTAACGAAGAAAATCAGAACAAGTTAGCAAATGAACTTATAACTGAACTTGCTGTTACACAAGATTTTTTTAAAGATCCCGGTAATGATGAAAAAAGAGAAAAATTTCAAAAAAGAAATGCTTTAACATGGACTTCTTTGCCTGGAGGTATTGTTCCTAATCTAGATGCATCATCAAATGCTGCAAACGGTGATATTTCAAGAAAAACATGGGTAGACTATAGTAAAGCGATAATAAAGTTCTCTGGCGGTAAAGCTGTTTCACAAAGTGTTTCAGAACCAACAGCAGTTGCTTCTGTCAATCCAGCTACTGCAAATACAGGTGCACAAACGCAGGCACAATCGGAGAATCAATTCAAAATAACAGATGCAATATATGAATTCTTAAAAGAAGGTGCACCTAAACCAAGTAACACTGTTATTAATAACAACAATATTAGTCAAAATTCATTAGGTATACCTAATCCTGTTTCTGCATATAGTGAAGAATATTATAAAATTGTATTACAAAGACAAGCTATAGACGGATTTGCACAGCTTGTACAATAACAAAAACCCCGCTTTCGCGGGGTTTGTTTTTAGTCTTCTGCTAAACTCTTGAAGTAATCAATGTCTAGATCATCTGCTGCCGTGTGTGAAGTTGTACTAAACGGTACATCATCGTCATCATTAATTTT
>Ga0194127_10007723_pt1 | contig 11746 bp, 6 predicted proteins | sample TA2KigC100mmetaG_FD_148624 | JGI IMG/M metagenome (GOLD analysis project Ga0194127, IMG submission 148624) | Freshwater microbial communities from Lake Tanganyika, Tanzania - TA2015036 Kigoma Deep Cast 100m | ecosystem: Environmental > Aquatic > Freshwater > Lake | place: Tanzania: Lake...
TGCCGGACGGGTCGGACGTGTCGGACGTGTCCGACGGGTCGGACGTGTCGGACGTGTCGGACGTGTCGGACGTGTCGGACGTGTCGGACGTGTCGGACGTGTCGGACGTGTCGGACGTGCCGGACGTGCCGGACGGTCCGCCCCCGCCGGCCTGCGTGCCCGGGGGATGCCCGGACGACGGGAATCCCTGCACGCTGGATTTCTGCGACGGAATGCAGTGTACCCAGACGATCGACACGGAGGATCCGCTGTGCTGCGAGTCGGCCGCGGACTGCGACGACGGTGAGCCGCTGACACCTGACGTGTGCAAGGACCACCAGTGCACCAACGAGTGCCAGGACAACTTGCGCTGGATCTCGGAGGACTGCGACGACGGCAACGAATGTACTTGCGATCACTGTGAGTTCGGCAAGTGCTATCACTCCACGGACTGGAATCTGGACCCCTTCTGCATCCCTCCGCCCGCTGAATGCTGCATCACCAATCCCGACTGCGATGATGGTGATGGCTGCACGCTGGACTTCTGCCTAGCGGGCACCTGCATCCACAAGCCGGCCTATCAGGCCCCGGGGTGCTGACGTGGCCGGCTGACCATCTTGCAATCACAAGGGTTCGACCTCTGGTGCCAGCCGGGAGCGTTGCCCTGGGAATCATCGTTCGCGCATGCTATCGTTCGCTCGGTTGGATTCCTGCGACGGAGGGGTAGGGATGATCCTGTTCAACCCGAGAAGCGGCTGCCGACAGTACGAGGATGCCCGAAGCCGTGAGATCATGGAGAAGACCATCGCGTTCTTCGAGGCCAAGGGGAAGAAGCAGCTCAAGGCGGACGACCACCAGCGCAAGTGGTACGGGGACTTCGTCGAGTTCCTGAAGGAGAACCGCATCTTCTCGACCCTGCTCACGCCGCCCGCGTACGCCGGGAATGATCCGGCCGCCCGCTGGGATACCTGGCGCAACTGCGAGTTCAACGAGATCACCAGCTTCTACGGTTTGCACTACTGGTACACCTGGCAGGTCTCCATTCTCGGGCTCGGGCCCATCTGGATGGGCGCGAACGAGGAGGCCAAGCGCAGAGCTGCCGAATACCTGCGCCAGGGCGAAGTGTTCGGGCTCGGCCTGTCCGAGAAGACCCACGGAGCGGACATCTACTCCACCGAGACGTCGCTGGCTCCGCAGCCCGGAGGCGGCTACCTGGCGCGGGGTGACAAGTACTACATCGGCAACGGGAACGTGGCCCGGATGATCTCCACGTTCGGCAAGATGGCCGATACCGGCGAGTACGTGTTCTTCGCATCCGACTCCCAGCATCCCAACTACGAGCTCATCAAGAACATCGTTGCCGTGCAGTCCTACGTCGCAGGCTTCGGGCTGCGGGACTACCCCATGACCGATGCGGACGTGCTGTCTCGGGGAGATGCGGCGTGGAACAGTGCGCTCAACACGGTCAATGTGGGCAAGTACAACCTGGGCTGGGCCTCCATCGGCATCTGCACGCACGCCCTGTACGAGGCCGTGCGCCATGCGGCGAACCGGGTTCTCTATGGCCGGGCCGTGACCGAGTTCTCCCACGTCCGGCGGATGCTCATCGACGCGTATGCCCGCCTCGTGTCGATGAAGCTCTTCGCTTTGCGGGCCTCGGACTACCAGCGGACGGCATCGGCCGAAGACCGGCGCTACCTGCTGTTCAACCCGGTCGTCAAGATGAAGGTCACCACGCAGGGCGAGGAGGTCATCAACCTGCTGTGGGACGTGATTGCGGCCAAGGGGTTCGAGGAGGACACCTACTTCGAGATGGCGACGCGGGACATCCGGGCGCTGCCCAAGCTCGAGGGCACGGTGCACGTGAACATCGCCCTGATCCTCAAGTTCATGGCCAACTACCTGTTCCGTCCGGGCCGTTTCCCCGAGATTCCCGAAGTGCGGGCGGCCCGGCACGACGAGTTCCTGTTCAACCAGGGGGCGGCACGAGGGCTCGGCAAGGTCCAGTTCCACGACCCCAACCCGGTCTTCGCATCGTGGGACGTGCCGAACGTGGCCATCTTCCGTGAGCAGATCACGGCCTTCAAGAAGGCGCTGCTCGGTGCCCCCGCCACGCCGGAGCAGATGCAGGACGTGGACTTCATGCTGAGCGTCGGGGAGATCTTCACCACCATCGTCTACGGCCAGCTCGTGCTCGAGAGCGCCCGTCTCCACGGCATCGGAAACGACCTCGTCGATCGGATCTTCGACTGTCTGGTGCGGGACGTGTCGAAGTTCGCCACCGACTTCATCACCAAGCCCGCTGCCACCGATGCCCAGGTCGAGCTCGGACAGAAGGTGATCCGGCGTCCCATGCGGGAGGCCGAATCGACCGACCGCGTCTGGCAGGAAGTGCTCGCCCTCAAGGATGCCTACGAGATGAATCCGTAGTCTGTGCTCGGGGCAAGGCCGCAGGGCAGGGCCATTCTCCTTATCGGAACCCCTGACGTTGTTGCACCGTCCCCGGCCCGATGGCACAATCCGCAGCATCGGAGGTGTGCCAATGAGGCTCGTCGTGGTGGTATCGGCAAGTGCCCTGCTCCTGTCATGCTCGTCGTCGTCCTCCGGAGATGTGACCGGGCAGCAGGACCTCCAGTCCGAGGCCTCCGGTGCGGACGGCTCGCTTCCTGCGGATGATGCTGCCGATTCCGGTGCCGTCGACCTGGCCGGTGAGCAGGCCGGCGACGTGCCTCCGGCGCCACCGCCCCGCCTGCTGAAGTTCCGGGCCATCGGCGGCATGTCCATGGGAGCGGGGGCCCTCAATTTCCATGCCCACCATCCGGGCCTCGTGGACGTCGTGGCCGCACAGGGGGGCTACGTCAACTACTCCTATGTCATCGACATGCTCCACCGGCAGATCTTCGGCGGTTTCTGCCCGAGGGAGCTGCTGCTGGCCCACGTCGATGACCTGAACGACCCGGATGCCCCCGGCCTCCAGTGCGGGATCCCCGGGCCTCAGTTCCCATGGGAGTATGCCCAGAACTTCAACAACATCCATCCCGACTTCTCCGGAACTACGTGGGATCGGACTGCCTACCTGGACTCCATCGAGGGGCTCACGACCGCTTTCGGCAACCTGTTCTCCTACAACCCCGACCACCCGCTCCTGCCTCCGGGCGTTCCCGCGGAGAGGCTCGAGGACCCCAGGTCTCCGGCCCTGTGCGAAACGCCGGTCGTCGTGGGCAAGCCACACAGCTTCAATGCCGAGTACAACCCCGATGGCACCTACGACCTGGTGAGCTTCTGCGACGGAGAAGAGCCCATCCCCGGGGGCAAGGACAACCCGGACTACTGGTCTCTCCTGGGAGCGTACGATCCTGCGGTTCCCCACACGCGTCCCGTGCACATGATCCTTGCGGTAGACTACAACGGGAACGGCCTGCGAGACTACCACGAGCCGCTCGTCATCAACGCGAGAGAGCGGCACCAGGACGTTGGAAGGGACGGTTGTGCGAGTGCACAGGAGGACGGCAAGGGAGGCTGCAGCGGCGGTGGCGCCGGCAACGACCCGAACGGCGACGACTTCGACACCTTCGACAATCCCCTCGGCACCGAGGGCGACAACTTCTACCAGGCCGGAGAGCCCCACGACGACCTCGGCCTCGACGGCGTGGAGGGCACCGGTGACTTCGGAGAAGGGGATGGAGAGTACTCCGTCAGCCCGCACCTGGCCAAGCTGTTCGATATCACCGGCATGCACTGGATCGCCAATGCCCCGGATGCCGAGCTGGCCGCGACCGACATCTTCCTCGACGCCGGAATCCGGGACGGGCTGCAGTCGCTGACCGGGACCTATCGCATCGCGGCGCTGCTGCAGTCCCGCGAGCCGAACACTCGGATCTTCGAGGAGTTCTCCGGGACGGACCTCAGCGTCCATCCCTCCCCGGAGCCGGTCATGCTGAACAAGGTCTACACCCTCATTGACTGGTCGGAGAAAGGCACCGGCAAGAACCACCTCGTCATGTACGGCTACCCGGACGCCACGCCCGAAGAGATCGATGCTGGAGACGGCAAGCACGTCGGCTCCCCGGAGCAAGTCTTCAACCGCGTCGCCATGTTCATCTACCGGGCGCTGGCCCGGTGGCCCGACCTCGATTCCACCGAGTGCAAGGGCACGCCGGGCAAGATCTTCAGGGGGTCGTTCTACGCCGATGCGCTGGGCTCACGCTTCGGTTACTCGATCTCCCTGCCGCCATGCTATGACGAGTCGAGCCTGGTCTACCCGGTCATCTACTTCCTGCCGGGCTCCGGCATGTGGGCCGAGGACGTGACGGTCACCAACCTGATCTTCAACGCATCCATGTACTCGGGCCACCTGCCCAAGTTCATCGAGGTGGCCCCGGAAGGACAGTGCTGTCGCATCCACAAGCCGACCGGCAAGCGCTACTGCGCCTGCGTCAACGACAAGGGCGACGGCAGCGTCTGGAGCTGCGTGGATCCGCAGTGCAAGGGGGCTCACGAGGCCTGTGAAATCCTGAAGATCCCGAAACAGGAGACCGTGCAGGAGTGCCCCGGCGGGTGCGTCTTTGCCAACCAGGTCTCAGACCAGTTCGGCAACGTCGAGTCCGCGGCGCACATGAAGTACGAGGACATGCTGCTCGATCTGATGGCTCACGTGGACGAAACCTACCGGGTGCGAAAGGCGCAGACGGCCCCGGCGCAGTAGGACAGGGACGGCGGGGCCGTGGCGAACTTCCGTGCCGCGCTCTCGATGATCCCGAAGTCGAATTCGCACGGATAGGAGTTGTCGCACAACATCCGAAGAATGCTCCCGCACCATCCGATGTGAAAACGTCCGCTCGACCATCCGCTCACGTCCGCCTGCGTCGAGCGGACGATCTGTGGCTTCCTGCTGGCTTCCTGCCGGCGTTGCCGAGCCACCCGACGGATGCTATAGTTGGTCTCCGTGCAATCGGGCATCGAGGCAGGGAGGCACGCATGACATTGCGCTATGTTGGCAAGGGAGTCAGGCGAGTGGACGGTGCCGACAAGGTCACCGGCCAGGCAATGTTCGTCTCGGACATCACTGTTCCGAGGATGCTCCATGCCAGGGTGGTCCGTGCCGGCGTCCCGCATGCCCGCATCATCTCCCTGGACACGACCGAGGCGGAAGGGATGCCCGGCGTCCGCAAGGTAGTCACCGGGCAGGGATGCGGGATCCTCTTCGGGACCTGCCTGTGGGACCAGCCGCCCATCGCCGTGGATCGTGTCCGCCATGCCGGTGAGCCGGTGGCCGTCGTGCTTGCCATGACCGAACACCAGGCCGATCAGGCTGCCAGGAAGGTGAAGGTAGAGTACGACCCCCTGCCGTTCCAACTCGATCCGGTCGAGGCCGCTCGCCCCGGGGCCCCGCTGATCCACGAACGGAACGGCAGCTATCGCCGCGTGGAGTACATCGTCCGCTCCGAAGCCGGGACCAACATCTTCCATCACTACAAGCTGCGCAAGGGGGACGCTGCCGCCGGGTTCGCCGCAGCGGATGTCATCCTGGAGGAGCACTTCGAGTTCCCGCTGAGCAGCCACTGCTCGCTGGAGCCGCACGGCGCCATCTGCCGGTTCACCCAGGGGGGGGACATCGACATGTGGGCCAGCAACCAGGCCCCGTTCGTCGTCCGAGACGTCCTGGCCGACATGTTCAAGATCCCGGTCACACGCATCCGGGTCCGTGTTCCGTATCTCGGGGGCGGATTCGGCGGGAAGTCGGACGTGTCCATCGAGCCCCTCGTCGCGTACGCGGCCAGCCAGGTCCCGGGCTGGGCCGTCAAACTGGTGCTCACTCGCAAGGAAGCCATCACGAGCAGCCTCATCGGTCGCGGCATGATGGGGCGCATGAAGATTGGCGCCAGGAAGGACGGAGCGTTCGTGGCCCTGGAAGCGGAGATGTACTTCGCAGACGGAGCGTACGGAGACACGTCCTGGCCCGTGGTGACCGTGGCCGGCCACAACTGCACCGGTCCGTACGAGTTCCCGAGCTGCAAGGTGGATTCGTACGGCGTGTACACCAACTCGCCGCCGGTCGGAGCGTTCCGCGGCTATGGGCACCCGGAAGGCCAGTTCATGCTTGGCCGCATGATCGACTTGCTTGCCCGCAAGCTGGGCATCCCCCAGGGCGACCTGATGCGCAGGAACTTCCTGTGCGAGGGCCGGAGAAACGGGCTGGGCCAGGAGATCAAACGCTCCCACGGTGACCTGTTCGCCTGTCTCGACAAGGTCGAGGCTGCAATGGCCGGCACGCCCCTTCCCCCGGAGGACGACCGCTACCTCTACGGCCGTGGAATGGCTGCCATGGCGAAATCCCCGAAGATGGCAGCCAACGCGGCCTCCACCGCGTATCTCCAGATCTCCAACGACGGCAGCGTGTTCGTCAACCTCGCAGGCATCGAAATGGGCCAGGGCTGCCAGACGGCCTTCACACAGATTGCCGCTGAGGCGCTCAAGGTCCCGATCGAACGGATCCGGATGTACCGGGAAGTCGATACCCAGTTCACCCCCTGGGAATGGCAGACCGTGGCGTCCATGCAGACCTACCGCGGGGGACGGGCCATCCTGCAGGCCTGTGAGAAGGCCGTCGAGCTCCTTCGCCTCAACGCATCCCTCGTCTTCGACTGCCCCGTGGACGAGGTCGAATACGACGGGGATGCCTGCTTCCGCAAGGGGATGCCCGCGAACCGCCTGCCCGTGGCGAGCCTCGCCCGAGGGTACATGTTCGGCAACGGCCTGACCGTTGGGCAGCCGGTCCAGGCCACGGGAACCTACCGCGTGAACGGCATCACCGAACCGGACCCGGAGACCGGCATGGGCAACGCTGCCGGTTCGTGGACTTTCGGCGTCCAGGCGGCCGACGTCCGAATCGAGAAGGCAACCGGACGGATCGATGTCCTCCACTTCGCAAGCTGTTTCGACCCGGGGCGGGTCCTCAATCCGGTCACCATCCGAGGGCAGGTCGCAGGCGGAGTCGTGCAGGGGCTCGGAGCCGCACTCATGGAGAAGCTCGAGTTCGGACCGGACGGCGTCATCCGGAATGCCAATTTCGGGCCGTACCGGATTCCCACCATCGACGACATGCCCGGCAAGCTGACCATCGAGTTCGTGGAGACACCCAACCCCGAAGGACCCTGGAGCGCCAAGCCCATCGGCGAGCATCCCATCGTGGCCGTCGCTCCGACGATTCTCAACGCGATCGGCAATGCGACGGGCACGGAGTTCACCCGCATGCCGGTGCGTGCAGCGGATGTCCTCGACGCGCTTCGTCGCAAGGAGGGGGTGTGACATGGCGACCATCTCTCTGAAAGTCAACGGGACCCCCTGCACCGTCGAGCTGGAGCACGATCGGGTGCGCCTGTCCGAGATTCTCAGGGGCCAGCTCGGCCTCACCGGAGCCAAGATCGGCTGTGGCGTCGGGAAGTGCGGAAGCTGCACCGTGCTCGTCAACGGAGAGCCCGTCACGAGCTGCACGCTGCTTGCCCGAAAAGCGGATGCTGCAGAAGTCCTGACCATCGAGGGGCTGGCTGACGGGGCGGTTCTGCATCCGATCCAGGAGGCATTCCTGGATGCCGGCGCGGTCCAGTGCGGCTTCTGCACGCCGGGGCTGATCATACGCACCTACTCGCTGCTGCGGAACAACCCCGGAGCGGACGACGCACAGATCGTCGAAATGCTGCGTCATCACCTGTGCCGCTGCACCGGCTATCTGGCCATCCTGGAGGCCGTGAAGCTCTCACGGGAGCGGATGGCGCAAGGCTGAGTCGAGATCCCCATGACACCCGAACGTGACAGCCCTCCCGTGACGTCCGAAACCCGGGCCGGCCGCGGCCTTCGGCTCGTTTTGGACCTCCTCGTCACCGTTGTCATGTGGGGCTGGTTCATCTGGGGCTACTTCTTCGTCTTCTTCCCCTTGCATGTCGTGGGCTGGACAGTGGTGCGGGAGCGTGAGCTCTGGTCGCAGCGAGTCAATCACTGGTTCTACAGGAGCTTCTTCGGCCTCCTCTCGCTGCTCAATCCTCTGCAGTCGGTGCGCATCGATCCCAAGGTCAGGCGGCTGGCCGGGTGCGTGGTCGTCTGCAACCACGTCTCGTACCTCGATCCCCTCCTCCTCGTCGCCGCATTCCCCCGCCAGAAGACCGTAGTCAAGGGGACGTTCTTCGCCGCTCCGTTTCTGGGATGGGCCATGTTCGCCTCCGGTTATCTCCCGTCCGGAAGCGAGGGGCCTCTGTCCGGTCGCCTCGCTCGCCTGGTCGAACGTCTGCCTGCGTTCCTCGAGCAGGGAGGAAACCTGTTCGTCTTCCCCGAAGGCACCCGGCGCAACGCCGGGGGAATAGGCCCGCTGAAGCGGGGCGCATTCAGCCTGGCCCGCCGGTGCAAGGCGCCGATAGCGGTCCTGGCCCTGTCCGGTACCGACCGGCTCTTCCCGCCCGGCAGCGTTCTCTTGCGGACCTGGCGCAGGATCGACCTGGACGTCCGCCTCGTCGAGGTGATCACGCCCGACTACGATTCCCCCGACTTCTCGCCGGTCGCACTGATCGAGCAGGTTCGGAGCCGGATGGAGGCCGCACGTCGGGCGGACTTCGCTTGGGTATCTAGAGAATAGAGGGTATACTCCGGCGCGGCGAACGTGGAGGGGCCGATGACTCGTTGGGTAGCCCGGTCAGCCTTTGTGTTGCTCACAGCGCTTGCGGCTCTCGGGTGCTCGGCGGGCCGGGGCAGCACGGACGGGGGAATGCCGGCCCCGCTTCCGGACCTCCTGCCCGATGCCGCCGCCGACATCCCGGCTTCGCCGGATCGGGTCGAGACCGTTCTGCCCGACATCGTGGTGGACTTCCCGCCGGCTGAGCTTCCTCCGGAGGTCGACGTCGGCCCATGTGGCCCCTCCTGCCCCGAGGGGTACTGCGACGGCGTCACCGGGCAGTGCTTCTTCTGTGACGAGTCCACCCCCTGTGTGGGACCCGGTCTGTGGTGCAAGGACTCCGCATGCGTCAAGACGCTCTGCGTGCCGGGAAGCACCGACTGTCCTCTCGTCGACGTGTCGGCCGTGTGTGCCGATGACGGAGAATCCTGGATCGATAGCGAGTGCCAGGAAGGCACCAAGTGCGCCCAGGGTACGTGCAAGGAGGTCGTCTGCACTCCGGGGGACCAGCACTGCGAGCAGGGGCTCGTTGCCAAGTGCGACCCGCTCGGCGTCGGCTGGATGACGTTTGCGTGCCCCCCCGGCCAGGGGTGCTTCGTCGACCAGTGCGAGCCGATCCGCCACAACCTGCTCGTCATCTTCGACACGTCCGGGTCCATGGCGTCCATGGGCTTCATGGACACGGTGCCGTGTATCTGCGCCACATGCTCGAGCAAGCCGTTCCCGGCTTGCGAGGACCCGTTGTGTCCACAGTCCAAGCTCGGGTTGAGCAAGTATGTCTTCAACAAGTTCTTCGGGTCTGACAAGATCCAGACGGTCAACATGGTCCTGACGCATTTCCCCATGCGGGTGAAAGCCACCACGAACCCCTCGTGCGGCAGCATGTTCAACCCGATGAGCGTCGGATGGTACGGGCTGACGATCGGGGAATCCGACTGGATCACCGGGGACGACGGCTCGCACGTGACCGAGGACGGAGGCTGGTTCGACAAGTATGTCTACGAGATCCTGTCCGTGCCCTTTCCCGCCACATGGGAAGAAGACAACTTCGACGAGCTGAAGCTCTGGGTGAACTTCGAGGAGACGGTCGCAGCGACCGAAGCCGCCTGCCAGAAGAAGGAGGACTGCCCCGGGGGCTTCTGCGGCCAGGGGGAGGGGGGAACCAAGGTCTGCTGGTTCCACACCGACCCCGAGCTGCGTGCACTCAGCAACACCCCCCTGGGCAAGTCGATGTTCTATGCAGGGGAGATCTACCGCAAGCAGATGATGCCGAACGGCAAGCCGTGCACCGTCGACGCGGACTGCGCCAACCGCAACTACCATTGCAGCAGCCAGGGAGTGTGCCGGGATCCCTACGCCCACTGCCGGGCCAACCAGATTCTCCTGTTCACGGACGGGGTCGAAGAGCCTCCGACGACGACCGGCAGCTTCTTCAACCCCCGCATCCAGGCCAAGCGATTCCGCTACGGCCTGGGCTGCGTCGGCCCCGAGGGCTGCTTCGAAGGAGCCCAGTGCCAGGGCAACGTCTGCCAGGGCTACCCGCTTCCCAACGGCGGGGGAGGGGGCTACCCGATGCTCAACGAAAGCCCGTCCAGGCTGCTCGACTACGAAGGGTACCCCATCCTCGTGACCACGCACGTGATCGACCTGTCGGCCGGAGAAGGAGCAGCCAACAACAAGCAGATAGCGGACGACGGCGGCGGTATCTACTACCATCCCGACCAGATCGACCCCGACGAGCTGCTTGCCCAGATGATGGAGCTGCTGGACATCAAGCAGAACCTGCTGGATTGCATGCCGGAGTACGAGGAGGTCGAATGACGACTCAGTACGAGTTCCCGAGAGTGGGACACGTGGTGGATCCAGGCTCAGCCGGTCTGCCGGTAGAAGATGCCGTCGAGGTGGTGACGCTTCCGTACGGCCGTCTTCTGGTGCTGGCGGACCCCATGCCCGGGGCCGCCCCTCGCAGTGGTGCCACAGCGGTCGACGCCCTCGTACGGTACCTGGCCGACGCACGCCTCGACGAAACGCTTCCCGAATCGGTCCGCAATCTGCTGTTCCAGGGGTTCATCGCTGCCAACGCTGCCGTGGTATCGGCCAGGGTCCCGGAGGGAACCCCTGGCATGGCCACGAGTGTCGTGGCCGTCCTGGTTGTCGAGGAGCGGGCCTACGTCGCCAGCGCCGGTGTCGGCCGTCTGTTCCTCGTCCGTGACGGCCAGTGCACCGCGGTCACGCGGCCGGCGACGCCCATGCCCGAAGGGGAGGAACCCCCTCCGCTCCCTCCCGGGACGGTCGATGTCTCCGTGGCCAGCCCCCTCGGCCTGTCGCAGGACCTGGTCCCCGATATCATGCCGACCTCCGTTCGTTTCCAGGAAGGCGACGTCCTGGTGCTGGCATCAGACGGGCTGCTCGATGTGGTCAACCTGGAGGACATCGGCCGAATCTCTCTGGATGGACCGGCCGAGGTCGCTGCAATCAAGCTGGTCGAGCTGGCCCGCCAGCGTCGAGGGGAGGACAACATCTCGGTCATTGTCTTCCAGCACAGCCGTATCGCACCTCCGACGCTCAAGATGCAGGTCCCGCTGCCCCAGACCGATGGCGGGCGACGCAGGCTCCAGCTTGCCGTGGTGGGAGGAGTCCTGCTGATCCTGGTTGCTGCCCTGCTGATCGCCGCACCCTGGAGGTCATCCGATTCGGTCAAGTCCGATGCCGACGCTCCAGCCGCCCCCCATTCGAAGTCGATACCAAAGGAGCCGGTGACCGACCGGCCGGTCGTGTCACCCGTTGCGCCGAAGCAGGAGGTGGTCCGCGCCCCGGATCCTGCTCCCTGGGCTGAACCCGGCAGGCCGGCGGAGAAGCCGAAGGTCAAGAAGCCGCCCATACCCGTCAAGCGCACGGAGAAGGTCGAGAAGCTCGAGCTCGAGCCGCCCGTTCCCATGAAGCCTCAGGCTGGGAAGAAGAAGCAGGCCGAATCGGCACTCCCGACCAGTGGGAAGGGCGGCCAGGAATCAAAGGAGCCGGCGAATCTCGCACCCAAGTCCCAGAAGCTGGGCAAAGGCGGTGCATTGACGGCTGGCGGGGCGAAGGACGAGGCCAAGGCGAAAA
>Ga0194127_10007725_pt1 | contig 11744 bp, 10 predicted proteins | sample TA2KigC100mmetaG_FD_148624 | JGI IMG/M metagenome (GOLD analysis project Ga0194127, IMG submission 148624) | Freshwater microbial communities from Lake Tanganyika, Tanzania - TA2015036 Kigoma Deep Cast 100m | ecosystem: Environmental > Aquatic > Freshwater > Lake | place: Tanzania: Lake...
GGTGGCATCGACCGAGAGGAACCGCACCGTATCCACGCACCGCCGAGCCAACTCCGGAGCGATCTCCCTCGTGGCCATCGCCTCCCTCTCGCCGTGCAGGCCCGGGACCGCCGCGCGCCCTCGGGCCGCGGCGTTCATGCCGCCGCGGCCCGCCCGCGCCTGGATGGGACGGGCGCGCGGCGGGTGCACCTACCCCCCCGCGACCACGTTGTCGATCAACCTCGTCCCCCCGAACCGGACCGCCGCCGCGATCAGCACCGGCCGGTCCGCGACCGCGACGTCGTCCAGCGTGTCCGGGTCCGCGACCGCGAGGTACTCCACGCTGCCCCCCGCGTCCGAGATCCGCCCGCGTGCAAGCTCGATCAGGCGCGCCGCGTCCCGCTCCCCCCGCGCGATCGCGTCCGCGAGGTGCTTCAGCGTCGCGAAGATCACCGGCGCCTTCGCCCGGTCCTCCGCGGAGAGGTACCGGTTCCGCGACGACATCGCGAGGCCGTCCGGCTCGCGCACGGTCGGGTGGCGGACGATCCTGACCGGCACGTCCAGGTCCGCGACCATCCGCTCGATCACGCGCACCTGCTGGTAGTCCTTGAGCCCGAACACGGCCGCGTCCGGCCGGCAGATGTTGAAGAGCTTCAGCACCACGGTCGCCACGCCCGGGAAGTGGTGCGGCCTCGACAGCCCGCAGAGGTGCCCCGGGAGCCGCGTCAGGTCGACCCGGGTCTCCGAGCCGCCGGGGGGGTACATGGACGCCGCGTCCGGCGCGAAGACGTGATCGACCTTCAGCGCGCCGAGCTTGCGCAGGTCGCCCTCGATGTCCCGCGGGTAGCGGGCGAAGTCCTCGGCCGGCCCGAACTGGGTCGGGTTCACGAAGACGGACACCACGACCCGCGACGACGTCCGGGCCGCCTCGCGGACGAGCGCCAGATGCCCCTCGTGCAGGGCCCCCATGGTCGGCACGAGCGCCACGGTCTCCCCGGCGCGCCGGAGCTTCGCGGCGATCTCCTTCATCTCGGCCACGGACAGGACGACGTTCACCGCTTCTCCCTCCGCTCGGAGTTCTGGCGCGCCCGGCCGAACGAGTGCGAGTCGTCCGGGAAGGCGCGGGTGCGCACCTCGGCCGCGAAGTCGCCGACCGCCCGGCGGACGTCATCCGCGAAGCTCGCGTACTTCTTCAGGAACTTCGGCTCGAACCGCTCGTCCATCCCGAGCAGGTCGTAGAGCACCAGGACCTGCCCGTCGCAGTTGCGCGACGCGCCGATGCCGATCGTCGGGACCGGGACCGACGCGGTGACGGTCGCGGCCACGTCCGCCGGGATCCCCTCGAGCACCAGGGAGTAGGCGCCCGCCTCGACCACGGCCTCCGCGTCCTCGATCACCTGCCGGGCCGCGGCCTCCGACCGGCCCTGCACCTTGTACCCCCCGAACTGGTGGAACGACTGCGGGGTCAGCCCGACGTGCCCCATGACCGGGATGCCCGCGTCCACGATCTTGCGGATCGCGGGCGCGGTGCGCGCGCCCCCCTCCAGCTTGACCGCGTGCGCCCCGCCCTCCTGGATCAGCCGCCCCGCGTTGCGGAGCGCGTCCTCGGCGCTGACCTGGTACGACAGGAACGGCATGTCGGCGATCAGGTGCGTGGCCTTCAGCCCGGCCGCGACGCAGCGCGTGTGGTAGGCCACGTCCGCTACCGTGACGCGCAGCGTGCTGCCCCCGCCCTGGATCACGTTCCCGAGGGAGTCGCCCACGAGCACCGCATCGACGCCGGCGGCCTCGACCAGCCGGGCGAACGAGGCGTCGTAGCAGGTCACCATGACGAGCGGCGCGCCGCCCTTCCGGCCGCGGAACTCGGGTGCCGTCAACGCCTTGTGTTCCATCCTCGTCCGCCCCTGGTCCGAAGGACGCGGAAACCTACCGCGCTTGCGGCGCGGAGGCAACTCCACCCGACGGGACACCCTACCCGAACACCTTCCACGCCAGCGACTGCTCCCACGGGCGCGCCCCCCCGGCGAGCGCCGCCGCGGTCCGCGCGAGCCACACCGCGACGAACACCACGGTCAGGCCGATCGCGACGAGGTTGCGGGTCCGCGCGCCCACCCGCTCGATCACGGGCCGGCGCGTCGCGGCCTCGACCAGCAGGGCGATCCAGAGCGCCGCCACGGCCGGCGCCGCCACGACCACGAGAGGGTGCAGGTCGAACGCCCCGGCCGCGTCGCCGTGGCCCAGGTGCACGAACGCCCGCGTCATCCCGCACCCGGGGCAGTCGAAGCCGGTGGTGATGCGGAAGAGGCAGATCGGCGGCACGGACGACGGCGCGTCGATCGGCAGGAACACGGCCGCCGCGAGCCCTGCGGTCAGCGCCAGCGCGAGCAGCCTTCGCCGCGGAGTCACGGCGTCCTGGCCCACACGGCGTTCAGGTCGTCCTGGATGATGGCCATCGAGACGATGACAAGCCCGAACACCGCGAGGATGATGTTCAGGACGGTCTTGTCCTCGGTGGTCTCGATCCCGACCATCACATGGGCCTCCTGGACGAGCTTCGTGGACTTGTAGACCCAGTAGATCGCGTACGGGAAGCAGAGGATGCAGAGCAGCAGCTCCGTCCCCGGCGACACGTCCGTCCGCCCGAGGTAGTTCCGCAAGTCGCGGCTGATCCAGTACAGCCAGAACAGGCCGTAGATCCCGCACGTCACGATGGTCAGGATGATCGCGGTCGCGATCGGCCGGGTATCGCCCTTCACGTCTCCCTCCGGGAACCACCCCGCCGAATTGGACCACCGCAACCAGGCACCGTCAAGCGCGGGATTGACCCACGATCGCGGCTGTGGCAAGAATCCGGGCATGAGACGCATCGCATCCCTCGCAGCCATCCTGCTTGCCGCGGCGTGCTCCGACGCCGCCGCCGTGCGTGTCTCCGACGAAGCCCCCGACCCGATTCCGCACCTCGCGCCCGACCCCGTGCCCGACCCCGCGCCCGAGCCCCAGCCCGAGCCCCAGCCCGAACCCGAGCCCGACCTCCCCGCCCTCCCCGACGTCCCGGACGCGCCCGTCCCGCCGCCCGCGCCCCCGAAGCCGCGCGTGACCGTGGCGTCCCTCCCCGACACCATGAACGGCAAGGTCCCGTACACGCAGCACGACGGCCCTCCCCAGGCATTCCGGCTTCGGCTCCCGACCGGCGGCTTCACCGTCGAGGCGTACCTCACCGACGCGGCCGCGCCCTGGGACGGCGAGCCCACGTTCTCCTTCTCGGTCCCGCTGCGCACGGCGGGCGGCGACGTGGTCCCCGCCGGCGACGACGCACGCCCCGCGCTCGATTGCGACCGCGAGCCCGATCCGCTCGTGATCGCCGGCGAGGAGCTGCTCCACACCCGCTGCCGCGTGCCGGACGGGGCGATCGACCCGGCGCCGGGCGTCACCGTGACGGCCCGCTTCACCGGCGCCGACGGCGCGGCCGGGGAGGAGGACTCGCTGGCCTTCGACGTCGCCGCGCTCCCCGCCCACCTCGACCCGTTCCCCGCCGTGGACCCCTGGGTCGTGATGCTCTCGCGGGACCTCTTCGAGCACGAAGCGGTCGCCCGCCCCGACGGGACGTACGACGTGACATCGGCGGACGTGCCGGCCGGGAACGGCGAGCCGGACCTCGACGAGGCCCTGCGCGCGCTCGGCCTCCTCTCGCAGAACGGGGAGTTCTCGGCCGCGGCCCGCGCGATGTTCCTCGACCGCGTCCGCGAGAAGTCGTACGCGATCTACGGCCTCGACGCGACCGGCGCGCCCCTGCCCCGCGGCGTCCGCGTCTCGATCGCGTTCGAGGGCGACCCCGGCGCTCCGGACCCGGCCGCCTGGACGCCGCTGTCCCCGTTCTCGCGGATCGCGCTCGGCGGCGACCCCGACGACCCGGAGTCGGGCTACGTCGGCATGGCCGAGATCGACCCGAACAACCAGGGACGGGAGGACGACGCGCGCCCCGGGCGCGGCGTGTTCGTCACGTCGATCGTGAGGCAGGCCCTCCGGAACCCGCTCGGCGCCCAGATCCTGAAGGAGATCTCGCCGGTCGACGGCACCCCCCTCGGCGAGTACCCGGGCGACGAGGCGTTCCTCGACCCCGCGTTCGACGCGTCGTCGGGCGGGGACGAGCGACTCGCGAACCGGCAGTTGATCTTCGGCGTGATCATGGACTTCGCGACGCTGGCCGTGGCCGCGACCCTGTGCCACGAGATGGGCCACTCGCTCGGGCTGGTGGCGAACGGCCCGCCTCCGGAAGGCCAGTTCGGCGGCATGCCCGGCCTCTCGCTGGCGCTCTCCGATCCCGGGGACTGGCACATCGACACGCCCGGCCTGAACGTGATGCAGACGGGGAAGGTCACGAGCTACCTGGAGGCCCTGGGGGCCGAGGTGCGCTTCGAGCCGCTCGGCCTCGCCTACCTGCGGCGGCAGATCGTCACTGGGTCTCCCAGCCCGTGACCCCGAGGTCGAGGAAGTAGAGCACGCCGCGGGTGAATCCGGCGGTCGCATCGAACCGCCGGCCCACGACCCAGACCTGCCGCCCCCGGACCGCGACCCCGGTGGGCTCGAACTGGGTGCACGTGAGCTCGAAGGGGTCGCAGGTCACGATCGGCACCTCGATCCAGCCGATGTCGAGCGGCTGCGAGTTCCAGTGCAGCAGCAGGGACGTCTTCTGCCCGCCGGAGCCGCTCGTCCCGCTGACCGCGGTCACCTCGGCGCTCGACGAGACGTTCGTGAACCGCCATGCCTTCTGGTCCGGCCCGAGCGGGATCCAGAGCGTCTCGAGGAGGCCGCCCTGGTCGGCGCGCGCCAGCAGGCCGGGCTCGCCCACGATGACGTAGGAGCCCAGGTTCGGGCCCGCCGGGATGCGGGCCATGTCCAGCGGCCCGCCGGTCGCAGGGATCGCCCCGGCCAGGGTGAACTTGTCGATCACGTCCTGGCTGCCGCCGGGCAGCCCGATGAACAGACCGAGCCCGCCGGACGCGCCGGGGAGCCGCGCCGTGAACGCGCCGGGGTTCAGGCACCAGTCGTCCGTGCAGTTCGAGCGGGCGCCCGCGGCGGCCGCCGGCACCGTCTGGTGCACGTCGGCCCCGGAGATGTCCCCGTTGCCGCAGACGGCCTTCGGGTTCGGGCTGCACGAGGACGGCCAGACGGAGGACTTGTAGATGCGGCACCCCCGCGCGAACGCCCTCCCCTGCCCGTCACGGCCGATGAACACGTACGCGTCCGCGGTGCACTCCGGGCCGAATGCGCCGCTGTCGAACGTGCCCGGGACGCCGAACACGTCCACGAGCTGGACCGGCTGGGGGCTTCCGGAGAAGAGCGGACCGGAGAGCACCCCGCCGAACACCCACGACGGGCTGTTCGGGGTTCCCTGCCAGCTCGGCCGGTACGCGACCAGCCCGTCGTCGCCGACCGCGGACTCGAACGAGACCGCGCGGTACTGGCGCCCCGCGACGACGGTGGACCCGATCACCTTCGGAGTCTCCCCGAACGGGGCGGTCGCGACGAACCCCTTCAGGCCCCCCTCCGACATGTACCCCCCTGCGACGTACGCCTCCGCGCCGGACGCGTCCACGTCCTCGATGTACGTGTCCATCCCCGCCACGGCCGAGTACTCCACGACCCGGAACCCCCGGCAGGCGCCCGAGAAGCAGAAGTCCGGCCCGGTCGCGCCGTCCTGGTCCGAGCACGCGACGCCGTCCGGCTTGCCGGCGCAGCACAGGTTCGCCCCCGGCAGGCACATCCCGTCGGTGCAGGTGTCCGGCCCGGTGCAGCCGTCGCCGTCCTCGCAAAACCCGCCGATCGGCTTGAACACGCACCCGATCTTCGGGTCGCACGAGTCCGCCGTGCATGGACTCGAGTCGTTGCAGACGAGCGACGCCCCCGCCATGCACTTGCCGGCCTTGCAGGAGTCCCCCTTGGTGCACGCGTTGCCGTCGTCGCACGCGGGGCCGTTCAGCGGCGCGAACGCGCACGCGTGCTCGAGGCACTCCTCATTCGTGCAGGCGTTGCGGTCGTCGCAGTCGGCGGCGGAGTTGCACGACGCGCACCCCGGGATCTCCTGGTGCCCGCACCCGATGCCCGGCGCGCACGAGTCGATCGTGCACGCCTGCCCGTCGTCGCACGACACCGGCTTGCCCGAGCAGGTCGCGCCGGTGCACGTGTCCGACGTGGTGCACGGGTCCCCGTCGTCGCACGTCGCCGCTGTCGGCGTGAAGAGGCACGCCCCGGTCGCGGGAACGCACCCGTCGCTGGTGCAGGGGTTGCCGTCGGAGCACGGGATCGGCGCGCCGGCGCACGCCCCGGCCTTGCACGTGTCCGCGACCGTGCAGCCGTTGTTGTCGTCGCACGCCCGCTGGTTCGGCCCGGGCGCGCACTGCCCAGTCGCCGCGTCGCACGCGTCGTCCGTGCAGGGGTTCCCGTCCTCGCACGCCTTCTGCGGCCCCGGGACGCAGGCGCCGTCCGCGCACGCGTCGCCCACCGTGCACGCCTTCTTGTCGTCGCACGGCTCGCCCGTCAGCGGCTCGTTCGTGCACTTGAGGTCGCCCGCCCGGTCGGGCAGGCACCGCTCCGCCGTGCACGGGTTCCCGTCGTCCGTGCAGTCGTCGTCCGCCTGGCACGGCTGGCACCCCGGCAGAACAGGGTGAACGCACCCCTGCGCCGAGTCGCACGCGTCCTCGGTGCACGCGTTGCCGTCGTCGCACGCGATCGCGGGCCCGCCAACGCACATGCCCCCGGAGCAGCGGTCCCCGTCGGAACACACGTCCCCGTCCTCGCACTCCGCCTGGTTCGGCACCAAGGCGCACCCCCCGGTCTCCTTCGCGCACGCGTCGTCGGTGCAGGGGTTCGAGTCGTCGCAGAGCACGTATGCGCCGACCTTGCACTGCCCGGCCTTGCAGTAGTCGTTGCGGGTGCACGGGTTCCCGTCGTCGCACGGCGCGTCGTCCGTAGCCTCGTGCGTGCACCCGCCGATCGGGACGCACGCGTCCGTGGTGCAGGCGTTCTTGTCGTCGCACGGGTTCACGTCGCCGGAGCACACCCCGGCGAAGCACCGGTCGTCCACCGTGCAGTCGTCCCCGTCGTCGCAGGCGCCCTTGTTGAGCTGCTCGTAGCCGCAGATCCCCCCCTCGCACGAGTCCTCGGTGCACGGGTTCTCGTCGTCGCACGCCGGTCCCGCCACGCACTCCCCGAGAGCGCACGCGTAAGCGATGCACGGCTCCGCCGGACCCGCCGGGCTGCACGGCGTCCCGTCATCGGCGTCCCGCTCGACGCAGGCGCCCTTGCCATCGCACCCGGCGACGCGACACACCGCCGGATCCCCCCCCGGCCCCGCGCACGGCGTCCCCGCGATCCGCGGCTCCGCGACGCACTTCCCCTGGACGCACGCAGGCTCCGTGCACGCTTCGGCCGCCACGATTCCCGCGCACTCCGGGTTGCTGGTGCCACTGCGGCGCGTCCGGCTTCCCTGCCTCGTCCACCTCGTTTGCCGCGTCCGTCACGTCGGCCGGTGCGGCGTCCGCGTCGCCCCCGCCGGCCTCGTCTCCGGCGATTGCGTCCGACCCCGTGTGGGTGTCCGGCGACTCCGGAAGCGCGCCCGGGTCTTCCTGCCCCGCATCCGGCAGCGTGGGCACGTCGATCGCCCCGCAGCCCAGCGCAATCGCCGCGACGATCCCGAGCGCCCGCCTCATCCGACCCTCCACCCGCGTGGTCAATCCATTCTACTCCTGCCGCGGACGCGCTGTTCCGGCAGAGGCTTTCACTCGTACCTGAGCGCCTCGATCGGGTCCAGGCGCGACGCCTTCACGGCCGGGTAGAGCCCGAACACGACGCCGACCGCCGCGCTGAAGGCGACCGCGGCGATCATCGCGTCCGGCCGCAGGAGCAGCGGCCACCTGAACGCCTCCGCGAGCCGCTCCGCCGCGAGCACGCCCGCGCCCACGCCGATCAGCCCGCCCGCCAGCGACAGCACCAGCGCCTCGACCAGGAACTGCGCGAGGATGTGCCGCGGCTTCGCCCCGACCGCCATGCGCACGCCGATCTCGCGCGTCCGCTCGGTCACGCTGACGAGCATGATGTTCATGATCCCGATCCCCCCGACCAGCAGCGACACCGCCGCGATCGCGGCCAGCAGCGCGGTCAGGGTCCGCGTGCCCTCCTGCTGCGCCCCGGCCACCTCCGCGAGGTTCCGGATCGAGAAGTCGTCGTCGTCCCCGGGCTCGATCCGGTGCCGCTCCCGCAGCAGCGCCTCGATGTCGCGCTGGGCCTTGGCCGTCACCGCGGACGACGCCGCGCTGACCATTATCGCCCCCGCGACGTACTGCTTGAGCCCGCCCTGGAGCTTCGACGCGAACGTGGAGAAAGGCACGACCGCGGTGTCGTCGTAGTCCTGGCCCATGGGCGACTGCCCCTTCGAGGCGAGCCGCCCGATGACCGTGAAGGGCACGTTCCGGATTCTCACCGTCCGCCCGACAGGGTCCGCGCCCTCGCCGTACAACCGGTCCGCCACGGTCTTCCCGAGCACAACGACCTTGGCCCCGGACTCCTGCTCCGCGTCGCCATAGACGGTCCCGCGGTCCGCCTGCCACGCCCTCACGTCGAAGTACTCCGGCGTCGCACCCGTGACCGACGTGGTCCAGTTCTGCTCCTCCCCGGCGACGATCACGGTCGCGCGAGACGCCGCCGCCGCCCGGCGCACGGTCGTCAGCTCGTTCCTGATGGCCTCCAGATCCTCCCACGTCAGCGTCGGCTGCGACCCGAAGCCGCCGTGTACCCCCCCGGACGTGGTGCTCCCCGACAGCACGATCAGCAGGTTCGTGCCCATCGCGGCGAACGTCTCCTCGACGCGGGACCTGGCGCCCTCGCCGATCGCGACCATCGCGATCACGGCGCCGACGCCGATCATCACCCCGAGAGTGGTCAGGAACGCCCGGAGCTTGTTCCGGACCAGCGCCCGCAACGCGACCCGCAGCGTCAGGACAGGGGTCACGACGCGACCTCCGCCCGCTCGGCCTGCTGCCGCACGTCCGAGACCACCATGCCGTCCCTGAGCACCACGACCCGCGACGCGTAGCGCGCGATGTCCGGCTCGTGCGTGACCAGGACCACCGTGATCCCCTCGCGCCCGAGCCGCTGGAGCAGCGCCATGATCTCGACGCTGGTGCGGGAATCGAGGTTCCCGGTCGGCTCGTCCGCGAGCACCAGCCGCGGCCCCGTGACCAGCGCCCGCGCGATCGCCACCCGCTGCTGCTGCCCGCCAGATAGCTGGCTCGGCTCGTGCCCGGCCCGGTCCGCGAGCCCGACCCGCTCGAGCGCCTCCGCGGCGCGCCGCTCCCGATCGCGCGTGCCCGCGCCCGCGTAGACGAGCGGCAGCTCCACGTTCTCGCGGGCGCTCGTCCGCGCCAGCAGGTTGAAGGACTGGAACACGAACCCGATCGCCCTGTTGCGCACCTCCGCGAGGTCGTTGCGCGACAGGGTCGACACCTCCCGGCCGCCGAGCAGGTACCTGCCCGCGGTCGGCCGGTCCAGGCACCCCAGGATGTTCATCAGCGTGGACTTGCCGGACCCCGACGCGCCCATGATCGCGACGGACTCGCCCGCCTCGATCGCCAGATCCACCCCCCGGAGCGCATGTACCTCCACGCCCTCGCCGAGGCGATAGACCTTCGTCAGTCCCTGGACCCGGATGATGGCCACTAGAAAACCCGCCGGAACGTGCCCATTCCGCCGCCCATGCCCGGAGGGCCCGCCTTGCGATCCCCGCCGTTCGCCGCGTCGATCACCACGCGGTCTCCTTCCCGCAGGTCGCCGTCCACGACCTCGGTCACGGTCCCGTCGGTCACGCCCGGACGCACGCGTACGGCCTCCGGGGCGTCGCCCCTCAGCACCCACACCGTGCGCCGGTCCGGGTCCTGCTCCGGGTTGCCGGGCGCACGCGCAGCGAGCTGCGGCGGCGGCCTGAACCTCAGCGCCGCGTTCGGGACCTTCAGCACCCCCTCGCGGTCCGCGTGCCGGATGGTCACGTTCGCGGTCATGCCCGGCCGCAGCTTCAGGTCCGGGTTCTCGACGTCGATCACCGCGTCGTAGGTGACCACGTTCTGGACGGTCTGCGGCGAGTTCCGCACCTCGCGAATCACGCCCCGGAACCGCTCGGACGGCCAGGCGTCCACCGTGAACGTGGCCGCCATGCCGGCATCGAGCTTCCCTACGTCCGCCTCGCTGACCGACGAGTGCACCTGCATCTTGCGCAGGTCCTCGGCGATCGTGAACAGGGTCGGCGCCTGCAGCGACGCCGCGACCGTCTGGCCCACGTCCACGTTCCGCGAGATCACGGTCCCGTCGATCGGCGACGGGATCGTCGTGTACGCCAGGTTGACCTCCGCGTGACGCAGCGCCGCCGAGGCCTGCCCCACCGCCGCCCGCGCCGCCCCGACCTCGGCCCGCGCCGCGTCCGCCGCCGCCTCCGCCGCGTCCGCGTCAGCATCCGACGCGAACTTCTGCGCCACGAGCGACCGCAGCCGCTCCGCCTGCCTCTTCAGGTTCCGCGCCTGGGCCTCGACCCGCGCCACGTTCGCGCGCGCCGCCGCCAGGTTCGCCTCCGCCTGCTCCCTGGCCGCCTGGAAGGCCGCCGGGTCGATCCGCGCGATCACGTCCCCCTTGCGCACGACGTGGTTGAAGTCCGCGAGGAGCTGCTGCACCCTGCCGGACACCTGCGTCCCGACCTGCACGGTGACCGTGGGCGATATCGTGCCCGTGGCCGACACGCGCGCCACGACGCGTCCCCGCTCGACCGTCGCCGTGTCCCACTCCGGCGCGGCCGGCTTTCCCTCGCGGCCCGTCACCAGCCACGCAGCGAGTCCGCCGGCCGCCGCCAGCGCCAACGCCCAGACCGCGATCTTCCAGCGCCGCCTCATGGTCGCGGACTCTAGGACGGGCAGGGGTGCAGGTCAATGCGCGGGGAGGATTGTGGACAGGGGAACGGGAGGGAGCGGGCGGGTACGGGCTCGGGAACGGGAGTACACCGGGATCAGTCCCACACGCACTCGCCCGAGTAGCAGATCATGCCGTCGGGGCAGAGGTCGGTGCCCTCGTCCACCTTGCCGTCGCAGTCGTCGTCCACGCCGTTGCAGGTCTCGGCGGCGGCGGTCGTGCCCTCGGCGGAGCACTCCGTCGAGAGCCCGTCGGCGCCGCACACCATCACGCCCTGGCCCGAGCACTGGCCGCTGCCGGCGGTGCAGCTCGCGCCGACGCCGAAGCCCTCGTCCACGTAGCCGTCGCAGTCGTTGTCCAGCCCGTCGCACAGCTCGACCGCCGGCGCCTCGATCACGCAGGCCCCGAACACGCCGGCCACGCACCACTGCCGGCCGGCGCCGCAGGCGTCGGCGCACTCCACGACCACGTCCTCGTCCACGCTGCCGTCGCAGTCGTTGTCGATGCCGTCGCAGACCTCGGCGGTGGCCGGGGGCACGGTCGCACTGCACACCGCGCCCAGGCGGCTCGCGGAGCAGACCACCTCGCCGATGGCTTGGCAGGCCCCGGTCGCGGTCGAGCAGGCCAGCCCGAGGCCGAAGCCCTCGTCCACCTCGCCGTCGCAGTCGTTGTCCAGCCCGTCGCACAGCTCGTCGCCCGCGTCCCGCAGGCCGGCGGCCATGTCGGCCGGCGACAGGCACGCGCCCCAATCGCCGTCGCGGCACTCCTGCACGCCGCTCCCGCACGGGCACGCCCGGATCATCTCCTCGTCGGTCCCC
>Ga0194127_10007726_pt1 | contig 11743 bp, 9 predicted proteins | sample TA2KigC100mmetaG_FD_148624 | JGI IMG/M metagenome (GOLD analysis project Ga0194127, IMG submission 148624) | Freshwater microbial communities from Lake Tanganyika, Tanzania - TA2015036 Kigoma Deep Cast 100m | ecosystem: Environmental > Aquatic > Freshwater > Lake | place: Tanzania: Lake...
CCCCCGACCAGGCGGGGCGGGGCGGGTCGGACAGGTTGGACGGTGCGGACGTGTCGGACGTGTCGGACGTGTCGGACGTGTCGGACGTGTCGGACGTGCCTGCCCCGAGCGAAGTCGAGGGGTCGGACGTGTCGGACGTGTCGGACGGGTCGGACGGGTCGGACGGGTCGGATGGGTCGGACGGGGCGGACGTGTCGGACGTGTCGGACGGGTCGGATGGGTCGGACGGGGCGGACGGTGCGGACGGTGCGGACTGCGACCTCGCCAAGATCAACTTCCCCCAGGAGAACCCGAAGGCGTTCGAGTTTCCCGAGCTGTGCGTGCCCAAGTCCGCAGCGGATGCCGAGGCCAAGGTCAAGGCCGTCGACCCGACGCTCTACTGCGGCGTGGCCGGCAGCTTCGTCGGTTGCGACAAGACCCTCGAGACCGGCTGCCACGGCGACCTCGACTACAAGCCGGGTTCCAAGGTCATCTCGGATGCCAAGTGGGCCCAGATCTGCCAGCTCTCCAACCTGCCCTTCGTCAGCAAGATCGGGGGCGGGCACTACGTGCAGTAGCAGCAACGGACAGCCAGGCTCTCGCCGCTGGCCGGCCCCCGTCGGCATGCCGGCGTTGCCCACGGCTGGGGACTACAGCCTCATCGTCTCCACCAGCTCCCGGAAGCGGCTCGGAGGCGGGGCTGACAGTGCCTTGCTCAGGGCCAGCAGCCGGTAGCGGGCCATGTCCCGGACCACCTGGTTCTCGAACACGCCGTCCGATGCCAGCAGGTAGCGGGAGAAGTCCCGTTGCTCGAGCACCTGGCCGAGCAGATCCTGGGGATTGCAGCCAAGAAAGGTGTCCAGGATGCCCAGCATCGCCTGGCGCGCGAAGCACAGAGGCGCATCGGGAAGAAGCTTGCCCGCACGCCAGTGCTTCTTCGGCATCACCAGGCAGGAAGGGACCTCCCGGGTCGCCTGGACGCGGGCGATGTCCTCCGCTGTCCACACGGTCGGCCCGCTTGCAGCGGTCCTGAAACCTGAGAGGCCCCCGCGGCCGGGCCGGCATCGGAACACGTCCAGGCAATGGGTGCAGAGCTTCTCGACCCGGCCGTACAGCAACCCGTCCAGTCTGCCGCAATCCAGCCGGGGGACCAGCAGTCCGGTCTCCTCAAAGCCCCCCACCGGCTCGGTCACCAGCCGGTACCCGCCCGGAACAGGCTCCAGTGGCAGCACCCGGCGCGGCCCGCGGTGCGGCCACCCGGTGATCCGGGGAATGTAGATGTCGTCGCCGATGCGCGTCCACATGTGCCGCCTCCACTTCCTACTGCCCATCCACAGGGCCCCTCCCGCGTGGTCGGGGCTGTGTGGCCACGGCATCTGCCGGCGCCCGAACGGCCCCTCCCGCGTGGTCGGGGCTGTGTGGCGCTGCCTGCTGCCTACTGCCCATCCACAGGGCCCCTCCCGCGTGGTCGGGGCTGTGTGGCGCTGCCTGCTGCCCACTGCCCATCCACAGGGCCCCTCCCGCGTGGTCGGGGCTGGGTGGCGCCGCCTGCTGCCCACTGCCCATCCACAGGGCCCCTCCCGCGTGGTCGGGGCTGTGTGGCCACGCCATCTGCCGGCACCCGAACGGCCCCTCCCGCGTGGTCGGGGCTGTGTGGCGCTGCCTGCTGCCCACTGCCCATCCACAGGGCCCCTCCCGCGTGGTCGGGGCTGTGTGGCGCTGCCTGCTGCCTACTGCCCCTACTTCCTCCTCTTCCCCTCGGGGCGTGTCTGCCCCTTGACCCCGGCCATGCGGCGGCGCAGGTCGACGTCCCGGACCAGGGTCTCGCTGAGCTCCGGGTCGTCCTGGATCAGCTCGACCATGGCAACGAAGTACTCCTCCCGGAGAGCCTTCAGGAACGCAGTCAGGTTCGCCAGGGCCGGTGCGGGCAAGGTGGTCCCCGCGCACTCGGCAGCGACGTCGTGCAGCGTGCTGAGCATGCGGTCACCTGCCTGCGACGCCAGCTCGGCGGCCACCGCCGCGTAGTCCGCCAGCACAGCGGCCCCTCGCACGTACTTCGCCTCCCCCTTGTCCAGGTGCCGACGCAGAGCGGTCCCGGCCACGTCCCCGACCAATCCGGCGACGATCTCCTGGGAGGTCCCCCGCTCCATCACGCCGGCCTTGAGCATCGCATCGACCAGCCGGAACCCTTCGGGGGTGGGCAAGGCCTCGATCCGGAACTCCTCCTTGCGGGCCAGCATGTCCGGATGGGTGGTGACGAACTCGATGATCCCCGAGTGGATGCCGTAGGTCCGGGCCCAGCGGATCCAGTCTGCCGCTATGGCCACCACCTTGATCTGGCAGAACCGGCGCAACATGGCGATGTCCAGTGATTCCACCTGGTAGTCGCCCGAATCGGGGTTGATGGCCGACACGATGACCCAGCCGGGCGGCAGCTCGTGGGTGTGCAGCCGCCACTCGGTCACGAGCTGGAACACGGCCTGCCGCACGTCCTGCGGGGCCCGGTTCAGCTCGTCCAGGAAGAGGATGCCCCGGGTGTCCGGCTCCGGCCACCAGGAGGGCCTTGCCCAGATTGTCTTCCCGCTGTCCATGCGCGGCAGGCCGATCAGGTCCCCCGGCTCGTGCTGCGCCAGGCGCAGATCGATGCACTCGATCCCCAGCGTCCGGGCCGCCTCCTTCACGACCCAGCTCTTGCCGACTCCCATCGGGCCGACCAGCAGGATGGGCACTCGCACCTGCCGCTCAGCAATCCGTCTCACCAGCTCCCGTACCCGCTCGAGTCGCATCGTCACCTCCGTGGGACAAGGGAATCATTGCGCACGCTTGCTCACACTCCGGGCGCCTCCGGGGCGGCCGGGTCATGCGAATGGTCCGCCCGAACGGGGCGATCCAGGGGTAGCCGCCGGGGGCCACGATCCAGGCCACGTGGTAGTGCGGGGCCGCGGGCGGGAAGGTCCCCACCAGGTCGGTGAGATAGATGAGCAGATCCACCGGCTCCCGGGTCACCTCGATGTGGCGGAAGACCGGTGCGAAGTCGGTGCCCCCGCGGCCGTGGACGCGGGGATGCGGCCGCCCGCGAGTCAGCATGTAGGTGTGCCGGACCTCGTCGTCGGCCTCGATCACCCGGATCGGCCGTCCGTATGCCAACGAGAGCTGCCGGAGCTCGGCGAAGAACATGGAAAGCTCCGTCGGACCGATGGACCCGCTGGTGTCGATGGCGGCCACGATGCGAAGCGTACGCTGGACTCGGCGTCCCTTCTGCTCCTCGCCGAAGCGCCGGTTGGGCCGCTTGATCGTCCGCACGAAACCGACGCGGGCCGCGGTTCCCGCATAGCGCCGAAGCAGCAGGCTCCACGGGATCTCCGCGGGCCTCAGCAGGTCCTGGACCTGCTCCCTTGCCAGGCCGGGCGGCAGCTTCCCCCGCGCCCGGGAGAGGGCATCGTCCACCGCCTGGCGGATGGTCTCCCGGTCGAGGTCCTCGTCGCCGCACTCGTCTTCGCTCCACAGCGAGTGGTCGTCCAGGAGGCCGGGCAGCCCGGCCCCCGGTATCGGGTAGAGCTCCCAATCCGGTCCCCGTCGTTCGAGCAGGGCATCATAGTAGCGCTCGGCCGACCACTCGTCCGGCAGGTCGAAGAGCTTGGGCAGCAGCGCCCCGTCCGGGAGCCTGCGGCGGATGAGCGTGTTGACGGCAAGGTCGGCGGCCACGTTCCACAGGTAGAGCACCTGCCCCCCGAGGTCCACGATGGCACTCCGCTCTCCACGGCGGCGCAGGTGCATGAGCACCAGGTGCAGGCACTCGTGCTCGAGGATCGCGATGACCTGCTCCCGCCGGAATGCCTCCATCCGGAGTGGATTCCAGAGCAGCTCGATTCGTCCGTCGGCCACCCGTACCGCGGCCGGGAAGCCCAGCGTCTCGGCCTTGACGCACCTCGCCTGGAGGAGAAGGTGCCCGTAGAAGGGCTGCTCCCACAGAAGACTGATCATCGCGGTCTGAAGCGAGTCCATACCTCCCCCCTCTTCCCCAGAGAAGCGAGCCCGGAATTCGAACGTCAGATCGCGCTATGTGACAGTGATTCGCATGGTCACCTGTCCTCCCGCTCCGCTTGCAAGGGGGGAGATATCTCCGTTTTCCGGAAAGGCAAGTCGTCGTCGATGCGGACAGGGCGATGCAGACCAGGGACCGCGGCCAGGAGTGGTCCGCGACGCCGCAAGGGCTGCATGACAAATTGCAGTGCGACTCGATCAGAGACGCAGACAGACGACTGACGATTCTGCTTGCGTACGCGGCACTGCGGCCGCTATCCTATCTGTTGACAGGCGACTCAGCGCAAATGTGCTTCCGGAGTAGTTGCTTTGGCGACGTGAGCATCGCGTCACCACTCCGGGCTGCTGAAAGGAGGGAAACGATGGGGGAAGGTGGATTGGCTGCGAGTCGACTCGACGAGTTCGAGGAGACCTTGCTCGCCGTCGATCGCGTGGCCTTGAGGAAGCTGATCGGCAGTGAGGTCGGCGTTCCGTCTCTGCAGACCATGGAGGACTTGTTCGTGCCGGTGCTGGAGCGGATCGGCCGGGGCTGGGAGGAGGGGCGGGTATCGCTCGCCCAGGTGTACATGAGCGGGCGGCTGTGCGAGGAACTGGTGGACGGGATGGACATTCCGGCTGCCCCGGTAGCGGAAGGCCTCCGCATTGCCATCGCTGTGATGGAGGATTCCCACCTGCTCGGCCAGCGCCTGGTCTACTCCGCGTTACGCGTGGCCGGCTACTCGGTCCGGCGGTACGGATCGATGACGCTGGAGCCGCTCATCAAGCGGGTCTGCGACGAGGGGATCGGCATGTTGCTCGTATCCGCGCTCATGCTGCCGTCCGCATTGCGCATCGGGCAGCTCACGGAGCGGTTGCGGCGGGCGAGCCCGGATACCCGGGTGGTGGTCGGCGGAGCCCCGTTTCGCTTCGATGACCGGTTGTGGCTCCAGGTCGGTGCGCACGACCGTGGAGTTGCTGCCGGTGATGCCATTGGCATCGTGCGTGGCTATGTTGCCGGGAGGTCCGCATGACGACCATGACTTCAGCGGAGCGGCTCGGTACCGCGATGTCTCACAAGGAGGCCGACCGGGTTCCGTTCCTGCTCCCGACGATCATGCAGGGGGCGCGGGAGCTGGGACTGACCATCGAAGAGTACTTCGCGAAAGCCGAAAACGTGGCCGAGGGGCAGATGCGGCTGCTTGCCAGGTACCGGCATGACGGCGTGTTCGGCTTCATGTACGCGGCCCAGGAGATCGAGGCCTTTGGGGGAACCACCGTGTTTCGGGACGACGGGCCCGCCAACGCAGGCGAGCCGCCTGTCGATTGGGAAGACATCCCGACCCTGGAGCCACCGCGGGTCGACGACTGCCCGGCCCTCGTGCGCGTGCTGAAGATCATCGAGTTGCTGGCCAGCCGGCTCGGGGGGACCGTTCCGATCCTGGGAGTTGCGCTCTCGCCTTACTCGCTGCCGACATTGCAGCTCGGAATGGAGAGCTACCTTGCCCTGCTGTACGAACGTCCAGATCTGGCGGAGCGGCTCATGCGGGTCAACGAGGAGTTCTGCGTGGCATGGTCCAACGCTCAGCTTGCCGCAGGGGCCGGAGCCATCGCGTACACCGATCCGATGGCATCGCCGAGCATCACCCCGCTGGCCATGTACCGGCGCTTCGGACACCCGGCGGCCTGTCGTACCCTGGAGCGTCTCAAGGGCGCGGCCGCGACCGGGCTGGCATCGGGGCGTGCCATTCCGATCATCGATGACCTCGTTCGAACGGGGACCGTCGGCGTCAGTGCGAGCGTTCACGAGGATCTGGCCGAGATGAAGGCAGCATGCCGCGGCCGCCTCACGGTCATGGGGAATCTCAACGCGATCGAGATGAGAAGCTGGACGTTGGAGCAGACCGTGAGCAAGGTCCGGGAGGCCATCGAGAAAGGGGCCCCCGGGGGTGGCTTCGTGCTGACCGACAACCACGGTGAGATTCCGTGGCAGGTACCGGAAGATGTGCTGCAGGCGGTCTGCGAGACCGTCTTCCAGTTCGGACGATACCCCATCAGGTTCCGGGAGGAATGATGGCCAGGGGACTGCGGCTGCTGGTCTGTCATCACTATGTGAGGGAGGTAGGGACCGCGCTCCAGGCGCTCGGATACGGTGACGTGCGGGTGGGAACCTACCCGGCCCGCTGCCTGCAGCCCTCCGCGACTTTGACCGAGAGAGAGAGGACCTTGCTGGAAGGGCACCCGAATCGGCCCGAGGATGAGGACCTCGTGGTGCTCGGCTTCTGCTGCATCGGCCGCGCCGCCGGAGTGCTCGACTTCCTGCACCCGACTCGTGTTCACGGACTGGAATCGTGCTTCTCGCTCTTCATCAACTCGCGGTGCGTGCGCCGGTTGCAGGCGGAAGGCGCCTACATCCTGACGCCGGGATGGCTGGAGGAGTGGAGAGCCCGTCTTGATGGATGGGGGTTCGACCGTGCCACCGCCCGGGAGTTCTTCCGGGAAAGCGTCTCCCGCTTCGTCCTGCTGGACACGGGCGTCTCCGACGCGACCCGGCAGGAATTCGAGCGATTCACCGACTTCCTCGGCCGTCCCGGAGAGACCATCGATGTCGGCGTAGAGATCCTGGAGCATCACATCCGGGCGGCGGTGCTCGACTGGCGGACCGACGTTTTCGAGCGGGAGCTTCGGTCATCGGTCGGACGCACGGATGCCCGCCTGGCCGAGCATGCCATGGCCCTTGACCTGCTGGCCAACCTGACCCGCACCATGGGGGAGGAAGAGGCAGCGGACAGGATCCTCGAGATCTTCTCCATGTTGACCGGGGCCGGCAGGGTGGACCTCGTTCTGGGTACCGAGGACACACCTACGTTCCACCGGTCGACCAGCCAAGAGCACCTGGCGCATGCGGATGCCATCGAATGTACCAGGCTGCTGCGGCCCGGCGATTCCCACGCTCTGTTCCCGGACGGCTTCGCGGTCCGCGTCCGGTTCCGAGGCCTCGATCTCGGCGTGCTCGTGGTCCGCACTCTCCCCGTTCCGGAGCGAAGTACGGACTACGTGAACCTTGCGCTTTCGATCATCAATCTCTGCGCTCTGGCCATCTCCAATGCCAGGACTGAGACGGCCCGGCGGAGAGCCGAGCAGGAGCTGATGTCCAAGGCGCGGGAGCTGGAGCGCTCCAACGCGGACCTGACCCAGTTTGCGTACGTGGTCTCTCACGACCTCAAAGAACCCTTGCGTACGGTAGCCGGCTTCCTGCACGTCCTCCTGCGCAAGCACGCCGATCAGCTCGACGACGGGGTGCGGGGCTATGTCCTGCAGGCGCTTTCCGGGACGCAGAGGATGGAGCTCTTCATCCACGACCTGCTCCGGTATTCCAGGGCCGGCACCCGCGCGGTCACGCTCGTACCGGTCGACGTGAAGGAGGTCCTGGCGACGGTAATTGAGTCACTGCACGTGGCCATCGAGGAGTCCGGAGCTGTCGTCGAGATTCCCGAGGATCTGCCCCTCGTGTTCGGCCATGTCGGGCTGCTGGAGCAGCTCTTCCAGAACCTGATGTCCAACGCGATCAAGTTCCGGAGCAAGGAACCCCCCAGGCTCAAGATCGCGGCCAAAGCCGCAAACGCTGAGTGGGAGCTGTCGATCTCGGACAACGGCGTAGGCTTTGCCATGGAGGATGCCGAGCGGATCTTCGGGCTCTTCCAGCGGCTGCACACCTCCCGGGAGTACGAGGGGACCGGGATCGGTCTTGCCGTCTGCCGCCGCATCGTGGAGCGACACGGAGGGCGCATCTGGGCCGAATCCGAGCCCGGAAAGGGAAGCACGTTCCGGTTCACGCTCATGCGCGGGAGCCAGCTCAAGCGGAGTTGAGCCGCACCACGCCGACAGCCCTGGCCTGCTGCAGGGTGCGGTACATCTCCGGAACCAGACCGGCAAGGTCGGCGGCCACGTTCCACACCGAGAGGGGGGGGGGCATGCCCGCTCGACCATCCGCTCACGTCCTCCGGCGTCGAGCCGACGATCCAGGCTTGAGCTGTGCGCTTCGGCTGATGTAGACTGGCCTGCGAGCCCATCGGAGGGGACACCATGCGGGGATGCTGGCGGTTGGCCGTGTCGGTCTTCATTGCAGTCCTGCTGGCCTGCTGCGGCACGACGGAATCCGGAAACGTCACTCCGGCCGGAGGGGGGACGGTGGGGAAGGAGGGGGGAACGGTGTGCGTCGACGATCCGGCCAGCCCCGCCTTCGGCGCAGCGGTCGATGCGCTGCCCGGGACCTTCGAGCAGGAGACCGCGGTCTCGGTCGAGGTGCTCGGTGGGTATGACCCCAAGCTGCCGGCCGGATTCGAGTTGAAGGGGCCCGCCCTCAAGTTCCGGACGGCCGGAGGAGCCGCTCCGGCCAAGGCTGTCTTCCTCACCGTTCCCTACGAGGCCGGCGCGGTGGAGGACCCGTCGGACCTGCTGGTCGTCTTCCAGCACCCGGAAAGCGGCAGGCTTCGTCCCCTGTCGGTCAAGTGGATCGACCACGAGGCACACACGGCGACCGCGCTTGCCTCCCAACTGGCCGCCCCGGAAGACGGAGAGGCCGGCAAGGAGGACGACGCGGCCACCCCCTGGTACGTGACCCTGATCATCGGCCCAACCGGGGAGAGAGCGCGGGCCGACTGGCACTTCTTCGACGAGCTCGTGGACGGAGTGCCGGTCGGAGCGCTGACGTACGACCCGGCCAAGCACGGTTTCCACATTCCGAACCGGGGGAGCTACCTGACCCCGGGCGGCTCGTGCAACGGCATGTCCGCGTTCTCGATCTTCCTGTTCACCGACGAACCCTCGATGAGCCTCTACTCCGACGACCTATTTAATGATCAGGATACGGAGGAGCGCGACGACGCCACCGCGTGGAAGACGGGAGCGGTGGCACACTACCGCAGCTACCACCTGTACGAGAAGCCGCTCTGGAACGCAGGCGAGAAGGACATCTTCTGGTGGCATGTCCAGCACCCCGAGAACGTGGCGAAACACATGGTCTGGCTCCTCGAGCTCACCGGGGAGCCGCTGCTGATCACGCTTGGCGCCAATGCCGAAGTCGACCGTCCGGCCCCGAGGACCAAGGTCGTTCCCAAGCATGCGATCGTCGCGTACCAGGTTGTGCGTGGGATCGACAAGAAGGCCCGGGAGGCCCTGTTCTTCCGGTGCTACGACCCCAACCACCCGGGAAAGACCATGGAGATCCTCTACACCGAGGACGGGTTCGACGCGTACCAGCAGAAGTACATCGCAGTAAGCTACGAGACCCTTTTCGGCATGGCCGGCGTCGTGCAGTACGGGAAGATCCTGGCCGCGGCGCAGGACGGGAAGCTGGGAAGCGAGGAAGGGGAGCGCTTCCCCAAGATCAAGATCGTCTCTCCCAAAGTGCTTTCCACGCCCGCCATGGGTGACACGCCCGGGTTCGAGTACGCGACCACGGACCAGGCCTCCCTTGCCATCGAAGGGGAGATCTCCGCTGCCGAGATGCTCACCATCTACGGAGACCCGATCGGTGATGCCACGCTCTGGCTCGAGGTGGACGGAAAGAAGGCGCAGGGCATGCCGCTGGTCGTGTCCGGCTGGCAGGACAAGGCGACGTTTTCCGGCGTCGTCGACCTGGCGGACGGTGCCGGCACCATTGCGATCTTCGTCAACTCGGAGAAGCCGAGCGAAGAGTCACCGTCCAGCACCGCCCGGTGGGCGGCCTGGCGGGAGTTCACCATCGTGAAGGACTGGTGCGGCGGCAAGGAGCGCATCTGGCTGGACGACGCGACCGGCCTGCAGTGGCAGGACCCGCCCAAGGAGGCCGGCAAGTGCATCGGCGGCTCGCAGTACGACCATGGGTTGAGCTGGCAGGAAGCGAAGGACTACTGTGACGGGCTCGAGTGGGCGGGCCATTCCGACTGGCGGTTGCCGACGATCGGGGAGCTGAGGACTCTGCTTCGAGGATGCCCGGATACCGAGCCGGGCGGCGCATGCGGGGTGACCGACGACTGCCTCACCGCCATCCCCCCGGAGTGTGAAGACCCGCCCGAGTCGGACAAGCCGGAGTGCAACCAGTTCTGCCTGAAGAAGAACGATGCCTGCCAGGGATGCAACCCGGAATCGTGGCCGGGGGACTGGTTCCTCGACGAGAAGCTCTACGTCTGCCAGCAGCTCCACGGCGGCGGGCACTGGTCCACGTCCGAGGTGACCAACGTCCCGGAGCGCGCCTGGGGCATCGACCCCGGAAACGCCGAGGTCGCGGCCAGGAAGAAGACATCGTGCGGGGGGGCCTCCGCCCGCTGCGTCCGATAGGCGGGACGCCGACTCAATCCACCCGGGAGAGCTTCTCGCACAGCTCGGGCACGAGGCAGTAGAGCAGGAAGTCGCCGCACCACTCCAGCGGGAAGCACATGTCGGTGGCGGCCGGGGCATCACCGAGCGGGGTGCAGATCTTGTCATCCTTCATGTAGGCCGTCTTTCCCGGGTCAGGCCCCAGCCACATCTTCACGGTCTTGCCACCGTCCACGAACTCGATCTTCCTGCGCCATTTCTCCCAGCCCGAGATGCAATCCACGTCGAGGCAGGAATCCGCGTTTGCGCACCCGACCTGCTCCCACGTGCCCTCGAACCCTCCCTGCTCGCCCGGGCCCTCGTCACCGTCTCCCCCCCCGCTGTCGCATCCCGCTGCACACGCGGCCAGCAGGACGATCCCCAGCAGTACCACCAGCTTCGCACAGAATCTCATGCTCTCCCTCCCTCTGGACATGATGAGCTTAGCGCGTCTCCCGGAAACCTGCCAGGGGGAACACGAAGGAACACTCGGGACCGAAACCTCGACTTCGGAACATCCCTTCAAGTCAAAGACGGCAACCTGGATCTGCTGGGTTGCGGAGGCTGCCGTCGCGGCTACTGGAGGATGAACGTGTACTGGAACTGGTGAGAGGTGCCCTTGAACTTCACGTTGCCGATGGTGACCGTGTACTGCGTGCCGACCTTGAGCCCTGGGCACTTCCACTGCAGGTGGTTGGGGATGCCCATGCCGTCGTTCGCGTACTTCACCGACGAGACCGGCATGTTCGAGCCGCCAGGGCCGGTGACTTTGACCGAGACGCCGGAGTAGTTCACCGACTGGTTGTTCCAGGGGCTCGACTTGTCCATCAGGACAGAGAACGACAGGTACCACCCGTTCGGCAGGAGGGACGCTGGGAACTTGCCCACCGGGTAGGCGATGTAGTCCAGCGCGAGGCCGGACAGGTTGGCGTAGAGGTTGTCGATGACCCGCAGCACGCCGGAGTACGAGTAGGGCCAGCCGACGTTGACCTTGGGCTTTCCATGGACGAACCCGTATGACGTCCGGGTCAGGAACGGATCCAGGATCCACCGCCGATGTCCCAGCGATTCCACGTTCATGTCGATGGCCAGGGCATCGACGACAGCGGCCGGCGACGCGAGGCTGCCGTCGGTGTTCATCCCCAGGTGCAGGTTGCTCGTGGAGGCCCCGTCGTAGGCCGCCTGCGTCCAGCACCACCAGTTCTTGGGCGGGGTGTGGCTGAGCGACGCGTTGGCTGCCATGACGAGTGCGGCCTGTTGCACCTGGTTGTCGTGCGTCGCGTCATAGACCACGGGGGGAATCCCGACCATGGCCCGGATCTCGTTGACGCGGGCCATGGCAGCGTTGCGAGCCGGCATGGTCAGGGCTCCCGCGTTGCAGGCCCCCACGTTGGGCGTCTGGGTA
>Ga0194127_10007727_pt1 | contig 11742 bp, 9 predicted proteins | sample TA2KigC100mmetaG_FD_148624 | JGI IMG/M metagenome (GOLD analysis project Ga0194127, IMG submission 148624) | Freshwater microbial communities from Lake Tanganyika, Tanzania - TA2015036 Kigoma Deep Cast 100m | ecosystem: Environmental > Aquatic > Freshwater > Lake | place: Tanzania: Lake...
CCCCGCGCAAGGTCCCAAGCGCGGACCGCCAGGGCAATCAGCAATACCACAGGCAAGCCCAACGCGCCTGACGACAGATGGAACGCCCTGGCAGTCAAGCGATGTTCTGCCATGCCCACACATCCTGGTGATCGTCCCAGCCGGCCGGGACGAAATGAACGAGCCGGAGCGCGGGGGCGAACTGCGCCTGGATGAATTGGCGCAGATAGTCCCGCCGATGGATCGCGATGCCCAACCCCTCGCCTCCGCGATAGGGTGCGAAGTAGGCGCCCTGGCCGGCGACCCCGCCGCGAAAAGCCGGTTCCAGCCCCGCGAACTCCGGGCCATAGCTCGCCAGCCGATCGAGGCAGCTTTCGCCCTGGGTCGTGAAGATCAGCAGCCCGGCCGGTGCGGTTGTCTCGGCCAGCACGGCGAGCAGGTCGCGGCCCCTGGCGATGGGAAGATGGGTGAACAGCGACCCGACCCAGATCAGATCGTAGCGCCGCGGAAACGTGACCGCGCGGAAGTCAGCGTGCGAAAACAACGGCTCCGCGCCGAACTCGGCTGCGCAGAAGCGCACCGCCTGGCGGTCAACGTCGCAGGCGGTGATCTGCGCGGGCGGGATGCGCTGCGCCAGCCGCCGCAACACGCGGCCGTAGCCGCACGCGAAATCGAGGCACGCGGTCACATCGACCCACTCGCGGCCGGCCGCGTGCAGCGCAGCCTCGATGTTCGCCATGGCCGAGAGGCCCACAGCCACATAGCGCTGGAGATCCTCCTGGGCCGGCGACGCCAACATGTAGTCCTCGTTGTGGATGCGACCAGGAACGCCGCCATAAGCTCGCGCGGCCAGGGCCAGAGGCAGCAGGCGCCGCGCCCGGCGCCATCCCTTCCGCATGAGATGATAGAGAGCCAGGGGCATCACGCGCTTCAGAGCACTACGCGCGCCGCGGACACCGCGAAAGAGCATGGTGATCTCTGTCCTCCTTCGTGAACTGGCCTGCAAATGGGCGGGTTCGTAGTAGCGACTTCAGTCGCCGTGGCCCGCGCCGAACGACTGAAGTCGTTACTACGAACGTTTTCGTCCCCCGTGGCGCCGGCCGCGGCATGAGCAACTCAACCTCAACTTCGGCCTCAACCCCAACCTCCGCCTCACCCGTCTGCCAGCTTGCGGAACGCCTCGTAGCTGCGCCGCGCACACTCCGAGATTGCGATCGGATGGAAGCCCATCACCTCGGCGTAGAGCGTGTCGTTGAGCGGCATGATCCACCGCCTGGGCAAGGCCGAGGCGCCGAGCAGCGCACCCATGATCGAGCCGACGGTGGCGCCGTTACAGTCGGTGTCCCACCCGCCGAGCACCGCGGTAGCGATCGCCTGCTCGAAATCTCCGCGGGCGAAGATCAGCGCAGCCGTGACCAGGGCCGCGTTGTTGTTGGTGTGCACCGGATGGTAGTGGTTGAATGCATCCCACACCTGGCCCACCAGCTCGACTTGATCGGCGGCGCGGCGAGCCATCTCCGCGGCCCGTTGCACGTCGTGGGCCAGCCGGCAGTTGGCTGGGATTTGACCCAGGCCGATCTGGATGAGCTTTTCGACATCATGCTCCACGAACGCGGCGGCGATCAGCGCGGCCACGTACATCGCGCCGTAGATGCCGTTCTTGACGTGCGAGAGTGACGCGTCGCGCCAGGCCAGTTCTGCGGCCAGCTCGGGCCGGCCGGCCGCGGCGTAGGCATAGCCGTCCACGCGGATTTGCGCGCCGATCCATTCGCGATACGGATTCAGATGGGTGCGCACCCATGCCAGGCTGGCGCTCGGATCGGCCGGCCGTGTGGGTTGCACGTGCGCTGTGACGTGCGCGAAGTTAAGGTAGGCCTGCGTCTCGGCCGTGCACACCTGCCGATAGGTCAGCCGGTTGTGCCACAGCCGGCCCACGTCCCAGGCGTCGAAGTCGAACCCGCGCTCCTCGACCATCGCCAGCCCCAGCACGGTGTAGCGGATGTCGTCGTCTGACTCCATGAAGCGGATCTTCTCAGCCTGGCTGTTGGGGCAGCGGACGTAGAGGCCGTGCGTCTCGGCCGCGCGGGAGCGGCCCGGCGTGTAGCCCCGGATCGGCCAGGCATCCGCGCCCTCGAACCAGAGCTTGACGTTGAGCCAGCCTGGCCGGCCGTCGGCGCCGTGGAAGTAGGGGCCGGTCTCCAACGGTTTGCCCAATGCGCAGCCCGCGCACCGTCCCAACCACGCGCCGTCGAACCTGTCCATCCAGGCGCCCTTCATCAGGCTGGCGGCCGGCGGCCGCGGGGTCGGGGGCCGCTGGCTGCGGATCGCGGCCAGATCGGACGGCTCGCTGAAGGGGAAATCGGGACGGATCGGCAGCGCCATCAGTTCGCGATAGAGGGCCATGAGATGCGCTTCGTCGGCGCCGGCCGCGGCCACGCGCTCCGCAAAGCCTGTGACATCGCAACCCTCGCTCGCCCGTTGATTGACTTCCTCGCGGATCAGATTCGGTAAGGTATCCCAGCCTGCCATGTCGCCTCCTGCAGAGAGGATGATCGTACAGGCGCTATTATAGGGCAGGTTGCTGCGATTTGACCAATGGCCGCGGCGCGGTAACAGGCCCGCCAGGAACCAAAGCGGCTGGCCTGAAGATCGCCGCACCGGTCTCACGCCAAGACGCCAAGACGCGAAGATGACTGGCAGAACCGCCCTGCTCTTTGCGCTCTTTGCGCCTTGGCGTGAGCTTTTCATCCGCCGTCCCACGGGGAGGCTGCGCGCCCTGGCCTGCATGGCGCAGCCAGGGCAGGCTGGCGCCGCGGCCGGCATGGGCAACCGGCCACCACGGTCGAGCCCTCTGCAAGGGGGCTGCAGAACGCTGCCCCAGTTCCCCTGAAGGGGGCCTCCATGCTGCGTGTTGCCATACCGGCAACACGCCACCTGTAGACTGGGGTCAAGATCAGACACCAGCCTACAGGAGGGCAATATGGGACGGCAAACGGATCCGCAGCGGTTAGAACAGATCCACGACTACATCAGCCAACACCCCGGCGTCCGGCCGGCCGAGATCGCCAAGCAGCTCGCAGCGCCGCGTTCCAGCGTGACGCGCGCGCTGCCGGCGTTGGAGGAGGCGGGCTATCTGCTCAGCGAGGACCGCAAGGGCGGATTGTGGCCATTTCGGCGGTGAACCTGGGGGCGAGTTCGCGATTTGTTGCGGAATTCGGCGCGCGAGCGTGGTATAATGGGGCAAACCTGGACACCTGTTGTCGGAGATGACACCCATGAATCGTGCTCAGGAAAAAGCTCAGCGTCTGTTGCAGATCGAGAAACTGCTGTGGGCGCACCCCGAAGGCCTCACCCGCGCCGAGATTGCACGCCGGCTGGGCCTCAACCGCTCGACGATCACCAAGTACCTCGCCCACGATCAACTGCCCAAGAGCATCTACGAAGACGACCTGGATGGCAACAAGCTGAAGCTGGATCGCAACGCCGACCTGACGAAGACCTCATTCAGCTTGCACGAGGTGATGGCGATCCACCTGGCGACGCGGCTGCTGGCGACGCGCACTGACAAGCAGAACCCGCACGCCGCGTCCGCGCTGCGCAAGCTGGGCGTGGCGCTGGCGCGGCTGGATCGGAACGTCAGCGGTCACCTGCTGCGCTCGGCCGACGTGATGGACGAGGACGCCAACTTCCGCGATCCGGTCTACCTGAAGGTGCTGGAGACGCTGACCGAGGCGTGGTCGGCCGGGCGCAAGGTGCGGCTCAGCCACCAGAAGGGGGACGGCAAGATCAGCGACTATCTCTTCTCGCCCTACTTCATCGAACCGTATGCCGTGGGCCAGACCGCGCACGCCATCGGCTGGCGGGAGGCGGCCGACGCGGGCGCGACCCTGCCGCCCGCGCTGCGCACGCTGAAGATCGAGCGCATCCGCGCCGCGGCCATCACCCATGACCGCTACGAGATCCCGGCCGACTTCGACCCCGGCGTGCTGCTGCGGGACGCCTGGGGCATCTGGTACAGCGACGAGGCGCCGGTGGAGGTGACACTGCGCTTCCATCCCCGCGTGGCGCTGCGGGTGCGCGAGACGCGCTGGCACCCCTCGCAGCAGATCGAGGAGCAGGCCGACGGCTCGCTGCTGTGGCGGGCGCGCGTGGCCGAGGTACAGGAGATGGTTCCGTGGATAAGGGGGTGGGGGGCGGATGTGGAGGCGGTGGGGCCACCAGAACTGCGCGAGGTGTTGGAAAAAGAGGTTCGACGGTTGACTGCGCTTTACAACGTTGCCGAGCTGCCCAAGCCGCCGCTTTATCAACTGCTGTGGGCCAAAGCAGAACGCAAGACCGGTCGGATGCATCCCTTGATCTGTCACATGCTCGATGTGGGACAGGTGACGCAGGCGCTTTGGCGTGAGGTGCTGACCGATAGCCTGCGTGGTCAGTTTGCCAACGCGTTGGGGCTGGATACAGAAGCCACTGGTCGGCTGCTGGCTTTCTGGGCGGCGCTGCACGACCTGGGCAAGGCCAGCCCGGCGTTCCAACGCCAGGTCAAACCCCTGGAAGCCAGGCTGGCGGCGGCAGGTCTGCCCTTCCCCAAGCTCTTTTCCCAAGAATTCAGCCCGCACGGGACGATCTCGACCCTGGCGCTGGAAGATGCGCTGCAATCCCAAACTGGACTGGGGCCTCGACCCGCCAAGCGGATCGCGCTGGCGCTCGGCGGGCATCATGGGGCGTGGCCGCAGCCAGGAGCTACGGATCGGCTGAAGCCGGATCAGGTCGGCGGAAAAGAATGGGATGCCGTCCGGCTGGAGCTTGTTCGCACGCTGCGGGACGTGTTTGATCCGCCATCGCTACCCGTCTGGATTGTCAACCGCACCGATGAAAACGTCTTCTTGACGCTGTTTTCGGGCCTGACTTCGGTGGCGGATTGGATCGGCTCGGTAGAAAGCTACTTCCCGTATGTTGAACCGCCGCTCGACCCGCGGCGTTATGCCGAACGAGCGGCGGGGCAGGCGCGACGGGCGCTGGCCGACCTTGAGTGGACAGGCTATCAGCCGCCGGCCACGGTGCGCCGTTTCGAGGAGTTGTTCCCGTTTCCTCCCAGCCCCATGCAAGAGACGGTGGTGGAACTGGCCGAGAAGCTGAATGGCCCAGCGCTGGTGCTGATCGAAGCGCCGACCGGCTCCGGCAAGACCGAGGCTGCGTTGTATCTGGCCGATCGGTGGGCGCAGGGTGAGCAGCAGCGTGGGCTGTACGTGGCGATGCCGACGATGGCGACCAGCAATCAGATGCACGGCCGCGTGGCGGCTGTGCTGCGCTCACGCTACGGCGCAGATGTCATCGAGCCGCTGTTGGTACATAGCCAGGCGCGTTGGCTGGCCGAAACGCCGCCACCCGAAATCGTTTCGGACGATGAACGGGCCAGCGCCTCGACGCGCTCGATGGCATGGTTCTTGCCGCGCAAACGCAGCCTGCTGGCACCGTTCGGCGTGGGCACGGTGGATCAATCGTTGATCAGCGTCCTGCAAACCCGTCATTTCTTCGTGCGCCTGTTCGGATTGAGCCACAAGACCGTGATCTTCGATGAAGTACACGCCTACGACACCTACATGTCAACCTTGTTTGAGCAGTTGTTGGGCTGGCTGCGCGCAGTGGGAACGTCAGTCGTGCTGCTCTCGGCCACGCTGCCCGCACAAACGCGGCGAGATCTGGTGCAGGCGTATGCAGGGAACGCAGTCGAGGTGCTGGCTGCGGCGTATCCTGCCATTACGTGGGCTGCGGGCGGTCAGGTTGGTGTAACCCCGCTGCCCAAGGCTGAGAATCGAGCGGTGGCCCTGGAATGGATTCGACGCGATCCTGTGGGCATCGTGGCTCGATTGCAGGACGCGCTGCGCGAGGGTGGTTGCGCGGCGGTGATCTGCAACACTGTCGCGCGCAGCCAGGAGGTCTATCGGGCGGTGTGTGATGCGAAATTGGTGGAGGAGGGCGACCTGATCCTCTTCCACGCCCGCACTCCCTTTGCCTGGCGCGATCAGACTGAAAGGGAGGTGTTGGGCCGATTCGGCAAAGGAGGTAAACGACCGCAGAAAGCCGTTGTTGTCGCCACCCAGGTGATCGAGCAAAGCCTCGATCTGGACTTCGATATGATGATCAGCGATTTGGCACCCGTGGACCTTTTACTGCAACGGGCGGGGCGGTTGCACCGGCATCCACGCCCGTATCGCCCAGCGCCGGTTGCCGCGGCGCGCTTGCTGGTGGCCGTGGACGAAGCGGAGGAGTTTCCCGAGTTCGGCAGCGACGCCTACGTCTACGAGTCGTATGTCCTGTTGCGCTCGCTTCTGGCGTTGCAGGGACGCGACCGGTTGATCTTGCCGCAAGAAGAACCGTCTGACCTGATTGAGGCCGTGTACGGAGAGAAGGTGCCTGACGGCTTGTCGCCATCCTGGGCGGCGAAACTGGCGCAGACGCGGCAGAAGATGACGCGCGGCGATGACAAGGAGGTCTTCGAGGCGCGCAAGCGGCTGATCCGTGCGCCGCATGATGAGCGACTGTTGGTTGATTCCAACGCCGATCTGGAGGAAGACGCTCCCGCGGTGAACGAGACCTTCCAGGCGCTCACCCGCCTGGGTGATCCCAGCATTGACGTGGTCTGCTTGCACGCTGTCGGGGCAGATCTGAATACGGAGCCAAATGGTACAGGCAAGGCCGTGAAACTGGAGCAGAAGCCGGATGTCGAGTTGACCGGACACCTGGCCCGCCACACGGTCTCGCTATCGCAGCGCAGCATTTTCGAGTATTATCTCAAGCAAGAAGTTCCCTCTGGCTGGCGCGAGCACTCGTTGCTGAACAATCACCGAGTTGCCATCTTCGTGAACGGATCGTGCCCACTGGCCGGCACGCCGTATACCTTGCGCCTCAGCCGCGATTTGGGGCTGGAGATTCTGAAGGGATAGAGCGTATGGGCGTGCCAGGCACACTTGAAAGTGCTTGGCACGTAAAATGAGCCTGAAGGGAGACGCCATGACCGCATCGTTCGATTTGATCAGTCAACCCTGGATACCGTGCCTTAAGCGGGATGGCACGGCGATCGAGTTGGGCCTGCGCGACGCGCTGGCGCAGGCGCACGAGCTGCGCGAGCTGGGCGGCGAATCGCCGCTGGTGACGGCTGCGCTGCACCGCCTGCTGTTGGCGATCCTGCACCGAGACTTCGGGCCGCCAGACTATGACGCCTGGCATGTGCTGTGGCAGGCGGGACGGGGTGACCCTGGGGCGTTGGATGGGTACTTTGCGCAGTGGCGGGAACGGTTCGATCTGTTTCATCCGACGCGGCCTTTCTACCAGGCCGCAGACGAACGCGTCAAGCGGAAGTCGCTCACCAGCCTGGTGCATGAGGTGGCATCGGGCAACAATGCCACGCTCTTCGATCACCATACCGACGAGGGTGGGCTGACGCTGAACCCACCGCAAGCCGCCCGCTTTCTGGTGGCGGCGCAAGCGTTCGGGTTGGCAGGCCTGAGCGGTTTGCCGCAGAAATTCACCGATGGCTCATGTGCCCGCGGCATCATCTTTCTGGTGCAGGGCGGAACCGTGTTCGAGACGCTGCTGCTCAATCTGCTGCGCTACGACAACGATCACCCGCTGCCACGCCGGCCCGACGACCGGCCGGCGTGGGAGATGGCCGATCCCTTCGAAGGCGACCGCTCGATCCCGCGCGGCTACCTGGACTATCTCACCTGGCAGAACCGGCGCATCCTTCTGCTGCCAGAGGCGACCGACGACGGGGTTGTGATCCGGCAGATGACGCTGGCCCCAGGGCTGCGCCTGGGCGAGGGCATCCCCGACCCGATGAAGCCGTATCGTCGCGATGAGAAACGCGGACTGCTGCCGCTGCGGTTCAATGAGGATCGCGCCCTATGGCGGGACAGCGCTACCCTGTTCCAGTTGGATTCGGTCAGCGCCCATGCGCCACGCGCCTTCGCCTGGTTGGCGGAGTTGGTCGGCGAAGGCTACCTGCCCCGTGGCACGCGGCGCACATTGGCTCTGGGAATGGCGAACGACCAGGCCAAAGTGGAGTTCTATCGCACCGAGCATCTGTCGCTGCCGCTGGTGTATCTGCGAGATCAGCAGTTGGTAAACAGCTTGCGCGATGATGTCTTGGGAGTAGCCGAAAACGTAGCCCGCCAGCTCTGGGGCGCGGCCCGCACTATGGCGACGTTCGTGTTTGCGCCGCAAGCCGATAGCGAAAACGCTCGCCAGCCCGCGCCCGAAGATATGAATCGGTTGGCGGCGATGTGGGGCGTCGAGCGCCGGTACTGGTCACGGCTGGAGATACCGTTCCGCCTGGCGCTGGAAGAGCTGCCACTCGACCGTGAAGCAACGCTAACCAAATGGCAGCAGACCCTCAAGCGCACGGCTTGGGACGCCTTCAAGGCTGCGGCCGAGGACGTTGAGACCGACCCGCGGGCGTTGAAAGCCGCCGTGAATGGCCGCGATCAACTGGCAGCGGGGCTGGCAAAGGTGTTGCCCGCACAAGACTGAGAACCTGGAGGATCGAATGACGCAAACACACCCCTTTATCACCTACCTGGAAAGCTTGCGTGAAGATCGCGGCGCGCTCGCCGCGCTGCGCCGAGGACTGGGCCAGCCGGGGGGCGATGCACGCGAGATGTATCCCTACGTCGTCCGTTGGCTGCCGGCCGAGCCATCGGCCTGGCGCGAGGCGGCCCACTACCTGGTGGCGGCCCTCTTCGCCTTTCACCCTGACCCCGACGGGAGCGGCAACCTGGGCCAGGCGTTTCGCCAGACGCGAGATCCGAACGGCGACAACACCGCTATCGAACGGCGCTTCACTGCGCTGCTGACCGCACACCCGGACGATCTGCCGTTCTACCTGCGACAGGCGATCAGCTTCCTCGCATCAAAAGAGGTGCCGGTAGACTGGCATCAACTGTTCGCTGATGTGCTGGCCTGGGGTCATCCGGCCGGCTACGTGCAAAAGCAATGGGCGCGCGCCTTCTGGGGCCGCAGCGCCGATCAAGATCAAAGCCAAAACAAGGAGGATTGACCCATGTATATCGAACTGCACCTGATCCAGAACTTCGTGCCGGCCAACCTGAACCGCGACGACACCAACAACCCGAAGGACTACGAGTTCGGCGGCGTGCGCCGCGCCCGCATCTCCTCGCAATGCATCAAGCGCGCCATCCGCAACTCGCCCGTTTTCGCCGAGACGACCCGTGTGGAGGTTGGCAAACGAACTCGTTGGATCACACGATTGCTGAGCAAGGCGCTGGTTGCTGCCGGTAAGCCAGAAAAAGAGGCGGGAGAGGTGGCCGTCCGCTTCGCCGAGGCTTATACGCAGAAGATGGATGGCAAAGAGAAGGCCAAGACAGCGATCCAGGTCTATGTCAGCCCGGAAGAACTGCAAGAGGTGGCAGCGACGCTGGTTCAGAACTGGGCCATTGTCTTGCAGCAACCAGCGGAAGCGGACAAACTCATGGCTGGTCTGGTTAAGCAACTACTCACCCAGTATGAGATTACGAGCGCTCCAGATGTTGCGTTGTTCGGTCGTATGCTCGCCATCAAACCCACCACACAGATTCTCGATGCGGCTTGCCAGGTGGCCCACGCTATCTCGACACATCGCGTGACGATGGAGATGGATTTCTTCACCGCAGTTGATGACGTGGTACAGGGGGAGGAAACGGGAGCGGGCATGATGGGTTTCACCGGCTACAACAGCGCGTGCTTCTACCGTTACGCGCGCCTGGACTGGGAGCAACTGGTGAAGAACCTGGGCGCGGATAGCGATCTGGCGTTGCGCACGGTGGAGGGTTTCCTGCGCGCAGCAGTCGAAGCCATCCCCACCGGCAAGCAAACGGGCTTCGCAGCGCAAAACCCGCCCAGCTTCCTGCTCGCAGTGGTGCGGAGCGGCGGCGCGGCCTGGTCGCTGGCGAACGCGTTCGAGAAGCCGGTGCGCGCCGAGCGTGATTCCGGCCTGGTGGCGCCTTCAGTCAAGGCGCTCGACGCCTACTGGGGCCGGCTCTCCGCGGTCTACGGAACGAAGTTCATCAAGGCGAAAGCGGCTGTGGCCCTGGACGATGGCCTGGCATTGGACGCGCTTAAGGGCGCTCAGGTGAAAGATCTGGATGCCTGGGTCGAGGCGACATTGAAGCCGATCAAGGAGGCAACCGCATGAACGTACTGCTCCTGCGCCTCAGCGGGCCGATGCAGTCGTGGGGGGTGCAGAGCCGGTTCAGCGTGCGCGAGACAGGGCTGGAGCCATCGAAAAGCGGCGTGGTGGGTCTGCTGGCCGCGGCGTTGGGCCGTCCGCGTGATGCCGACATTAGCGACCTGGCCGATCTGCGGATGGCCGTGCGGGTGGATGCCGAGGGCGTGCTCCGCTACGACTATCACACCGCCAAAGATGTGCTGAAAGCGGGCGGCGGCATCAAGGAGACGGAGCCATCACGGCGCTACTACCTTGCCGATGCGTGCTTTCTGGTGGGGCTGGCAGGCGACGATCTAGCGCTGCTGGAACAGCTTCAGGCCGCGCTGCACGATCCGGTCTGGCCGCTGTCCCTGGGACGCAAGGCCTTCGTGCCAGGGGAATCGGTCTGGCTGGCCGATGGTCTGCGGCCCGATGTTGCCTTGCGGCCCATGCTTGAAACCTATCGCTGGCTCGGCTCGGTCGCAAAAAAGCCACCGGAGCGGGTACGTGTGGTGGTGGAAGACCCTGAAGGCCCCGAAGTTCGACCCGACCAGCCGCTCTCTTTTGCTGAACGCCGCTTTGCACCACGCCGGGTGATGACGACCTTCGTGTCACCGTCCAGTTTTCAGGAACCAGCTTCCAGCAAGGAGGCGCCATGTACCTCTCCCGCCTGATCCTCAACCCGCGCTCGCGCCGCGTCCAGCGTGAGCTGGCGCAGCCCTATGAGATGCACCGCTCGATCATGCACGCGCTCCGGCCCGACTTGCAGGCGGGCGAAGAGCGCGTCCTCTGGCGTGTGGATGAGCACACGCGCCTGGGATTGATGTTGCTCGTGCAGTCGCGAGAGTTGCCCGATTGGGCGTGGCTGGCGGAAGAAGGCGCGCGGGGCTATCTGCTGCCGGCCGATGAACCCAATCCGGCGGTTAAACCGTTTCAGCTACAACCAGCCGTTGGACAGTTGTTCTCCTTCCGCCTGCGCGCCAACCCCACAAAGCGTCTGGGCAAGAGCGCCGAATACGACAAGGGCAAGCGCGTCGGCATCTACGACGAAGACGACCAGCTCGCCTGGCTGGCGCGCAAGGGGGAGCAGCACGGCTTTCGCGTGCTCCAGGCCCAGGTCAGTCGCGATAGCAAGATCAAGGACGCCGACGCGATCCATCGCAACGATGTTACGCACAAGCTGGAGCTTCTGGCCGTCCAATTCGACGGCATCCTGCAAGTGACCGACCCCGCCAAACTGGTCGCGGCGGTCGAGACCGGCATCGGCAGCGGCAAGGGGTTCGGGGGGGGGCTGCTATCGCTGGCGCCGGCGCGGGGGTAGGCTCGTCCGGCGACCGAGGTCGCAGCAACAAGTGCGAAGCCCACCTGCGTGGGCTGGTTAATCGTTGTCAGTCGCCGCAGGGCGACTTCGCGATGGTTGCCGCGGTTTCCAACCGCTCGTCCGGCGACCGAGGTCGCAGCAACAAGTGCGAAGCCCACCTGCGTGGGCTGGTTAATCGTTGTCAGTCGCCGCAGGGCGACTTCGCGATGGTTGCCGCGGTTTCCAACCGCTCGTCCGGCGA
>Ga0194127_10007730_pt1 | contig 11740 bp, 11 predicted proteins | sample TA2KigC100mmetaG_FD_148624 | JGI IMG/M metagenome (GOLD analysis project Ga0194127, IMG submission 148624) | Freshwater microbial communities from Lake Tanganyika, Tanzania - TA2015036 Kigoma Deep Cast 100m | ecosystem: Environmental > Aquatic > Freshwater > Lake | place: Tanzania: Lake...
ATGCTGATCGCCGCCTGGCTGATGCCCTGGGACTGGCCGCACCTGCTCGCCGCCTTCGTCCTCTTCCGCGCCTTCGACGTGCTCAAGCCCCCCCCGGTCTACCAGTTCCAGTCGTTCCCCGGGGGGTGGGGCGTGGTCATGGACGACATCGGCGCCGGGATCTACGCTCTGGGCGCCGGGCTCCTGCTCCGGCTGCTGCCCGGCTTCTAGGCGCGGCGCCCGGGCGACGGCGGACCCGCCGGCGCCGGGTGCATCCACTCGCGCCGCGGCCGCTCGACACGCTCGGACCCGACGGGCGGGCCCCGGCCCCGCGGGCGGGAGGGTGAGAGAGACGCAGCGCGCGGGTACGGGAGCGCGCGGGTACGGGAGCGCGCGCGCGGGAGGGAGAGATACGCAGCGCGGGAGCGACTGGGCCGGGGAGCGAGAATGCGCATCGAGGTGATCACGATCGGCGGCGAGATCCTGCGCGGCGAGGTCCTCGATCGCAACTTCGCCGGCATCGCCCGCCTCTGCGCGGCGGCCGGCTATCCCGTGGCCGAGCATCTCACGCTGCCCGACGAGCCCGAGGAGATCGCCGCGGCGATCTCCGCCGCGCTCGCCCGCGGGGCCTGGGTGATCGCCACCGGCGGGCTCGGCGCGACGCCCGACGACCGCACGCGCGAGGCCGCCGCCCGCGCGCTGGGCGTCGCCGTCGAGCGCGACGAGGCGCTCGCCGAGTCCCTCGCCGCGCGGCTGCGCGCGCGCGGCGGCGCGCTGCCCGAGCACGCCCGGCGCATGGCCGACCTCCCCGCGGGCGCCGAGCCGCTGCCCAACGAGGCCGGCGTCGCTCCCGGGTTCCTGGCGCGCGGCGGCGGCGGCCTGCTCTTCGCGCTCCCCGGCGTGCCCGTGGAGGCGGAGGCGATGATGCGCGCCGAGGTCCTCCCCCGCCTGGCGGAGGAGGCCTCGCGCGAGCCGAGCCCGATCCTCGCCGCGCGGCTGCGCACCGCCGGCGTCTCCGAGAACGAGCTCGCGCAGCGGATCGAGCCGCTGCTCGACGGAGGCGTGCGCGCCGCCTACCTGCCCGCGGCTGGCCGGGTCGACCTGCACTTCTCGGTCGCCGGGGGAGCCGCGGGTCGCGCCGCGCTCGAGGCGGTTCTCGATCGCGCGCGGGCCGCGCTCGGCGCCCGCGTCTACGCGCTGGGGGAGGCGAGCCTGGCGGGCGTCGTCGTCGACCTCTTCCGCCGGGCCGGGCGGACGCTGGCCGTGGCCGAGTCGCTAACCGGCGGAGCGGTAGGCCAGGCGCTGACGCGAGTCCCGGGCAGCTCGGCCGTCTTCCTCGGCGACCTGGTCGCCTACGCCGACCGGGCCAAGACGGCGCTCCTGGGCGTCCCGCCCTCGACGCTGGCGGCCCACGGAGCGGTCAGCGCGCAGACGGCCGCCGGCATGGCCGAGGGGGCGCGGCGCGCCTACGGGGCCAGCGTCGCCGTGGCGACGACGGGGATCGCCGGCCCGGGGGGGGGCAGCGAGTCTAAGCCGGTCGGCCTGGTCTGGTTCGGTCTCGCCGATTCCGCGGGAGTCCGCTGCTACCGGCGCGCGGGAGGCGGAGGCCGCGTACTCGTCCAGGACCGGGCGACGACCACGGCCCTCGACCTGCTACGCCTGCATGCGATCGGGCGCCTGGACCTGGCGGGAACGCCGGGGCTGGAGAGCCGCGTGGAGGGAGGGCCACGGGCGGAGGCACCTGAAGATCCGGGCGCCGGGCCGCCCGCCGGCTGAGCGGCCGGAAAGGGGAGGGGCGATGGGCGAGACGACGCGCGCCTTCGTGGCGCTCGTGCTCCCACCGGCGGCGCTCGACCCGGCCCGGGCGGTCCTGCGCGAACTGCGCGCGCGCCCCTGGGCGGACGCGGTCAAGTGCGTGCCGCCCGGGAACCTGCACGCCACGCTGCGCTTCTTCGGCGATCTCGACCCGCCGGCGCTGGCCCGCGCCCGCGCGTGGGCTCGCTCCCTCGACGGGGCGTTCGCCCCGGTCGCCAGCGGCTGGACGGAGTTGGGGGCGTTCCCTTCCCCCCGGCGCCCGCAGGTGATCTGGCTCGGGCTCGCCGATCCGCGGGGCGCCCTGCGGGCGCTGGCGGCGAGGATCGACGAGGGCCTGCGGAGGGAGGGGTTCGGCCGCGCCGACAAGCCCTTCGCCGCCCACGTCACTCTCGGCCGCGTGCGGCGGGATCGGCGCGTCGACTGGAGCGCGGCCAGCGATCGTTTGACAATCCCGGCGGCCGCTTTTAGCATCCGCACGATCGTCTTGTTCAAGAGCAGGCTGACGCCGGCGGGGGCGGAGCATACCCCGCTCGAGACGGCCACCGCGCGCGACCAGGCGCCGTCCGACAACGGAACGGAGCAGGAAGGAGAGCAGCCATGAGCAGCGAAGTGGCCAAGGAGCGGGCGAAGGCGCTCGATCTGGCGATCGCCCAGATCGAGAAGCAGTTCGGCAAGGGATCGATCGTCAAGCTCGGGGGCGGCGCGGCAGCCGTCCAGCGGGACGCCATCCCGACCGGATCGCTGGGGCTCGATCAGGCCCTCGGCGTGGGGGGCATCCCCCGCGGGCGGGTGATCGAGATCTTCGGTCCCGAGTCCTCGGGCAAGACGACGCTGACCCTGAGCATCATCGCCCAGAGCCAGAAGCGGGGTGGGACCGCCGTCTTCATCGACGCCGAGCACGCGCTCCAGCCGAGCTACGCCAAGCTGATCGGCGTCGACATCGAGAACCTGCATGTCTCCCAGCCGGACACGGGCGAGGAGGCGCTCGAGATCGCCGACCAGCTCGTGCGCAGCGGCGCCGTCGACCTGATCGTCGTCGACTCGGTCGCCGCCCTCGTGCCCCGGGCCGAGATCGAGGGCGAGATGGGCGACGCCCACGTCGGGCTGCAGGCGCGGCTCATGTCGCAGGCGCTGCGCAAGCTCACCGGCTCGATCAGCAAGTCGCGGACGACGGTCATCTTCATCAACCAGATCCGGATGAAGATCGGCGTCATGTTCGGCAACCCGGAGACGACGAGCGGGGGCAACGCGCTCAAGTTCTACGCCTCGCTGCGGCTGGACATCCGCAAGGTCGCCTCGATCAAGGAGCGCGAGGAGGTCGTCGGCAACCGCACCCGCGTGCGGGTGGTCAAGAACAAGGTCGCCCCCCCCTTCCGCGCCGCCGAGTTCGACATCATGTTCGACGAGGGCCTGTCGCGCACCGGCGAGCTGATCGACCTGGGCATCGACCAGGGGATCCTCGAGCGGGCGGGCACCTGGATCTCCTACGGGAGCGACAGGCTGGGACAGGGGCGGGAGAACGCGCGGCGCACGCTGCGCGAGAACGCCGATCTGGCCGAGCGCCTCGAGCGCGAGGTGCGGGCGAAGCTGGGCCTGGTGGCCGGGGAGACGGCCGCCGGCGCCTCCGCCTCGCCCGAAGGCGCGCGCGCATCCGCGGCCGGCGCATCCGGCGCGGGCCACGCGGCGGCGCGTCCGGTTGCGGGCGCGGCCGCGGCGCGGATTCCCGCCGCCGCGGCGCGCTCGGCTGCGCCCTCCCGCGGAGGCCCCGCCGCCCCGGCGCGCAAGCGCGAGGGGGGGGAGGAGCGCGCGCGGTGAGTCGGCCGGCGGATGGCGGGGGGGATCTCCCCCGCGACCCGCCGGAGCGGGACGAGCGCGCCGCGCTCCTGCGGCGCGACGCCTTGCGCTTCCTGCGCGTGCGCGAGCGGACGCGCCGCGAGGTGCGCGAGCACCTGGCCAGGCGGGGTCACCCCGCCGCGCTGATCCGCCAGGCCCTGGAGGAGCTGCGCGAGGCGGGCTTCGTCGACGATCGACGCTTCGCCGAGGTCTACCTGCGCGATCGCAGGCGGCTGCGGCCGATGAGCCGCGCGGCGGCGCTGCGCGAGCTGGCCGGCAGGGGCGTGGCGCGCGCCGTCGCCGCCGAGGCGCTGGACGAGGCCGACCCGCCCTGGGACGACCTGGAGCTGGCCGAGGGGCTGCTCGCCCGCAGGTGGGCGCGCTGGCCGGCCGACCAGCGCCGCGCGCGGGCGGTGCGCCTGCTGCGCGGGCGCGGCTTCGGGGCGGCGGCGATCCGTGCGGCGCTGGCGGCGCGGGCGGGGGAGGAGGGGTCGTGGGCGTGAGGAGCGGGGCATGACGGCCAACGAGATCCGCCGGCGCTTCGTCGAGTTCTATCTCGCCAGGGATCACAAGCTCGTGCCCAGCGCGCCGCTCGTCCCGCAGGGCGATCCGACGCTGCTCTTCACCTCGGCCGGCATGGTGCAGTTCAAACAGTACTACTCCGGCGCCGCGGCGCTCCCCTTCCGCCGCGCCGTCAGCGTGCAGAAGTGCCTGCGCGTCACCGACATCGAGGATGTCGGCCGGACCCCGCGGCACGACACCTTCTTCGAGATGCTCGGCCACTTCTCCTTCGGCGACTACTTCAAGCGCGAGGCGATCGCCTGGAACTGGGAGTTCTTCACCGGCGTGCTGGGGCTGGCGCCCGAGCGGCTCACCGCGTCGGTCTTCCAGGAGGACGACGAGGCCTACGAGATCTGGCGCCGCTCGATCGGGCTGCCGCCGGAGAGGATCGTGCGCCTGGGGGCCAAGGACAACTTCTGGGGCCCGGCGGGCGACACGGGCGCCTGCGGCCCCTGCTCGGAGCTCTACTTCGATCTCGGGCCCGAGCTCGACCCGAACCCGGACGCCCGCCCCGGGGACGAGACGAACCGCTTCGTCGAGGTGGGCAACTTCGTCTTCCCGCAGTTCGACCGCCAGAAGGACGGGACCGACCTGCCGCTCAAGAACCGGGGCATCGACACCGGCATCGGGCTCGAGCGCCTGGCGATGGTCTGCCAGGGACAGACGACGATCTTCCGCACCGATCTCTTCTGGCCGCTGATCGCCGAGGCGGGCCGGCTCTGCCAGGTCGACTACGCGGGCCACGAGGTCGCGCTGCACATCATCGCCGACCATGCCCGGGCGCTCACCTTCGCGCTCGGCGAGGGGATCCTGCCGGCGAACGAGGGCCGCGGCTACGTCATCCGCCGCCTGATCCGCCGGGCGGCGGTCCAGGCCTACCAGCTCGGCCGGCGCGAGCCGCTGCTGCACCGGCTGGTCGACCCGGTGGTAGCGATGATGCGCGAGACCTATCCCGAGGTCGAGGAGGGGCGGGAGCGCGCCGCCCTGGCGCTGCGCGCCGAGGAGGAGCGCTTCGGCGAGACGCTCGCCCAGGCCATGGGCAGGTTCGACGGGTTGCTCGCCGAGCTCGGCCGCGCGGGCGCGACCGAGGTCCCCGGCCCCGAGGCCTTCCTGCTCCACGACACCTACGGGATGCCGATCGAGCTGGTCGCCGAGCTCGCCGCGGGTCGCGGCTGGGCGGTCGACCGGGCCGGCTTCGAGCGCTGCCTGGCGCAGCAGAAGGAGCGGTCGCGCGCGGCGGCGAGCTTCTCGGCGGCGGGCGAGGCGCTCGCCTGGCAGCGCGTGGGCGGGGAGGCCCACTCCGAGTTCGTCGGCTACGATAGCGAGAGCGCTCCGGCAAGCGTCGTGCGCTTCGCCCCGGCTGCCGGAGAGCCGGCGCGCGCCTGGGTGGTCCTCGACCGCACCCCCTTCTACGGCGCCTCCGGCGGGCAGGTGGGCGACACCGGCCTGCTGCGCAGCGGCGGGACGGTGCTGGAAGTCCTCGACGCCCAGCGCGCCGACGCGGAGATCCGCCACCTCGTGGGGTTGGAGACGCCGGGCGCCGCCGACCTGCTGGGCGAGGCGGGACGCGCCTGGGAGGCCGAGATCGACCGCGACCGCCGCGCGCAGATCCGCCGGCACCACACGGCGACGCACCTGCTGCACGCGGCTCTGCGCCGGGTGCTCGGCCGGCACGTGGCCCAGGCCGGCTCGCTCGTCTCGCCCGAGCGGCTGCGCTTCGACTTCACCCACTTCTCGGCCCTGACGCCCGAGGAGCGCGAGGAGGTCGAGCGGGGCGTCAACGAGGCGGTCGTCGCCGACCACCCGGTGGAGATCCGTTTTTCGACCCGCGACGAGGCGCTGGCCGACGGCGCCGTCGCCCTCTTCGGCGAGAAGTACGACGCCGATCGCGTGCGCCGCGTGCGCGTGGCGGGCGTCTCCGAGGAGCTCTGCGGCGGCACGCACGTCTCCCGCACCGGCGAGATCGGCCTGCTGCTCATTCTCGAGGAGGGCGCCGTCGCCGCCGGCACGCGGCGCATCGAGGCCGTCTGCGGCCCGGCGGCGTTGGCCGTGCTGCAGGGCATGCGCCGCGACGTCGGGCATCTGCGCCGGCTGCTGGGCACGACGCTCGAGGGGGCCCCCGAGAAGGTCGAGCAGCTCCTGGCAGAGGGCGCCCGGCTGCGCAAGGAGCTCGCCCGGGCGCGCAGCGGCGAGGGCGCCGGCCGGCTCGACGAGCTGCTGGCTGGGGCCGAGGCCCACGGCGGCCGGCGCGCCGTCGTCGGCGAGGTGGCCGCGGACTCCGTCGAGGCGCTGCGCGAGATCGGCGACCGGGTGCGCCGGCAGTTGGGCAGCGGCGGCGGGCTCCTGGCCGCGCGGATCGGCGGCAAGACGGCGCTGCTGGCGCTGGCGACCGACGACCTGGTGGAGGCCGGCGCGCTGCGGGCCGACGAGCTGCTGCGCGCCGCGGCGGCCGTGGCCGGGGGGAGCGGAGGGGGCAAAAACCACATGGCGCTCGGAGGCGTGCGCGACCCGCAGCGGCTGGGCGAGGTGCTGGACGAGGCGCGCCGGCTGCTGTCGGCGGCGCTGGAGCGGGCATGAGGATCCTGGTCACCGGCGCGGGCGGCCAGTTGGGGGAGGCGCTGCGGCGGGTGCTCGAGCCGCGCCACGCGGTGGTCTGGACCGACCGCGAGGAGCTCGACGTGCGGGACCTCGAGGCGATGCGCGACTGCGCCCGTGCCGAGCGACCCGAGGCGATCCTGCACCTGGCCGCGGTCACCCAGGTCGACGCCTGCGAGAGCGCGCCGCAGATGACCTTCGAGGTCAACGCCCTGGGCGCGCGCTACGCGGCGCTGGCGGCGCGCGAGTGCGGCGCGCGCCTGCTCTTCACCTCGACCGACTATGTCTTCGACGGCGAGCAGGAGCGGCCCTACGCCGAGTACGACACGCCCCGGCCGCTCAACGTCTACGGCTGGTCGAAGCTCCACGGCGAGCGGGCGATCGAGGCGCTGACCGAGCGGCACTTCATCGTGCGCACCTCGGGTCTCTTCGGGGCCGGACGGCCCTGCTTCCCCGAGGCGATCCTGCGAGCGGCGGCGGAGAGGGGATCGGTGCGCGTGGTCGGCGACCAGGTCTGCCGCCCGACCTTCGTGGCGCATCTGGCCGAGGCGATCGGCGCCCTGATCGAGACCGAGGACTACGGCCGCTATCACGTCGCCTCGGCCGGGGCGACGAGCTGGCACGCCTTCGCGCGGGAGATCCTGGACGCGGCGGGGATGCGCCGGGTGCGCGCCGAGGCGATCACCAGCGCCGAGCTGGCGCGGCCGGCGGCGCGGCCGGCGCGCAGCGTGCTCGACACGCGCGCCTACGAGCTGACTCGCGGCCGCGCGCTGCCGCACCGGCGCGACGGGCTGGCCGAGTTCCTCGCCCAGCGCCGGAGCTGAGCGGAGGCGGGCGTGCGCGGAGCCTGGATCCAGGAGTGGCGGCCGGGGCAGTGGAGCAAGAACCTGGTCGTGCTGGCGGGGGTGGCCTTCGCCCACCAGTTCACCCTCCCTGAGCAGCTCCTGCGCGCCGGCGGGGCCTTCGCCGCCTTCTGCCTGCTCTCTTCGGCGAGCTACGTCTTCAACGACCTGCTCGACATCGAGCGCGACCGGCTCCACCCGCTCAAGCGCCTGCGCCCGCTGGCCGCCGGTCTTGTCCCGGTCGCCGGCGCGTGGGCCATGTCGCTGGCGCTGGCCGCCGGGGGGCTCGCCCTGGCCTGGTGGATCGCCCCCCGCCTGGCGCTCGTCGCCGCGGGCTATCTGGGGCTCCAGATCGCCTACACGCTGCTCCTCAAGCGCTGGGTGCTCGTGGACGTCATGGCCATCGCCCTCGGCTTCGTGCTGCGCGCGGTGGCGGGGATCCAGGCCCTCGAGCCGCTGCCCGAGCTCTCTCCCTGGCTGCTCGTCTGCACCTTCTTCCTCGCCCTCTTCCTGGCCGTGGCCAAGCGCCGGCACGAGCGGGTGACGCTGGCGGGCGGCGCCGAGCACCACCGGGCGACGCTGGCGCGCTACCCGCCGGAGCTGCTCGATCAGCTCGTCTCCGTGGTCGCGGGCGCGACGATCCTGGCCTACGCGCTCTACACGATCTCCCCGGCGACGACGCAGCACGCCGCCTCGGGGCGGATGGTGCTGACGATCCCCTTCGTGGTCTACGGCGTCTTCCGCTACCTCTACCTCGTCTACCACGCCGGCCGGGGCGGGGCTCCCGCCGAGCTGCTGATCAAGGACCTGCCCCTGCTCGTCAACGTGGCCCTGTGGGGCGCGGCGATCCTGCTGATTCTCTACCTCTAGGCGCGCGGCCGGGAGGCGGCCCGATGACCAGACGGTTCCTCTCGTACGCCAAGTTCAACGTCTACCTGGCCGTGCTCGGCCGGCGCGCCGACGGCTACCACGAGCTGGACACGCTGCTGCAGGCGCTCAGCCTCGCCGACACGCTGACGTTCACGGCGACGGAGGGGACGCGGATCGAGGTCTCCTGCGACGACCCGCGCGTGCCCGCGGACGGGGACAACCTCGTCGGGCGGGCGCTCGCGCTGCTGCGCGAGCGCCACGGCGTGCGCCGGGGCATGCGCGTCCAGATCGCCAAGCGCATCCCTCCCCAGGCGGGACTGGGCGGGGGCAGCGGCAACGCCGCCTGCGCACTGGCGGCCGCCAACCTGATCTGGCGCCTCGATCTCCCGGAGGAGGCGCTGGAGCGCCTGGCCGCCGAGATCGGATCGGATGCGGCCTTCTTCATCCGCGGCGGAGCGCAGCGGGGACGCGGGCGGGGCGAGCGGCTCGCGCCGACGGAGGCGCTGCCCGACTCGCGCTGGATCGTCGTCAAGCCCCCGTGGGGGCTCGAGACGGGGCTCGTTTACCGCGGCCTGAGGGCGGTGTTGACTCCCCCGCAGGAGCGCATTAGGATGGTATTGGAGCAAGTAGCGAAGCGCGACCCGGCCAGCGTCGCCCGATCCATGTTCAACGACCTGGAGAGCGCGGCGCGGGGCGTGAAGCCCGAGGTCGGCGAGGTGCGGGCCTGGATGGCCGATCAGGGCCTGGACGGTGCGGTGCTCGCGGGCAGCGGTTCGGCGTGGGTCGGGCACTGCCCGGAGGCGCGCGAGGCGGAGCGAGTCGAGGCAGCCGCGCGTCTCCAGGGGTGGCGGGCCTGGACGGTCCGACCCGTGGAAGGGGGGTGGGCCGAACAAGCATGACCTCGTCGGCGGGATCCGCAGGGATGCGGGCTCCGGACTCGAGCCAGCCATCCGCGACGGTGCGTGGGTGGTGAGGAATGTGCTGGCTGACCGACTAGACGCAAGGTGGTGAGTCCATGAAGATCACGGAGGTTCGGATTTCGCTTCGGGATGACGACAAGCTGAAGGCTTTCGTCAGCATCACGCTGGACAACTGCTTCGTCATCCGTGGGCTCAAGGTCATCAAGGGCCACAAGGGTCTCTTCGTGGCCATGCCCAGCCGAAAGCGGCCGGATGGGACCTTCCAGGATCTGGCGCATCCGATCAACAACGAGATGCGCCGGCTGATGGAGGAGGAGATCCTCAGTAACTACAGCCAGGAGTTGGAGAAAGCCGTTCTCGTCGAATAGGGTTCTCCGCGGTGGCTGGACCGCGTACGTCGAGGCCGCCGGTGGCGCTCGCCCGGCGGCCTTCCCGTTGCGCCGCCCGGCGGCGTTTCCGGCTAGCTTCCGGGGCCGCCGGGCCCTACAATCCCCGGTTTGTTCCTGGGGCGTCGCCAAGCGGTAAGGCACGGGGTTTTGGTCCCCGCATCCGGAGGTTCGAATCCTCCCGCCCCAGCAGGCGGCGGGCGGGGCGGGAGCGGCGGGGACCGGGCGAAAGGATCGGACGGGCGATGGGCAAGAGGCAGCGCGGCTCGCGGACGCTGAAGGTCTTCACCGGGACGGCCAACCCGAAGTTGGCCGGGCGCATCGCCGCCCATCTCGGCGTCCCGCTCGGGGAGCTGGCGGTCAGCCGCTTCTCCGACGGCGAGATCAACGTCCAGATCAAGGAGAACATCCGCGGCTGCGACGTCTACATCGTCCAGCCGACCTACCCGCCGGCCGAGCACCTGATGGAGTTGCTGATCATGATCGACGCCGCCCGGCGCGCCTCGGCCGACCGGGTGACGGCGGTGATCCCCTACTTCGGATACGCCCGGCAGGATCGCAAGGACCGGCCGCGCGCGCCCATCTCGGCCAAGCTCGTGGCCAACCTGATCACCGTCGCCGGGGCGAACCGGGTGCTGACGATGGACCTGCACTCGGCGCAGATCCAGGGGTTCTTCGACATCCCGCTCGATCACCTGTACGCGCAGCCGGTGCTGGCGGCGCACTTCGCCGCCCTGCGCATCCCCGATCTGACCGTCGCCGCGCCCGACGCCGGCAGCATCAAGCTGGCCCGCGCCTACGCCAAGAGGCTGGGCGCCTCGCTGGCTCTGGTCAACAAGCGGCGCACGGGGGACGACCTGTCGGAGACGATGGAGATCGTCGGCGACGTGGCCGGCCGCAACGTGCTGCTGGTCGACGATCTGATCTCGACGGCGGGGACGATCAAGAACGCCGCGCGCGAACTGCGCCGCCGCGGGGCGCTGGACGTCTACGCCACCTGCACGCACCCCTGCTTCTCCGGGCCGGCGCTCGCCCGGCTCAAGGCGGCGCGTCTCAAGAGGCTGGTCGTCAGCGACACGATTCCCCAGACGGCCGCCGGGCTGAGGGGCACCTTCAAGGTGCTCAGCGTCGGCGAGCTGATGGGAGAAGCGGTGCTGCGCATTCACGAGTCCAGGTCGTTGAGCGACCTGTTCGATTGATCCATCGAGGGAGGAGGGGAAGGCGCATGTCTCTGGTGGAACTGGCGGGACGCAACCGCGAGGACAAGGGCAAGGGCGCGGCGCACCGGCTGCGCGCCGAGGGCCTGCTGCCCGGCGTCGTCTACGGATCGGGCGAGAACCGGCTGGTGGCGGTGGAGCGCCACGGGTTCGAGGGTGTGTTGCGCAGGGCAGTCACCGGCACCGTGCTGATCGATCTGGCGCTGCCCGACGGCAGCCTGCGGGTCCTGATCAAGGAGGTCCAGCGCGATCCGGCGACGGCGAAGCTGCTGCATGTCGACTTCCTGCGCATCTCGATGGACCGGCCGATCCGTCTGAAGGTCCCCCTGCGGTTCACCGGGGTCCCCGAGGGGGTCCGGACCGAGGGGGGCATGCTCGAGCACCTGCTGCGCGAGATGGAGGTCGAGTGCCTGCCGGGCGACGTGCCCGAGTTCATCGAGATCGACGTCTCGGCGCTGAATGTGGGACAGTCGATCCACGCCCGCGACATCGTCCGCGAGCGCGTCCAGATCCTGACGCCTCCCGAGCGCGCGATCGCGGTCGTGCACGGCAAGGCAGTCGAGGCGACGCCGGCGGCGGCGGCGGCCGCGCCGGCCGAGGCCGCGGCGGAAGCGAAGCCGGGCGCCGAGAAGAAGGCCCCAGAGAAGGACGGCAAGAAGTCCTGAGCGCGGGGCGGCTGCGCGGGAGATGCCGCCGGCGGCCGGAGGCAGGCGCGGGGAGCC
>Ga0194127_10007739_pt1 | contig 11732 bp, 10 predicted proteins | sample TA2KigC100mmetaG_FD_148624 | JGI IMG/M metagenome (GOLD analysis project Ga0194127, IMG submission 148624) | Freshwater microbial communities from Lake Tanganyika, Tanzania - TA2015036 Kigoma Deep Cast 100m | ecosystem: Environmental > Aquatic > Freshwater > Lake | place: Tanzania: Lake...
CCCCTTTTATAGTATTTTCAGAGGACCTAAGGCCCCTCAAAATCCTTGGAACTCGAATACGCTCGAGTGGACCGCACCAGTGGAACATATCCATGGTAACTGGCCTGGCGACTTGCCAACCGTTCATCGTTGGCCCTATGATTATTCGAAGCCAGGGTATGAAGAAGACTTTGTTCCCCAAACAGTTCCCTTAAAAGAAGGGGAGAAAGGACACTAGAAAAGAATAAAGGCTCCGTTTAGGAGCCTTTATCTATTTCTTTTAATATTTCATGTTTTAGTGACATGAGTTCTGTATAAAAGTCCTCACCATAGGCTCGAATAAGTGGGTCTTTTAAAAATTCCACTACTCGAACTTGCTTTAATTCGCCCAAAACGCATGCAGCCCTGCAAATTGACCATTCCTCATAATTCAAGGCTTCAAGATTTCCAAATTTTTTAACACGAATAGGATATAAGTGACAAGAGATGGGTTTGTGATGTGAACTTTTCTGATCGCGAAAAGATTGTTCGATTGCACACGAGTTTATCCCTTTTGAATTGGTAGAAACGAAGACACAGGCCCCTTCGGGCATAAGCTTGGTATGTTTTTCACCGTCCGAGTCTTCTGTGTAAAAACCATTTTGAGCGATTTCTTTTTTTGAAGCTTTACTCAAATACGGGAGAATATGTGTTAAATTTTCTTTAATACCCGTAACCTCATCCTGTGTTAGAGGTGCACCCCCGTCCCCTTCAACACAACACGCACCTTTACATGAATTTAAATCACATACAAACTTTTTCCGAAACAGTTCGCTACTAATAATTTTATCATCAATTTGAAAAAGCATAGATGCAAATTTAAAAGAATCTTTTGTGAGGACTTGCTTATTAAAAATAAAGTCGTAAATTTGTAAAAATCATGAAACATAAGAGGGGACGAAAGTCCCCTCTTTTTTTAATATGCTAGATAAAAAAATAATAAAATCTTTGGCAGAGGAACGCATAAGTGAGCTCAACAATGGTTTATATATTGTTGAATTGTCAGTTTCCTCCAACAATGTGATACAAGTAGAAATCGACAAGCTTAAAGGTGGGGTTTCGGTTGAAGATTGCATTTCGGTGTCCCGAAATATTGAACATAACCTTGACAGGGATAAAGAGGATTTTGAACTGCACGTTTCATCAGCGGGCTTAGACAAACCGCTTCGTCATATTAATCAATATGCCAAGAATATAGGAAGAGTACTTTCGATTATTGGACTGGATGGAAAAAAGTATGAAGGTGAATTAATGAAAGTTATTGATCTGGGGATTGTGTTACGGACTGTATCAAAACAGCTAGATGAAAAAAAAAAGAAAAAAATATGGATGGAAAATATTTTAGAATATCCATTTAATCAAATTAAAGAAGCAAAAATTGTGGTATCGTTTAAATAGTAGTGTATGAATAATCTAGAATTAGTTGACTCGTTTTCAGAGTTTAAAGAATTAAAAAATATAGATAAACAAACAATGCAACATGTCTTGGAAGATGTTTTTAGGGCAATGTTGAAGAAAAAATTTAATACGGATGAACACATTGATATTATTGTGAACATCGATAAAGGTGATGTACAAATATTCTTGAATAAGGAAATAGTGGACGAAAAGGAGGTAGAGGACCCCAACACCGAAATTGCATACTCAGATGCGATAAAAATAGAACCGGACTTTGAAATAGGAGAAGAAGTAACGGAGGAATTTAAATTTGCAGATTTTGGAAGACGTAATGTTTTATCACTTCGCCAAAATCTAATTTCTCGAATATTAGAGCTTGAAAAAGATCATCTGTATAGAAAATATAAAGAGAGAATTGGAGAGATTTTGACCGGTGAAGTCTATCAAGTTTGGAAGAAAGAAATCTTGGTTATGGATGATGACAATAATGAGTTAATCTTACCAAAGTCTGAACAAATACCTGCAGATTTTTTCAAAAAAGGTGACTCTGTGAGGGCGGTGGTGGCAAAAGTGGATATGCGAAATAGTACGCCAGTAATCATTCTTTCAAGAACAGCTCCTGAATTCTTGGAGAGGTTATTTGAACTTGAGGTTCCAGAGGTTTTTGATGGATTAATTACAATAAAAAAAATCGTACGAGAACCAGGAGAAAGAGCAAAAGTTACAGTAGAGTCATATGACGATAGAATTGATCCGGTTGGCGCTTGTGTTGGGATGAAAGGTTCTAGAATTCATGGAATTGTTCGAGAATTAAGGGGCGAAAATATTGATGTAATAAACTATACATCGAATAATCAACTATTAATTCAGCGGTCATTATCTCCTGCTAAAATATCTTCGATGGAAATATTAGAGGATGAAGCAAGAGTAAAAGTATTTTTAAAGCCTGACCAGGTATCTCTTGCTATCGGAAAAGGAGGACACAACATAAAACTAGCTGGAAAGTTATGTGGCTACGAAATTGATGTATATCGAGATGGGGAAGTGGATATTGATGATGTTGATTTGGAGGAATTTGTGGATGAAATTGATGGTTGGATAATAGATGAATTAAAAGCAATAGGTTGTGATACTGCCAAGTCGGTCTTGGAGATAAGTTCAGAGGAACTGGTATCACGAACAGATTTAGAAAAGGAAACAATTGACGAAGTCTTCAGAATACTGAAGGCAGAATTTGAATAAATTAAAAGAAGACGATATGGGAAAACCAATCCGTTTAGGAAAGGCAGCCGGCGAACTCAATGTAGGGATACAAACATTAGTGGATTTCCTTCACTCCAAAGGAATAAAGATTGATAAGAATCCAAATACGAAGCTGGAAGGCGACCAGTTTGATTTACTATGCAAGGAGTTTGCTGCTGACCAAAACTTTAAGGAACAGGCTAAAGTTTCATCGCTTAGAGAAAAACGTGAGACCCTGTCTTTGGATGATATTCAGCTTACTGAGCAACCTCAGGAATCTGAAGAAGAGGAAACCGAGATAAACGTTGAAGAAATCAAGCGTCAAATTTTATCTTCTAATGACCCAAAAGTAAAACCTGAATCTAAAATTCAAATAGTTGGTAAAATAGATCTTAAGGAAACTTATCAAAAAAAGAGATTTGAAGTAAAAGATGATGTGACTATCCATAATAAGACCGAAGATCTCGCGTCAATCAAAAATACAGAAACTGAACAATCACAACAAAAGCCACCGCCTGATTCGGATGTTATTCGCTTTCAACGGAAAGTGTTGTCAGGCCCAACCGTTTTGGGGAAAATTGAATTGCCAATTGACAAACCAAAAACTCCTGCAGCCACCTCGTCTGAGGACACTAATGCCAAGCGCAAGAGAAAACGAATTAAAAAAGTAGAGACAAACGCAACTACTCCACAAGCTGTAAATAAATTCAATCGTGGTCAGAAAGTTGAAAAACAAGAGATTTCTGACCAAGATATTCAAAAAGAAATTAAAGAAACTTTAGCAAGACTCTCCAATCAAGGGTCTAAATCAAAGGCCTCCAAGAATAGAAGATCAAAAAGAGATTTGGTGGCTCAAAGGCGCCAAGAGGAAATGGAACTTGCCCAACTAGAGGACAAAATTCTGAAGTTGACGGAATTTGTTACAGTATCTGAGTTAGCTGCGATGATGAATGTCGCCCCAACGCAAGTTATTTCCGTTTGTATGTCCCTTGGTATCTTTGCTTCCATAAATCAGCGACTTGATGCTGAAACTATACAAATTGTAGCGGAAGAATTTGAGTTTGAAACACAGTTTGTAAGTGCCGAAGTTCAAGAGTCTATTCAGATTGTTGAGGATAGTGAGGAGGACTTAATATCCAGACCTCCAATTATTACAGTTATGGGGCACGTCGATCACGGAAAGACGTCACTATTAGATAAAATTCGAAATGCCAATGTGACAGAAGGTGAAGCCGGGGGTATTACCCAGCATATTGGTGCATACTCCGTTACATTGAAGGATGGAAGAAAAATGACCTTTTTGGATACACCGGGTCACGAGGCATTTACCGCTATGCGTGCCAGAGGTGCACAAGTAACAGATGTAGCTATAATTATTGTAGCAGCCGATGACGATGTCATGCCCCAAACAAAAGAAGCCATTTCTCATGCCCAAGCGGCAAGCGTTCCGATGATTTTTGCAATCAATAAAATTGACAAACCAGGAGCAAACGTTGACCGTATAAAGGAACAACTCTCTGCAATGAATATTTTAGTGGAGGATTGGGGCGGTAAATATCAAAGCCAAGAAATTTCAGCAAAACAAAACGTAAATATTGATTTATTACTCGATAAAGTTTTACTTGAGGCAGAAATTCTAGATTTGAAAGCAAATCCCAATAAAAATGCCCAAGGAACAGTAATAGAATCCTCTTTGGATAAAGGAAAGGGATACGTTACTAATATGCTCATTGAGGCAGGTACAATGCGTGTAGGAGATGTGATTTTGGTTGGAAGATATTATGGTCGAGTCCGCGCTATGCAGGACGAGCACGGATTTGCGTTAAAGGAAGCTGGACCAGCTCAACCAGTTTCAGTTCTTGGAATTAACGGTGCCCCCAATGCAGGTGACAAATTCAACGTTTTGAATGATGAAAAAGAGGCGAAATCGATAGCCCAAAAAAGAGAACAACTGTACAGAGAACAGGGGTTACGCACGACCAAGCACATTACACTTGATGAAATAGGCAGACGTCTAGCCATTGGTGACTTTAAAGAACTCAATGTTATTGTCAAAGGTGATGTGGATGGATCTATTGAGGCACTCTCAGATGCTCTATTAAATCTGTCTACTGAGGAAATTCAGGTCAATATTATCCACAAAGGAGTTGGTGCTATTACAGAAGCTGATGTTAATTTAGCATCGGCCTCTGACGCCATTATTATTGGGTTCCAAGTAAGACCATCTCAAAGCGCGAGAAAACTAGCAGAGAATGAACAGATTGACATTCGTTTATACAGTGTAATCTACAAAGCAATAGAGGAATTGAAAGCAGCTATGGAAGGAATGTTATCACCTGATATTGAAGAGCAAATTACAGGATCAGCAGAAATTAGAGAAACCTTTAATATTACCAAGGTGGGAACAATTGCAGGTTGTTATGTATTAGATGGTACAATCAAAAGATCTGCTAAGGTTCGTGTTATTCGTGACGGAATCGTGGTCCATACAGGGGTTCTTGGATCACTGAAACGCTTTAAAGACGACGTTAAAGAGGTAAAAAACAATTATGAATGCGGATTGAATATCGATAAATATAACGATATTCTAATTGGCGATATTGTCGAAGCATTCGAAGAAGTTGAGGTTGCAAGAAAATTATAACATCCTTTGGCAAACTCAATTGGATATTAATCGTTAGCTTTGTTTAACAAAAATAAGGATATGTTTATTTTAGGAGTAGTAGGACCAGGTCAGATATTAATTATTGTATTAGTTATTGTGTTGTTATTTTTTGGAGGTAGAAAAATACCCGAATTGATGAGAGGATTAGGCAGGGGAGTAAAGGAGTTTAAAGATGCCGCTAAAGGAAATGAGGACAATTCCTCTACAAAAGTTTCGGAAACAGAAGCAGAGGAGAAATAATGGCTTACGGTACGATAAGTGAGATAAAAAGAGCATTACGCTCTGGGGAGTCCGCTTTGTCAATAACGAAAAGTTATCTTAAGCGCATTGAGCAAAACAGACACCTTAATGCATTCATTGAAATTTATGAGGAGGAGGCACTCCAGCTAGCGAAAAAGCTAGATGAAAAAATAGCGAGAGGGACAGCCGGAAAATTAGCTGGCTGCGTCCTCGCTATCAAGGACAACATCTGTTTCCAAGGACACAAAGTGTCTGCATCATCTAAAATCCTCGAAGGATTCGAATCTTTATTTACTGCAACGGCATTACAACGATTAATTGACGAAGATGTTATTGTAATTGGACGTTTAAATTGTGATGAGTTCGCCATGGGTAGTTCGAATGAAACATCAGTTTTTGGTCCAGTAAAAAATAACTTAGATGATACCAAAGTGCCAGGGGGATCTTCAGGAGGATCGGCTGTAGCCGCATCGGCAAGATTGTGTACATTTTCTCTTGGAAGTGATACCGGAGGATCCATTAGACAACCGGCTTCTTGGACCAAAACCTACGGGTTCAAACCCACATATGGTCGCGTAAGTCGCTATGGGCTGATTGCTTATGCCTCGTCATTCGACCAAATTGGGGCATTTACGAATTCCATCGAGGACGCCGAATTAATAACACAATTAATGTCGGGAAAAGATTCTTTCGATAGTACCTGTTCCTCAAAAAAATGGGATACAATAACCCAGGAGAAAGGCCAACTTGCCGTAATATCTGAGTATTTACAGCACCCTGGACTAGACCCTGAGGTTAAATCAGCACTATTCTATACCATCGATAAGTTAAAAAGAAGCGGGTACAAGATAAAAGAATATAGTTTTCCGTACATGGAGCAGTTGGTCCCTACTTATTACGTCTTATCAACAGCTGAGGCTTCCTCGAATCTCTCGCGGTTTGATGGGATCCATTTTGGTTACAGAAGCAACGAAGCCAACGGAGTTGAAGAAATGTATACAAAATCTCGCTCCCAAGGTTTTGGAAAAGAGGTGAAGCGACGAATAATGGCGGGAACATTCGTTTTATCCCACGGATATTATGATGCATATTATGCAAAAGCGCAACAAGTTAGAAGATTAATAAAAAACAAAACAAAAGAAATCCTCAACGAATGCGATGCGATTGTACTGCCTACAACTCCAGGTACGGCATTTGCATTGAATGCGATTTCAGATCCAATACAAATGTATTTACAAGATATTTTTACTGTACACGCAAATTTAGCGGGTAATCCTGCTTTAAGTTTGCCCTGGAAAATACATTCAAATGGATTACCTTTTGGATTGCAATTAATGGGTGACGATTTTAAGGATGGATTTTTATTGAATTTTACCAAACAAATTGAAAAAGAACTATGAGGAGTATTCGGTTAGGACTTTTTTTGTTGATTTTATCCCTCGGGTTCTCTCAACAACTGATGCATGCGCAAAAGTCTGCAGATTCATTAAAAGGGGACCCATTTCTAAATACTGTGGAACAAAGCTTGAAATTATTTTATGCCGATTACACCAATGACCTGCGCTACGATTCAATAATTACTGCATTAAAATATGAACAAGGAGAAGTCCCATCCTTTACCGATGAACAAATTTGTGAAAGGCTCGGAAAAATGAATGAAATGACTCCTTTTCAATTGGAATGCAATCAAGCCACTATTTCTACCATTCGTTTTTTTGCCCGTGAACGAAGAAGTTTCATTCGGATTGCAATGGGAAGATCTGCATTGTATTTTGACATGTACCGCGAGAAATTAGCAGAATATGGTTTACCAATAGAATTGAGATTTTTAAGTGTTATTGAAAGTGGTCTTAGGCCGCAAATAAAATCCAAGGCAGGTGCTCTGGGTTTATGGCAGTTTATGTATAAGACAGGACTTTACTTTAATCTTGAAGAAAATTCATACATTGATGAACGAATGGACCCTGAAAAGTCGACAGAGGCTGCTTGTCGCTTTCTCCGTCAGCTATATGGAATTTACGGAGATTGGAATTTGGCGCTAGCGGCTTATAATGCCGGACCAGGAAACGTAAATAAGGCGATCAGAAAGTCGGGGAATAAATCCACCTACTGGGAAGTTCGCCCATACTTACCAAAAGAGACGCAGGGATATGTCCCTAACTTTATTGCAGCAGCTTATTTGATGACATACCATGCTGAGCATAACATCATTCCTCTCGAAGCAGAAGTGCATAACGCAGAGTTAGACACGATGTGCCTCAAACAAGCCGTTCACATGAATACAATTTCGAAGTTAACAGGTTGGGACTTAGAAGAGATAAAATTGTTAAATCCCGTTTATAAGACGACCTATATTCCTAAATCAAATATAAAAAGATGTATATCCGGCCCATTTAATCAAATAACGTTACTGGTTGGCTTGGAAGACTCTCTGTATGCATTAGAAAAAAGTATTTACAGGCCTGATCCAGTGAATACACCTCGGCAAAATGAAAATAATGTCACTCGGACAATAGATTCAATGCTACTCGTAGAGCAATCCAACGCAGAAAGTGATTCATCGCAGGTATCTGCTAGCAATTTGCAGTACTATAAGGTAAAGCCAGGTGATAATCTTAAGTTAATTTCGCTCAAATTTAATGTGACCATTCAACAAATAATGGAGTGGAATGCATTGAGAACAACCAATTTGTACGTCGGGCAACGGTTAAAAGTGTTAAGTGAGACGGTGGTTACTCAAAATCAATCAATACGTCCCGAACAAACTACTAACCCCATCCCACAACGTACTCCAAAAGTTCCAAAAAAGAAATATTATAAAGTGAGACCAGGAGATAACTTTAGTGATATAGCCCAAAAATATAATTTAACGATTGCTCAACTTAAAAAACTAAATCCAAAGGTAAAAATCAATCGAATTCAAGTTGGTCAGCAAATTAGAGTGAAATGAGGTTAATGTTATTTTTCTCACTTTTTTTCATAACTCTGTCCTGTGGACGTTATGAAGATGAGGGACTTCAAGTGACAGGTAAAATTGGTGAATTATTAATTGTTGCTGACGACGATATTTGGAATTCGCCAGAGGTTAAAGCAGCATTAGACTCTGCATTAACAAGGTTTATCATGCCTTATATTCCTGATGTATCGACTTTTGAGTTAATCCATAGAAATCATTCAACTTTTGATGGTGGCATCAAAAGACATAGAAATGTCCTTATTATAAACCTGCTACCCGAAACACAAAACGCGATGGCGGAACTAAATTTTATAAAGGAAGGTTGGGCGCGTGACCAAGCAATTATGGAAATTAATGTTCGGGATAAGAAACAGTTGATTAAACTCCTAAATAGTAAAACTATTGACCAAGTTCATAATTACTACGATGAATGCGAATGGAAACGGATTGTTGAAAGATTTGGAAAGGAACAAAATGAGTATGTGCAACAAGAGATAAAAAAAACATTTGGTATAGATATTCAATTACCTGATGGCTCCGGTATAGTTACTTCAAATCAAAATTTCTATCGAATAGAGTTTCCTCCTGCGTCAAGACCGATCGAGTTCCCAAACATTGGAAAACAAGATGTTGGCGTCATTTGGGAGGGCGTAATGATATATCAATACGATTTTAAAGATTCCAGCCAATTGCGTTTTGAGAGTTTATTGCGTGCACGAGATACCATGTTGAAGTATAATGTGCCTCATGAAATTGAAGGGCAATATATGGGAACCCAATATGTGAAAATGGTTTACCCCGAAATGACGGCTACAACGAATATCAATGGTTCAGTTAAAGGACTAGAAATGCGCGGGATGTTCCAATTTCAAGGAAATACAATACCCACAACCGGTGGTGCCTTTTGGGCATTCCACTTTGTACATCCTACGAGGAAGAAAGTAATTTGTATTAGTGGATACGTTGATGCTCCGGTTACTACGAGCTGGACGCATTTTCTTCGGGAAATTCAAGCCGTTTGGAAAAGTGTTGAATTAATTAGATGAGCATGAAAAACCTCTCTGCTGTCATTATAACTTTCAATGAGGAACGAAATATTGTTCGTTGCATTGATTCTTTAATGGATATAACTGATGAAATTGTTGTTGTAGATTCATTTTCAAGAGATAGTACGGTTGAATTATGTATAAATAAAGGTGTAAAATTGATACAACATAAGTTTGAAGGGCATATTCAACAAAAGAATTTTGCATTAAAACAAGCTAAAAATGACTGGGTAATATCTTTGGATGCTGATGAAGCACTTAGCGAAGAATTAAAAAAATCAATCATTGAAATATTAGAAAAAAAAACTGAAAAAGGGTATAAATTCAATCGGTTGACTAACTATTGTGGAAAATGGGTGCATTATTGTGGTTGGTATCCAGATACTAAATTGCGCTTAGTTGATCGAAATTTTGCGAGCTGGGGAGGAGTCAATCCACACGATAAATTAGAATTACAAGGGGGTTTAAAAGAAGGATTTTTAAAAGGAAACCTTCTTCATTATTCCTATTACACTAAAGAGGACCATTACAAGCAAATAGAATATTTTGGTAAGATTGCCGCTGTAGAAGCGTTCAAAAATGGAAGGGGAGTAAATAAGATTATGGTATTTAGTAAAGTATTCGCTCAATTCATCAAAAGTTACTTTCTAAAATTGGGAGTTCTTGATGGAATTACTGGATTGAAAATCTCATATAGAAGCGCATATTCAACTTACAGGAAATACCAAATACTGAATCAACTAAAATGATTCCAAAAAGAATCGTGATCTCTCGAACAGACAGCATCGGCGATGTGGCACTGACTTTCCCTATGTGTACATGGATTAAAAATCAGTTCCCATCTGTAACACTAGTTTTTTTAGGAAAAGAATATACTCGTCAACTAGTAAGTAAATTTGATAAAATAGACCAATTTATCGCGCTTGAAGAGCTTTCTGCACTTCCCCTCCATCAACGCATTGAAGGAATAACGGCGGATGTTATTATTCATGTTTTTCCATCCAGAGAAATTGCCTCACTCGCAAAAAAAGCAAGAATTCCCTTACGTATTGGCACCTCTCATCGCGCATTTCATTTGCTGACATGCAACAAACGCATGGGTTTTACAAGAAAAAGATCCGATTTACACGAGGCACAGCTTAATTTTCACCTACTCAAACCTCTCGGATTAACACAAATTCCTCCCATGTCAGAGGTGCAACAACTTGCGGAGAACTTTCACCCAAATAAGCAGGAACTACCCCCATTATTTAACAATATTGACTTATCGAAAACCATTATTTTACACCCAAAATCGAAGGGAAGTGCAAAGGAATGGCCAATCAATTCATACCTTGAGTTGTGTAATGAATTGATAAAGCTGGAAATACCTGTGATTTTTACAGGAACAAATGATGAGGGAAACTTATTCCGACACTTCATTCCCAATCATTCTTTAGTGATCAACGCCACAGGGCTGCTTTCACTTGGGGAATTGATATTTCTAATCTCACAAGTGCGTGGGTTGGTTGCATGTTCCACGGGACCCTATCACATAGCTGGTTTATGCAACAGAAAAGCCGTTGGGCTTTTTTCGTCCCAGAGGCCAATGCACCCAGGAAGATGGCACGCGCTGGGAAAAAAGACCACGTGGCTGACATACGATGTGAATTGTCAGGCATGTACGAAGAAAAAGAAATGTATGTGTATTGAAAAAATTTCGGTTGCTCAAGTGTTGCAAGCACTTCTAGATGATAGTGTGAAAGGGAATCTTTCACTCGAATAATTATCTTTGTTTTAAATTGGGGTGAATGGAATATGAGTTTAAATATATCGAAGCGAAATGGCGAGAGTTTTGGACTCAAAATGAGACGTATAAGGTTACCGAAGACACTTCAAAATCAAAGTTTTATGTCTTAGATATGTTTCCCTATCCCTCTGGTGCAGGTTTGCACGTCGGTCACCCACTCGGATATATCGCATCAGACATATTTTCCAGGTATAAGAAACTCGAAGGATATAACGTTTTACACCCAATGGGTTACGACTCCTTTGGTTTGCCCGCAGAGCAATATGCTATTCAAACCGGGCAACACCCTGCAAGGACAACTGAGCAAAATATTTCACGTTACAGGGATCAGCTCGATAAAATTGGTTTTTGTTATGATTGGACGAGAGAGGTTCGAAC
>Ga0194127_10007742_pt1 | contig 11726 bp, 9 predicted proteins | sample TA2KigC100mmetaG_FD_148624 | JGI IMG/M metagenome (GOLD analysis project Ga0194127, IMG submission 148624) | Freshwater microbial communities from Lake Tanganyika, Tanzania - TA2015036 Kigoma Deep Cast 100m | ecosystem: Environmental > Aquatic > Freshwater > Lake | place: Tanzania: Lake...
CTACACGGGCGACAAGTCGGCCTGGTCGGTCTACGCGAACGAGCAGTTCGCGCTCGGCTGGGGTCTGAGCGCCCTCGTCGACCTCCACTTCCAGCACAAGCAGTACGACTTCTTCCAGCAGGCCACGGGCAACTTCCAGGGCGCCCTGCGCAACCGCTACCAGGTCGACTACGACTTCTTCAACCCGAAGGGCGGCCTCTTCTGGCAGGCGCCGGGGACGCCGCTGGGCGGCGAACTGGGGCTCTACGGCCACTTCGGCATCGCCCACCGCGAGCCGGCCGACAGCGAGCTCTTCGACACCTGGTCCGGGCCCGACGATCTCGGCGCGCAGCCCCTCTTCGGCACGGCGACGCCGATCTACGCCGGCGGCGAGCTGCAGTACGTCTACTGGACCGATCCCCGGGTGGAGGCCGAGTTCGTGCGCAACTACGAGGCCGGATTCACCTGGCGCGGCGCCTCGCTCTCGCTGGCCCTGAACGGCTACCTGATGGAGTTCCAGAACGAGGTCGTCGACTACGGGGCCCTCGACGCGGACGGCCAGGGCGTGCGCGGCAACGCCGACCAGACCCTGCACCGCGGCCTCGAGCTGGGCGCGACCGGCCTCCTCTCGGCCCTGCCCGCCCTCGCCGAGCTGCCGGGCACCCATCGGCTCGACGTCGCCTTCGCCCGCTCCTGGGACAAGTTCGAGCGTTTCTCCTTCTACGAGGCGGACGGCACGCGCCTGAACCTCTCCGGCAACCCGCTCGCCGGCGTGCCCGCTCACCTCGCCAGGATCGGCCTGGACTCGGACTGGGGGCCGCTCGCCAGCCGCTTCTCGCTGCGCAGCGCGGGCCGGCAGTACCTGGACGTGAGCGGCCGGGCCGAGCGCCGGATCGACGGCTACCGGGTGCTCGACATCGCCTTCGCGCTGCGGCCCGCCGCGCTCGGCCTTCCCTCCCTGGCCGGCAGCGAGATCGAGCTGAAGCTCTACAACGCGCTCGATGTCGAGTACGAGACCTGGGGCTACTACGACGGCTGGGGCGACGGGAACTACAAGGTGCCGGCGGCGAAGAGCCACTTCCTGCTGGGGGTGCGCTACGACTTCTGAGCCCTGGCATCCCGCCGGCCTCGCGCGCACGCTGTTTCCGAAGCAGGGCCGGCGGGCGGTCGTGCTCTGCGACGGCCCGCCGCCGCCCTACGCGGTGCTCGACCACTGGCTCGCCGAGGCGGACGTCTTCATCTGCGCCGATGCGGCCGGCCGCCCCTACGAGCGCCTGCCGCGCCTGCCCGACCTGATCATCGGCGACTTCGACGCCCTGCGCCGCGACGAGACCGCCCGGATCGCGGCCGACGAGTCCGGCGGCACGGTGGACGGCCTGCCGGCCCTCCACGTGGCCGAGCAGGAGAGCACGGACTCGGAGAAGGCCCTGCTCTGGGCGCTCAAGCGCTTCTTCGCCGAGGCCGTCCTCCTGGGCGCCACCGGCGCCCGCCTCGATCACAGCTTCTTCAACGTGTCGCTGGTCGAGCGCTTCGCCGACCGGATGAGCCTGTGCATCGCCGACGAGTTCAGCGTGACGATCCGCCTCGCGCCGCACTCCTTCACGCACTGGCCGCTGCCGGTCGGCACCGGCTTCTCGCTGATTCCCCTCGCCAGCCCGGTCAGCGACGTGAACCTGGCCGGCGCGGCCTACCCGCTCCACGACGCGCGCCTGGCGCCGGGCGGGCCGGCCACGGTGTCGAATCGCGTCGTCGCGCCGCCGCTCGGCGTGCGCGTGGGCCGCGGGTCCCTGCTGCTCAGCGTCTCGCTCCTGCGCGACCGCGACCGCCGCTGGAGCTGACGCCGTGACCGGCGCCGCCCTCGCCGTCTACGCACTCTTCCTCGCTTTCGTGGTGGGGCGCTACTTCCGGCCGCGCGTGGAGGACGAGAGCGACTACTTGCTCGCCGGGCGCACGCTCACCTTGCCCGCCTTCGTCGCCTCGACGGTCTCGAGCTGGTACGGCGGCGTGCTCGGGGTCGCCGAGTACAGCTACCGCTTCGGCCTTGCCAACTGGGTCGTCTTCGGCGTGCCCTACTACCTCTACGCGCTCGTCTTCGCGCTCTTCCTCGCGGGGCGGGCGCGGCGCTCGCCCGCGCTGACGATCCCCGACCAGCTGCGCGCGCGCTACGGGCCGGCGGTGGCGCTGACCGGCAGCGTCGTCCTCTTCGTGATGACGGCCCCCGCCGCCTACGTGCTCGCCCTCGGCGTCATCCTCGGCCAGCTCACGGGTCTGCCCTTGCTGCCCGCGCTGCTCGTCGGCGCCGCCCTCACGCTGATCGAGATCTACCGGGGCGGCATGCGCGGCGTGATCTTCACGGACAAGGTCCAGTTCGCGCTGATGTTCCTGGGCTTCGGGCTGCTCGTGCCGGCGGCGATGCAGCACTACGGCGGCCCGGGCTGGCTCGCCGCCCGGCTGCCGGCCGGCCACCTCAGCCTCACGGGCGGGCAGGGCCTGCAGGCGGTGCTCGTCTGGTACTTCATCGCGAGCGCCACGCTCGTCGAGCCGGTCTTCTACCAGCGCTGCTTCGCGGCGAAGGACGAGCGGACGGCGCGGCGCGGGTTGCTCGTCTCGATCGGCTTCTGGCTGCTCTTCGACTGCCTGACCACGTTGAGCGGCCTCTACGCGCGCGCTGCGCTGCCGGGCCTCGACGCGCCGGGCGGTCCCGGCGCCGGGGCGGCCTACTCGGCGCTGGCGAGTGAGGTGCTGCCGCCGGTCGCCCAGGCGCTCTTCACGGTGGGCCTGCTCGCCACGGTGATGAGCACGATCGACAGCTACGCCTTCGTGGCGGCCGTCACCTGCGGCCGGGACATCTGCTGGCGCCTTGCCGGCAGCCGCGGCAGCGCCACGCGCTACAGCCGCTTCGGCATGCTCGTGACAGCCGGCGCGAGCCTGGGACTCGCCCTCTGGCGGGAGTCGATCGTCGGCCTCTGGCATGACCTGGGCAGCATCGGCACGCCCGTGCTGCTCTTCCCGCTGGCGTTGAGCTTCCGCGCGTGCCCGCCCCGCGCCGGCTGGATCCTGGCGGCGATGCTCGCGGGCGGCGGGATCAGTCTCGCCTGGGTGATCGTCCAGGCCGCGACGGGCGGCTATCCCCTCGGCCTGCGCCCGATCTTTCCCGGCCTTGCCCTCAGCGGGCTGCTCAGCGCGATTGCCCTGCGGCGGGGAGCGCCGTCAGGTTGACGGCGCCCTGCTCCCAGTTCGCGGGGCGGCGCCAGAAGTCGAGGCTCTCGGCGAGGAAATCCTGCGCGGCGAGCGCGGCGGCGGCCGTGAGGGGATCGGGTTCGCCGGGGTGGGGCGACCACTGCGCATGGCCCTCGCGCAGCGCGAGCCAGGAGCCCGGCAGCTCGCTGCGGCCCCGGCTGCGGTAGCGGCGGAGCTCCAGGCCGCTGGGCTCCTCGGCGATGCGCAGGAGGAGCTGCAGCTCGCAGCTGCGCCGCTCCTGGCCGTCGGCCTCGGTCAGCAGGACGATCCGCTCGACGCTGACCAGGAGCCGCAGGGCCCGCCGGCGCGAGATCCCGCCCGTTTCGAAGCCGAAGTCCTGGAGCACGCGGGCGAGACTCTCGCGCAGGCGGGGGCCGGGATCCGCGTAGGGCAGCGGCCGCAGCGCCTCCTGGAGCGGCAGCGCGGGCGCGCGCAGCTCCCAGCGCAGGGGGCTGAAGCTGCCGAAGCGCTCCGCCGCCGGCAGCTCCACCTGATCGAAGCGCAGCGCCGGCAGGCGCTCGGCGCGCTCGAGGTACTCCAGGCGCAGCAGACTGAGCTGCTCCGGGTCGAGCCCGGGCGCGGAGGCCGGGCGACAGCCGAGGGCGGCCAGCAGCAGGCTGGCCGCCAGTGCGCGCGCGAGGGAGGGCATGCCCTGATTATCGCGCCCCAGGGGGGGCAGGGTCCAGCCCCGGCGAGGCCCCGCGCGCCGGCCGCGCTAGTCGCCGGCCGCGAGCGCACGCCGCAGCGGCCCGGCCGCCGGCTCCCAGTTGCCCTTGAGCTGGTTCTGTCCGCCCACGAAGGCCAGGTAGCTGTACTTGCCGTAGTGCGGCACCTTGCTCGCGATCGCCCGCAGCTCGCCCGGGCTGTCGGCGAGCACGGCTAGGTAGCCCCCGCCCGCCCCGCGCTTGCCCGCGTAGACGAGGGCGTGCTTGCCCGGCTCGAAGCGCTGGCCCTGGAAGACCGTGAAGAAGGGCGTGCGCTGGAGCCCGGGCGCCGGCTCGCCGATCGCCGCCGGCGGCGGCGCCGTCCCCAGCCAGACGACCGTGCGCGCCTGGGTCAGCGCCGCCTCGGCGCCCGCCGCCTCGAGCAGGCGCGGCTCGCCCTCGACGAAGGCGGCGGCGAACTCGCGCGCGGCGCCGGCCAGCTCGGGGCTGAGCCCGGGCTCGAGCAGGAAGAGCGGGTCCTCGTCGGCGAGGACGAGGCTGAGCGTCGCCTCCATCTCCTCGTCGTAGAGGCGCCGGAAGACGTGGCAGTCGGGATCGACCGCCAGGCTCGTGGGCGGCGAGGCGAGGCGGCGTTCGAAGGGCAGGCGCGCGGCGGCCGTCTGCACGGTGAAGTCCTCGGGGCCGGCGGCCGTCGTCACGCGCAGGGGCACGCTGAGGATGAGCGGGGCTCCCGTCTGCAGGAGTTCGCCGCGCAGGAGCCAGCCGGCGCCGTCCTTGACGACGGCGACCGCGCCCAGCGCGAGTTGGGCCGCGCCCGGCGCCTCGATCCACTGGCGGCGCTCGTCCTCCAGGGCGCCCGGCGCCAGCTGGCCCGCGGTCTCGATGGCGCGGAAGAAGTCCGCCCAGGTCGCGGCCTGCCACTGCTTCTCGGCGACGATCTGCCGCAGGGCAGCGCGGAAGGCCACCCGCCCGACGCGCTCCTCGAGCATGTGGTAGATGAACAGGCTCTTGCCGTAGCCGACCGCGCGCGTCGCCATGTCGTGGCGGCTGACGAACTCGCTGAGCGGGAAGTCGCGGCCGTCCCGGGTGTAGTGCGTGTAGTCCTTGAGCGTGGAGCGGCGGTACTGGCGCGCGGCCTCGGCCGACTCCTGCTCCTTGTAGAGGTAGTCGGCCGTGTAGCTGGTCAGCCCCTCGCACCAATTGCCGCCCTCGCCGACGAAGACCGAGTTGCCCCACCAGTTGTGCGCGATCTCGTGGCCGAGGCTGGTCGACTTGATGAAGGGCAGGCGCAGCACCTGCTGGCCGAGCAGCGTCCAGGAGGGCATGCCGTAGCCGGTGGGGAAGAAGTTCTCGACGACGGCGAACTTGGCGAAGGGATAGGGGCCGAGGAAGGACTCGTACAGATCGAGGTAGCCGGCGCAGGCCTCGAGATAGCCCGCGGCCAGGCTCGAGTCCTCGGGGAAGAAGTAGGTCTCGATCAGCGTGTCGCCATGGCTGAGCGCGTCCACCCGGAAGCGATTGGCGACGAGATCCAGGCCCTCGCTCGGGAAGGGCGCGTCCCAGCAGGTCTCGCGCCGGCCGGCGGCGCTGACGTCGCGAAGGCAGCGCCCCATGGCCAGGCTGCGCCAGCCCTCCGGCAGGACGACCGTCAGCCGGTGCTGGCTCGCGCCCGCGTCGACGAGCGGGTACCAACCGGCGCCGCCCGCGAGGTAGACGCCCGCCTCGCCCACCGTCGCCCGGATCTCGGCGCCGACGCGCTCACGGCTGAAGACCGTGCCGCTCACGTCCTGGAAGAGCTCGCCCGTCCAGCGGAGCCGCCACTCGGCGCTCGCTTCGCCGCCCCTGCGTTCGAGACGCCAGCGCCGGAGCCCCTCCCCGAGGCTGCTGTCCGCGGGCAGCTCGCTGAGCGCGAGCGCCGGATCGTCGGCGCGCGGCAGGAGCGCCTCGTGCAGGCCGAACTCGAGCCGGGCGACGGGGGCCGCCAGGCGGAGCGTGTCCACGGCGCTCAGGCGATGGCTGGCCGGATCGAGCTCGACGCGCAGGGCGTGGGCGAGCACGCTGGCCTGAGCGCCGGCGGAAAGGGGCAGGCAGGACAGGGCGAGGATCAGGGTGAGCGGGCGTCCCATGGGCAACCTCGATCGGCGAGTGGAATGGCAGCAAGCTAGCGCAGGCGGGCCGCCCGGGAAAGGCCGCAGGTCCGGCGGCAGGGGTGGTCACGGGGAAACGCAGAAGTGGCTCCTGTTACCAGGAATGATTCGCAAAATATCCCCTTGCTCCACCCGGATTCCCTGTTACTTTCTCGCTACTTCCAAGAATGGTTCCTGATTATGCGAAAGACCCAGCAGCGCCAGGCCATCCTCAGCTTCCTGAAGGGAACGCGGGAGCACCCGACCGCCGAGCAGACCCATGCGGCAGTGCGCCAGGATGTGCCCAGCATCAGCCTGGGAACCGTCTACCGCAACCTCGGCAAGCTCGTCGACGAGGGTCTCGTGCGCGCGCTGCCGGCCGGTCCGCAGGGACGGCGCTACGACGCAGTCCTGGAGCCGCACCACCACTTCTTCTGCATCCGCTGCGGCAAGGTGGAGGACGTCTACCCGGGCCTGCCCTCGACGGTGAAGGAGGCCATGATCCGGAGCGTCGATCGGGAAGTGAGCCAGTTCAGACTGCAGTTCTTCGGTCTCTGCGAGGACTGCGCGCAGCCAGCCAACCAGGAACGTGAGGTGAACAAGCGATGATGAGCGAGCCCAAGCTCCCCGTGCAGGTCGGCCAGCAGGCCCCGGACTTCAAGGCGGTGGCCGTGATGCCGGACAACACCTTCAAGGACGACTTCAAGCTGTCCGACTACCGCGGCAAGTACGTGGTGCTCTACTTCTATCCCCTGGACTTCACCTTCGTCTGCCCGACGGAGATCCTCGAGTTCAACCCCCAGCTCCCCAAGTTCAAGGCGAAGGGCGTCGAGCTGATCGGCGTCTCGATCGACAGCCAGTTCAGCCACTGGGCCTGGAAGAACACGCCCGTGGAGCAGGGCGGCATCGGCAACATCCAGTACCCGCTGGTCGCCGACCTCAACAAGACGGTCAGCCAGGATTACGGCGTCCTGCTGCCGGGCGGGGTCGCCCTGCGCGGCACCTTCCTCATCGACAAGGCCGGGGTCGTACAGCACGCGACGATCAACAACCTGGGCCTGGGCCGCAACATCGACGAGACCCTGCGCATGGTCGACGCGCTCCAGCACCTGGAGAAGTACGGCGAGGTCTGCCCCGCCGGCTGGACCGAGGGCGACGAGGCGATGAAGCCCACGTCCAAGGGCGTCGCCGACTACCTGACCAAGCACGGCAAGTAGACGCCGCATTGACCGCTCGCAGAGCCCGCCCGGCTGCTGCCGGGCGGGCTTTTCGTTGAATCCCGGCCGACGGCGGTCTAGGCTCGCCCTCCAGCGCTGGAGGGATCCGATGCCCCGCTCTCACCGCGCCGGCCTGGCGCTCCTCCTCACGTTCCTCGGCCTCGCCTGCGGGCGCCGCGAGCCCGAGCGCATCCACTTCTATGCCGCCGCCAGCGCGACCGACGCGGTGAGCGAGATCGCCACCGCCTGGGAGGCGGACGGCGGCAAGCCGCCGCTGCTGCCCGTCTTCGCGAGCAGTTCGACCCTCGCGCGCCAGATCCGCGACGGCGCCCCGGCCCAGCTCTTCCTCAGCGCGAGCGAGCAGTGGCTGGACTACCTCGTCCGCGAAACGGAGCGCGTGCGCTCGGACAGCCGGCTCGATCTCCTCTCCAATCAGCTCGTGCTCGTCGTGCCGCCGGGCAATCCCGCCGGCATCCAGAGCCCGGCCGACCTGACCAAGAAGATCGACGGCATCGCCATCGGCGATCCGGAGCAGGTGCCAGCGGGCATCTACGCGGTGGCCTGGCTGAAGGCGGCCGGCATCTGGCACCCGGTGAAGCGCGAGCTGCACCCCGCCAAGGACGTGCGCGCCGCGCTCGCTCACGTCGAGCAGGGCAAGGTCGACGCGGGCATCGTCTACCTCACGGACGCCAAGGTCGGCAACGTCGAGGTGGTGGCCCAGCTCGACGGTCGCCTGGCCCCGCCCATCCGCTATCCGCTCGCGCTCATCGAGCCCGCGGACGCGGACGCGGAGTTGGCGCCCGCCGCCCTCAGCTTCTACCGCTATCTGACCAGCCCGCGGGCCGCCGCGATCTTCCGCAAGCACGGCTTCATCACCTTGACGGACGGCCGGTGATCGCCGCCGCCTGACTGGCCTTGGCGCGCCCCCCGCCCGGACCGCGCCGCCGGCCCGGCCCTCTATTGACGCTCCCCGCACGAAGCTCTACTGTGGGTCCGAATTCCGGCGGCAGCGACGCCGGCGGGCAACGGGATCCTTCAAGGAGATGGCGATGACTTTCCAGGAGAAGCTGGCCGCTCTGCTGGCCAGCCGCGGCAAGGCTGTGCACGACAACCTTCCCCGCCCCGAGTTGATCCGCGCCGCCCTCGCGCACGGCGAGGCCGTCGCCGCCAAGTGCGGCGCCCTGGTCACCTGGACACCCCCGGAGTCCACCGGGCGCAGCCCGAAGGACACGGTCATGGTCCGCCGGCCCGAGAGCGAGAAGACGATCGACTGGAGCGCGGCGAACAACATCCCGCTCGCGCCGGAGACCATGGACATGGTGCTCGAGGACGCCCTCGCCGTCTTCGGGCGCCTGCCGCGGATCTACAAGATCGACCGCCTGGTCGGGGCCGATCCCGCCTACACGCTGCCCGTGCAGATGGTGAGCAGCCACGCCCTGCACGCGGTCTTCATCGACAACATGTTCCGGCCCTGGTCGGACGCCGAGGTGAAACGGAGCATCTTCAAGGACAAGCCCTTCACGCTCATCACGCTGCCTTACGAGAAGCTGGATCCCAAGCGCTACGCGGGTCGCCTGCGCGAGGACCCGCGTCTGGGCCACACCTCGACGATGGTCGTCGCCATGGACTTCGACCGCCGCCTCGGCGTCGTCTACGGCTCGGCCTACTGCGGCAGCAACAAGAAGCTCATCTTCACGGTGATGAACTACCTCCTGCCGCCGGCCGGGATTCTGCCCCTGCACTGCAGCGCCAACGAGGGGCCGGCCGGTGACAGCGCGCTGCTCCTCGGCCTCTCGGGCACGGGCAAGACCACCCTCTCCGCCGATGCCACGCGCGCTCTGCTCGGCGACGACGAGCACGGCTGGAGCGAGAGTGGCATCGCCAACTTCGAGTACGGCTGCTACGCGAAGCTGATCGACCTCGACCCGGCGAAGGAGCCGGAAATCTACAGGGCCTGCTTCCACGAAGCGAAGGTGGAGGAGCACGGTGCCGTCATCGAGAACACGATGATGTGGCCCGACGGCAGCTTCGACCTCTACGACGCCCGCCTCACTCCCAACAGCCGCGGCAGCTATCCGCTCCGCTACCTCAGCAACATCAAGCCCAGCTCGATGGCCGGGCATCCGAAGACGATCCTCTTCCTCACCGCCGACGCCAACGGCGTCATCCCGCCGGTGAGCAAGCTCACCCGCGAGCAGGCCATGCTCTGGTTCCTGATGGGCTACACGAGCAAGCTGGCCGGCACGGAGACGGGCATCGTCGATCCGGTGAGCACCTTCTCGCGCTTCTTCGGCGCCCCCTTCATGCCGCGCAACCCGGACGACTACGCGTCCATGCTGGGCCGCAAGCTCGATCAGTACGGCACGCGGGTCTACCTCATCAACACGGGCTGGTCGGGCGGGCCCTACGGCGAGGGACAGCGCATGGACATCAACCTCACCCGACGCATGGTCAACGCCGCGCTCGCGGGCGAACTCGACGACCTGGAGTACGACGCCGATCCGATCTTCAAGGTGCTGGTGCCCCGGAGTTGCCCCGGCGTGTCCGATCCCGCCATGCTGCACCCGGCCAACACCTGGAAGGACAAGGCGGCCTTCACGGCCCGCGCGCAGAAGCTCGCCGGCGAGTTCGCCGCCCAGTTCGACAAGGCCTACGGCGACAAGGGCATCGATCCCGCCGTCGCCGCGGCCTGCCCCGGCCGCTAGGGCCCCGTTGACGGGGGCGGCGGCCCCCGCTAGACTCGCGGCCGGCTTCCCTCCGGGAGCCGGCCGTTTTCACGCCGAGGTGGACCTTGCCGCGCCGGCCACTCCTGCTCCTTTGCCTGATCGCCATGGCCGGTCTCGCCGCGCCGCGCGGCGCTCGCGGCGAGAATGACGGCGCTCTGCTCGTGCCCCCGGATCCCCTGCGTTCGACCGTCGGCCTCGGCTTCGGCGTGCTCGCGCTCGCCGATGCCGAGTACGCGGACTTCTTCGACCGGAGCGAACTGAACACCTGGAGCCTGCGCTACGACTACCGCGTCTGGGGCCCTCTGCGCCTGGGCGCGGCGATCTGCGCGAGCGACAAGAGCGAGGTCCAGCGCGAGGTCTCCCTCGGCAGCGGCAACTACCCGGTGCGCTATCGCTTCACCGCCTTCACCGGGCTGGGCGAGCTGTTCGTGCGCAGTCAGCTGCCCCGTTTGGGTCGCCTCTATCCGCAGGCCAGCGCGGGCCTCCTGGTGAGCCGCATTCGCGCCGAGAGCAGCGGCTACAGCCAGGGCTACGAGGCCGGCTGGGAGGACTACCGGCCCATCAGCGAGCTGGTGCGCTACGGCCACGGCTGGCGAGCGGCGGTCGGCGCGCAGTGGCTCCTCTGGGCCAACGTGGCGCTCTTCGTCGAGGCCAGTCGGCAGGAACTCGACCGCTACGACGCGCCCAGCGACCGCGACCCGCCCGTGGGTAGCTTCAGCCACAGCGGCGAGCGCCTCGAAATCGGCCTCCTCCAGCGCTTCTAGGCTGGGGTCGCGCGCCACGCCTGGCGATCCCCGGCCGCACCTGTTACACTTGAAGCCTACCCTGCCCGACAGACCCCCGGGTATCGGGCGCTGCTCGCCGTTCGCGCCGCCAGCCAAGGAGTCCCCATGCGCAAGCGCCTCCTCGCCTGTCTCGCCCTGCTCTGCCTCACCGCGTCCCTCGCCAGCGCCGCCGGCACCGGCAGGCAGCTCGTCCGCATCGCCGGCGCCGGAGAGACGGGGCCAGCCCTGGTCGACCGCGAGGTCTTCCTCGTCGCCGAGCTGCCGGCCGCCGACGGCTATCTCGCCTTCGTCGACGCGGCCGAACTGGCCCAGCTCCGCGCCTGGGGCCGCGCGGTCGAGGTTCTCGACCCCAGCGACGACGGCTCGCGCGAGTACCTGATCGCCTACCGGCACGCGCCGGGCGCGGCGCACACCGCGCATCCGGACCCCGCCGGCGCCCGCGTGCTGCTCGACGCTGCGCAGTACCGGCTGCTCAGCGTGCCCGCCGGCGACCTCGCGCTCACGCCGAGCTGCCTGCCGGACATCCAGCGCGTCTTCCGCCGTCCGCTGCGCTTCGCGCGCAGCCCGTGGACCGAGGCCGCGCCGCTGCGCGACGTGGACCCGGTGATCACCGCCATGGTGGCGGGCGTCGTCCAGAGCGAGCTGCAGAGCCAGGTGCAGACCCTGCAGAACTTCGGCACGCGCCACTCGCAGTACGCCGGCGGCCTGAACGCCTCGCTCTGGATCCGCGACCAGTTCCTCAGCTACGGCTACACGGACGTCACCTTCCACAACTACAACAGCTGGAACGACAACGTGGTCTGCGTCAAGCCGGGCGCGGTCTACCCGGATCGCTACGTCGTGATCGGCGGCCACTACGACTCGACCAACTTCAGCGGCGACAGCTACGCGCCGGGCGCGGACGACAACGCCACCGGCACGGTGGGCGTCCTGCAGGCGGCGAAGGCCATGGCCGGCCGCGAGTTCGAGTACACGGCGATCTTCAAAA
>Ga0194127_10007743_pt1 | contig 11726 bp, 8 predicted proteins | sample TA2KigC100mmetaG_FD_148624 | JGI IMG/M metagenome (GOLD analysis project Ga0194127, IMG submission 148624) | Freshwater microbial communities from Lake Tanganyika, Tanzania - TA2015036 Kigoma Deep Cast 100m | ecosystem: Environmental > Aquatic > Freshwater > Lake | place: Tanzania: Lake...
GTCCTTGTCCCCCTCCCCGGCCCGCAACAGATCCGGGACGTAGCCCGCCAGCTCGTCCGAACACGAAAGAAAAGACTGTGGCTGCCCCTTCTCCTCCGTCGCGGTCGCGACCACCACCTCCAAGGTCGTGGAATTGCCGACACAGTCACGAGCTGCCAACGTCACGACCGAAAACGCGCCCAGCGTCATCGGGTCGACGGGAATGTTGCCTGAAAGCGTGTTCTGGCCGAAGGGCTTCTGGATCACCCCCCCCTTGTAGGTCAAGTAGTCGACGAAGTTGAGCTGCACCTGTACCGATTCCAGCCCCGAGCCGACATCGGCCGCATCGACCTGGTACGGGACGGTCCCGACGTAGGGCTCGTCAGTCTGCTGGTATGACAGCGGCTTCACCACCTCCAGCTCGGGATCTGCCACATCCACCAGGATCGAGACCCCCTTCGTCACCGGCTCAGGCGTCGCTCCGTCGGGCAGCTGCGCAGCAACCACCCGGAAATCGAGAGTGACCTTCCGCTTGCCCTCGGAAACGAACGGCCCGATCCCCTCCGGAGTATCCACGATGTTGAAGCGGACCATGAACGACTCCCCGTCCGAGCTCGGCATGGCGTCCGCATCCAGCACCTCGTCCACCCCTCCGTCCGTTCCACGATAGCGCAGCTCGACCTTCTGAACCGGCTGAGCGACCCCTTCCGGGGCGGGATGCACCTTCGCCCGAACCCGGAAGACCTGCTGCCACCCGACATACCAGCCACAGCTCCCCGGCTGCTCCTCTACGTCCCTGGTACCGCACCCGCACTCGTTGACCGGGTCCACTTTCACCAGGAGCGCGTGCTGCCCCGGGGGCAGGTCAGGGAGCACCTCCCACGGCTCGGGTCCCCCCCCTCCGCCGTCCTCGACCTCAGGCGGAACGCCACTTTCCGGCCCGCGCACGTCCCCGGACGGCAGCTCTGAACCCCCCTCCGGAGACGAGCTGCACGCCGACACCGCGACAAGAGCGAACAAGAGACCGGCAACCGCCTTCATGAACCCCTCCTTCGACACTTGCATGGCGGACTCCTCTGCGGGGGCTTGATCCTTTCGGGGGCAACTTCAGTCTACAACGGACCGGGTATCTCATGCAACAGCATCGACATCCAACCATCCAGATCACTTCCCTTCCCCGGCAGCCAGAGTGAAGTGGAACGTCGAGCCCTGGCCGGGCTCGCTCTCGACCCAGAGGCGCCCCCCGTGACCCTCCACGATGCGACGCACGATGGCCAGCCCCATTCCGGTTCCCTCGTACTCCCCCCGCGAGTGCAGCCGCTGGAAGACCTGGAAGATCCGCTCGTGGTACTCCGCTGCGATGCCGATCCCGTTGTCCGCTACCGATACGTGCGCCACGTCCCCCTCGAAGTGCCCGCTCACCTGGATCTGTGGCGCAACCTCGTTGCGGCGATAACGCAGCGCGTTCGAGAACAGGTTCTGGAACAGCGTGACGAGCTGGTCGCGATCCCCCAACACGGCCGTGGGAAGCACCCCGCTGAGGATCGCTCCGCCCGATTCCGCCAGCGCTGCCTTGAGGTTCACCGATGCCTCGCCAACCACCGGGTTGAGATCCACCGGGGCAAATGGCTCCGAACGCGTGCTCAGCCTCGAATAGGACAGCAGCGCGTCGATGAGCCGATCCATCCTCAAGGCCCCCGACGCCGCGGTGTCGAGATACTCGTCCAGCTTCGGATCCCGGGCCGGAAGCGCGGCCAGCCTCCTGCCGATCAGCTTGAGGAAGCTCGAGACGGTCCTCAGCGGTTCCTTGAGATCGTGCGACGCAACGTACGTGAACTGCTCGAGCAGCTCGTTCGAGCGCCGCAACGTCCGGGCATGGCCCTCCAGCCTGTCGGCCGTCACGCGGTGCCGCTCCGTCTCCTGCTCGAGGAGCACGTTGGACGTGGCCAGCTCCTGTGCATGCCGCCGCAGCTCCGCCTCGAGCCGCCTGCGTGCCTCCGCCTCCGCCTGCAACCGCCGGTTCGCCTCCTTCAGCTCCTCGAGCCGGAGCTCAAGCTCCGCCCGGCTCGTCTCCGCCGCGCGGCGCACCATGAACTCCTGGCGCACCTGGCGATCCAGTTTCCGTGACAGGATCATCGCAGCCACCGCCACGATGGTCGGGTCCATGAAGAGCGACCATTCCGCCACGGTCAGGGTCCGGCTCACGGCGAACCAGACATAGGTCGGCCCCATGGACAGGCCGAACACCAGCGGCAGCAGACGGCGCACTCCGGAGGCAAACGCGAACGCAGCGAACACGCCCAGCAGCAACGCCCCCTGCACTCCGACGTACGCGATGCCCCGCTCCTCGAGCGGCGCCCGCGTCAGCACCGAGATATTCAGCCCGCAAAGACACCACATCAGCGCCAGCATGTTGAGGAAGTGAAGCCCGAACGTCCTCAACGGCCTGCGCCACGCCTTGACGAACGAGTACACCATGAACACGAACGCAGCCGAGAGGGCCAGGAGCCTCCAGGGCCGGACCTCGACCATCCCCGGAAGCTGCGGATCCAACCGCATCACCAGCGGCATCAGGACCAGGGTCATTCCGGACAGCCAGCGGCCCACGCTCAGGGTACGCGCGGCCTGCTCCGCCCGGTACTCCGCCAGCATCGTCGCTGACATCGGAATGTCGTCGCCGGACAGGAACCATGCTGGCAGTCGCAAACGCATCTCCGGAGTGCCCCCTTGGAAGAACTGGGTACTACGGCTCTGTTGCCCAAGTCAAGAAGTCTGAGCCATGTAACGATCGATTCCTACAAACGTACCGGTATGGATTCGCCTACCAGGAGGGAAGCAGCGCGGCCTTCACGTTGAACTTCTCGTTGCCCGTATCGTCGCGCCACGCCACACCGACGACGCAGTTGTAGTCCACCCCGATGGCCGGGTTCATCTGATCGCCGTCGGTCGACTGGTGGACCACCTTGTTGGCTTCGAACGTGTTCCCCTTGTCCGTGCTCCGGGTGCCGTAGATGTCGTAGCTCTTGTTGGAGCGCATGTCCTGCCCCACCACGTAGACCGTCCCGGGGCAGTTGGTGCCGTCCGCAACCACGACCGACGGGTCCTCCTGGTAGCGATAGCCGTCGTCGTTCACCTTGACGTCCTGGCCGAATGCCGCGCCGTCCGGCGCACTGTCGATGTAGACATCCCCCTCGGGGTCGGTGCGGGTGTCGCTCCAGACCACGTAGAGCCGGTCGCCGCCCCAGGCGATGAACGTGGAGATCCCGACGTTGGCCTTGCCCGGAACGTCGTTCACCCGGACCTTGGGAGAGAAGGTGAGGCCCCCGTCGGTGCTCTTTGCGACGTAGACGTTGCCCCCCTCGTCCGTGCCGTCCTGGAACGATTCCCAGGCCACGTAGATCGTTCCCTTGGCATCCACGGCAACGGCCGTGGAATCGTCCTGGATCTCGGTCGCAGCAACCTGGATTCCGGGGGCGAACATGCCGCCCCCGAACACGTTCGGGTTGGTGCTGACGAACGCATCGTACGAGAATCCCTTGGGATTGGGAGCCCCGATGTAGCCGGTCCAGGCGATGACCGGCTTGCCCGGCGACAGGATCGCCATGGAAGGGTAGACGCCGTTGTCGCTGGTGGAGACGACCTCGACCGACGGGCTGAACTCGAGCCCGGACTCGCTGGTGGAGAACTTGATGTCCCCAAGCCCGCTCTTGGCCTCCCAGACTGCGTAGAAGTTCCCGGTGCCGTCGCTCAAGGCCCACTGGTTGCCCCAGTAGTACACGCCCCCGGGCACGTCGTTGACCGTGAACGGCCCCTGGACCGTCGAGCACGTGATCGGGTCGACCCAGGCGAGCTTCAAGTTGCCGCCGCCGTCCTCGCTGGCCACGTAGGAGACGTAGAAGTTTCCCTCACGGGCCGGGAAGATGAACGGGTTGACCGTGCCGGTATCGTTGGTGTTGACCGCCAGCTCGCAGGGACCGACGGCCTTGCAGGGGAGCCACGCGTTGTCCTTGCACGCCGAGAAGCCGGCCTTGCCGTCATCGTCCACGCACGCCTTGGGTCCCTCCGGCGAGTAACTGCACCCGACGCCCATGTCGCACGAGTCCACGGTGCACACGTCAGCATCGTCGCATGCATCCCAGGTTCCGTTGCAGAAGCCCTCGCCGTCACATACATCGTCCAGGGTGCAGACTTCGAGGTCGTCGCACGGGAGCCCCAAGTCGGCGGGAACCTGCTCGCAGATACCCTGGTGGCAATCCCACTCCATGCACAGGAGCGGGGCACCGAATGCGGCCACGCAGTCGTCGGCATCCTCGCACTCCGGTTCCGGAACGTCGGACGGGACGTCCTCGGCGACATCGGGCTCGACGTCCGGCGGCACATCCGGGAGCAGGTCGGGCGGCACATCCCCGGCCGTGTCCGTCGGGACATCCGGCACAAGGTCCGGCACGAGCCCGTCGTCCGGCTCAATGTCGCCGCACTGGTTGCACATGACGTCGCCCACGGCTGTCTCGTCGGCCCCTTCGACATCTCCGCACTGGTTGCACATGACGTCCGCCGGGCCCGTCCCGTCCGGCATCGCCGAGCTGCCGGAGCTGCACCCACCCGGAGCGGCAGCGGCTGAAGCAACGAACAATACGGCAAGCAGTCTGGTCCTCATGTCCATCCTCCCATGTGATGCCGAGTGCTCTCGGGCATCACACTATAGCACCCCGGGAACCGGGATGCTACCCTCACCCGCCGTGCGCGATATGAATGGCCTGGACCGCGGAGCCGTCGGGAACCGGCCTGGAATCGAAATCCTCGGGAGCGACGAACTGGCCGTCGATGGTCACTGCAATGAGCGCGTAGTCCCAGCCAAGGGCCTTGAGCAGCCCGGCCACGGTGAGCCCCGCGGTCCACTCCACGGTCTGGCTGTCATTGACCGTGATCATGCTTCCGGCTCCTGGGCATCCGCGACGAGCGCTACGATCTCGGGCAGGTCAATGCCGAGCTCCTTGAGCCTGGCGAGGGTAGGCACGCCGTTGCGGTTCCACCCCCGTCGCCGGTAGACGACGTCCATGGTCTTGCCGTACTGCTCCTCACGATGGGCACGCAGTCGGGCCATCTTCTCCGCCGTGCTCATCCCGGTCGGGTCGATGCCCAGGAGCTCCCGGAGCTGCTTGTCATAGCGCTCGGCGCGCGACTCGTACTCCTTCGCCGTGACCGGCCCAACTGCCCGGTACGGGGGCAGATCGGCCTCCCGCGTCCCCTTGCCGAGCATGTAGCTCATGCACCGCTGCAGGTTGTAGACCCGGGCGGACTGGTCGAGCATCTTGCCCTCGTCGAGAGGGATGCCCGTCATCCCCTCGAAGTACTTGAAGTAGTTCCGGACGTGCCCCGGGATCTTGTGGGGCTCCTTCTCCTTGTAATTGTCCGCGGGGACGACATCGTTCCAGAGCAGCTTGCACAGCCCCATCAGCCCGAACCAGGTCCGCCACAGAGGGAAGTAGTAGAGCGCCTCGGCCTTGAGCTCGAACGTGGGGAGTTGGTTGTTCACCATGTCCATGAAGATCAGCCAGGCCTCGTCGTGCTGCGGACCCTTGATCGCCATGGTGTAGCCGCACTGCTGCGCCAGCGATTCCTTCGACACGTACTGGGAGTACTCGAGCCCCTTGGCCTCCATGCCGATGTCGCGCAGGAACTGCGGGTCCCCCCTCCCCTCTTCGATCCAGCGCTCTTTGAGCCAGCGAACCCCCTGCCCCACCAGCACCCCGAACCCCTTGCCCCGGGCCATCTGGTGCAGCATCTCGAGCGTCTCGTCGCACGCCCCGAACTTCAGCACCAGGCCCCCCGTGTCATGCGTGGTGATGATGCCTGCCTCGAACGCCTCCATGACGAACGCGACCACCGTGGATGCCGAAATCGTGTCGATTCCGTAGGTGTCGCAGTAGAAGTTGAACTCGAGGACGAAGTGCGGGTCGAAGCAGCCCATGTTGGCGCAACCGCCCCCTGTCTCGTACTCCGGGCCGTCCACTGTGACCCGCTGCCCCTTGTACGGCCCGGTCTTCAGCTCGAACCCGTCCGCGGTCTTGGCGCAGGCCATCGAGCATCCCGGCCAGCAGCCATCGGCCAGCCCTTGGGGGGGGTACTGGTCGCGGAAGACCGTTCCGTAGATCTTCTTCGCATCCGGGTGGCAACCGTACTGGAAGTTGTGCACGGGCAGCAGGTCGTACTTGTCCATCACCTGGAGGATGTTGAGCGTGCCCATCTCGCGCATCCGGCATTGGCTCTTGTCGAGAGTGGCGAGCTCCGCATTCACCCTCATCCCCGCACTCTGGATCTTGCGGGGGTCGACCGGACGATTCAGGTCATCCACGATCTCGATGGCCCCGGTCGGACAGACGTGAGCGCATGACGTGCAGCCTATGCAGTGCGGATCCACCTGGTGGAAGGGCATGGCCACGTGCCGCTCCATGCCGCGGCCGGCAAACCCGACGATGCACTCGAGCACGAACTCCTCGCACGCAGCAGCGCAGCGCCCGCACAGGATGCACGACTTCGGCTCGGGGTCGGTGAACTCCCCGACGAAGCGCGACTCGGACACGCCCGCCCTCCGGGCGATGGCCTTGACGGCCGGGACATTCGGCCAACGCCCAAGGTACAGCTCGGCGAGCGTCTTCCGATGGCGCACGACCTCGGCCGAATCGGTCACCACCGCCAGCGGCCCCTCGACGACGTAGTCGCACGCGGTGACCAGCTCGGTACGGCCCTCGCATTCCACCTCGCACAGGCAGAGCCGGCAGCTCCCCAGAGGCATCAGGTCCTTGTGCCGGCACAAGGTCGGAACCGAGGCTCCGGCTTCCCGGACCGCATCCAGGAGGCGGACCCCCTTGCGAACTTCCACGGCCTTGCCGTTGACTACGATGGAGATCTTGTCCGCCATGGCTACTTCACCTCCTCCTGCAACGTCCCATTCCCTCCGCACGCAGCATCCTGAGGCCCCGGCAGCACGGCGGCCAGCGCACGGGCTGCGCTCCGACCGTAGTTGCACTGGCATGCTGCGACCATCAGGTCGGTGACGTCTTTCACTACCTCTCCGGTTTCCACGGTGATCGGCTGTCCGAGCAGGCCGAAGCAGGCGTTGAGCCCCTCGCGGCACGGTGCGCACGCCCCGCACGACCGGGCGGCCAGCTTCCCGACGAGGGTGGCAGGACACCGGTCGCTGAACAGAGCCGCCAGGTCCACCTCCCCCTTCCCGCCGAGCGCAGCATACACGTCCTGCGGGGTAGGCTCGCCCCCCTTCTCCTCCATGACCCGCTCCACCAGCCTCAGCGCCCCCGGTGCCAGGAACCGCCCGAAGCTCTGCCGCCGAGGAACCGACAACCCGCCGGCCCCGAAGAGCTGGGCGACCGCAAAAGCCGCCATCTCTTGCACCGCGCCGCTCCCCGGTTGCCCCGGCTCCTGTCCAGCCCCGAATCCGGAGTAGAACGTCGCAGCATGGAAGAGATCCCGCTCCGGCACACCGGTCGCTGCACCGATCTGGAGGAGGGTGGCAGGACCGATATTCCCGACCGCCCCGTAGACCCCGTCGAGCATGGCCACGGTGCGCCCCCGATCCCCCCCCTGCTCCTTGACCGCGTCCGCCACGACCTGTGCAGAGCACGCCTGCCCCGCCCGCAACCGGCCATCCACGCGCCGCTGGGGTTCCGATCCCGTGATGCGCCAGCCGGGAGTGATCCCCCGGTTCTTGATCACCAGCGCCTTGACCCGCTTGTTGCGGAACACCGTTCCGACGCCACCGCGACCGGCCTGCTTGAGCCGCGGCACCTGCCGACGCCAGTCGTAGAACGAGAAGTTCAATACCCCAAGACGGGTGTACTCCGCTGCACGCCCGGCCGATACCACCGAGACGTTGCGCCGGTCGATCTCGTCGTCCGAGTACATCTTCGTCAGCTCCTCGGCAACCAGGTGAGAGTCCACGCTCTCCAGCGGCGCAGTCTCGATGGCAACCCGACGCCGTACCGCATCCAGCACCACGACCACCTGCTCGGTGGCCTTGCCGGTCAACATGAGGGCGTCGAAGCCGGCGAACTTCAGGTAGGGACCGAAGAAGCCGCCCACGTTGCAGTCCATCATCGAGTGGGTCGAGGGCGAAATCGCGGTCACCAGCGTCTTGCCCGACCCCGGGAACGACATGGTCCCGCCCAACGGCCCCGAGGAGAAACAGATCGGATTCTCGGGGCTGTCCCACCGCGTCTCCCGGCCGATCTCCTGCAGGGTCAGCCAGAGATCAAAGCCCTTCCCCCCGACGAACAGCTCCTTCATCTGCTGGGTGACCGGCCGGATCTCGATCCGGTTCTTTGACAGGTCCACCCGCAACCAACGATCCGCGTACCCCCCGGAGAGGTCCTTCCGATCGAACGACGTCTCGGCCAGGATCCGGTGCGCGGCCCGCATCTCCCTTACCCTCTGGTTATCCATTATGCTTTCCTCCCGAACATCACGATATCATGGTGTTTCCCAAGGGAGGCCGGTATCAGCCTCGGCCACGGTCAAGCGGGAGTAGACCAAGGCACCGGAGACAAGTCAAGGGGAATAAGATGTCCCTATGCACGCGGGTGAAAGGCCCGGAACGCGTCCCGCAGGTCCTCCCGCGTAAGGTGCGTGTAGATCTCGGTGGTCGAGATATCGGAGTGCCCCAGCAGGGCCTGCACCACACGCAGGTCCGCACCATTCAGCAGCAGATGCGTGGCAAAGCAGTGGCGCAGCATGTGGGGATGGACGTCTTCCTTCAGCCCCACGGCCGCCGCGTACTGGCGGATGAGCTTCCACACGGCCTGGCGCGTGAGCCCCTTGCCCCGGCGGCTGATGAACACCCGCTGCCGCGACTCCGGGTGCAGCCGCGTCGCACTCTTCAGCAACCGCGCCCGAACGCCGTCCAGGTAGAGCTCCAGCCATTGCACGGCAGAGGACGTCAACGGAACGAGCCGCTGCTTGCTCCCCTTTCCGTCCACCCGCACGAACCGCTCGGCAAGGTACAGGCACTCGATGTTCAGCCCGCAGGCCTCGCTCACCCGAAGCCCAGCGGCGTACATCACCTCCAGCAACGTCCTGTCCCGCAACCCCTCCGGCGTCTCCCGGTCCGGCGCCTCCACCAGCCGCGCCACCTCCTCCATCGTCAGGACCGAGGGGTACCGCATCGGGAGCTTCATCGGCTCGATCAGCTCGGTCGGATCCGAAGGGAGCTGCCCCTCGGAAACCAGGTGGAGGAAGAGCCTGCGCAACGAGCAGAGCTGCCTCGCCAGGGTTCTCTGAGCAGCCCCGCCGCGCATCCGCACATCCAGGAAGCGGATGACGTCATCCCGCTCGACCTGCCTGATCTTCCTGCCGAATCGTTCGTGCAGAACACTCAGGAATTGCACGAGATCCTGCTCGTAGGCGAGGATCGTGTTTGCGGACAGGTTCCGCTCGAAGCGCAGGTGCTCGAGAAACTCGTCTACCAGCTTCCGGTCCGTATCCGCACCCCCCATGCCCATCTCCGAAACCGTGCCGGTTCAGGCCCCTTCGACGCTGCTCAGAGCAGGCCCCTCACCGCGAATCCGCCCCCCCCCAACTCCCAACCCTCACCATAGCCTACCGCGCCTCGCACGCGGATTGGAGCGATATTTGCTTGCCGGATTTTTGACGCTCTGGCAGAGTGCGCTAACCTTGACGGTGCGCCTTACGGCAAGGTTGGGCCGGAAGCGGGTGGACCTTTTGGCGGGTATTCTTTCTCCTCTGGAGGCACGTGCGATGGAAGCGCTCGCAACTCTCGGCATCGTGATTGGCGGTATCGTCCTGGCGGTCGGGCTCAGCTACGCGAGCATGCAGGCCGTGCTTTCCCTCATGCCCACGACTCACCGGAGCAAAAAGAAGTGAAATGTGCTCCGGCGCCCGATTTTCCATTCTCAATAGCAGAAATCGTCGATTGACAGCATCTTCCGGGCCGTTCGACCTCCTGGTCGTGGGCGGCGGTATCACGGGCACTGGCATCGCCCGCGACGCAGCTCTGCGCGGCATGAAGGTCCTTCTGCTCGAGCGGGGGGACATCGCACAGGGGACTTCGAGCAGGTCGTCCCGGCTCATTCACGGAGGCCTCCGCTACCTCGAGAAGCTCAGGCTCGGGCTCGTCCACGAGTCGGTCACCGAGCGGTGGCGGATGATGCGGGCCGCACCGCACCTCGCACGGCCGATGCCTTTTCTCTTCCCGGCCTACAGCGGGGGGACCCCTGGGCTGACCGCGCTCAGTGCCGGGACCCTGGCATACTCCATGCTTTCCGCGTTCCGCACGCCGGGGGCCAGGTCCACTCTGGGACCGGCGCAGGCCGAAGCCCGGGTTCCGGGGCTGCGCCGGTCCGGCCTGCGCGGCGGTGCCCGCTTCTACGACTGCAGCACCGATGACGCCCGCCTTACTCTCGAAGTCGCACTCGACGCGTTCCAGGCCGGTGCCCTGATCCTGCCGGGGCAGACCGTGCAGGACCTGGCTGCCGACGGGGGCGGCGTGTCCGCTCGGGCGCTCGACGCCGCAACCGGCGAATCGTGGCAGGCGACGGCCCGAATGGCCGTGCTCGCTCTCGGTCCCTGGACCGACGGGCTGCTTCGCCGGGCGGCTCCTCAGGCGGTCCGCTGGCTGCGTCCCACCAAGGGGATCCACCTCGTCTTCCGCAACGAGCGTCTGCCCATCGCGGATGCCCTGGTCATGAAGACGGTTGCCGATCGGCGGGCCACTTTCGCCGTTCCCTGGGGAAGCCACACCTACGTCGGCACAACGGACACCGACTACCCGAACCCGGAGGTCGAGCCCACCACAGATGCGGCCGATGCGGCCTATCTTCTCGACACGCTCAACCACTACTTCCCTGAGGCGCGGCTCGGAGTCGGCGACATCGTCTCCGTCTGGTCGGGAATCCGCCCGCTGGTTGCTCCCGAGGACGAGGTCGCCCCGGACGCGCCCGTAGACCCTTCCGATGTCTCCCGTGAGGAGAAGATCGAGCTCTTCGATGATCGGTTCCTGGCTGTGGCCGGGGGCAAGCTGACCACCTGGCGCAGGATGGCCGAACGGGTCACGGACCGAGCGGCAAAGGTGCTTGAGCGCCGCCACGGCCTTCGGTTCCGTTCTTGCCTCACGCACGACCGTCCCCTTCCCGGAGGGGCGGTCCCCCCGTCTCTCAGCCCGAGCACCAGTGCTGTGTCGCACCTCGGTGGTTCGACGGCCGCGGGGGCTCTCCATGTTTCGCCCGCCTCGCCGGAACCGAGCATGCGGATCGGACTCGACGGGCTGGCCCGGCTTGCGGCTTCGAACGCCGATCTCCCGGATGAGTGGGTCGCTTCGTCGGTCCACCGCCTCGGCAGCCGTGCCTCCGGGCTGTTCGACCTGGCCCGCTCCCGCCCCGCTCTCCTCGAGCCGCTACCCGGCGCGGCTCCGCTCCGCCTGGCCGACGTGCACTTCTCCGTCCTGGAGGAGCATGCGGCCTCTCTGGAGGACTTCCTGGTACGCCGCACCCAGGTCCATTTCAAAGCCGATGACCAGGGGCGTGCAGCGGCCCCCGTGGTCGCCGAGGTCCTGAGCGCCCTCGGTGCCGTCACGGCCGACCAGGCCGCCGCGATGGTGACCCGCTATCTCGGTGAGATCGATTCCTGGAAGCGCAGGCTACAGGAGCCTGTTGCAGATGGGCTCCTACAGTCCGATTTCCGTGGCGACTGAGCGCATGGCCTCGAGGACAGGTCGA
>Ga0194127_10007754_pt1 | contig 11719 bp, 11 predicted proteins | sample TA2KigC100mmetaG_FD_148624 | JGI IMG/M metagenome (GOLD analysis project Ga0194127, IMG submission 148624) | Freshwater microbial communities from Lake Tanganyika, Tanzania - TA2015036 Kigoma Deep Cast 100m | ecosystem: Environmental > Aquatic > Freshwater > Lake | place: Tanzania: Lake...
AATTGATTCCTCACGATTTAAATTATAGCTCACCCATATTTCCCGCTCATACTCAATTAGATTTAGTTTTTAAAAAAAATAAAGTCACCAATTTTGTGGATTTTATGATACCCTATAAAGTAGATCAGTTTTGGGGCTCCAACCGTCGCAATTTAACCAATGAAGAAAGGGAAACAGCCCTGACCTATGAATTGGAAGTAGGTGAACGGGATGAAGACGGCAATGAAACAGTTAATCAAGTTGATCGGGTAGTTGATAAAGTGGAAATTAAAGTAAAGGATTGTTATTTACAGGTAAGTAAATACCACCGGGCTCACTGTTTATTTTCTGTCCTAAATATGCTACTTTTTAGGTGTGTCGGATGAAATTCAAAGGAGTTTCTCCTGAACGACCCTTGTCCAATGTATACACCAGTTATCGAACTGTATTCACCCCGTTACACCGTATTAGTTTGCACCAGTATGATATTAATTGGGAAACTATAGCCCAGCCACAGGCTGTTTATATATCATTTATCAAGTAAGTCAAGATCACCAGCAGCCGGGCACCCGGCAGCCGGGCACCCGGCAGCCGGGCACCCGGCAGCCGGGCACCTGACCGCCGGGCACCCGGCAGCCGGGCATCCGGCAGCTGGGCACCCGGCAGTGGGGCACCCGGCAGCCGGGAGATTTTCAAATTACCCCTACCGGTCCGGGATCCCGTTAGGGGATAGGGGATCCGGTTAGGGACCCCGCCGGGGTCCCTAACCGGGTCCCTGCCACTCATTGATCTATTACTGACAGGGAGAGTGATATACAATGGGTAGCGGCTAATAATCTGTTTCACACACCGGGTTTTGTCTACCGACCAGCGGGACTCAAATCAATGGCTGTTTTGCTGGGTCAGAGTGAGGAACGGATCATCTATGATAATTTTCGTTTGGAAAATTTAAACTCCAACAATGTGGACTTTACTCATACTTGTTATGAAGAGTATTTAAAAAATCATAAATTTATTACCCCCTTTGAAAGAGGTTATTTTCTTCATTCCACTTCTAATGTTTTACCCACTCCCCCGGATAATAGAGAACAAAATCGCGGTGCCTTTAATGTATTTCCCTTAGATTTATCGGCTCTAAAGTATAAACCCCAAAACAGTACCACTCTAGGTAAGACCAGTCGTTTAGGTTTTTTTCCCGGCCAATTTTTCTAATATAAAACTGCTTTTCAGGTGTGATCTCCAACTCACCTTTGAAAATTGAACTAGAATTTGAACCGGTTCCCAATATTGTTTGGTTCATAGCTTTTACCTTTGTTTATGTGAATAAGATAAATTTTTCCGGTAGTAAGACCAAACAAGATATTACTTATGATTATGTGTAAATAATTTCAGAATCATTGGAAAATGTTCTACCCACCCATCATTCATTATGAACAGAGCTTTGACGGTCCCTCACGCCACTACTATGACCCCCATATCTTTAGAGCGGAGAAAAGTTTTTCCATTCGTCCCGGTGAATATTTTTTAATAGTTCTCTCTGGTCGCGGCTGGCGTTTTCATGACGATATAATTTATCACTTACAACACCGTCCCCAGACCGGTTTATATGTGGATGAAAAAACTACTCAATTATGTCTACTGGTGGTGAACAAATCCAGCGAGTTCACCATCCATGTAGGTCAACAGTCTCCCCTGTTTGGACTGTTGAATATGAGTCAACTGCATTCACAACTTTGTTACTGTGATTACAATACTTTGATTACAGCCCAATCCCAAGCGGGTACGGAAAAAACTTTTGATCGACCTATTTTGGATAATACTATTCAAATTGAATATTAATTTCAGATAATAAAATGCAAAGAATCATTTACTTTCAGTGTTCATCTGTTTGTGACTATTTGTCTTTTGTGGAGGGAGATAATGATGCTCAATTTTATTTCAATCAACGTCCTTTCATCATCCAACCGCAAGAGGAAGTTATTATAATCATAAGAAATTGTGGCAACCACTGGCTGGCTCATGGACTGACCTATTTGATGCGCAATGTAAACCAGCATTTTTATTTAATGAATGAACGACCCTATCAACAAGCTCTCCTGCTTAAAAATAGTTCTAAACAGTTTCAAGTTGAAGTTCCCCCCCAAACACCTTTGACTACTGTGTTACTAGTACCGGAAATCTACTATCGAGTAGTTCATGCTCCTGTGACAGATTTTCTCCATTAATTTCAGATAAAAAAAAATGAATGCCACCACTCAAACCACTACTACACCCAATCCTCCGCGTCATCGTCGTTATCGACGACCAGCTGCCCGTGTTAAAATCGTGCCTGATTTTCTAAAAATTCCCTTTGTTGATTTATTGAGTTTGATCATAGTTTGTTTTGTCACCAGGGAAATGTTGCATTTTATAAATGCTATCAATCATTATGTGGTCCGTGATTTTTATTTTTTTACCTATGCCCTGTTTATGCTGGGTATATCCTATATGATAAAGACTATCATTTGCCAGGCTATAAAACGTTAATACTATTTCAGATGAAACAAAATAATATTAAATCCTTAGGTCAGTGTAAAAACCAGTTTTACTGGTGATACGATCAAATAACCGGGGTTTATTTTCTTTCCAGAAAAAAAATGTCAAGCCTACATCAAAGAACATTTAAGAGCTCCCCCCTCGGTCTTAATAAAAAAATGGGGAAAACAACTGAAAATTCCAGCCGCTGAAGTTACTCAATTGGATCAACAGTTACTCATACGTTATCAACTAGGTAAAGAATTGAGAGGAGTAAAATAGCGCCAGCCATTTTAATAAAATGTTTTTAGGTCCCGACACAGGAGCCCTTAACCGAACCAAATCATTCCAGCGTATTACCCCCCTTTCTACCCGCAGTCCCTTCCTAGTTCAGGGTGATATAGGATTTTTTAGCTATAAGAATAAAGTGTTTGGAAAATTTCTGGTCATGGTTCAAACCTATACCAAAAGAATTTTTGCCTGTTTCCTACGAAATTCTCAAGCCGCCACCATCATTGAAGCTTTAAAACTCATGCTGAAAGTAAGATTTTCCTGTCACCTGATTGCAACTTTTTTTATAGCATAAATTTTATTTAGCAAAAAGAGTTTCGATCCACCCGTACCCTGCTTTTCGATGGAGAATCGAGTTTACGCTCCCGCCATGTTCAAAAAAAAATCCTGGAAGATTTAAATATAAAAGTTTTGGCGGAACCCTACTACCATCGGAACCTAGCCGAACGGGCGGTTAGAGAAATCAAGTTGCGCATGGCCTTGCGCCTTGATTATGAGGGTAGGTATAGACCCCCGATCAAGTCAACAGACAAGGCAGCAACTGGAATCAAATTGTACATTTCAGGAAAATCCTTGCGACATTGGCGATCATATATTGATAATGTAGTTGACAGCATAAATAGGCATGGAGAAAAATCCTACAAGTCTATGAATGAACTATTTAAATCTTATTTCACCCAGCCGCATGTGAATATCCCCCAAGATTTGTCTAAATTTTACAAGTTTCAAGTTCAGGATAAAGTATATATTGACGTTCCTCCTCCCGGGCGGCGGGATCTTTCATTTAAATATACGCTCAATCAAGGTAGGCTCCCGGCTGGCTGATAATATACATACTTGGCAGCCGCCCTTGTTTAGGTAAATTACAACCCCATACTACCGGGGTGGTGCTGGCGAGAAAACTTTTGACTAAAAATAAGACAGTCTTTCCCCTTTACACAGTATTGGTGGATAATCAGGTCAGTAAAATAAGTAGCTGATACAGTATTAACGCTAAATGGTTATTCTTTTTTTTCAGAAAAAAACCATTGGAGAACCCTTTTTACATAAGAAAAGAGTGATATAAAATGATTATTGTGTACACCAATGAAATAAATTTAGTTTTCCCCCCACCCCGTGTTTTATTTTCCCTCGTGACACAAAAAAAACCGGTTTTCGACCCAGTATTTATTCTTGCTGCCGTCAAGGGATATGTTTCCGTCGAGGGATATATTCCTCCATTTTCTATCCAGGGATATGTTTCCGTCAAGGTAAAAAAGCCTGGATGTTTCCGTTGAGGTATTTTTTCTTATATCCCTCGATGCCACAAAAAATTCTGACCCGGATATATCCCTAATGTTTACGTCGAGGGATATATCCCGGCTGTTTCCGTCGAGATATTTTATTCTTCTATCCCTCAGGATATAAACGATTCTGACCCGGTATATATTTTAAGCCGGCGGTTATGAATAAAACATTGGCTGGTTTCACCCGTATGTTATTTATTTTTCCCTTAGAAAAGACGACTTTTAAGAATGTCACTGATATACCATAAACAAACTATCAGTCTCGTCAACACCAAAGGACAAATAGGGAAGGGGGTAAAGTAGACTAATGAGCTAACATATTAACCAATAACCAATTTATAAAATTGGCTTTCCCCGCGTTATTTTCTAAAAGAAGGAGGAGAATGACGAGAAGAATGGGAGAGGGAGAAGGAGGAGAGAGGGAGGCTGGAGAAGGGAGAGAGAGGCTGAGGAGAGGGAGAATGATAAAGTAGTATAAAAGGGGTAAGCCGATCCCTGATTTTTTATTATTTTACCACGATGGTTTAGTCTCTATAGTTGGCTGGTTAATTTGATCGACACCCTAATTATGTCACAGATTATTTCTCAGCCAGAGATTGTCCGTTAAAAACAATTGGATCGAATTATCCCTTTTATACTACTTTATCCCCTTCCTCTCCTCACCCTCTCTCTCCCCTCTCCAGCCTTCCTCTCCCTCCTCCCTCTCTATCCGCCCTCTTTATCCTCCTTCTCTATCCTCCCTCTCTATCCCTCTCCTCTTTATTCTCTCTCTCCTCTTTATTTACTCGCTCCTCTTTAGCTATCCTCTCCTCTTTATCCATCCTCTTCTCTTTATCCTCCCTCTTTTCTTTATCCGTCCTCCCCTCCTCTCCTCTTTATCCGCCTGCTCATTAGACCCCAACCAGTTGGTGGTTGGTTAATTAACTCTCCTCCCTGATCAGCGCCCATCAGGCAACCTTCGACAGGTTGTAGCATAGAAAAAATCAGCGGCCTTCATGGTTATCTCCATCACCCATCATGGGTACCAGCGCCCATCATTTGTGTAGGCGCTCCCATAAATTAAATGGTTAGTCTAGTGTTATTATTAAGAAGACACAGTTTTAAAAACATTTTATTTTCCTGACAAATTTTAATAATGATGAGTAGTCTAATTTAAATCTTAGGTGCATGACTAGTTTTAGATTGCCAATAGATGATTCGAATCTATATATTTTTTGCAAACTTTTTATTCTTCTATATCCGAGGCCATCAGATATTCCAGCAACTCTGTACCTGGAGTTGCTGGAAAGGTGTCGAGAGACGCCGAAATGGATTTGCAATCGGCGTCGGTGGCCGGATCAACGACGATATCAGCAAAGGTGTCGCTGCGGGAGGGCCAGTGAATATATCCTGCAATTGTTGTAATTTATAATAAATAAAAAGTGAGGCCCTTAAATGTATTGGGTCTGTATTAATAGGACAATACCCGGATGTAAACCGGTTTAAATATTATTTTTTACCTGGGTTAATCTCCACAGTTGCTTTTGTAGTCGGGGTTGTCATCTGGTGCCCGGACGACGGAACCTCGTCCTGTTTCTCCTCATACTGACCAGAACCTAAATATCACCGGTAAGCTCTGGGTCCGTTAGGTCTGTTAATTTCGATATGTCCTTTATTCCGTTGTCTTTTTAACGGAATAACGGACATTTTTTGTAACGCTTATGATGAGTAACGGACTGATATTGACGTGATAGCCGGTAGTATAATATAAGCAGTAACATTCTAACGGAATAATGTTTTCCCTTAATCTATTACCTCTATATTTAAGAGAATAACGACATAACGCATTACCGGACTCCTGGGGGTAATGGCTGTACAGATAACGGACTCTGTCATGTAATGGACCTGGAGTAACGGTGGTTACATTTAAAGAAAATAACCATTAAAATCTCAGCGAGTCTTTAACTATTTTTACCTGGGTCAGTGACAACGACATCCATGGTTGAGGTTGTCATCTGCTGCGTGGTGGGAAACTTGTCACGTGCCTTCTCCAGCTGACCAGGACCTAAAAAAGCCAGGACCTGTTTTAAAAAAATAATGGTGATAGTGTAAATAGGTAAAAAATGAGTAATGGGAGTGGGGCTGGTACTTTTAATATATAATCATATCATATTTTACCTGGGTCAGTGTCAACAGTTGTATCCATGGACGAAGTTGTCATCTGGTGCTGGGTAGGACACTCGTCATGATCCTCATTACACTGATCAGGTCCTAAATATCATAAAATGTTTTTCAGCCATAATTTTTTGATAGTGTAACTAAGATTTTGTTGAGTTTGTTGAGTATATAATCTTATTTTACCTGGTTCAGTAGCCCCAGTTGGGTCAGCCATCTGCTGCTCTTGTTCAGTAGCATCACTGGTGTCAGTCATCTGCTGCTCAGTCCCCGTCTCCTCCTCACACCGCTCTCCACACGGTGCCAGAGTTTCTCTGCCATGCTGTTTCTTTTCAACCTCTCTCAATTTGTTGAGTATGGGATAAAAGAGGTTGAGTTGCACTTTTTCATGATGTATACTCTTCTGGATGGTGTCCACGCAGTGGAGAAATGATCGCGCCATCATGATTTTTCGGCTAATCTCGTCCTGGGTAATGAAGCAGAAAATTTCGGTATCGCGTATCGCCTCGGCAATCTCCTGCTCACTCATATGTTCAACCTCAACCTCTGGCACATACTCTGGTACTTTCTCCTCAGCCTCCGGGTGGGGGGTGTCCGGTCTTCTTGGTGTGGCTATAAAACGTTGAAGTTCGACTGGTATAAAACTACCTCCTTGGGTTATCTCGCAGAGATGTTGACTAACCTCGTGTACTTGATTTGCCGCATACTGCCATAAGCTTTCAAAAAGCTGTTCCTGACTACCATACTGCATGCAGAGGGCCCAGGTCATTGATGCTTGGGTGAGCAGCACAGCAAATGAGTCGACTAATACCCGTCTGTCCTCTGGTGGGAGACTGTCAAGTTTCATACCCGTGAGCAGCATTCCGGTAACACAGGACCTAAAAGAAAAAAATATTTTAGACCCAAGGTAGGGGGTGACAGACCACTTAACTAGGCTATGGGTAATTGGTGACAGACAACAGCCAACACTATGGATAAGAGGTCGTTGGTAATAGACACCATGAGCCAGAGGTAGCTAATGACAAACAGCTGCTGACAGACAATTACCCACACTATAGGTCAGAGGTAGTTGATGATAGGCGACTATAGGTCAGAGGTAGCTGATGACAGACAACAAGACGATGACAAACACTATAGACCAGAGGTAGCTGATGACCGACAACAAAAACATTTTGGATTAAGCCAGAGGTAGCTGGTGACAGACAACAAGACAATTACCCACACTAGAGACCAGCGGTAACTCAGGACAGACAACCAGACGATTACCCACACTATAGACCAAAGATAAACTGATGACAATCAACCGGACAATTACCCACCCTATTAGCCAGAGATAGCGGATGACAAACAACAAACACAGTTAGAAAATAATCAATCAATAACAATCATCACCCTATTGACAACAGGTAGCAGTATCAAACACTATTGACACTAGGTAGTGTGTGACGGATAGCAGACATCAATTACAATATGTTAGAAGAGATAGCTGGTGACAGAAAACAAACAGTAGCTGATGATAGACAACCAGACGATTACAAAACACTATAGACAAGAGGTAGCTGATGACAGACCACCAGACGAGTACAAAACACTATAGACAAGAGGTAGCTGATGATAGACAACCAGACGATTACAAATACTTAAACAAGAGGTAGCTGATGACAGACAATTACCCATACTTATTGAATGGGCTGGCCAATATAAACGAATATGCTGCCAATATGAAATGAAGTAAGACCAAAGAGAGCCAACATCATAAAAAAAGTCCTTTTTTTCCCCATTCGGGCAGAGTGGGTTAACCATAATAATGAATACAGTCTAAACCAGAGATTTTTAACAATAATAGATACGGAAACAGAATTCAACCTCTTCCGCCGCCTTTTATTAGATCGAGTATACCAGGATTTTTATCGGTTAGAGAAAGTGGCGGCTCCCGCCGGCGCCCTAGAGCGCGGCCTCAGTTGGACAGATTGTACAATTATAAACAGGACTGGCAATTTACTTTCAACAAACATTTAACCAACAGCGACGTAACTCAGGCTGTAGACGTCGTACAACAAATTTAAAAAACAGTTTTAGAATCAAACCGTCAAGAGAATTTCAAAACTGTTTTTATTTTAAATTTATTGTACGACGTCTACAGCCTGAGTTACGTCGATGTTGGTTAAATGTTGCTTGAGAGGATGACTGCCTTATAGGGCGCCGGCGTGAGCTGTCACTCTCTTTAACCGATGAAAAATCCTGGTATAGTCGATTTATTCAAAGCCGGGGGAAGAGGTTGAATTGGGTTTCCGTATCTATTACTAATAAATAATCTCTGGTCTAAACAATACTTGTAGCTTTCCTCTTGTTTTAAGAGCAAAAACTGTTTCAGCATTGAAATGAAAACATCAGCATTTTAAAGACAAAACAAAGAGTCAAAGAGCTGCCCACTCGAGTGTTAGTGAAGGAGGCGGATTGACACATAGTGAAGGAGGTCGTTAGTCCGGTGTCAAACTATTTAGAGATGACAAAAAGGTAAATTTACCTGGTGCCGCAGCTACTCATGTCCGTCATCCCTATGCCCCTGTTACTATCGGCTGTCATCCCTGGGTCACTGCTGCACCCTTTCTTCATCCCTGTGCCCTCGCTACTAACGCCCGGCATCCTTTCGCTAATAACAATAATAATTAGTCACCACCTTATCTCCTTTTTAAAAAGTCGATACTCTTGATGACCCTACCTATAAATTATTATTTAGTTTAAAGGGACAGTGTCACAGGATTCTTTTACCTCAGTTTTTTCAGAATTCTGGAATCTGGAATATTTGGCTACAATTGCTTTGAATTGGTTCAATATTAATTTTCCAGAATTACTCTGACAAAAAACTTCCTCCTAATCAACTGTTGTATGTAAAATGTTTTTAAAAAAACCGCAGGAAATTATTTTTTTTAACGACATTGTTATGTGACACGAAATTGTAAAAAAAAAATTAAATATCTCGACAAATCTGCCGGGTTTTTTAAAAAAAATTTTCATACAACAGTTGATTGAAAAGTTTTTGTCAGAGTAATTCTTTAAACATTAATATTGATCCAATTCAAAGCAATTGTAGCCAAATATCCCAGATTCCCGGGGGGTGTATCCTGAACAATCCCTAGTCAAAAATCTCGTGACCCTGTCCTTTTAAGGAGAATGACAAAAAACTAGCAGGAAAAATAGGAAAAAGGAAAAAGGGTAGAAAGGAGAGATAGAAGAGGGAAATGATAGGAAGGATGATGGCTAGGATAGCGGTGCTATAAGGATAACGAGGTAAAAACTTTTAGTGACCCGTTTTCTTAAAGGGACAGTCCCACGAGAATGGGTGAACTAATGATTCAAGAAGGGTTTATTAGGGTCCAAATAAGCGCCGCTACTGGTATTTGAATTTTTTACAGCCCCTGCTGTGTGCCATCATTTTTTAAAGTTTTAACTTATCGATGTAAATTCAGTTTTTCCCTTTCTGTCTGTTGGGCACCGCCTGATAAAAAAAGGCGCCAAAAGGTAAAAGCAACTGTCCGCATAAAATGGTGTGGCGCCCAAAAAGATAAATATCGGCGGGGTGCCTAGCACTGATCAGAAAAGGCGCTAAAAGTTGTTTTCATCATTAGTGAAAGATTCGCCGCATAAACTGGTTTGGCACCCCGCTGGTATATAGGGACCGGGACCCACCAAAGATGAAAAATTGCCCGACAGAGTGCTCAACAGGTAGAATAATTACTAGTTTCTACTACTAGACAGGGAATTTTAAAAAAAATCATAAAACATTGAAAGATGTTTCAAAAACCAGTAGCGGTTCATCATTAAACCCTAAACAATCCTCTTGACTCATTAACTCACAAATTCTCGTGAGACTGTCCCTTTAGCAAAGACGTCTTATAAATTTTGATTTCTATTGAAAACAACAAATCTATTGCGCCCAAAACTTGGTAATAATTATAGGGGGGACTTGTCAGAGAGAATGAAATAGAGGGGAATAGAATAGAATAGAATAGAATGATTAAAAGGAAAAAAATGAAGTAGATATGTCACTTATATCACTGGTCACCTATGCAATTACGGTTCCGAGTTTTGTGTGATAGAAGAACAAAACATAGATAAAATGTAGAAAGACAAAAAATAGTACTCTTTTTCTATCCTCCCTTAACCATTTTTTATTTCAAAAACCAAAAAAGATCATTTTTTGCCCCCCTCCCCCTGACATATTTTTTATTTCTGCCAGCTCCTTAGCCTGGTAACGTACACCCTGACCTTCTTCCCCGCCTCCCCCGCATACACGCATGATGAGGGGGGGTGGGGGAGGGGGAGAGAGGGAGGGGGTAAAGGGTCAAATTCTGTATTTTGTGAACACCTTCGGCGCTGTGTTAGATTAGTTCATATTTCAGATTCTAGGGGTCTCTGCTATAAAATCAAATTATTTTTATGTAGTAAGGTTAAATATTGTTTTTCTTACCCAAGGTATTTAATATTTTCATGATAAGTCTTATTTATGTCCCTTTTAACCTTATGCTTTTAATGTTTAATAATTTGCCAGCAGGTCTCTGCAAATTTCTTTATGTTGTAAGACCTATTTTTTAGTTTTATAATTTATCTCACCTCCTTATTTACTCTTGTTATTTCCTGGAGGGGGGGTCCGTCCATTGGACGAAAAACTTGTTGACTAGTTACAGTATAATGGTATTAATTATTATCTAGAGGTGAAACAATTATTATCTTCAGGGGTTCCCCTTTCTGGAGCCCCGCTAATTAAAAAGATTCGGTACTTTCTGCCCGGTTTTTTTACCCGACCAATATGTCAATATAGATATAGGGTCCCACCAACAATGGGGTAAAAATAAAAAAAGGAATTACACAACTTTTCCCAGGGGAACACCTTTATTTTAACATAAACAAATAGTCACAAGATTATTTTCTTTTTACAACCACATCATTATGAATAAATGATCTGATCCGGTGCTGGCCGCCAGCCCTTAACCCTCACTCTCCGGGTAGATAACAGCAATATGGTATGCCTTATGGCCCCATCATTCCAAGTCGGTCCTTTTCTCAACCTCTCCCCCAGAGCCGTGTAGGCTCCTGCTCTAAGGCTTTTATAACCCAACCGGACTCTAGCCAGCTGCTGCAGCGTCGGCACCTGTCCTATGGCCGTAATATACACAGCACAGGACGGGTCCTCCTCTCCAGGATACACCTCCGTGTATCCATGCTGCATCCGGAAGGGAAATCTCCCTCGATACATGGGACTGTAATAGTATCGCCAACAGGTATCTCCTTCAGCTCGAAAACACAGGTCGGTAGAGTACAGTCCTCTGCCAGAGTAATAGGACATTACGTCAAAGGCTCCGCAGTAATCAAACTGTAAGTCGGCCACACACCATACTACAATGTTTAACCCCGCATACAGCCGAATTTTCTTGACCATCGACCCACTAAGGGCGTGAGCATAGATAACCTCTGGTTTACGGCACACAAAAAAA
>Ga0194127_10007758_pt1 | contig 11714 bp, 7 predicted proteins | sample TA2KigC100mmetaG_FD_148624 | JGI IMG/M metagenome (GOLD analysis project Ga0194127, IMG submission 148624) | Freshwater microbial communities from Lake Tanganyika, Tanzania - TA2015036 Kigoma Deep Cast 100m | ecosystem: Environmental > Aquatic > Freshwater > Lake | place: Tanzania: Lake...
CTCTGTGCTCTCCGCGTCGAGTATTCCGCGACGTGGACACCTCGCCCACGCTCGTTCCCGGGGGGGTGGTTGCCGGGTGCTACTGCCGCGGCCTTCTGCTGCTGGACCCGACAACCGGGGCGATTCGGTGGGAAGTGCCCATGCTGGGGCCCTCGGCTCCGGCCGTGGCGAACGAGCGCCTGTTCGTCCTGTCCGCGGATGATCACTTGCGTGCACTGGACCAGGAGTCCGGCAGGATCCTGTGGAAGACGAAGCTGGGTGTGTCCCAGGTTCTGGCCCCCGTGCTGATCGGATCGGCCCAAGACCCCTCGGCGGCCCTGCTCGCGGTGGCGACGGGCGGACCGCTCTACCTGGTGCGGGCCTCGGACGGGCGGATCGTGGGACGATTCGATGCTCCGGGCGGGTTCTGGTCTCCCCCCCTTGCTCATGGACGCTCTCTCTACCTTGTGACCGGCGAAGGGTTCCTGTATAGAATCGACCTGTTCCCGTAGGCCCGGACGGGCGGGCCGAGGCCGAGGTCTCCGAGCCGTTCGGACGGACCTGTCGACTGCCAGGCCGCATGCGGGACCGATCGAGGAGGTTGCCGTGAGACCGTTCCTGACGTCGCTGCTTCTCGGGGCTCTTGTCGCTTCGTGCGGCACGACTGGTGAAAAGAGCACGCCCGACGGCGTGTCGCTTCCTGATGGGACGACTAGCGAAACCGATGCCCCCGCGGGCGATGACGGCGGCTCCGATGCGTCCCCGCAGATTCCGAAACCGGAGTGTACCACGGACGAGGAATGCCTCGGGACGAACAAGATCTGCGACTGCATGGGGAGGTGCGTGGAAGCGGGAACCAAGGCCTGTGAGGAGGACAAGAACTGCGGCGGCGGCAAATACTGCGACCCGTGCGTGGGGTGGTGCTTCCCCCAGGGGACCCTGTGCTCCCCGTGCAAGAGCGAGAACACCTGCAACCCGATCACCGGCCAGTGCATGCCTACCGGTACCCAGTGCGAGATCGAGGGGAGCCACTGCCTGGACTTCGTCAGCGGCGGGAGCTTCTGCGGCAGGGCCTGCCTCAGCAACGCGGGCTGCCCGGCCGGCTTTGTGTGCGAGGACCTCTCCGCGTTCGGCATGGAGTACTCGCAGTGCATCCCCGCCAGCAGCACGACCTGCCAGTCGCTGGGCGAGTGCGAGAAAGATACCGACTGCGAGTTCTCCTTCATCTGCAACCAGGACAAGGCCTGCGTCAAGGGGTGCACCATGGACACGGAGTGCCCCAATGGAACCGTCTGCTCTTCATTCCGCTGCCAGCCGGCCTGCGACGCGGTGAACAACCCCTGCCCGGAGGGGCAGGAATGCAAGGACGGGCGCTGCATGATTCCGGGAGGCTGCGTCGACTACTTCGACTGCCCGGCTCCGGAGACCTACTGCAACCCCGACACGCACATGTGCTCGCCGGGGTGCCTCAACGACATCGACTGCAAGTCCGGCGGCAAGGAGTGCATCGACGGCAAGTGCGAGCAGAAGGGGTGCAACGCCAACTACTGGTGCAACTTCGGCCAGGTGTGCACCCTCGAGACGGGGGAATGCGTCGTTCCGCCCGAGCCTTTCTGCAAGGCGGGGTGCCAGAAGGACGAGGAGTGCGGACCGGAGCCGTCCAAGTGCGCCGAGCTCCAGGACGAGAACGGGCAGAGTCTGGGCAAGTTCTGCTTCCCGAAGTGCTACAGCGATCCCAACAACAAGTGCCCGCAGGGCTACCAGTGCGTCCAGCTCGTGGACGAGAACGGTGCGAGCCAGGGCGAGGTCTGCGCCCGCGCCTGCAACAAGGATCCTGTGGGGTTCTACTAGGATCTACTCGAAGCAGAGCTTGAGGTCCTGTGCGATTGAGACGAGTGCGGACATCAGCTCCTGCTCGTTTCCCGCCGCGGTGTAGGTGGTCTTCCCGGTGCCGCCGTTCTTGGCAATGGTGACGAGTTGCTCGGGGTTGCCCTCGTAGTTGTAGGCAACGACGTAGGTCTTTATGCCCTTGTCGTTCCAAAGCGCCTGGGTGGCCTTCTCCAGGTCCGCGACGATCAGGGCCTCCCGCTGGTCGAGGTCGGTCATGAGCGGATAGGCGCAGGTATCGGCTCCGTCGGAGAGGAGGATCACCGTGCCCTTGCCGGAGGTGAACAGGCCCGGGAGCAGGGCTGGGAGCGCCTGCATGGTGGCAACGAGCGGCGTGAGCCCGAACGGGTTGTTCTTGGCAAACCAGTCCGCGAACGCTGCGGCCGGCGAGGATTCGAGCGGGATGGCCGTGCCCCCCGGCGCCAGGCAGCCGTTGCCGCCGTACTTCGGGAACTGGAGCATGCCGAACGATGCCATGGGGCTCATGGCCACGAACTTCTGGATGCTGGCCGCCACGGTTTCCCAGTGGAGGAACATGCTCGAGGAGGTGTCGACGACGAACACGACCTCCGCCAGGCACTCCTCCTTCATGCAGGAGCCGTTGATGCAGAAGTAGCCCGGGCTGCACTCGACGGACTCTCCCCAGCCGGTCCCGCTGGGCAGGCACTGGGCGTGGTGCGACGAATCGATGCAGGTCTCGGCAGACGGGCTGCACACGACGGGCTCGCACTTCGCACTCGACTCGGCGCAGGCGGTCCCTTCGTCACAGTTGGTCGTGGTCCAGTCGTCTCCGGTCTCGACGCACTCCTGGAACGCCTTGAACGAGAGGCAGACGGTCTGCCCGGGTGTGCACTCCACCGGGGGCTCGACGTCGGGGTCCATGAGCAGCTCGACCTTCGAGATCTGGCCGGCAGCGAGGTCCGGAACCGTAACCAGCGGCGAAACCGGCTCCCCCTTCTCGGGGGCCATGCTGCCGCCCCACAAGGTGTCCTGGAAGCACCGGAAAGTAGCGGGTCCCTCGGGGAATTTCACCACCTTGCCCTGGTTGTCCACCATCTCCTTGAGCACGACCTGGATGGGGAATACCACCGGAGGCTGGAAGACCTTGAGCATCTGGGGCTGGCCGAGCTCCCACCCCGGCGAGGCCTGGAGCCGGACTGCGGCGTCGCTCGCGCATTTCGGGCAGGCAATGGTGAGGTCGACTTGCACCGGCGGGCCGGCCGGAACGTCGGGCACGACCTCCGCAACGTCGCCCGAGCGTGCGTCGGGAGACGACGTCGAGTCGTCCTGGATGACCGCGCCGCAGTCGATCTTGGCGTAGCGGTCCCCTTTGGACAGGAACCGGCCGGACACGACCAGGACGTCCGATGTCAGACCTGCCTCGCCGACCCCGGAGAGCATCGGCTTTCCAGCGAGGTTCAGCTCGACGGTACCCTCGAAGCACCCGACCTCTGCATCGGCCTGCGGAACCCGGCTTGCGGACAGGGCGATGGTACCCGCCGCCTCACCGGGCTGACTGACATAGGTTCCCTCCTTGTCCTGGCTGAGGCCGGGGCAGGCGGAATCGGCCTCCCACCGGACCGACCGGATCACCATGCGGTTCGAGTCGTCGAGGCACCCCTCGGCATCGACATCGAGGCGGCACCCCCCTTTTGCGGTCAGCCGCAGGCTCACCACGGCGATGATCCCGTCCTCCCATTCGTCGACGTCACGCCGATGCACCAGGTCAGCGGTCGCTGAATCGAACTCGACCGGGCCGAAGGGGGTCACGAGGGTCCCCGTGGCAGAAAGATCCGCCTTGCCGCAGGTCGCACCCCCGCCGCCCGAGCACGAAAGAAGGGTGAGGGCGAGGATGAGGGAGGGGAGGTAGGACGAATAGGACAAATAGGACGAATAGGACGAATGGGAGGCATAGGTGCGGGGAGGAAAGCGGGGGGGCTTCTGACCCATGGCGGATGCGATGAGACGGGTGTTCATGTTGCCAACTCGCCTCCTTGCGTGCAGTGTCCGTTCTATCGCGCCCCCGTTCTCCCCCGCCGGCGCACGGCAGCCAGTGCCACCAGCAGAACCACCAGGAGCAGGGGGGCGAAGGGTCTCGGTGCGGACATGCTGCACCCGCCTCCTCCCTTCTTCTTGCCGTCGACGCCGGACACGTCCGCCGCCGGGTCCGCTGTGGGAACGGTCTCCTCCGGCGAGCCCAGGTCTGCGACGACCTCCGTGACAGGTTCCGGCATGGGAGGCTCAGCCTGCTCGACCAGGTCGAAGGCGGCTTCGACGGCTTCGACGATCTCGACGGTTTCGGCCGCGTCCGCGGTCTCGACGGCCTCCGCCGCCTCGGGTTCCGGCTCGGGGTGTGAGTCGTCGAGGAAGCAGACGTACGTGTCCACGGAGTCCTGCTGCACGTGGGTGCACTTGAAGCCGGGAGGGCAGTCCGAGGTTTCGCACAGGGGTGCGCAGTACCCCTCGGAGTAGTCGAGCGTCGTGAACAGGCAGAGCTGGGAGCACTCGTAGAACGAGACCCAGCACATCCCGTCGCAATCGATCATCTTGTTGTTGCAGGGCTCGCCCGGACCGGCGTGCGTCTCGTTGCAGACCGGGATCCCGGCGATCTCGACGCATTCGAACTTGTCGGGGCAGTCGGCATCGGTCGTGCACTCGGTCTCGCCGCTGGGATAGAGGGTGCAGATCCCGGCCTTGTCATCGCCGTTGAGCGTGAGCTGAATTCCGAACGGCAGGCTCGCATAGTACATGGTGGCAAAGGGCTCGGGAGTATGCGACATCCCGAGCCAGTGGCCGAGCTCGTGCGTGATCATTGCGGCCGGGTCGATGTCCTTGCCGGTCACGGGGTCGCCGCCCCCCGGGATCCAGTTCAGGTCGAACGCGTTGAGCGCCAGGTCGACCTCCATGGGCTCGCCTTCCCCGGTGGGAATCCAGAGGGTTGCCCCAGCGGCCCCCTCGCCAAAGGCCCACTCCTGGTTCTTGCCGTCCACGCAGTAGATCGTGTTCTGGCCGTCTGGGGCCCACATGGCGGTCGTCGAGCCGAGGAACTGGAACGACACGTCGGCACACGGGACGGAGCTCCAGGCTTCCGTCGCCTTGGCCACGAGATCCTCGATGTGGTCGCCGTTGGAGAGGACGGGGCACGCCTCTGGGTTGATGTAGTAAGGGACGGGCATCTGGGGCCAGTGCTTGCCGTTGGTCTCGAAGGCTCCTGCGGGAGGGGGGAAGAGCCAGCCCCCCCCGACGAGAAGAACGGAGAGGAGCGCGGCGTGCCTCATGCGTGCCTCCTGCGGACTGTCAGTGCCGCCAGCGCGGCCAGGAGCAGCGCCAGGGAACCGGCCGTTCCGCCGCCGGCGTTGCAGCCGCTGTCGGCCGCACCGGGCTCGATGACCTCCTGCTCCTTCACGGTGAACGCGTTGAGCAGGCTTGCGGTCTTCCCGTCCGAATTGGCCACGATGAGCATGTAGGTGTCGGGTTCCATTCCTTCCGGCACCTTGGCCGATATCAGCCCCTCGCTGATGACCTGGACCGCGTTCAAATCGGTGCCGCCCAGCTTGACGGTCGCGCCGGCCTTGAACCCGGTGCCGACGATGGAGACCGAGGTATCCTCGTCGTTGTAGCCGAAATCGGGCGAGATCCCGGTGATGGTGAGCTCCTTGCCATCCGTTCCCGAGTCCTTGCACAGACCGGCCTCGCAGACCTTCCCTTCCGCACAGGCGCCGCAGACGCCGCCGCACGAATCGTCACCGCACTCCTTGCCCGTGCACTGAGGCTGACAGACGCCGGCCTGGCAGGCACCGGCGACGCACGTTTCCCCCTGGGCGCACAGGCCGCAGACGCCGCCGCACGAATCGTCGCCGCACTCCTTGCCGTCGCACTTGGGCTGGCAGACGCCCCCCTCGCACTGGCCCTGCACACAAGCCTCGTTCTCCGCGCACGTACCGCAGACGCCGCCGCACCCGTCGTCGCCGCACTCCTTGCCGACGCACTGCGGGTTGCAGTCGCCGGGCTTGCACTCGCCCCCGACGCATTGCTCTTCCGGGCCGCACTGCCCGCACGTCCCGCCGCATCCGTCGCTTCCGCATTTCTTGCCCGTGCAGTCCGGGGTGCAGCCGCCCCCCGTGACCAGGGACGGCGCCCGGACGATGAAGTCACCGGTCACACCGACCGACTCGGCGAAGAGCCACTTGTTGGGAGCACCGTTGCAGTTCCCGGGCGGATAGATGATGTGCATGACGTTGGCGTTCTTCGTGGTCGCCTGGTCGTTGAGCGTTCCCACCTGCTGGCAGCCGCACATCCCGAGGTCCGCCATCTGCTGGCACTGGAAGCTGCCCCACTCGGAAGTCAGACTCTCGGACTGCTGCATGAAGCGGATCATGACCGTAAACGACCCTTCAGTCAGGATCGGGGGGTGCCCCTCCGAATCACCCCAGTCGAACTGGAACTGCATCGCAGTGTTGCCCTGGATCGGCATGCCGAAGTCCATGGTCATGGGATTGAACACGTCGTACGTGCTGAGTGAGAAGTCAGGGGTCGCTTTGCCCGGGTCGGCCGAGCTGCCATTGTGGAAGTAGATCTCGATGTACGCGTCGGCCTCTCCCTTGCCACCGTTGGGCGGCTTGGCCATGAACAGGTCCACGCCCTGGATCTTCACCGGGTAGTCCGAGGGGTCGGGATGAAACACGGCCCCGAATGCCTCCCCTTTTACGAACCCGGGCTGAGTGGCCAGCGGAATGCCCGAGATCTGTTGTGCGGCCTGGTTGATGTCCCCCGGGAACTGATCGTTCTTGTAGATCTTCAATTCCTCGGCCGCTGAAGTGGTGCCGGCGAGGAGCAGAGCAACGAGGACTGGAATCGCCACGCCCGGTCGTCTCATGTAAGACCTCCGTCGAAACTGGAGAGAATATACCCTGCCCGCGGGTGCGAAGCAACCGATTGACGGCGCCGGCCCGTTCGGCTAGTCTGCCCGCATGAATCTGAGTGCGACGGTACGAGGCAGACATTTCACTTTTCCCGACCTGAAGACGGTCCTGGGCAAGGCCAACGAGCTGAAGTCGGGGGACATGCTGGCCGGAGTCGCTGCGGAGAACGACACGGAGCGGGTCGCTGCCCGCCGTGTGCTTGCCGGCATTCCGCTCTGGTATCTCCGAGAGAACCCAGCGGTTCCGTACGACGAGGACGAGGTCACGCGCCTGATTCTGGATGACGCTGATGCCGCGGTGTTCGGCCAGGTGGCAGGCTGGACCGTTGCGGAGCTTCGCGAGCACATCCTCTCGTCCGAGGTGAATGGCGAGAGCCTGCTCAAGCTGGGCCGCGGGCTCACGAGCGAGTGCATCGCCGCGGTGGCCAAGCTCATGACCAACCTGGATCTCATCCGGGCGGCGGCGAAGATCCGTGTGGTGACGCATTCCAATGCCACGCTGGGCCTGCGAGGACGGTTCTCCGTGCGGCTCCAGCCGAACCACACGACCGACGACCCTGCGGGCATCCTGGCCTCGGCGATGGAAGGGCTGTCGTGGGGCTCGGGGGACGCGATCATCGGCGTCAACCCGGTGACCGACACGGTCGAGGCGACGGTTGCCATCCTGAATCTGCTCCACGAGTTCACCCGCACCTGGAACATCCCGACGCAGCACTGCTGCCTGGCCCACGTCACCACCCAGATGGAAGCGCTGCGACGCGGCTGCCCCATGGACATCATGTTCCAGAGCCTGGCGGGTTCCGAGAAGTCGTGCCGCGCATTCGGCATATCGAACGCAATGCTGGAGGAGGCCAACGCCATGGTGAGGGAGCTCGCCACCTCCGGCGGGCCGAACTACATGTACTTCGAGACGGGACAGGGCTCGGAGCTGTCTTCGAACGGTCACAACGGCTTTGACCAGGTGGTGATGGAGGCTCGCTGCTACGGTCTGGCGCGACACTTCCGGCCGTACATGGTCAACACGGTCGTGGGCTTCATCGGGCCGGAGTATCTGTTCAACGGCAAGCAGGTGGCGCGAGCGGGGCTCGAGGACCACTTCATGGGCAAGCTGCACGGATTGCCCATGGGGTGCGACGTGTGCTACACGAACCATATAGACGCGGACCAGTACGACCTCGAGAACCTGGCTGTGCTGCTGGCCACGGCCGGCGTCAACTTCTTCATGGGATTGCCCATGGGGGATGACGTGATGCTCAACTACCAGTCCACCAGCTTCCACGACAACGCAACGATCCGTGAGCTGCTGGGGTTGAGGCCCACGCCCGAGTTCGAGCGGTGGATGGAGCGGATGGGGCTGATTTTGAATGGGAAGCTGACCGGGCTTGCCGGTGACATGGGGGTGTTCCTGCGATGAACGACAAGGAGCTGGCGGACCTCATCCGGCAGGTCGTCGTCAAGGAAATCGGTGGAGGGAAAGCGGGAGGGGCAACATCCCCGACGCTCCCGGCCCCGTCCGGCGGTGCGTCGGCGCAGCAGGCGGACAAGCCCGGGAAGTCCGGGCGCGCCGGCCAGGGAGCACCGGCACCGGTCCGGCGAACGGAGCATGCAGCCTCGCCCGAGGACATTGCACTGGCCAAGCGGGTGGCCGCCTGGATGGGAGCCGAGGTTCCTCCATCGCCCTGGTTCGGAGCCTGGCAGGCGGCGGGGGATCGCACGCACTACCTCAGCCGGACGCCCGCCCGACTCGCGGTCGGCAGGGCTGGGACGCGGTACCGGACGGACACGCTGCTCGACTTCCTTACCGACCACGCGGCGGCCCGGGACGCTGTCCAGGACAACCTGGCAGCGGACATGATGTCGAAGCTCGGCCTCGTGCCCATCAAGTCCGCCGCAACGGACAAACGGGAGTACCTGGTGCGCCCGGACCTGGGGAGGCGGCTCTGCGACGACTCGGTGGCCGTCGTCCAGCAACGCGGCTCCAAGTCGCCTCAGGTCCAGATCGTGGTGGGCGACGGGCTTTCCGCCACGGCCATCAACGTGAACCTGCCCGTCCTCCTCCCCATCGTCGAGCAAGAGCTGAAACGCAACGGAATCCGGCTGGGCACCACGTTTGCCGTCAGCAACGGCCGCGTTGCCTGCGGCGACCAGGTGGCCCGGCTCACCGATGCCGACGTGCTGTGCATGCTCGTGGGTGAGCGGCCCGGGCTCAAGACGGCGGAATCCATGGGAGCGTACATCACCTACATGAAGGTGGCCCGATTCAACGAGGCGATGCGGGTCGTGGTGTCGAACATCCACAAGGGGGGCCTGCCTCCGGACGGAGAAGGAGCACAACTCATCGTCCAGACCTGTCTCAAGGCGCTCAGGGACCGCAAGACCGGGGTTGAAGTGAAATGATCCGGGGAAGACGAGCGCCCGTGAGCGGTCGCATGGTCGATGGTCGATGGTCGGTGGTCGCCGTCGACTCGGCACAGCAGTCCGCAGCGGCCCGGCATGGCGGAGCGGAGAAAAGATGATCCTCGAGCCGATCAAACCGCAGGTGCTGGCAGTCCGGATCATCCCCAACGTGGATCCGCAGCTTCACGCCCGGTTGAAGCTCGAGCCGCACCACCGAGCCATCGGGATGATCACGTGCACCAGCGACGATGCACTGTACGCGTCGCTCGACGAGGGGACGAAGTGGGCCCCTGCCGACGTGGTCTACGCCAAGAGCTTCTACGCCGGGGCGAACCACGCTTCGGGCCCGTTCTCGGGGGAGATCATCGGCATCTTCGCTGCCGCGGAAGAGGAATCGGTGGTCACTGCGGTGCGGGGGACGCTGGAGTACCTCGAGCGCAAAGCATGGTTCTACTCAGCGGACGAGCGCAACAGGCTGGCGTTCTTCCCGCACGTGATTTCGAGCCTGGGGAACTATCTCTCGGCGCAGGCGGGGGTGGCGCCGGGAACGCCGATGGCCTACCTGATTGCGCCGCCCATCGAGGCGATCCTGGGGCTCGACGCCGCGCTCAAGGCGGCCGAGGTGGAAATGAAGGTCTTCTATCCGCCCCCCTCGGAGACGAACTTCTCCGGCGGCCTCCTGGTCGGGGACCTCAGCGAGGTGGAGGCTGCGGCAAGGGCGTTCCAGGACGCGGTTCTGGATCTGGCGGCGCACCCGCACCGGCTCACGCCTGACCCCAAGGTCGAGGAGCTGGCCCGGACGTTCGGCAAGGCCGCTCCGCCGGCCCCCACCCTGCCCTATCGTATCCACGAGAGCGGATTCGAGCTGGCGGCCAAGCCTGATTCCCATACCCACCTGTTCGACAACCGGTCCCTCGTGCACAAGAGCCACCCGGTGATTCGTTTCCGGGGCAAGCTCGATCTGCTCCAGGCGCAGGTGATCGATGCCACGGTGGAGGCCCGGACTGCGGGCTGGGCCGACCTGGCCGCTGACCTGGACGACGTGCTGGTCTACCTGCGCGGTCTGATGGCCGCAGAGGTGACCGGGAAGCCGGTTCCGGAGCTGACCATTGCGGGGTTCACGGCCGAGGAGCTGCATCGGATCTCCCACCACACCACGCAGTTCCTGAGCGTGGGGTGGGTGCTGCCCGATGCGTCGATGGGACCGGCGCTCTCCCGGCTGAACCTGTTGCGGGCCGCGTGCCGTGACGTGGAGTTGTCCGCACTGGAGACGTTCGAGGGGTCGGATCATCTCTCGGCAGCGAACCGGGATACGCTGCTGCACGGCTTCAACCGGCTGTCGAACGCGCTGTATGTGCTTGTGTGCAAGGCTGTTTCGAGACGGAAAGGGAAGCCTGATGCGTGAGCTCTCGATGGGATCCGGCGGGACCGGCTGCCGGCGGGTTCTGCCTGGCCTCGACGGGGGTGACCGAGCGCAGGCCGCTGCCTTCTGCATCTGCTACCAGGAGCACTCATGAACCAACCCGTCCCCGAGACCACGGTGGTCTCCTGGCAACGCCGCATCTTCGCAGTGCTCTGGGTGAGCTATGCGTCCTACTACCTGTGCCGGATGAACTTCGCGGCAGCGCAGCCGGAGATCCTGAGGGAGTTCCCGACCTGGTCCAAGGCGGACGTCGGGCTGATCCCCTCGGTCTACTCGGTGTTCTATGCGGTGGGGCAGTTCGTCAATGGTCAGCTCGGCAGTCGCTACGGCGCTCGCCGGATGATGGCGATCGGGCTGGCAGTGATTTCCGTGGCGAACCTGCTGTTCGCGTGGACGTCGTCCTATCCGGCGATGCTTGTCCTGTGGGCAATCAACGGGTACTGCCAGGCCATCGGGTGGCCCATGGTCGTGCAGACCATGTCGAACTGGTTCCGGGTGGGGCGCCGGGGCACGATGATGGGGTTGATTTCGACCTGCTACCAGGGGGGCAACGTGCTGGCATGGCTGCTGGCCGGCTACCTGACGTCCGAGTTCCACTGGCGGGCGGCCTTCTGGGTCCCGGGGCTGGCTCTCGTTCCCGTGGCCGTCCTCGTGCTCCTCGGAATCCGCAACCAACCCGAGGACGCCGGCCTGGGACACCTCAGGGACGACGACGCACCGGCTCCGTCCGCGGGGAATCCGTCGGGCGGGCCGTCGAGACCAGCTCCGGCGGGTGCGCTGGCGGCGGACGGCGACTGGACGATCCTGCGCATCGTGAAGGTGACGCTGTCGAGCAGGGTGCTGTGGATCCTGGCGATGTCGTACTTCTGTTTCAACGCGGTCCGATACGCGTTCATGAACTGGGGGATCCAGTACTTCAACGACTTCCACGGCGTGACGATCAAGGGAAGCGCTTTCCTGTCGATTGCGTTTCCGCTGATCGGGTCGCTGGGGGCCATCTCGTCCGGCTGGGCTTCCGACCGGTTCTTCAACGGCCGCAGGGCGCCTGTCTGTGCGGTGATGCTGGGCTTCCTGGCGCTCCTGTGCGTCGCGTTCACGCCGGTCTTG
>Ga0194127_10007761_pt1 | contig 11712 bp, 11 predicted proteins | sample TA2KigC100mmetaG_FD_148624 | JGI IMG/M metagenome (GOLD analysis project Ga0194127, IMG submission 148624) | Freshwater microbial communities from Lake Tanganyika, Tanzania - TA2015036 Kigoma Deep Cast 100m | ecosystem: Environmental > Aquatic > Freshwater > Lake | place: Tanzania: Lake...
CGGCATTCCGGTGTTGGAGGCCGTGGCCATCGCGGGGACGGGTGTGATGGAAACGATCCGTGTCGCCAGCCGCGAGGTCATCGAACGGTTCCAGATGTGAACAAACCCAAGGTGGAGACCGAAGAATGGCGCTCAAAGGAACGTTGGCGGATCTTGGGATTGTGGATCTTATCCAGTTTCCCCACGCGGGCCGCAAGACCGGACATCTGATGATTACGGGACCGGACGGGGACGCAAGGCTGTTCTACGAGAACGGCGCCCTGGTGCACGCAAGTCTGAATGATATTCACGGCATGGACGCCCTTGTGCGAATCGTGGACTGGGGCGAGGGCTCTCCTTCGAGTTCATGCCCGATCTTCAATCTCAAGAACGCACGATTGAAATCGACCTCCATCGCGCGGTCATGCAAGCGCTCAAGCTTCACGACGAACTGAAAATGGAAGAAGAAAAGAGGAAATCCGGAAAAACGGCAGGTGAAAGCATGCAGGACGAAAGCCTTCGCGCCAAGCTTGAGGAATTCGTTGCCGCAAACGATTTTGCGATGCACGCGGGAGTTCTTTCTCCTGAAGGAACGGTCAAAGCTTCCGCGGACGGGCCCGATGGATCTCCGGACAAGATCGATCGGCTCAGAGAAGCGCTTCATGCGTTCGTGCAGGCCTATCCGCGCGGCGGCTTGAGTCGCATCCTCCTGCAGGACGAACTGGGTGTTGTGGCGCTCGTGATGCTGCCGGACGGCGGATCTTTGATCGTGGTTGCCGCCAAGGAAGCGTCACTGGGAACTGTTTCCGTGGGCGTAGGCAGATTAGCCCTGGGAATCGAATGATGTGGCCGGCAATGGCAGACGAACCCAAAACAAAGGGTGGCCGCGGACTCCCGGACTTTCTGCGGGTCAGTGTGCTCAGAGGAGTTCTCGACGAGCGTACGGCAGAGCGCGTGGAGCTTTACCGCCGAACCAGAGGGCTCGGATTCTTCGAATCCCAGTCCGCGTTTCTCAACGACCCGCCCGATCCGGACCTTACGTTTGATAACTTCGTCGTGTGCAAAGGCAATTCTTTTGCACTTGAACTGGCCCATACCGTGGTTACGAAATCTTCGTCCCGATCACCCTACAACCCCCTCTACATTTACGGAGACATCGGGCTGGGGAAAACCCATTTGCTTTCCGCCATCGCAAATGCGGCGGAGGACAAGAGAGTCTTGTTGCTCAATGTTTCCGACTTTGAGACGGAAGTGGAAAGGGCCAATAGACTGTGCAAAAGGGCGGAGCTAAGGGACTGGCTTTATTCCGCGGAAATCCTTCTCTTGGACGATATTCAACTCTGCGAAAGCCGCGAGGATGTGCAGCGAGATCTCTTCGCAGTTCTCAACTACATGATGCGCACGCGGCGGTGGGTGGTGATCACCTCCGATGTTCCCCCCACACGCCTGGCAGGTGTGGAGTCACGGCTTCTGTCACGGCTCGGTGCCGGAGTCATCGTAAGTCTGCATATGGGAGACCGGATCGAGCGGCGCGCTTTTGTCGAGTCATTCCTCGATGAGCGTGCGCTTTTGTCGAGTCATTCCTCGATGAGCGTCCCATGCCCGAAGAAGTCATTGATTATCTGGCCGAGAACGTCAGCGAAAATGTGCGCCGCCTCAAAGCTGCGGTGACACAGTTGCTCATACTCAATGAGGCGAACGCGGGGCCCTTGACCCTCGACGCGGCCAGGGAATTCCTGGCGCCCCAGGACGCGCCGGGCCGTGCAGGCGGCATTCCCGTCCCAGATCCCGGGGCGCCGACGTCCGGGTATCATCAAGAGCCGAAACTTCCGCAGACGGTAGTAAGTCGTTTCAAGGAGATGCTCGATGAAGCGGAGAGCGAAGATGAGCAGGCGCTCGCTCTACAGATCGCCTTGGGAGAAAGAATACGCCAACTCCGAAAGGAGGAAGGAACCGAAGAGGCCGTTGAGAAACTGGAACAGGCGCTGAACCTGCTCAGACAAGGCAGACCTACTCAGGCAAGGCAGACGAGAGGAGGCAATACGATGCATAAGTACCTGATCACCCATTCAGGCCCGGGACCGCCTCGGAACGCGAGTCGCAGGTGTCGGTTGACGATCGTGATTTCATCAAGCTAGGTCGGGCGAATGAACAGCAGAGACGCTGTCGCTGGCGAGATTCAAATTTCAGTCAGCAAACTTCCTGGGGATTCTGTCGCTGCGCCGATGCGGCGGGCGGGCATCCCGGCAGGACATGATGGCGACTCTCGCAGCGCAACAAGACCGTAACAGCAAAAGGAGTGACAAATGGCAACAGACAGAATCGACACAAGAGCGGTGCAGGGGGTCCTCTACGGGATCTACAAAGCGCTCCACGGCGTTGTAGGGGAAAACTCGGCGGCGGTAATGCGCAGAGCCGCGCCGGATATCCTCGACATGCTGGGCAAGCTGGGAGTGGATTTCTCCTGTGTGGACGACGTGAACAAGCTGTCCGCGAAGCTCGGAGAAACCATGGTGCAAGCCGGCATGTGCGAGAACATGGCCTTCACGCTCAATGGAAGCGACCTGACTGCGGACATCACCCAGTGCTCCTTCTATCCGCTCACCATGAAGCTGAAGGAGGAGGGGATACCGCCTTTCGGGTGCCCGTTCGCCGAGGAGGGGATACCGCCTTTCGGGTGCCCGTTCGCCGCCTTGACCATTGCAATTGCGGAGAAAAACCTGGGGAAACGGGCTCGACTGAAGTTTTTGGAGCCGGTCGGCAAGCCTGGTGACACCCGACTGATCGTTGAACTTACGGATAAATAGGCGCCGCATCGCGCCGCCTAATGAACGTCAAGGAGGCACAATATGCCGAGCGTAAAGCAGAAGCTGAGCGAGTTGCTCAAGGTAGACGGGGTCAACACTGCGGTCGTGGTGGGTCGTGACGGCTTCGTCATCGACGGCTTGACCAACGGCGCCGCAATGGATGTGGAAGCCATCGGCGCCGTAATATCAACCGGCGTGGGCACCGCCGAGGTAATGGGTCGAGAACTCAAGGTCGGCGCCATGAGCCAGGGGATGATGGAATACAAGGACGGCATCATCCTCATGAGCTTCCTTGGGAGAGAAGCCATTACTGGCCTGCGTGGCAGAGGCCAACGCGAACCTGGGCAACGTGCGTTACCAGATAAAGAAGTTCTCCCCCGAGATCCAAGCTACAATCTAGACCGAACATTCGTAACGGTGTGGGAAGCTTGGATGTTCCGAGGCTTTCGCTGAGTGGCCGGGGGGAGATTCGTCTCCCCCTCATCTCTGGCAGTGCGCCCATCGCCCGGTGTCGGTCCCACCGGTGAACACGATCTTGTTCACTCCGGGAATCGTTAAGGATCAGTGGTGGCTCTCAAGCTGTTAGAACTGGCGGAGTCGGGTGAGGTTGATGGACTTCTCAAGCTGATCCACGGCGGCTTGAGTCCGGACCTGCGGGACGGATACGGACGAACCGCCCTCATGTTGGCGGCGAGAGAGGGACACGAGCATGTGGTGAGAGCGCTTCTTCAGGCAGGCGCTCATGTGGGCGCCGCGGACGAAGAGGGTGACACCGTCCTCATGAGGGCGGCCATGGAGGGCAGGAAAGCTGTGGTTAGGCTTCTCCTGAGGGCTCGCCCCGACACGGAGGCTCGAGATAGATACGGCTTCACCGCGTTGATTCGAGCTTCCATGAATGGACATACGGAAGTTATGGAACTGCTCCTGGCATCAGGAGCGGCAGTTGATGCGAGTGACCGCAACGGGAGAACTCCCCTGATCTGGGCCGCGCTCCGGGATCATCTGGGCGCCGTTCAACTGCTCGTCGAGAAAGGGGCTTTCGTGGACGCGAGGGGCGAAAGAAACAGCACCGCGCTCATGGAGGCGGCGTTCAGAGGACACGCGGAGGTGGTAGATCTATTGCTCGCTCGCGGGGCGGACATCGACGCGGTCGACACAGGCGGTTTCACTGCTCTTGCCTTGGCCTTGAGAAGACGCCACCCGGCTACGGCAAAACTGTTGCTTGCACATGGGGCGGAGACAAATACCGTGGATCACTTCGGTCGTACGCCTTTGATGTGGGCTCGCTCAGCCGGCATGAACGAGGTTGTTGACACGCTGCTGGCCGCGGCGCCGACACGGTAGTCTTGAAAATTCACCACGAATCCAGACCGTTCTAGGAGTAAGGCCGCTAAGAATCCAAGTTAAGCAAGCCAGCGCGCCTCAAAGAACGTCGGCGCCCAGATGGGCCTCGCAAACGGAGGTTCAAGAAGGCTGTTTTGGCGTCCCTCAGGAAGCCGCATGAGCAGTTGCCGTATTCAGGTCAGGCGCGCGCGACGCGCTGAGTCACGGTGCGCAGCCCTAATGTAACCATTCACCATTTTTCCTCAGCCTATCTCAAACCCCCAGTTGCATGGGGCCGGTTGACCGCCGCTAAGTAAGAATCGTCCCAAAAGGCGCAGAATCGAGGTGTAGGTGGACCCTCACCACTGCTTTACTGAGACCGAAGCTCCTCAGTCCAATTCGCGACATAAGTCCTGGTTCCGAGTGGAAGCGACCTGTCCGGAAAAGCCTGCGCCAAAGCTTCTTTGAGAAGATCGCCGACACTCTTGAGTGGACCGGTATGCGTCCGCACCACTTCCAGGGGCGCGCCGTCGGTATTCTTAACGGCCACGAACATGGGGGCGCGCAAATTTTCGGTTATAGCCTTATCAAGCTTGAAATCGGGATCGGCAAACAGTGGATATGGAACTCTATGGGTCTGTTGGAACTGCTCCACTTCAAGCTCGGTATTTCCGGCGCCGATGCCGATCATTTTGACCTTGCCCTTAAGCAGTGGATCCTCTGCTACCATCTCGTAGATGGAATTCAAGATCGGAGCGTCAGTCTGACATATGGTGCAAAAAGAGTTGAAGATCGCAATGATCAGATGGTCCGCTCGAATCTGAGACACAATGACACGAGCCTCCGACACCACGCCAAGGTAGGCTCGGTGCTGCTGATTGCCGTTGAGGGGCAACTGCATGTTTCCCAAGGCAATGCTGTCCACAACCGGACTGTGGGCCGTGACGGGCGTCCCACACAAAGCCACAAAACATATCGCTGAAAGTATAAATCTCCCAAAGCGCCCCACAAATCACCTCCTCGCGCCTATCGTTCACAAGCCATCGCGGTATTGAAACCCGGCTACCGGAAAGGCTATGCCGGCGTCTGAGCTACGATCCTCCGCCCGACCTGCCCTGTCGCCTCCTCCCCTCTCCTGCGAAAGGCGATGAAAGCCAGAGGGGCCCACGCTATGGTCAGCGCTACGGGGGAGAAAAGAACGCCGGCGCAAATGATGCCCAAAGGCACGCTTTTTACGAGCATCGCGTAATAGAGACTCGCAAGGCATAAAGCCCCCAAGGGGCCGATCGTCAGCGCCCAGGCGACAATAGCCGCCGCGCCTATTCGGGACGCTAGCCTGTGAACGGATCCTCCACTTGATCTCATCACTACGCCTCCTTTGCCGAAATAAGTCGCTTTCATACGCCTCGGCGCTTTATCCTCAGCGTTCCGAAGGACACTCACTAGCCCGAATCCCGCGGTGTCGATCACACCGCTCAAAGGGCAGTGCTCGTATCTGGAACACTCGAGGTCTCAAGACCGATGACTCCTGGCGGAGTCTTTGGGGTGCTATCCTTGAAGATTGCTAAGGGGAACCGATCCTGGGCCTCAAAGTGTCCAGATACGAACCAAGCCGTGTTCAGAAATTATTGCAATTCAGATGCCAAGAGGCGGATGAAACTGCCCGGGGGAGAGAATATGAAGTGATGTTGGCGGGTTATGTAGAGGAAATCGGACCGGAGACAAACGCCCGGTACAGAGACACGAGATGAAAATGCCCGATTCCGGACTCGGGACCGGAGCAGTAGTAGTGATTTCAACAGGTTGACTAGCGTCGGGGTGTCTCACAATTGGTCGCCCAATACTGGACGCTAGCGGGATTGGGGTTCGTCCTAAGCTAAGCCAGTGTTCCAACTTCGGGCAACGTATCCTGTTCCTTGATGTAACGGTACAGGGATTGGCGTGATATTCCAAGCAGTTCAGCCGCTACCGTCCTGTTGCCCGCGGACCGGCGTAGGGCCTCGACACACAGACTGCGCGTCACTTGGTCAATGATATCCGGCATGTTGTTCGCCTCGGGAAATAAGACTTCGTGTGACCACTCGCGCGGCCCGGTGGCTAGCGACGGGATTTCTATTTCCAGTTTGGCTCCTCTCGAGAGCATCACCGCTCGCTCGAGAACGTTGCGCAATTCTCGGACATTTCCCGGCCAACCGTACGAAGCAAGCTTCTCCATGTCTTGCGACCCTATAGCGGGCACCTGAGTCAGGCGCATATCGGTTGCAAGGTCGAGGAGGATCTCCTCCACAATGACGGGGAGGTCTTCGAGCCGCTCTCGGAGCGCAGGAACTCGCACAGTGTAAACATTGAGTCTGTAATAGAGCGCCTCGAGAAATCGGCCCTGCTCCACTTCGGCGCGCAGGTCCCTATGTGTTGCGGCAATGAGGCGCGCATGTACTCGGATATCCTTTTCACCCCCCACCCTGGTAAAGGAGCGCGTGTCCAAGAAGGTGAGAAGCTTGGACTGAAGGTTGAGAGGAAGCTCGCCGACCTCGTTGAGCAACAGAGTGCCTCCCTCGGCCAGCTCCAAGAGACCTCGTTTCTTGGCGATGGCGCCGGTGAACGCCCCTCGTTCGTGGCCGAACAACTCAGATTCGGCCAGCTCCCGAGGAATGGCCGCGCAGTTTACGGAGAAAAACGGGCCGTCCGCACGCTTGGATTTGCTGTGAATCCACCTTGCCATATAGTCTTTACCGGTTCCGCTTTCACCGAGGAGCAGAACGATGCCGTCCGTTTCCGCCGCCTGCCGTCCCCGCTCCAGGGTCGCTATCATGCTCGGGGACAAATATTCCCGCTGTGTAAATGTCCGCACCGGCTGGACGCCCTTGCGACCGGTAATGTTTCGAGAGAACTTGCACACGCCGACTACCGCTCCCGCGCTGTCTCTCAGCGGAGTCCCCCGAATATCGTGAAAAGTCAGGTTCATGCCACGCACCGGCCTGGTGTGTTCATCTTCGACGGTTTCGCCTGCCAAAACTCTCAGGTCTCCTTCGAGTATGTGGCTTGCCGCTTCCGGGCCGAAAAAATCCTCCGACCGTTTTCCGATAATCTCGGGCGCGGGCAGTCCGAACAACGTTTCTACCGCAGGGTTTACGTGGGTGTATCGCAAATCGAGATCTTTGAGGAAGATACAGTCTCGCGCAACCTCGAAGATCGTGCGGAAGCGTTCTTCACTTGTTCGCAAAGCCTCTTCGGCCTCCCTCCGTTCGGTGATGTCGCGGCCCAGAGAGAGCACGGCTCGCTCGCCCTTGAATGTTGTCGGGAGCGCGACGGATTCCAGGTAGCCTACCGAGCCGTCCGCGCGTAATAACTGCACTTCCGTAAAATCCGATACGACTCCGCTGCGCTCCGCTTCCTGGATTCTCTTTGAAACAACTTCACGAAATTCAGGATGGATGAAGTCCAGAAGAGGCAGGCCCATCAGTTTGTCGGTATTCTCAACCCGAAAAAATCTTGCCGCTGCCGCGTTACCGAAAAGGATGCCGCCGCGGTGCACAATCATTGGGTCGGGTGAGATATCAAACAGCTCACGATAACGGCGCTCACTCTCGAGCAGGGCTTCCTGGGCCCGTTTCCTCTCTGTCACGTCCTGAACAATGCCCTCGGTTGAGACCAGGTCCCCATGTTCGTTCAGGATGGGACGCGCGTGGAGAGAAGCCCATATGGGTCTGCCGTCCTTACGTCGTAATTCCACTTCAAAGCCATGAAGCACCTGGCCTTTACGGATGAGACGAATGAATTCCTCGCGCTGACCTGAGTGCAGGTAGATGCCGTCACCCATCTCCTTCCCGGCTCGAAGAAGTTCCTCCGGCGAGTCAAAACCAAGAATGTGGGCTGAGGCCGGATTGGCATGCACCAGGTGGCCGCGCGCATCGGTTTGAAAAATGCCGTCGACGGCATGCTCAAATATGCCTCTATACTTCTCTTCGCTCAGCCTGAGCGTTTCTTCCGCGCGCTTGCGAACGGTTATATCCCGGACGATCCCGATTGTGTACCAGATCCCTTTCATGTTGACGACGGACGCGGACAATTCTATGGGGAAGCGACTCCCGTCGCTTCTGGAAGCTATGAACTCGGCCGTGTTTCCGTCACGTTCCTCTTCGACGCCGCGCATGTAAGAAGAGTTGCGCTGAGGTTGTTCAGCTTGAGCCGTTTCGTAGGAATTGGAGAGCTCAAGCCCTTTCAACTGGAGGAAATCGGCTGGTTGCTGGCCGAGCAGGACACGGACATTGTGTCCAACCGGATCGTAATCCAGCTCCAGGATCTTCACTAAAGCCGTATTGGATCTGCGCGTAATGCCATATGAATCGATTACCAACAAACCATCCGCAAGGTTATCGCTGATTGCGGAAACATAGGTCAACGTTTCCTGGAGTTCCTGGGTAGCTTCAGAAACCTCTCGCTCCAGCGTTTCCATACGGCTCTCAATTTCGGACGCCATGTTGGTCATGGTCCTCGCCAGGACGCCAACCTCATCCCGTGACCGTATGTCCACCACCGCGCTAAATTCTCTGTTGGCAACCTTGTTCGCGTAATGGGTGAGCTCTATGAGGGGGCGGGACATCTTGTTCGTGAGCACATAAGCGATGCCTACGCTTAGCAGGAAGATCATGAACGTGACCGCGTGAAGCTTTACGATCGTCCACCACATGTAAGACATCACGCCGTCCAGATCCATGCCCACGTGAACATGCCCGGCCACCCCCGAGAGTATGGGCGATGAAATGTCGAGATAGTTTCCTTCGCCTTTGAGGCGAACATTAGTGACGATAACCTCGTCCGTGTTTTCCCTGGGCTGCTCAACCACCTTTTTCGCAATTCGTACGGCACGCTGGGCGCAAACGTGTGGGAGAGAAATTCGCCGTCTTTGTTGACCACCAGGACATAGGAAAGCCCCTTAGTCTCCCTTAGTTGATCGACGATGGACTGAATTGTGGACGCATCCCTGTTGAGGATTATTTCCATGCTGGAGTGGGCGATGTTATTGGCTATGGCGATCGCTTTACTCTTGTACTCGTCTATGATTCTGTCATAGAGTATCCAGCCAGCGACTGCGGATATGATTGTTGCAACCACCCCGAACAAGAGGGTCATCATGATCAAAGTTTTCTTAAATAATTTTGACATCGTCACTTCTCCAGAGGCTTCGGATGCGGGATCGGCACGAAGCGACCCTGATCTACGGTGGTGAGAAAGACCGCGTCCAATCCTTGATGCCTGTCCGCGTCGAAGTTGACGGGCACGTTTATGCCAAGATCGAAACCCTTTATTGCCTCTACGGTCGCCTTGATGTTACGAGGGCGCAGATCCGGCCCCAGTCTCTCCAGAATCGCTACGAGCAACTTCGCGTTGAGAAAACCTTCCAGACTCACAGGGCTGTGTTTGTGCGGCTCGTAATCTTGCTGTATCAAACTCTTGGGGGGCATCACATCGTATTTTGCCATCAATTCCCGGTACTGAGCCACCGCGGGCAGTTCGGTTGTCTCGCAACTCGGCACCACCTGTGAATTGATGAGGTTGGACGTGTAATCCTTACCCGTGCGCTCGCCGGTATTGATGAGGAGTTTGAGCATGTTTTCGCTGTCCACAAATGACACATTGGCTATCGGCACATTGAGACCGGCGTCGCGAGAGTCACGTATGAACGCGGCGCAAGCTTCATAAGCTCCTATAGATATTATCGAATCTGGGCTTGACTGCCTGATTACTTTCACCTGTGATTTCATGCTGGTCTCGTATGTGGTCCCCCGGTAGTACGTGGCCTCTCCCACCATGCGTGCGCCGTGCTTGGCAACGCTCTTTTGGACCGCTTCCCAACCGCTTCGACCGTAAGCGTCGATCTGGTAAAAAACCCCGATGCGGTTGCGTCCTATGGAGGCCAGATAGGCGACTAATGCGTCTATTTCCTGGTGATAGGAAGCTCTCAAGTTAAAAACGTACTCACCATACGGCCGCTCTCTCTGCGGTTGGGCCCCGGTAAACGGAAAGAAAAGCAAGACCTCTCGCCAGCCACTATAAATTTTCAACAGAGGGAGCCCCTTCGCGTGACCGTGGGGGTGCCAACGTAGTCAAAGAGGAGAAATATGTCATCCTCTTCCACCAACCGAATGGTGTTTCGGATGGTAGGAACGGGGTTGTATCCATCATCGTAGGCGATGAGGCTAATTTTGTGGCCGAAAACCCCCCCTTGCTCGTTGATGTGGGAAAAATAGGCCATACTTCCACGATAAAGTTCTATTCCCAGGCCCCGGGTAGGCCCTGTAAACGCCGCGGACATTCCGATCCTGATCTCTCTAGCCCAACCCGAACCTGAACAGATTCCGAGGCTTGCAAGACAGATCGATACCACGAAGAGGCAAAAGGTCACCGAGTTACGTCGGGTCTTTACCATCACATTGCCTCCATCGACCAAGATGGCCAAGGTGTCAATTTTCGGGGCAGCGGCTGCGCGCAACGGTTGACGGAACGTCGATAGGAGCGATGCTGAGCCCGCTTCGCTGGTCACTACAGAAACATGATTTTTCGCGCAGCTCTCGATTTGTACGTCTTTCGTATCAGTTGTGGAAGAGACGAGCAGACGTGTAACATAGGCGGACAGAGAAATCAAGGAGAGTTTGTGTTGCAGACGAGCTTCTCATCTTCACGCGCCTTCACCACCGTTCCCAGGTTCCTTCTTAGTTCCGGGGAGGCATTCAACGCTGTCCTGCGAAGGTTTTTCTCCACCAATCCCAATGCTCAACGCGCCGTCGAAGAAGGTTGGAGCAAGCCTCCGCGCCGGCATCTGGAGGACCAAAACTGTCCGAACTTGAGACACTGCGCAAAGGTTGCAGCGGACAGCTCAACATCCGCGTGGACGGAATCCGGCGAAAATAGCTAAGGTTGTCGGGTCGCCAACTGATGATATACGCAGGCTTGCATATGGCCGGCGGGCAAATTGGTAAGGAGCCATCATCCGCAATGAGGACTCACTTGGTCCCTGAGCCTCCAGAGCTGAGCTGCTTGCGGAGTTGTTCCACCCAGGGGCGAACCATGACCGCGTGAGGCGCATTTCCTGCTTTCTCCAAAAATGTTTCCCAGACTGCGAGCGCATCGGCCGGTCTTTTCAGATCGTCCCGGTAGACGATTCCCATATTGAAAAGGGCCATCATGTGCCCAGCGTCGATTTCAAGGGCCCTCCTGAACGCCTTGACCGCTTCTTCCGGCTGACCGAGCTTCCGATAGCTTACTCCCATGTCGGAGATAACGTCGGGGTTGCGCGGATTGCCCTGTAGAGATTTCTGGTACGCTTCGACAGCCTTTGCGTGCTGGGGGGGCCGACGTCAAAGTACGCGTTCCCCAGTTCTACCCATGCTTCGGTCTGGTCGGGTTTTACGGCCAACATCTTTTCAAGGCCGGCGATACGCTTACGGAGCTCGACCCCCTCATCTTCTCGTGACGCGGACACAGGCTGCTTCGGTCCTTCGCCCACAGTGTCCATTTTCCAAGCCGAGAAGATCACCCCGACGATAAAGCCGGAGGCAAAAACCAACACCCAGTAAGCCGCGGTTCGTACGCTCTTCACCCC
>Ga0194127_10007765_pt1 | contig 11709 bp, 8 predicted proteins | sample TA2KigC100mmetaG_FD_148624 | JGI IMG/M metagenome (GOLD analysis project Ga0194127, IMG submission 148624) | Freshwater microbial communities from Lake Tanganyika, Tanzania - TA2015036 Kigoma Deep Cast 100m | ecosystem: Environmental > Aquatic > Freshwater > Lake | place: Tanzania: Lake...
TTATCAAACCGTCTTTGCTGACGTTGGTGACGGTTGCCGGCCCTTTATCGACGGAGGATTCCAAAAAAGAGATCGGGGCGATTGTCTTACGCCTGTAGGAGCGCCTGTTTTCTGTTTTACTTCCCACCCAAGGTCTTAGATCTGTTTTCGAAGATTTGACAATGCCCACCGCGCGCCCCTTTTAAGAAAAGATCCCTCAAGACAGGTCGGTTGAGAGAGCGTAAACTAGCATCTTAGATGTCGTGTATATAGTGCTGATAAAGTGTATGTCATTATAATCGCTCTTCGATTCTCCTGGATGAGTATTGGAATCCTGTAATATTCTATAGATTCTATAAAGATTTATACTACACATACATGTTATATGTCAATAAAATTCTTCATATTTTTCGATCGTATCTGGATTTAAATTGAATTGATTGAAATGTATTCCCGGTCCCGCCATTGCCGGTAGGTATGCATCCGGGCCAGCGCTTTTACCGCCCGCTCCGGCGACAAGAAGGAAACCCCTTTGTAGAGGCTCCCCTCGATCTCCGTGACGGTGCGGGCGTTTTCGTCGGGGAGGAGGTTGACCCCGAGGATCGGCTTGCCGTGCAGCCCCATAAGGCGGGCTGCATGGTCCATAAAACTTTTTTCGAACTCAGCGAGCATGCCGGGTATCGCCTCCAGAATTTTCCGATCCATCACGGGATCGACCCCCTGAATCGAAGCGATCATCCGTGTCATGAACACCCGCAATCCCAGGATGCCCAGATGGATCACCGCATCGCACCCATCCCACTTCATCAACGCCTCAATCACCTGTTTAGGGATGACAGCGCCCACTTCGCCGACCAGATCGATGGGGTTGGAGCGGCTCCAATAAGGGGGAAGGATCTGGTCGATCCGTGCAATGAGATCCGGTGAGAGATCGGGTATCGTCAGACCGTTCTCGATGCAGAGATCGGAGGCAACGACACCCCAGCCGCCGCCGAGGGTCATTACGGCGACCCTATTGCCCCGGGGGAGAGGGAGGGACGAGAAGGCGGCCGATAGGTCGAGGAGATCCATAGGCTGCGACACCACGATGATCCCCGCCTGGCGGGCCGCGGCCTCGAAAACCCGGATGTTCGAAGCGAGGGCTCCCGTGTGGCTTGCCGCGGCTCGATTCCCGGCCTGGGTGCGACCCCCCTTGAGCATGATGACAGGTTTCTTCTTGCCTACACGTTTGGAGGACTGAAAGAAACGGCGGCCGTTTTTCACACTTTCCAGGTAAAGCACCACCGTCTGTGTCAGATCATCGACCTCGAAGGCCTCCATATAGTCCTCGATCGTGATCATCGCCTCGTTTCCCGAACCTTTTAAGGCGCGGATACCGATCCCTTCGTGTTCGGCAAAATCGAGGAGCTGCACCCCGAGATTTCCCGACTGGGAAACGATCGTAGTACTGCCGGGGCTGGGCCGGACGTTCGATCCGCAGCAGTAGAGGGCATCGTGGGGATTGCAAATCCCCATCGTATTCGGACCGAGAATCAGGATATCGGCCTTCCGCGCCGCCTGGACCAATTCTTCCTCCAGGCGCCGCCCATCGGCGCCGATCTCGGCGAACCCGGAGGTGATCAGGAGCATGTTTTTAATCCCCTTCTCCTCGAACTCAGGGATAAGGTCCAGGACCTTCGCGGCCGGGATGGTGACCACTGCCAGATCGACCGGTCCCGGTATCTCCACCACCGATTTGAAGACCGGCCGGCCGGCGATCTCACCCCCCTTGGGGTTGACCAGATAGATCGGCCCTTTGAATCCCCCCGCGGTCACATTGCAGAAAAGCCGGTACCCCCACTTGCCCAGAGTCCCCGAGGCGCCGACGAAGGCGATGGAACGGGGGTAGAAGAGCATGGCGATCGACCGCGGGTCGATCGGCGGATGCAATGTCTTCTCCGGCGGCCGCAGGCCCAGGATCATCAGGGCATCCACCGCAGTGACCCGGCCGTCGGGGCTTACAAGAAGCGGATTGATGTCCACCTCGGTCACCTCCGGCAGCTCCATCCCGATCCGGGAGAGGCCGACCAGGGTTTCAACGAGCTGTTCGCTGCATACCGGTCCCTCGCCACGGAACGGCCCGAGGAGCTTCTTGGCATGCAATTCTTCGACCATCCGGCCGGCGTCATCCTCGCTCAGGGGGGCGATTCTGAAGACGACATCGTCGAGAGCCTCGGCAAAGATCCCGCCGAGACCGAACATGACGACCGGGCCGAACTGGGCATCACGGAAGAGACCCGCGACAAACTCACGGCGTCCGGAGAGCATCGGTTGGATCAGGATTCCTTCAAGATCCTCTCCGCCGGCGGAGGCGGCCTGAGCCGCCGCCCGGCGGACAGCCCCTGCGTCGTTGAGATTCAGGAATACGAGACCCCGTTCCGTTTTATGCGACAGTGTTGCCCCGAGGCCTTTGAGAACCACAGGAAATCCGATCTTCTCCGCGGCAGCCACGGCCTCTTCGGGCGTTGCGGCGACCGACTCCGGCACAACCGGCACGCCGTACCCCCCAAGAACCCCTTTGGACTCCGCCTCGGTCAGAGCGGTACGACCTGTCTCTTTTAGCTTCTGGATCAGTTCCTTCGGATTCATATTACCCTTATAACTTTAATGCTTGAGGTCTTACTCCCTCTATAACGGGCCGCTGATTTTTTACCGGTGCTTTTTCGCTTTATTGCCCAAGTTTGTCAAGGTGATTTTGATATGCTTGACATCGTAATCTGTTTTTGCCATAAGCGGACAGGCCTTCTCCCGTGCACTCCGGCCGTGGCCTCCGCATCATAGTGGGTTTGGGGGCAGGATCATGATCACAATCAACAGCCTTCTCCACAGAGAGGCGCTCAACGACATCATCCGCCGCTGGATGTACGGCGAAGCGCGGCCTGCGGATGCGGACCTGCTCACCCGGCTGGTCCATTTCAATCATCTCTATGTCTCCCGCTATCTGGAGCTCTTTTCCGCGCTTATCTTCCGGGAGCTGCACCAGGAAGACATCTCCTCCCGCCCCGTTCAGCTCAAGGGCGAACTGAAGGATGCCCTGGTGGCGGAACCACCCTACCGCAACGAACGGATCGACGAACTGATCCGCGATTACCGCCGGAATCCAGGCCGTTTCTACAGAGAAACCCCCTTTCACGGCACCCTCTACTTCCTCCGCCAAAACGGGAGTTATCTCGGATCGAGCCGAATCAAAAGGGTCCGCCGTCTGGCGGAGAAATCGGCTCGCCGAATCATCGACAGGATCTTTGACACGATCAAAAAGCAAGCCGACATCCTGGCAGATGAGCGGGCACGCCTGCTTGGAATCCCCCGGGAAAAGCTGCTGACGGCCCCCGAGGATATGACGGAGGAGTTTCTCCAGGCGGAGAACAGGATCCTGGAAGATCTGCGGTTAAAAAGGCCCCTGCTGGATGCGGGGAAGAAACTGGTGATCAACGATGTCGCCGGGGTGAAGGTGACCCTGGAAGAGCCCGAACAGCAGAAGCTTGTAGCGCTCCTCAGCCGCCTTCCGAATTGCAAGATCATCGAGGAGGAACGGCACTCCGGGCGATACAACGCAACCAATCTGATTGTCCGTTTCGCTCCGACCAGAAAAGAGATCCTCGCCCGTCCTCTGGGACGGGGACTCCTGAACATCATGCAGGCAAGGGGGTTTTCCCCCTACGAGGCCAGAGCAGCCTTCGTCGAATTCGTCGATTCAGGGGAGGATAATGTGCACTTGGAGATTATCCTTTCCACCTATCAGGAGATGCTGGAAAGCGAGATCGGTCGTTGCATCCACGAGGACAGGATCATCGAACAGCGGCTCCGCCAGCAGTATCGGGGACCGCTCGCACGGAACATCCAGTTTCTGATGGAGTACCTCTTTACCTATCCCACCTCGCATCAGCGTGAGCTGGGCGAACTCCCCATCCGTCTCTGGAATCGGTATCTGCCGGATTATTTTGACGAGATCCTCAAGAAGCTCTTCCACATCCCGACGGACAATTCCTTCGACTAACCGCGATTCTCCCGGACCATCCGGAAGCCCTCGTCGAGAAGTCTCTCCGTTTCCCTCGTTCGGATCGCGGGGTTCTTCGCCCCCATGACGACCGCGATCAACCGGGTGTTGTCGCGTTTGGCCGTGGCAATGATGTGGTATCCCGCTCTACGGACCCAACCGGTCTTCAGGCCATCCACATCGGGATAGAGCGCAAGGAGGTTGTTGTGGTTGTGCTGGGTGATATCACGGTAGGTAAAATACTGACGGGAGTGGATATCCAGCGAATCGGGAAAACGCCGCAGGTAATCGCAGGCCAGGGTCATGACATCCCGCGCGGTCGTGACCTGGCCTTTGGCGGGCAGACCGTTGGGGTTGACGAACAAACTGCCGGTCATGCCCAGTTCTCGGGCCTTTCGGTTCATCCGTTTCACGAAGCCCTCGACATTGCCTCCGATATATTCGGCAACCGCCACGGACGCGTCGTTTGCCGAAACCACGGCCATTCCTTCGAGGAGCTCTTTGAGGGGAATCGTACTGCCGGCTTTGAGGAACATCTTGGAACCGTTTGTCCGACCGGCCTTCCGACTGATTTTCACCGGGTCGCCCGGACCGACACTGCCTTTCAGGATCGCCTCGGTGGCGATATAGAGCGAGAGGACCTTGGTGATGGATGCAGGCTGGACGGGAGCGTCCGCATTATAGGTGTAAAGTGTGCGATCGGTCGTCATATCGAACAGGATGGCCGAACGGATGGCGCGCGGCTCTTCTGCTTTGGAGAGATCGGCCGACAGCAAAAAGACAAGCAGTATAACAGCAAACAAAAAAGTACGTTTGATGAGCGTCATTTACTGCCCCCATTGAAAAGTGAAATGGCGCCCCGTTTCCGGGGCGCCATTTTTATTCCACCTGATTGATGGCGGAGAGTTTCCAGGGATTATTCCCGACCGGGCGGGTGAATGTCCAGTACTCGTTGAACTTGACGGGCTCCGTCCTGCTGCCGGCGAGGAGTTGGCCGGTCTGCTCGTCGATGGTGTAATCGAGAAGGTTGGCGTAGAGTTTCACGGTAATGAAGTCCTCGCCCCCTTCCTGCCAAACCTCCGTGATGTCAACGGAACGTACGGCAATATTCTCCAGCCGGTTGATCTGCTTTTTGGCCTTCAGCTGCTCGGCGTCCTCCTGAAGCCGCCTGAACATCTCGTCGGTCAGAGCGTTCCTCACGCCGGACATATCGCGGTTCGCCCAGGCGGCCTGGATCGAGAAGAACTGGTCCATACATCCGTCGGTAAACCGTTTTTCATCAAAGTAGGGATCCATCTGGCGGATGTGTCCAAGACCTGCCGCCGCTGCGTCTTCCTGCCCTGATGCGTCAAAGGCCGGCAACGGCAAGGCCGTCTGCCCGGCGCCCGGCGCCGACGCTTCCCGGTGATAGGTGTCAGCGGGCCCGGAAGCGGTCGCTGCCTGGCGTCGCCGTTTGATATACCAGTATATACCGAAGAGAAGCGCGCCGATCAGGAGAATATCCATCATCCCGATGCCGCCGCCGGTCCCGGCGCCGCTGGCGCCGCCGCCGGCAAAGCCGAGGCTGCGGAAGAGCATGCCGCCGATCATCCCGCCCACGATCCCGCCGGCCATGCTGCGAAGGAAACCGCCGCCGCCGAGGGGCGAAGGCGCCGGCGCAGCGGGGGCGCCGTACTGCCTAGAACCCTGGGAAGGACTCACAGGGGCAGGCGCAGGGGCCGGTGTGGCGCGGGGGGGTGTATAGGAACGCGAACCCCGGCTGCCCGAGGATTTACCGCCGCCGGCACGGGCCCAGGCGTCGATCTCCAGGATCGAGAGAAAAAAGAACACTGTAAACACAACAAGGCCGACTAATGCCCATCGATTCTTAAACATAAACGTCTCCTCACTCTCATTTTTATTTTTCGCTTTGACATACTATACGATTGGGCGGTCATCTTGTCAATCTCTATCTCGCGCTCTATCTCGCAATCTCTATCTCGCAATCCTCTTTCCCGGCGCCGGTGACATCCTGCCCCGGATGCGGCGGCGGATGAGACGAGCGAAGAATCCAATTACGACGATTCCAATAATGTGGAGTAGAACACCGATCCCGATCGCCCCGTAGGTGATTATGTTTCCACCGGCGATGAGCCGGATCGGGTTCCAGGAGGGAGAGGGGGAAAAGCGCCCTTCCGGCTGCCTGTACCGTGTGGGGATATCAGGGATGCCATTTCCATTCTCGTCGGGAAAACTCCTCATGTACATTGCCAGAGCCACCCACTCCTTGATCTCCTGAACACCAGGCGCGGCCGAGTCTGCGTCGATGATCCCCAGCTTCGTATCGGCGACGGGCCGTCCCTCGCGATCCTTAGGCGTAATCGAAAGCAGGCCATAGGAGGCATCGCGGACGAAGTTCACCATCTGGGCGGTATAGTAGTTCATGCAGATCCGGTAGAGCTTCTCCGGTGCGACAGGCTCGTAGACGCCTTTGGGGCTTCTGACCCGGATCGACGTCACGCGGTCGAAGGGAATCCGGTGGGGGTTGAAGGAGAAATTCACACCGGAAAGCTGCAGATGGGCGTCGCGTTTCATGTTGCCCACCGTTGTCTCCACCTCCAGAAGGTCTTTGAGTTCTCTTCCGGTGATGTGGTATGCGACAAGCGGATAGCCGGGGTTGCCGTCGGTCCCAAGGCCGAGCGAGAGGGTTTGGAAGATATCGGCAACGGTGATCGGCCCCTTCAGAAACGAATCCCGGATATGGCCGAGCGGCTGCAGGGCGACAGCGATATGTTCATAGCGCGATCCCTCCGCCTTCTCAACGGCGAAGCGGAAGGCGTCCGTGATCATATCCCCTATCCCCGTCTCGCCCGGATGGGCCTGGGCGTACCCCAGGGTCTCCATATCGAATGCGCTTTCGGCAACCACCCGGTCGGCACGGCTGCCGTGGGCGGCGAGATACCCTTTCTCCACCTCCTTCGCATACCCCGCAATTTGAAGAGCAAGATCGGGGTCATCAGGGATATCGCCGGTCACTGGTTTCAGTTCATAACCGGCGAGCGTCACCCCCGCCCCCTTTTCGTAATCGATGGCCAGCTTGCCGAGAGCGGCGCCATAGGCGCCCGCCGAGACGATGAGGGTCTTCCCGATGGCGATCGGTTTGGTAAGGATCGTGTGGGTGTGGCCGCTGACGATCACGTCGATTCCGGGGGCTTTGCGGGCAAGCTTTTCGTCTTCGGAATGTTTCTTCTGCGGCGATGTGCCGGTGTGCGAGAGGCAGACGATCAGATCCGCTTTTTCTTTATTTTTCAGGAGGTCGATCATTTTTTTGCTGACCTCGACGGGATCACCGAAGGTGACCGGTCTGGCGAAGGGGGCGTCGATCTGGGCATCCTTCCCCAGGATGCCGAACAGGCCAATCCTGATACCCCGGCGCTCGATCACCCTATAGGGGACAACCGGGTACTCATGAAAGGCCTCCTTCAGATCGCCGTCTCCCCTACCCTCGGGGCTGAAGATCCCATTAGAAGCAACGATGACGGGGGGTTTTGTTTCCGTTGTACGGGTCTTTCGAAGCATCTTCGCCAGACCGTCCGGACCGAAGTCGAAATCGTGATTCCCCAAGGTCAGGACGTCATAACCCATCGCCGCCATGAGGCGCAGTTCCGCCGCTTCCGTCATGAAGGTCGTGTGGAATAGGGTCCCCATGCTGAAGTCGCCGGCATCGACCAGAAGCGTCCTGCCTGCCTCGCGGTTCTCCCTGATGAGCGACAAAAGCTTCGCATATCCGCCCCTTTCCAAAGGCGGACCGCTCGGGGCGGCTACCCGCCGGGGGAGAAAGGTGGAGTGCAGGTCATGGGTGAACAGGATGACGATCCGTTCGCGGACTGCCGGCTCTCCGGCTGCAATATCCTTTTGCGGAAAACCGATGACCATCACGAGCAGGGCAACCAGCGCCGCGATCAGTCCCCGCACAAAGAAAAGGTTCCTCATTGCGTTCCTCCTTATTTCTTTATATCCCCGATGACTCCCGCACCTTCAGGCCGCCCCTGAGAAAGACACTTAAAAGGATGACGATCCCGATGATCACAAAGGCGAGGTTGAAGGCCCCTTCATCCCCGAATAGACCCAGTGCGATTGGGATGAGACCGCCGCCGATCAAAGAGGAAATCAGTAACGTCAGCGAAACGGAGAGGTTCCGGCTGCCCGCCGGGACGATCCGGGAAAGGACCGTGAACCCGGCCGGAAAGAAGCAGACCATCAGTATCGGCTGGAGAAAGAGCATCGCGATCATCCATCTGTCGGGTAAGACGCCCAGAAGGATCGTTGTTATGCCGCTGAATAAAAGGGCAACCCTCATCGTTGGTTTCGGTCCGAAGCGGTCCGAAACCCAGCCGGAGAGGGGGGCGATGATCAGGACGGGGAGCCGGGAGAGACCGACCAGTGTGTTTGCCAGACCCCGGTCGATCCCTCTTTCGGCGACAAGGTAGAGGGTCATCATGCTGTAGAGGCCCATGCTGAAAGCGATGGCCAGGCTGAACAGGACAACCATGATCCAGAACGCCGGTTTGACGATCAGCAGGCGTATGTTCCCCGGCGTGGGAGCTTCTCCCCTGAAGTCCCCCCCCCGCCCAAAACGGAGAAAAGAGAGCCCCATGAAGAGCGAGACGCCGCCGATCAGGGCCAAAACCCCCTGCCAGGGGAAGAAGATGAGAAGCCCTTCGACGATCAGCGGCGTGGCCATATAAGCCAGGGAGGGGGCGAGCTCGTGGATGGCAATCGCCTTTCCCCAGTGGGCGGGGCTGATCGAGGAGGTGATCGTCGTGATTCCCGATGGGAGATAGATCCCGGCGGGGATCCCTGCGAGGAAAAGGCCGATACGGATCGCCCAGAGGGAGCGGCTCGCGGCGATGAGGAAAAAGCCGCAACCGATGGCAACGGCAGATAGAGCGATTGTCTGCCGGAATGTGAGCTTTGACGTGAGGTATCCCGATGCGAAAAGACCGATTGCATAGCCGAGCGCTATCATCGTGAAAAAACTCCCGGCGCCGGCGTGGCCGAGGCCGAGGTCCTTCTCGATGACCGGGAGGAGCGGCGCCAGGGCAAGCCTGGCGAGAAAATTGAAAAAAAAGATGGTCGTTAAAAAACCAAGCAGGAAGAGCTGGGCTTTGCGCGCGAGCGGAACGACGGTCATGCCTTGCCCTCTCCGGCAATCCCCGACCGGCGGTTGATTGCCATCTGCTTCCGGCCTTCCCTGAAGAGAACCTCCATGCTGTCCGTGGATACCTTCTCCACGAAACCGCAACCGAATTGCCGATGGGCGATCACATCGCCTTTTTCATAATTGTCCGTCCATTTGTAATCCCAAACCACGGCATCGGATGACTTCGAAGCATTTCGCGCTTCCCACTGCCGCGAGTCTACGGGGCGGACCGGCCGCTGCATTTTGGCTGGATCGTTCCCCGGGCGGCGACCCGCCGGAACATTCCTTTTCGCCTCGGGTCTTGGTCCGTGGTAGCGGTGTTCGCTCCCGCAGGTCTTGCACTTGACTCCGTGAACCGAACCGCCCACTTCGTACAGAACGATATGGGCCAGTTGGAGCTTGCAACGCGAGCAGAAGGCGTCGATATTTCTTCCTACGAGCGACAAATAAAAACCCCTTTCTTACATTACCCCGTATTTCCGGAGCTTTTGATGGATAGTCCGTCGGGTGATGCCGAGACGGCGGGCGGCCTCGCTCTTGTTGCCCTGCGCAGCGTCCAGGGCTTTCAGGATCGTTTCCCTCTCGACCTCTTCGAGGGAGAGGCGTTCGGCGCCGCCTGTGGTCGACGCAGCCGTCGGGGATGTGGGTAAACCGGTTTCCGGCAGGAGGATGGAGAGCTCCTTTTCGTCAAGGTATTCACCACGCGACAGGACAACGCCCCGTTCCACGGCATTCATGAGCTCCCGAACATTTCCCGGCCAGGGATGACGGAGAAGCCGGTCCATGGCCTGCGGCGTAAACCCCCTGATGGTTTTGCGGTTTTTGGCGGCGAACCGGATGAGAAATTCCTGGGCCAAAAGAGGGATATCCTCAGGCCTCTCTCGAAGCGGCGGGACAAGGAGCGTGACGACGTTCAGCCGGTAGAAGAGGTCTTCACGAAAACGGCCGGCCGCAATCTCCTTCAGGAGATCCCGGTTCGTCGCGGCGATAAGCCGGACATCCACCGCGAGCACCTCCGAGCCGCCCACACGGGTGAGCTCCCGCTCCTGGAGCACGCGAAGGAGTTTGACCTGCATCCCCACCGACATCTCGCTGACTTCATCGAGGAAGAGGCTTCCTCCGTCCGCCTGGCGGAATTTGCCCTCTTTCAGCCGGTCGGCGCCGGTGAAGGCCCCCTTTTCATGACCGAAAAGCTCTGATTCAAGAAGGGTTTCGGCAATCGCCGCACAGTTGAACCGTATAAAAGGGGCATCCTTCCGAAGGCTGTTATAATGGACAAGCCCGGCAATCATCTCCTTCCCGGTCCCCGATTCCCCGGTGACAAGGACCGTCGCCTCGGAAGGGGCGACCTGGAAGGCGGTGTCGATCAGACGGGTCATGGCAGCGGAACGGCCGATGAGGTTCCGCCGGTCGAACCGCTCGCCGAGACCTTCCTTCAGGAGGCGGTTTTCCCTCCGCAGATGGCTGTGGTCCATCGCCCTCTCCAGCGTGAGGCGCAATTCGTCGAAATCCAGCGGTTTGGTAAGGTAGTCGTAGGCCCCCTGTTTCAGGGCGGAAACGGCCGTTTCCACGGAGGCGTATGCGGTCATGATGACAACGGGGATGGCCGGATTGAACGCCTTGATCCCGGCCAGGGCTTCGAGTCCCGAGACCCTGATCATCCGGATGTCCATGAGGATGAGATCGAACGGCCGGCTGCGGACCGCCTCGATCGCGCTATGGCCGTCATCGGCCTCGGTAATCGCGTAACCCCAGCCCGAAAGCAGCGTCCGGAGCATCGTCCGGTGGGCAAGATCGTCGTCCACCACGAGGATCTCGTGTTTTGTTTTCATAGATGGCTCCTCATTGAAAGCTCTCCTTACTCCATTGCGGTCTTGATCGGGAGAATGACCGTCGCCGTGGTACCTACCCCCAATTCGCTCGTCAGTTGAATCTTTCCACCGTGCGCCTCGACAATCTTCTCGACAATGGGGAGGCCAAGGCCCGTACCCGCCGGTTTTGTGGTGAAGTAAGGGTCGAAGATCCGGGGAAGATCTTCCTTCCGGATCCCTGCGCCCGTATCGGTGATCGAAATCCCTATCGATCGGTCGTCCTGCCGGACAAGCGAGGCACGCAGGGTTCCGCCTTTTTCCATGGCTGCAATGGCATTCAGAACAAGGTTCATCAATACCTGGCTCATCCGGTCGGCGTCGATGGAGATCTCTCCGATCTCCGACGAGAAATCCGTTTCGATGACGATACCCTTCTCCCGCGCCTGACCCTCGACGGTCTTCAGTGTGTGACGTATCAACGAGGGGAGCGATGTGGGAACAAGGCTCATCGTCAGCGGCCGGGCGAATTCGAGGAGTTGGTTGATGACCCGGTTCAACCGGTCCACTTCGCGGATCATGACCTCGGCGGTCTCGCGGTCGGCCGGGTTCTCCCGGAAGCGCTCCCGGAAATAGGTGGCGAATCCTTTAAGCGAACTGAGGGGATTTCGTATCTCGTGGGCGACTCCGGCGGCAATGCTTCC
>Ga0194127_10007766_pt1 | contig 11707 bp, 8 predicted proteins | sample TA2KigC100mmetaG_FD_148624 | JGI IMG/M metagenome (GOLD analysis project Ga0194127, IMG submission 148624) | Freshwater microbial communities from Lake Tanganyika, Tanzania - TA2015036 Kigoma Deep Cast 100m | ecosystem: Environmental > Aquatic > Freshwater > Lake | place: Tanzania: Lake...
GGGGCCGAGACCCGCCCCACCAGCACATCCGAATACAGGTCGTTCCCGTCCAGGGTCGAGTACAGGAAGTCCGATGCGCATCCGTACGGGCTCGGAACGAACGGTACCTTGCCGGCCCCCTCTCCGTCGCCGACCAGCAACACCCAGGTCGGCGCCCGCTCCCACCCCGCATACGCATCCGCTATCGCCTTCTGCACTCCCTGGTAGCTCGCCCCCACGGCCGACAACGGCTGCACCGTCACCTCGATCCCCCGCTGCCGCTTCCATGCAACGAAATCCGGCATTGCCGACAGCAGCGAGTCATGCACGATGGCCAGCATCACCTCTGGACCGTCGCCGTCACGCCCCTCCACTTCGCTCTTGTCCCCCCCAAGCGCCGAGTAAAACCCCGACTTCGCCATCCGAGCAAATTCCCCGGACCCCATGCGCTCCGGGGTCCGCCCTGCCAGTCGGCCCGCCACCTCCACCTCCAGCACCTTCGCCACCTCGAGCCGTCTCTTCGACGGAAGGTAGCGAAACGGCCTCACCTCCAACAACAGCACCCCGTTCCCCCGCATCGCCCCCCGCTGCACCGCCACCACCATCTGCGATGGAAACGGCTCGTCGCCCGCATACAGCTCCTCGTCGCACGACACGCGCCACTTCCCCCCCCCGCACCGCTTCGGCCGCAAAGAGAACGGCTCAGGCACGATGCCGTCGAACGCAGTCCACTCCCCCCGGACCGCAACGACCTCCGCTTCACCGTCCACCAGCAACGGCACAGCGACCACCGGCAACGCCGGCCGCCCCCCTTCCCGCAAGGTGGCAGCCCCCATCTCGATCCGCTCGAACCGAGACCCCTCCGTCCCCTCCCGCCGGAAACCGTCCAGGCGTACCCGCACGACCAGCCGTCCGCCATCCGCGGCCTGCTCCACCTGGATCCGTGCCCCCGAACCCGGCCCGACGCTCCCTCCGCCCGCCCGACTCCCCGAAAGATCGACCCATTCCCCGCGGGCCGCCCCGCTCACACACACCCCGACGATCACGAACGCTGCGATCCAGCTCAGGCTCCGCATACCCACCCCCGTTGCTGCCCGTGATTCTAGTCTCCCAGGCCCCCCAAGGCAACGGGCTCCGCTCACCTGCCTCCTGTTTCTTTTTGACTCAGGAGCCGGGATCGGTTCTACTGGGTTGAGGAATCGTTGAAACCCGGAGGGTCGCATGCAACACGAGCTGCTGTTCAAGCCGTCCTTCGCTATGGCAAAGTTCCACCTGGAACCGGGGGAGTCGATCATCGTGGAAGCCGGCTCCATGGTGGGGATGTCCCCCAACATGACCATCAAGACCTCCATCGGAGGCACCCGGCAGGGATTCTTCGGGAAGTTCTTCAACTTCCTGATTGCCCTGGTGCGCAAGTTCCTGGGGGGCGAGTCGATGTTCTTCAACACGTACGTGCCTACCGGGGGGCCGGGCGCTGTCTGGGTCGCTCCGGGCATGGTCGGTGACATGGTGGCCGTGCCGCTGAGTGCAGGAATGTGCCTCATCATCCAGCCGGGGTCGTTCGTCGCCAGCACCCCGGGAATCGTGCTCAAGACCCGATGGGGAGGGCTCAAGTCCATCCTCGGACGGGAAGGTGCGTTTCTGCTCGAGGCCTCGGGTGACGGCATGCTCTGGGTCAACTCCTATGGGGGGGTGAAGGAGATCCAGGTCGACGGCGCCTTCATCTGCGATACCGGCCACATGGTCTGCTTCGACTCCTCCCTCAACTACCGCCTCCGCATGGCGGGGAAGGGGATGCTGACTGCGTTCAAGTCCGGGGAAGGGCTCGTGTTCGAGTTCTCGGGCAGGGGACGGCTCTGGCTCCAGAGCCGCAACCTCTCCACGCTCGTCTCCTGGATCACTCCGGCACTGCCCAGGTAGGAGGTGACGCCGATGGAAATCAAGCTCGAATACCGCCCGGCCTACTCCATGGCCACAGTCAACCTCAACCCGGGGGAATCCTTCCGGGCCGAAAGCGGCGCCATGGTCGGCATGTCCGCCGAGCTGGAGATGGAGACCAGCTCACGCACCCAGAAGGGGGGCGTGCTCAAGGGGCTTGCCCGCAAGCTCCTCACCGGCGAGTCCTTCTTTCTGAACACGTTCCATGCCCGCACGGTTCCGGGCCACGTCATGCTGGCACCGGCCAACGTGGGGGACCTGGTCCTGCACGACCTCAACGGGGAGCTGCTCGTCCAGTCCACCTGCTACGTGGGCTCCGAGCCGTCCATCGACATCCAGACCAAGCTCGGAGGGTTCAAGAACTTCTTCGGCGGTCGCGGCTTCTTCATGCTCAAGGCCGTCGGGAAGGGACCGCTCCTCCTCTCCGCGTTCGGCGCGATCCTCGAGGTCGATGTGACGGAGCCGTTCATCATCGACACGGGACATCTCGTCGCCTTCGAACCCACCCTGGATTTCAAGATCCGCAGGGTCGGAAGCTGGTTCTCCACCTTCTTCTCGGGAGAGGGCCTCGTCTGCCACTTCACCGGCAGAGGCAAGCTGTGGATCCAGTCCCGCAACCCGGGGGAGTTCGGCGGAATCGTCGGCCCCATGCTTCCCCCGCGCTAGGAACGGAATAGGAGGAGCCCATGCAGTCCAGGATCGAGCTGAATCCCGAATACGCCCTGCTGGAAGTCACTCTGGAGCCCGGCGAGAAGGTCGTTGCCGAGAGCGGTGCCATGGTGGGGATGGATTCCCACTTGAAGCTCACATCCCAATCGCGAGGGGGCATCCTCAAGGGGCTCGCCCGGAAGATGCTTGGGGGGGAGAGCTTCTTCCAGTCCACTTTCGAGGCCGAGTCCGCACCGGGTCGCGTCCTGCTTGCCCCCGGCGCCCCCGGCGACATCCGTGAGATCGAGCTGCCGGCGGGCCGCTCCCTCATGCTCCAGTCGTCGGCCTACCTGGCCAGCACCCCCGACGTCACCCTCGACACCAAGTGGGGCGGCGCCAAGGGCTTCTTCTCCGGGGCCGGCCTCTTCCTGCTCAAGGCAACCGGCCCCGGTCGCATCTGGTTCAACAGCTTCGGGGCCATGGCAACTCAGGCCGTTGCCGGTCAGTTCGTGGTCGATACCGGCCACATCGTCGGCTTCGAAGAGACGCTCAACTACTCCATCAGCAAGGTGGGGGGGCTCAAGGGGCTCCTGTTCAGCGGCGAAGGACTTGTGGCCCGCTTCGCCGGGACCGGCACCGTCTACGTTCAGACGCGCAATCCCGCCAGCTTCGCGGCCTTCCTGCATCCGTTCCGGCCCGTGAAGAACGAATGATGCACGCATTTCTCCTCATGGAGGGTGCCCCATGACCCCGCATGGCGATGCTTCCCGGTTCGCTCCTTCGAGCCGCCTCCGCAAGGTGCTCCTTGTCGCTGCCGAGTACCGAGGCCTTGCCAAGGTGGGAGGGCTCGCCGACGTCGCAGCCGACCTCTCCGCCACCCTGGTGCGCAAAGGGCTCGATGTGCTTGTCGTCCTGCCCGGCTATCCGGCCATTCCTGTCGACTCGCCACCGCTGGCCGTACTCAACGTTCCGTTCGCGGGCAGGGTCTTCCAGGCCGCGCTCCACAGGACCCAGGCCGGCCCGTTCGTCCTCCGCAACGACGAGTTCTTCTCCCGCTTCGACTCCGTCTACGTCGACAGCTCACAGCGCGGCCGCGGCCCGTTCGAAGACGATGCGCAGCGGTTCGCCTTCTTCTGCCGTGCCCTGTCGGTCGCCTGCGAGTCCGTGCCCCTGTTCGATGGCATCGATGTCCTTCACTGCCATGACTGGCACACCGGCCCGCTCGTCGCCCTGGCGCGCCTCTCCGGTACCAGCCTGAAGCTCGCACGCTCCGGCATCCTGCTCACGATCCACAACCTCGACTACCAGGGAATCCGCCCCATCCACGGCGATGCCCACGACTCCTACCCCTCGTTCCTCTCGTGGTATCCAGACGTCGGGCCGGCAATGCTCGCCCACCCCGCGGCCAAGGTCCTGTACGACCCCCGCTACCCCCACTGCTACAACCCCCTGCGGGCCGCCATCCGCCTGTCCGACCGAGTCAACACCGTGAGCCCCACCTACGCTCGCGAAATCACCCGGTCCGATGACCCGGCCAGGAGCTTCTCGGGCGGTCGTGGGCTCGAATCCGACCTTGCGACCCTCTCGGCTGCCGGGTATCTGTCCGGGATCCTCAACGGTCTCGACTACGACGCTCACGACCCCCTGGCACTCGACCCGCCTTTCGGACCCGACCTGCCCGCCTGGCAGACCGCCCGCAGACAGCACAAGGCCGCTCTCTGGCACTCTCTCTCGATTGCCGAGCCGGGCATCCCGCTGCCGCCCCTCGATCAGTTCCTTGCCCGGCCGCTGGCCGTGTCCGTAGGACGGCTGGCTCGCCAGAAGGTGAGTCTGCTGCTCGAACCCGTCTCGTCGGCCGATGCCCCCGGCCCCACGGTCCTTGCCGAGCTCGCGCGCAGGGACATCTCCTTCCTCCTCCTCGGAGCCGGCGAGCTGCTTTCCCCCATCGCTCGGGCCTTTGACGACCACTCCCGGCCGGGCCTCGGACTCCTGCCGAGATTCGATTCCGCCCTGGCCGCTCGACTGTACGCCGCCGCAGACCTGTTTGTCATGCCCTCGGACTTCGAGCCGTGCGGTCTCAGTCAACTCATTTCCATGAGGTTCGGGGCGCTCCCGGTGGCTTCCGCTGTCGGAGGTCTCCTCGACACCGTGACTCCCGACCGCACCGGGTTCCTGTTCCGCACCGGAACCAGGGCCGAGTCCGCCTCCGCCTTCCTCGCCGCGCTGGACCAGGCCCTCGCGCTCTGGCGCACCAGGCCAGCGGACTGGAAGGCGATGCAGGTGGAGGCGATGCGGGCACGCTTCTCCTGGGACGGAGCCGCTGACCGATACCTCGAGCTCTACGCCCAGACTGTGGCATCCAGAGGGTGATTCGGGTTCTACGCCAGGTCCCGGTACATGACCTCGGCGATTCGGTAGGAGGACTTCTCGAGGCCCAGCATGGCTTCCTTCAGCTTGTCCTCGTCATCCCCTTCCAGCGCCTGCCTCACCTTCTCCATGTCCGCTTCGATCTGCTCCCGCTCTTCCTGCGTCAGGTACGTGTGGAACTCGGCCATCGACCGCTCCGTGGTGTAGAGGAGCCCTTCGACCTTGTTCTTCAGCTCCGCCAGATCCTTCTTGTGCTGATCCTTGCTGCGAAGCTCATCGGCCTCCGAGATGATCCGCTTGATCTCGTTCTCGGAAAGACCCGACGACGCCCGGACCCGGATCGACTGCTCGTTGCCCGTCGCCATGTCCTTGGCACGCACGGACAGAATGCCGTTGACGTCCACCTCGAACGTCACCTCGATCTTCGGAATCCCCCGCCGTGCCGGCGGAATGCCGACCAGCTCGAACCTCGCCAGCGACTTGTTGTCGCGGGCCATGGGACGCTCGCCTTGCAGCACGTGGATGTTCACCACGGACTGGTAGTCCTCCGCAGTCGTGAACACCTCGGTGCACGATGTCGGAATCGTCCGGTTCCGCTCGATCAGTCGGGTGAATACGCCCCCCTTGGTCTCGATTCCCAGCGACAGCGGAATCACGTCCAGCAGCAGAACGTCCTCCACCTCGCCGCTCAGAATCCCCGCCTGGATGGCCGCACCGACCGCCACCGCCTCGTCCGGGTTCACCCCTCGGTTCGGCGTCCTGCCGAAGAACTTGGCAACCTTGGCCCGGACCAACGGCATCTTCGTCATGCCGCCTACCAGGAGCACCTCTCCCACGTCCTCGATCTTCAGCCCTGCGTCGGAAAGCACCTTCTCGCAATGCCATATCGTCTTGTCGATCAGGTCCTCGACGAGCTTCTCGAGCTCGCTGCGCGTCAGTAGCCGCCGGATGTGACGCGGGCCCTTGTCGTCAGCAAAGATGAACGGGAGGTTGATCTCGGTCTCCTCTCCGATCGACAGGTCGATCTTCGCTTTCTCGGCAGCATCCTTGATCCGCTGGAATGCCACGAAATCCTCTCGCATGTCCACCGTCTCGCGCTCGCGGAACTCGTCGATCAGCATCTCCGCGATACGCAGGTCGACATCCTCTCCGCCCAGGAAGGTATCCCCGTGCGTGGCCTTCACCTGGAACACCCCCTGCCCCACCTCCAGGACCGAGATGTCGAAGGTCCCACCGCCCAGATCGTACACCGCGACCAGCCCCGCTGCCTCCTTGGTCAGACCGTACGCCAGAGCGGCCGCGGTCGGTTCGTTGATGATCCGGAGCACCTCCAGGCCGGCGATCCGGCCCGCATCGCGCGTCGCCTGCCGCTGCGCATCGTTGAAATACGCCGGGACCGTGATGACCGCACGGGTCACCTCCTCGCCAAGGTACTCCGAAGCATACCCCTTGAGCGACTCGAGGATGAACGCCGAGATCTCCTGAGGCGAATACAGCCGATCCCCGACCTCGACGTGCGCATCACCGTTTCCGGCCGGAGACACGCGGTAGCTCGACAGCTTCCGCATCCGCTCGACCTCCGGCGTATCGAACTTGCGTCCCATCAGCCGCTTGACGGCGAACACCGTGTTCTCCGGATTCGCCACTGCCTGGCGTCGGGCAGAGTTGCCGACCAGGCGTCCCTCGTCTGCGAACGCGACCACCGAGGGAGTGGTCCGTCCCCCCTCCTGGTTCGAAATGACGACGGGGCTTCCCCCCTCCATCGTTGCAACACAGGAGAAGGTGGTGCCCAGGTCTATGCCGATCGCTTTCCCCATTGGCCGCTCTCCTTGCCATCGCCCGCCGACGTCGCCTCGGGTCCGCCAGGCTTCTCATCGTACGAATAGTAGTTATAATACGCATAAGTCTTGCTTCTATAGTAATGATATCTATACGAATGCTTCTCTATGTCAAAACAGTTCAAAATGACGCCGACATCGTCCGGCTTCACCGGCAACAGCATCTCGCGTGCCTCGCGCATCGCCTCCCTGGAAGTCCTGCCCGCGCGCACGACGAGCACGGCCATGTCCACCAGGGAGGAGATGATCTTGGCATCGGCCACGGCAAGGAGCGGCGGGGAATCGAAGACGAGGAGGTCGTACTCCTGGGACAGAGCGTCGGCCATCTGGGCGAAGCGCTTGGATTCGATGATCTCGAGCGGATTGGGCGACAGAGCCCCGCAGGTGAGCACGTCGAGTCCGGGGACCCGCGTGGGGCGCACGTACTTGAGAACCGAGTGGTCCCCCATGAAGAATTCCGTCATGCCGGGCCGTCTCGGAATTCCGAGCAGCTTGTGCACGCGCGGGCGCCGCATGTCCGTGTCGACGACGAGGGTGCGGGTACCCGCCAGCGCTGCGGAAGCGGCCAGGTTGACCCCCACGGTGGTCTTGCCCTCCTTGGGCCCCGGGCTCGTCACCAGGATGCGCGTCGGACGTCCGGTCGGCCGCGAGAAGAAGAGGTTTGTCTTGGCCGTGCGGAAATGCTCGGAGACGGAGGACTTGGGCATGCGATGGACGAACAGCTCCGGAGCATCGTGCTCGACCACTCCGGACTCGGGCTGCTCCAGGTCGTCGATTGCCGGAATGAGGCCGAGGAACTGGACACCGGGGATGGCCTCGACATCCTCGCGGGTCTTGAGGGTGCTGTCCAGCGATTCGACGAAGTAGCAGGCCCCGATGGCGAGCGCGATCCCGACCAGGAATCCGAGGAGGAGATTGAGCTTGACGTTGGGTCGGACCGGCTGGTTCGGCTCCGCTGCCAGATCCTGGACCCGCACGTTGTTGGTCTCGACCTGGGCGCTCAGCATGGTCTCGGAATAGCGGTTCTTGACGTCCTCGTAGGTCTGGCGGGACTCGTCCATCCGCTTCTTGATGGGCTGGTAGTCCAGCTCCAGCTTGGCCAGGGCCGCCTCCTCCTCCCTGGCAGCGGCAAGCTGTCTGCGGAGCTCCTCCTCCATCTCGATGGCCTTTCTCAGCCGGTTGTTCTCCTGGCTCAACGAGTCCTGCAGCCGGGTGAGCTCCGCCTTCAGGAGGGACCGGGCCTCGACCTCGATGGCCTTCCTGACCAGCGCACGCTGCGACACGGCAGCCTGCATCACCGGATGCTTGTCCAGGTATCGGGCTGAGGTCTCCCGCACGTTGTTCTCCAGGTCCACGAGCTTGAGCTTGAGTGATGCCAGTTGCGAGCTGTCGACCAGCACAGGATGCGCCGCGCTCTGGAAGTTCCCCTTCTTGAGCACCTCCTCCGCACCTGAAATGCGCTGGGCCAGCTCCTCGCGGATGCGGCTGGTCTCCACGTCGCTCCTTGCAATCTGCGCAACGACGTACTGCTCATTCAGCAGCCTGAGGTTGTTCGCGACCTGGGTCCGCCGGCTGTCAAGGCTCAGCATGTTGTGACGCCGCTCGAACTCGAGGACCCGGCCTTCTGCGTCCTCCTTCTGCTGGCGCAGCCTGACCAGCATGGAGCGCAGCTCGGCGATGGCCTCGTTCACCACCCGCTTCTTGTACTCGAGGTTCTCCTCACGGAACTCCGTCACCAGTGCGTTGGCCAGCTCCTGGGCCCGGGCGGGGTCCGAATCCTCGACGCTCACCAGCACGAGCTGACTGTCCTGCCGCTGCTCTACCGAGATGCGCGACATGAGCACCGCGACCGGGTCCATGCGCGCCATCCTCACCCGCATCTCCGCTTCGTTCAGAGGAGGAGTCACTCGATCGAGCCCGAGAAACCGCTCGTCCAGCGCAAGCGTGAGCTTGTCCACCACGCGCTTGGCAAGGCGCCGGCTCTTCAGGATCTCGTGCTGCGTCTGCATGTACTCCTTGATGCTCCAGTAGTCCGACGATCCGAGCTCGATCACCTCCTGCACCCGGGACAGGACCGTGGGGCTCCGCCGGTCGATGATGACCGCCGCCGTGGCCCGGTACTCGGGTACCTGCCGCGACGTGACCAGCGCAGTCAGCCCCACCGTGGAAACCAGCACGCCGATGGCCAGCCATTTCCACTTTTCGAGCACCCCGAGAAAAGTCCTCAGGGTCGCTGCGATCTCGGCGGTCTTTGAGGTGTCCTCCATCGTCCCCGCACCGTGGCAACTTCAGCCGTGGCAATCCTAGCTGCTTGCTGACGTCGAGGCAAGAAAAAAACAGCCCCCGGGGCGTCGGAACTACAGCACCGTCTCCGGCACGTAGACGATGTCTCCGGGCCTCAGGGGAAGGTTGGGAGCCAACCCCTCGCTGATACTCTCGACCGGAACCTGGATTCGCTTCTCCTCGCCCTTGTCCACCCGGGTCACGATGACGTTGTTCTTGCGGGCCATCGGCGTGAACCCGCCCGCCAGCGTCACCGCCTGCACGATGTTCATCTCCCCTTCGAACGGGAACGTGCCCGGCTTGGCCACCTGCCCCAGCACGAAGATCTTCTTCGAGTTGTACTCCTTGATGGTCACGGTCACGAACGGCTCCCGAAGATACCCGTCCCGAAGTCGATCCTGCAGGAGCGTCGCCACCTCCGAAGGAGACAGGTTCTGGACCCGCACCTCCCCGACCAGCGGGAAGTGGATCGTCCCTTCCGCCGACACCCGGTAAATCCCGGACAGATCCTTCTCCCCGTACACTCGCACGTCGAAAACGTCTCCCGGACCCAGCGTCACCGCATTGCGAAGCTGCTGGATGTCCACCGGCAGCCGGACGTAGTCGTCCCCGGCCGGCGGCGTGCACGAGACGAGCAGCCAGAGCAGGCTCGCAAACAGGACACTACGAAACATGGTGTACGCCCAAACAGGTTCCTCCCATCCGGTCCAGGCTCGACTTCAGCCATCGGCCGTAGCGAGGTCGAGCAAGCGCCGAGCCGCCGCAAGGAAGCGGAGGCGATTTCTTGCGCAGTCGTACTTGAGGTCCGTCGAGCACGACGGACGAAGCCTGACGCAGCCTGTCCCGAGCGAAGTCGAGGGGTCCTGCCTTGTGATCGGCAGACGAGATGACCATGTCTAGTACCGCAGGGTGAGGATCCCCATCACCTGGTGCCGCTGGAAACCCATGGAGTCCTTGACCACGTTGCTGCCCTCGCACTTATCCTCCATGCAGCTCACGAACTTCCCTTCGGAGTTGAACGGCTCGTTGAACAGCTCGAAGCTGTAGCCCAGCTCGAACGCAAGCAGCCGGGTGATGTCCACGATCGCCCTGGCCCCCCCCATCAGGATCCGATCCTCGCGATAGCCGGCGCCCGTGACAACATAGCCCACCGGCCCGATACCGTCGGTCGGTCCCTTGTACGGACGAAGGTACTCGTCGGGAAGCTGCGAGAAGAACACGCCGAAGTACCCGATGTCGACCACCAGGTCGAGCCGACCGAACAGGCGCTGCTGGAAGTTCGCCACTATCTTGTGGTACGCAGCATAGTTCGAGAAGACCGAGTCCTGGAAATCGTACCGGTAGCTCCCCTGGATGATGGTGGTCTCGGTCGGCTTGAACGAGACCCGGAGCTCTCCCAGCACCATGTTGAAGCTGTCGTTCGCGTGCGGAGTCCTGGCGGCAGCTTCCTCCGAGGTGGCCGGCCGCGTCTCGTGGAACGAGTTCCCGTACCCGATCAGAGCCAGCACCGAAAGCCTCGGTGTGATGAAGCCGTTCACTCCGGCCCGAATGCGCAACGGATAGTTGTCCGTGAGCTCGCCGTAGAACCCATAGCCTTTGAAGAGATAGTCGCGGTACTGCCAGTCGGCCTCGAGGACAAGGGCCGTGAACGGGAAGAACTTCCAGGACCCTTGCAGCATGACGTCGTGGAACACCAGGTCTCCCCAGTCGAGGCTCGTATCGGTCATCAGGTCAGCGACGAAGGAGTAGTCCAGGCTGAGCTGGAGGGCCCGGCCCCCGGGCTTGAACGTCACGCCGGCCCCGACATCGTTGACGTGCCGGTTGAGCTTGCGCGTCGTCTCGAACGTCCGGCGCTCCAGCACGCGCTGGAAGCGTTCCTTCACCCGCAGCGAAAGAGGACCGCCTTCGAGGAAGCCGACCTTCAGACCGACATCCCCTCCGATATCCCCGTGCTCGGAGATCACGTCGTCGGTGGTAAGGTACTGCCGCACGAGCCCGAGCCCGCGGAAATCCAGGGCCAGGTTGTCCCGGTTCTTGTTCTTGAGCTCGATTCCGGGCCGGATCTCCATCAACTGAGCCCCGTCCGGCTCTTCCTGCCCGGGGAGATCGTCCTCGAGGAAGACGTTGGAATCGAACCCGTAGCCGAGCCGAAGCGCAGGGAGAAACACGAATCCTCCGCCTTGCAGCCCCAGCTCCCGCGCCATCGGCGGGAGCTTGAGATCCCCAGTCCCCTGCAGAGACTGGGCCGCAATCGGAGGGCTGGCCAGGAGCGCCAATACTGCCGTAAGTAGTACTGCTCCGCCTGTTCCTCGTACGCCCATCCGCCGCCCATTCAGAGTTACGGTATTGGTTGATACCACAGCCGAGCGTCAAGTCAAGCAAAAAAACGCACCGTCAGGATCCCTCCTTCGCACTGCCCCGCAGGAGGAAGGACCGCCGGTACGGAGGCCAGGGAAACGGCCCCCGTGAAATGCTACATGTAGGGACTTGGAGCCTTGTTCTGAACCGGCCACCACGACTCCAGCCACTCCAACCACTGCGCCAGCACCGGATCCTGGTTGGGTCCCCCGGGCTCCACCGACCGCTCCACCAGGGGCTTGCCCTCCACGACGCCAGTCCTCGAAGGGCCCCCGCATCCGCGCACGCGGTTGTCG
>Ga0194127_10007770_pt1 | contig 11704 bp, 4 predicted proteins | sample TA2KigC100mmetaG_FD_148624 | JGI IMG/M metagenome (GOLD analysis project Ga0194127, IMG submission 148624) | Freshwater microbial communities from Lake Tanganyika, Tanzania - TA2015036 Kigoma Deep Cast 100m | ecosystem: Environmental > Aquatic > Freshwater > Lake | place: Tanzania: Lake...
TAATTTATTTTAGATTTGAGCCGCAAAATTTGAAATTTTGATATAATGAATTTGCTGGCGTAGCTCAGCTGGTAGAGCAGCTGATTTGTAATCAGCCGGTCGGCGGTTCAAATCCGTCCGCCAGCTCCAAAACAACCCAAAAACACAACAAATAGGCTGACTTTTCAGCCTATTTGCATTTTAGGCCAAATTCCCACTGAACACTTTACTGAACACTTGCTTAAAACTCTAAGCGAATGGAGGTATCTATGTTCATCGGGAGACGTAAAAATGGAGTCTATTTCGTTGAGGTTTTCGACTCTTCCTTAAACAAAATTAGAAGAATCTCAACTGGTACAAGGGATAAGTCCCAAGCCAAAAAATTTCTATCAAATTTCATAATTGACCCACCTCAAAAACCTAAGTATGCTGCTGTCACAGTGAATGACTTTAGAGATGAGTATTTGAAATTCGTAGCAAGTAGCTATTCGAGTAATTACCTAAAATCAATCATACTCTCCAACAGACAATTAATAGGGGCTGTTGGTAATATTGAATTAACGCAAATCAACACTAAAAATCTCCAGGCCTTTTTTACACAAGTTTATAATCGATCACCTAAAGCTGCAGAGTTATACTTGCGAACACTTAAAGCTAGTTTTAGTCGTGCTGTAGATTGGAATTATCTTGAACAGAATCCATTTAAAAAGGTGAAACTTCCCAGACCTCCTAAGTCCTATCCACTTTTCATAACCGAGTCTCAGTTTAATGATCTTATATTACACTGCCGTGAAGAATTTCTCAAAAATATTATGATGGTTGCTTTCTATTCTGGGATGAGGTTAGGTGAAATTACCAATCTGCAATGGTCACAGATAGATTTACAAAACAAGACAATAGTTGTCAGAAGTAATTCAACATTTACAACAAAGAGTAAGAAAGACAGGGTTATACCAATTTGCAATAAAATATATAATTTACTAAAGGAGCTACGAGACAATTCTTTCCAAACAAAAGATTCAGTTTATGTTTTTGAAAAAATTAACGGTATTAGATATTTAAATGATCATATAAGTAAATCATTCAAAAAAGCTTTACTCAAATCCTCATTAGATAAAAAGTTGAAATTTCATTCATTGAGACATAGTTTCGCCAGCAATCTTATTCAACGAGGTGTGTCATTATATGTTATCAAGGAATTGCTTGGACATAGCGATATCTCTACTACTCAAATCTATTCTCACCTTCAGCATGAGAATTTAATTGAAGCAATAAAACGGCTAGATTACACATGAATTTGATTTGCGAAGTTATTCTTAAAATCGATTTTAATTTCATAAAATGATATTTTATGTTAAGTTTAAAATCAATCGAATGAATTTCTATGGATATTTTTAAGATTCATCAGAATGTCATATCTGATTATTCAAATTATATTACCTCCTTTATCGATATTGCTGATGAACAAATAAAAAATGTAGTAGAAGAAAATCTTAGTAATAAGAAATTATATCCGGAACCGTTAGTACAATTCAATCCCTCCTATGAATGCAGCGATTCTCTTGATATGCTCACCAAAAATGGATTATTAAGTTATGAAGTTGTTCGATCTATTGGCGACTATAAGCTTTTCAAACACCAAGTTGAAGCACTTCAGTTAGGATTAGAGGGAAAGGATTTTATTGTTACCTCTGGAACAGGGTCTGGTAAGTCATTGACTTTTCTTGGAACAATTTTTAATCATCTATTTAAGACCAATCCTAAACCAAACGGAATAACTGCACTTCTAGTCTATCCTATGAATGCCTTAATAAACTCTCAAACTCTTGAGATTCAAAAGTTCAGGGATAACTTTGTTGATAAAACTGGAAATGAATTTCCAATTACATTTGGACAGTATACAGGACAGGAAGGTAAAGAGGAAAGAGATCGAATAAAAAGTAATCCGCCTCATATTTTGTTAACCAATTATATGATGCTGGAGCTTATCCTAACCAGATTAAGAGAAACTCCTATCAGATTTTCTTTAGAACAAAACCTTAAATTTTTGGTCTTCGATGAACTTCATACTTATAGGGGAAGACAAGGTTCTGATGTCTCTCTATTAATAAGAAGAATGCATGCACTTGCAAAAAATCCTCTGACATGCATTGGAACTTCCGCTACTATGATTTCCGGAGAATCTATTCGATCACAAAAAGAAATCGTGGCTGAGGTAGCATCAAAAATATTCGGAAAAGTTTTCTCCCCCGATCAGATAATTAACGAAAAACTTCAAAAATCATTAAGCTCAGACGATGAATCAGTAGACATTTCAAAATTACACGAGGAAATAGAATCTGAGACAAAATATTCCGGTACTTACAACGAGTTTTGCAATTCCCAACTTGCAAAATGGTTAGAACAAGAAATCGGTTTGCAGAAAAAAGAAGATCAATATATTCGTAAAAAACCACTAACTCTTTCCGACATAGCCAAGATACTAAGTGATGCTACAAATATCGAATTAGAAAAGTGCTTAAAAAAACTTCATGAACTTTTAACATGGTCGAATATCCTCAACAATCTTAAAACTTCTAACCAAAAACCACTTTTACCATTTAGGTTACATCAATTTATTTCACAAACCGGAACTGTATATATAACCCTTGATCCTAAAAAGGACCGATTGATAACACTTGAATCGATGAGCTATGTGAATGATAATAAAAATCAAAAGAAACCCTTGTTCCCTATTGTGTTTAGTAGAGTTACCGGACATGAGTTCGTATGTGTTCGAAAGAACAATCAGCATAATTGTTTAGAACCGCGAGAATTTAATCAGAAATTAGCTGAAGAAGATGAGGAATATTATGATCTTGGATACTTATTAATTGAAGATGACAATGAAACGATTTGGAATGAAGCGGAAATAGTAAATTTCCCCGATTCCTGGTTGAAAGCAAGTAAAAATGGTGAGATAACGGTTGCCAAAGATTACAAAACTAAAATCCCCCAGAGAATTTATTTCGATGAATATGGAAATTTCTCAGATAATAAAAATGTCTTTAGCAATAAGGGGTGGTACATAGCAGCTCCGTTGTTGTTTGATCCTACTAGCGGAATGTTTTATGATCGCAAAACATCCGAGGGCACAAAGTTATCAAAGCTTGGTATTGAAGGAAGAAGTACTGCAACCACCATATTGGCTTTTTCTCTTATTAAAGCTTTAGCACAAGAGGGTTTGGATTACAAAGAGCAGAAATTATTAAGTTTTACCGATAATAGACAGGACGCTGCATTACAAGCTGGACACTTTAATGATTTTGTAAAGGTTGGTAAAATTAGATCGGCTATTTATCATGCTATTCGTAATTCTGAAAATAATCAGTTGGACTATTCAAATATTACCCAGTCAGTATTTGACACACTTAGAATTTCACAAGAACAATTCGCCATTCAACCTTCAGCCCTTCCATTTCAAGCAAAAGAAAACGAAGAAGCTTTTAAGCATTATTTAATGTACAGGATTTTATACGACTTGAAACGAGGCTGGAGAGTAAATCTACCCAACCTAGAACAATGCGGATTAATTCGAATTGAATACAAGTACTTAGATGAAACTCTTCAGGTTACTGATTTCTGGAAAGATATTCCAATAATCAATCGACTTACTTCCGGTGAAGCAAAGGGTTTTCTTATTCAGGTTTTAGATTTCTTTAGAAAAAATTACGCTTTATCTTTCAGCTTATTACAATCAAATGAAATCGAAACAAAATCAAATATTATAAGAGAAAAGATAAGACCAGAATGGGGTCTAGACAAAGGTGAAAACATTGATATTCCAGCTTTTATGCGTGTTGAAACAATTAAATCTCTTCACCAAAAAATCTATACTGTAAGTCTTGGCAAACAAAGTTACTTTGGAAAGTATCTCACATCAGTTGCAAAAAAATACAACTACGATTTGAGTAAAAAATATGTTGAGTTTGTTTATAGTTTACTTAACAAACTTGTGCAGGCAAATTGGCTTACTTCTAAAGAAATAAATAATGCCGGCCATCCAATAAAATTATATCAGCTGAAGGTTGATTCAGTACTTTGGTCAATTGGTGATGGGAAAACAGTTGTTTCAGATAATATAAGACTTCATTCCTATAAAACAATTGTTCCGAAAATTAATGAGTACTTTAAAGAGTTCTATTCACAAAAGTTTTACGACCTGAAGAATCTTGAAGCGAGGGAACATACCGCCCAAATAAATAATGAAGCTAGGAAAGAGCGTGAAGCAAAATTCAGAGACGGCGATATAGCTGTATTGAGCTGTTCCCCAACTATGGAACTCGGAATTGATATATCCACATTAAATGTAGTCCATTTAAGAAATGTCCCTCCTAATCCAGCTAATTATTCACAAAGATCGGGCCGGGCAGGTCGAAGCGGACAGGCAGCATTAATAATGTCATTTTGCTCAAATTATTCTCCACATGATCAGCATTATTTCAGAAATCAGGTCCAGATGGTATCGGGTATCGTATCTCCCCCTAAAATTGATCTTAATAATGAAGAGTTACTTAGGACCCATCTGAATGCAAATTACATTTCCGAAATAGGTATTGGCTCTCTTGACGATTCGCTTGTGGACCTATTTGATTTAGATAAAATCGATACATTGCCACTTAAAGAAGAGGTAATAGAAAAACTAAATATATCTACGGAACGTAAAAAGCTAATAAATCTGAAATTCAAAAGAGCTATAAGTGATTTCTATCCGGGTTTAATAAAGCAAAACTGGTTTACTGAAGAATGGATTAATAGACAAATTGAGATGGCTCCCTTTAATTTTGATAGCTCATTAAACCGGTGGAGGGAGCTATTCAAATCCGCTCAACGAATGCTTCAAAATGCTCAAACAATAATTAATGATCCCATGCTTTCCAATGATTCCAAAGAAAAACGTCAGGCTTACATAGATCAGAAACAATCAAATCGTCAATTAGACTTACTACAAAATAAAGATACAGACAATAACAGGCAGTTTTCTGAATTTTATCCCTATAGATATTTAGCTTCAGAAGGCTTCTTACCAGGTTATAATTTCACAAGGCTTCCTATTAGAGTCTTTATACCTAGGGGGGATGCTGGAGAATTTGTATCAAGACCGAGATTTTTAGGGGTACGAGAATTTGGTCCCGGGAATATTGTATATCACGATGGGGCTAAATACAAAGTCAGCCAGTTATTACTGAATGATGCAGAAAATAAAATTGAAAAAATTAAAATAAGCCGAAGCACGGGTTATGCTTTAACAAAAGAGAATTACAGCCTGGAATTTTGTCCTTTCTCGAAATCTTCGTTAAGTAACGATGAGGAGAGAATTATCTATACGGATCTTCTTCCAATGTCAGAGAATCGGTCTGCCCCAATAGAAAGAATCAATTGCGAAGAGGAGGAAAGATTATCACTCGGCTTTGATCTAAAAACTTATTTTACAGTTCAGGGTAATCTTGACCGAATTAGAACAATTACTGTTAAGGATGATAAGGACGACCTGTTAAAAATTCGTTTTATACCCGCAGCTACTTTGATAAAAGTAAACGAGAAATGGAGAAGCAGAAAGGAACCCGGATTCTTAATAAATATTAAGACGGGGTTCTGGAAAAAAGAAGCTATAAACGATAAAGACAACAAAGATTTTCCAAACATTAGAAGGGTAAGATTATATACTACAGATACTGCCGATGCACTTTATATTTACCCGATGAAAGCTTTATCCTTCAAAGAAGGATTTGCATCAGATGGGATTATTACATTTCAATATGCTCTTAAAAGAGCCATTGAGAATGTATTCCAGGTAGAATCAAATGAAATTGGTGTTGAAATAATGGGAGATCCAGACTGGCCAAACATCTTTATCTATGAATCTTCTGAAGGTAGCCTTGGAATACTATCTCAGGTTGTTGAAAAAGCAAACCTATTCCATGACATTATTAATGAGGCCTATAAAATTTGTTATTTTGAAAATGGTACCGATACAAGGGAAGACTTAGGACCAGCAACTTATGCAGATTTGCTAAGTTATTACAATCAATTTTATCACCTTCGTATTGATAGACATTTAGTAAAAGAACCATTGGAAAGGTTACTTGAATGCTCATTAGAAATACAAACCAATCCGAATTTTGAAAATTACGATACTCAATATGAATTTCTGCTTGAGAGAATTGATCCTAATAGTAGCACAGAAAAGAAGTTTTTAAAATATTTATATGAGAATGGTCTAAAACTTCCAGACATAGCTCAGTATAATGTTCCAGATATTTATGTTATGCCAGACTTTTATTATGAGCAAGAAAAAGCTTGCGTTTTCTGTGATGGGACTCCACATGATAATCCAGATACTAAAAAACAAGATTCTATTAAAAGAGAAATGTTAATTAACAAAGGTTATGATGTCATCACCTATTACTATAAAGATTCATTGGAAGACTTAATAAATAAACGTAGCGATATATTCACAAAAGTACGATAACTGATGTCTCAAACTTTTCTACCGGGAAATCTTGTAAGACTCCGCAACCGTGAATGGGTTGTAATGCCTTCGGGGGACAAGGACCTACTTGTTGTTAAGCCTCTCGGAGGTTCAGATGAAGAGACTACAGGAATTTATCTTCCACTCGGATTTAACGATGAAAAACCGGTTATAGCTGACTTTCCATATCCTTCTGAGAATGATATTGGCAGCTACACGACTGCCAATTTACTTTACAATGCAGCAAGACTTTCTTTCCGTAATGTTTCCGGTCCATTCCGGTGCATGGGTCGTCTCTCCTTCCGGCCAAGATCATACCAGATTGTACCTTTAGTAATGGCGTTAAAACAAGATTTTATTAGGTTATTGATTGCCGATGATGTTGGTGTCGGTAAAACTATAGAAGCATTACTAATAGTAAGAGAATTATTAGATAGAGGTGAGATAAAAAGATTTGCCATTGTATGTCTTCCCCATCTTTGTGAACAATGGCAGCAGGAATTAAAAGATAAATTTTCAATTGATGCTGTAATAATCCGTTCAAGCACTGCTGCTCAACTGGACCGCAAGATTCAGGGTGACGCATCCATATTTAGAGAATATCCATATCAAGTAATTTCAATTGATTTTATTAAATCAGGACCTAAGAAAGAAATATTCCTTAACGAAAGTCCCGAATTAATTATAGTTGACGAAGTGCATACATGTGCAAGACCCGACGGTCAAAGCGAAAAACAACAACAAAGACATTATTTGGTAAAGTCTATTGCTGCAAAAGAAAAACAACATTTAATTATGTTAACCGCTACTCCTCATAGCGGAAAACAAGCTGAATTTCAGTCAATACTTGGTCTTTTAAGACCACATTATGAGACTGTAGATTTAGTTACATCAGATCAAAATATGAGGAAAGAAGTTGCAGAACATTTGATAATTAGACGACGTGCTGATGTTGAGAAATGGTTAGAGACGACAACATTTCCTAAACGCATATCTGAAGAAGTTGAGTACATACTTACTGACGAGTATAAACTAATCCTAAATGATCTTTTAACTTTCGCTAGAAGAATTAGTACATCTGATTTGAATACTACTGCAAAGAAAAAATTCCGCTTCTTTGCTATTCTTTCATTGCTTCGTGGAGTTATGTCGTCTCCCAAAGCCGGTATAGAAATGCTTTCGAAAAAAGCTCTTGATATAAGTGAGGAAGTGTTTGATGATGAAGTCATACAAAATCCGGTAGCTGATACTGAGGGATATGAATCTGATGTGGTGCCAATCGAAATAATAGATAAAGCCGAATTAAAAAAGACAGAAGCAAAATTCCTAAGGGATATTTCTGAAAGATTGGAGAATGTAAAAGACAGCAAAGCAGAAAAAGCTAAAGATATAATCTTAGGTTGGCTTAAAGAAGGATTTAATCCGGTAGTCTTTTGCCGGTTTATAGACACCGCGGAATATTTAGGTGAATATCTAAAGGATAAACTTCCCAAAAACACTGATTTACTTGTCGTCACAGGTGAGATGGTTGATGAACAACGTAGAGATAAGATTAAAGAATTTGGTAATTCAAATAATAAACGCGTTTTAGTTTCAACAGACTGTTTAAGCGAAGGTATTAACCTTCAAGAATATTTTACTGCGGTTTTACATTACGATCTTCCCTGGAATCCAAATAGACTTGAACAAAGGGAAGGGAGAGTAGATCGATACGGCCAGACGAAAAATGAAGTAAAGGCCTCTTTACTTTGGGGCAAAGATAATCCGATTGATTCTGTCGTTCTTAAAATACTATTAAGAAAGGCAAGAGAAATCAGAAAGCAAACCGGAATATCAGTTCCGTTTCCGGAGGACAGTCAAAGTATTCTTGATAGTTTATTAAATGCAGTAATCTTAAATCCTAACGCTGTGAAAATTGATGCACAATTAGATCTTGGTTTTGATGATAAAGACATAACCAACGGTGAACTGCAGGTAACCAACGCTTACCAAAAAGCGAGTGAACGAGATAAGATTACCAGAAGTATTTTTACTCAGCATTCAATTAAAGCGAATGAAATAGAAACTGACTTAAAGGATGTTGATGAAGCTGTAGGTGATACAAAAACTGTTAGTCAATTCGTAATAGACTCTATCTTGAACCTTGGCGGTCAAATAAGCAGATACAAAAACGGATACCGATTATACACGACAAATCTTGACCCGATCTTTAAATCAATCTTTGATTTTAAGGACGATGTGTTGTTAAGCTTTGACTCCCCTACCCCCGAAGGTTTTCTTTATATAGGACGTAATCACATTTTTGTTGAGCAGATTTGTCATTACATCCTTAACAAATCACTATCCAGAAATGGGCATAAAGTAATTGCCGCAAGAGCATCGGTAATCCCTTCAAAAAGTATCAATACCAAAACCACCATAATACAGATGCGTGTAAGAAATATTATTTCGAATAATAGTGATGGTATGCAGATTGTTTCCGAGGAAATGATATTATGGGGTTATGAAAATAATATTGAGGATAAAAAATTTATTCTTCATGAAGATTGCAAGAAATTGCTGGCCGAAATAGTCCCCTCATCCGATTATGAGAGACCACGTCAGGAATCAATATTTTCTAGAGAACTTGAATCAATTAAAACAGCTAATAGAGTCTTAACCGATATAACCCGTGAAAGGTCTCAGATACTGATAGAAGCTCATGAGAGATTTAGAAAACTTATCGGGGGAAGTAAGTATCAAGTAGTTGAGCCGGTATTACCGCCGGATGTTTTAGGAATTTATATTATTATGCCGCAGTTATAAATGGAGCAATGAGATGAAAAAATTTGACCCCGCTCTACCATACAATGATTCGACGGTACTGCCACCAAATTATAGCTTCGAAGATTTAGAAATCTGGAAAAAAGTAAATAGTGCTAATATTGCTCTTTCCAGACTTAGCGGTGAAGCCAAATCTATTCCAAATCGTGAGGTATTGATTGAGCCATTATCTTTCAGAGAAGCGGTAGCTAGTTCCGAAATAGAGAATATCCATACTACAATCGATGAAGCTTTTCAAACAAGCTATTTTGATGAGAGAGAATTAAAGAAGGAACAAAAGGAAACTAAAAATTACAGAGAGGCATTATTTACTGGATATAATCTTATTAAACAAAATGGATATCTAAATACTAACGGCTATATCAAAATCCAATCATGTTTAGAACCGGACAAAGGTGGTCTTCGCAAAATCCCGGGAACTCAAATAAAGAATCAATCATCCGGAGAGGTTTATTATACTCCACCGGTTGGTGAAGAACTAATTCGTAGTCTTCTAAAAAACTATGAAGATTATTTCAATGACTTTAGTGATGATATTGATCCTTTAATTAAGATGGCTGTGTTGCATTACCAGTTTGAATGTATTCATCCATTTTACGACGGTAACGGCAGAACGGGAAGGATTCTTATGGTCCTTTATCTGTGCCTTGCAAAACGATTAGAACTTCCAATCCTTTTTGTCAGTGGTTTTATAAATAAGCACCGATCGGATTATTATCGTCTACTAAGAGAAGTTACTTCAAACAATAATTGGAAATCTTGGATTCTTTTTATGCTTGAAGCCATTGAAGAACAGTCCAACAAAACTACTCAATCAGTTTCCGGAATAAGAGAGCTTATGTATAAATACCGGGAGCTTATCAACCGTAAAAAACCAAAAATTTACTCTGCTGAATTAGTTGAATATCTTTTTAGTTATCCTTTTTATTCTCAACCTTCTCTCCAAAAAAAACTTGGTATTTCAAGTAGGAATACTGCTTATAAATATTTTTCGGAATTGAGGGATCTTGGTATTCTTCAAGAGGAAAAGTACAAAAAGGAGAAAGTTTATTTTTGCCCTGAATTTCACAATCTCTTAAAATAGATATGCACAAAAACAGTAAAAATTTGGGCGTGTTTTATAATTCACGCACAAAAAATCGAGAAATTTGTGCGCGTTGGTATGCCCATGCACAAAATTTGCTGCTTTTTAAGCGTATTAATGAATATTGCACTTGAAATATGAAAACATCCTCAATACGTGTTGAAGGAAATATTATTTCTCCGGAGCTTTTCGAAAGGCTTGATACTAATGAAATTCTCGGACAGAATTCCAGCGACTTTGGATTTGAGCGCTCAATAAAAGTTAAAGATGAAATTGCCCGTGCATGGGCAGATGCAAAAGATCAGTGGAATATTTTCCAGCGAAGAATAGAAAAACTATCCGAAATTCAGAGTGGTGTTGAAGAAACAAGAAAATATTGGATTCTCCCACTCCTCGAAAACTTTGGCTACAAACCGGAGTTTCAACGTGCTGCCGAAATTGTAAATGGTAACAGTTATAGTATTAGCCATCGTGATACAAACATTGATACCTTTCCGATTCATCTAATGGGATTAAATGATAATCTGGATAAGAAACGTGAATCGGGAGGACCAAGAATGTCCCCCCACGCACTCTTACAAGAATATCTAAACGTATCCGATCATCTTTACGGAATTGTTTCAAACGGAATATTTCTGCGTATCCTCAGAGATTCCGGTAAACTGGTAAGACTAAGTTATCTGGAATTTAATTTACAGAGAATGCTGGAAGATGATCTCTATGCTGAATTTTCAATCATGTATCGGCTTATTCATTCTTCCAGAATGCCCAAGAAACAAGCTGAAGCCGAGCAGTGTATATTTGAACAATACCATCAAGACGCTATTGAATCCGGTTCACGCATTAGAGAAAAATTAAGTTCGGCTGTAGAAGTATCCATCAAAACAATAGCTAATGGTTTTCTATCTCACCCGGCAAATGATCTGTTAAGAAACGATATAAAAGAAGGCAAGCTTAAACCGGAGGAATATTTTCAGCAACTGCTAAGATTTATTTACAGAATATTATTCCTATTGGTAATTGAAGAAAGAGATATTCTATACCCGGAATTCAAAAAGGAATCCACACAAGAAGAGAAAGAGAAACTTCTTTACCTAAAAAATATTTATTACAACAACTACAGTGTTTCCCGTTTAAGAAAGCTTGCCGATAAAATTTATTTCTTTGATGACAAACTCGAAGATTTGTGGCTCTCTCTAAGAAATACTTTCAACATTTTTATTGAAGAGAGATATGCACAAAAGCTTGGATTATATCCGCTTGGCGGAGATTTGTTTTCTCAAGATTCAATTGGAGTGCTGAGTTTT
>Ga0194127_10007778_pt1 | contig 11696 bp, 9 predicted proteins | sample TA2KigC100mmetaG_FD_148624 | JGI IMG/M metagenome (GOLD analysis project Ga0194127, IMG submission 148624) | Freshwater microbial communities from Lake Tanganyika, Tanzania - TA2015036 Kigoma Deep Cast 100m | ecosystem: Environmental > Aquatic > Freshwater > Lake | place: Tanzania: Lake...
TTCTTCTTCCGTTACATGAAGACGCTCATTGAGTCATCGCATATCTATATAGCTACTCCTCCTTTGTATTTGGTCAAAAAGGGGAACCAACAACGCTACGCTTGGAACGAAGAGGACCGTGTTCAAGCGGTTCAAGAAGTGGCCAAAGGTGGTTCCGAAAGCAGCGTGAACATTCAGCGATACAAAGGTTTGGGTGAAATGAACGCGGAACAGCTGTGGGATACCACCATGAACCCCGATACCCGTACCTTGCGCAAAGTCACCATCGAAAGTGCCGCCGAAGCGGACAGGGTATTCTCCATGCTTATGGGAGACGAAGTCCCGCCACGCAGAGAATTTATAGAACAAAATGCCCGCTACGCCAAATTGGATATTTGATTGAACAGCCCATGCAAGCTCATGCCCCCTTGGCCGTTGAGGTTAAGCATGTCTCCAAATCCTATGGAGAGCTTCATTTGCTTCGCAATGTTTCTTTCGAAATCCGAATTGGGGAGCTTATCGCCGTTGTAGGCCCATCCGGTGCAGGCAAGAGCACCTTGTTGCATGTGTTAGGAGGTCTGCAACCGGCCAATTCTGGCGAAATTCGCTTGGGCGGTCATTTGCTTAGCGGCTTAAGCGGCAATGCATTGGCTGATTTCCGTAATCGCAAATTGGGATTTGTTTTCCAACAAGCCCTGTTGCTGCCTGAATTCACGGCCGAAGAGAATTTATTAATTCCCTCCCTTATCGCAGGCCATAACCATGGAACTGCAGTCGCCAGAGCCCACGAATTAGCGGAAATTCTGGGTGTTGCAGGGCGATTGAAACACAAGCCCTCTACCCTCTCCGGGGGAGAACAACAGCGATTTGCCGTGGCCAGGGCCTTGATGAACCGTCCTGATTTGATCTTGGCCGACGAGCCTTCGGGTAATTTGGATCAAAATCAGGCCCACGATTTGCATCAGTTGTTCGGCGAGCTCCGCTCCAAATTTCAACAAACCTTGTTGGTGGTGACCCATAACCCTGGGCTGGCCGCCAAAGCTGATCGCGTGTTTCGCCTGCAGGGAGGTACCTTGAGTGAAATCTCTTCATCCGATTTGCAGCATGAACCGCCCAATCCCTGAACCCCGGAAAATTCTTCGCCACTATTGGGGATACGAAGCCTTCAGGCCAGGGCAGGAAGAGATCAAAACGAATCAGTTCTTCAGGGAAGGGATACCCTAGCATTGCTTGCTACAGGCGGTGGTAAATCATTGTGTTACCAAATTCCAGCCATAGCCCTAGGAGGGCTTTGCATTGTGGTCACTCCCCTGATTGCTTTGATGAAAGATCAAGTCCGTACCCTGCACCGCTTAGGCATCTCGGCAGAGGCCTTGATCTCCGGACTCACTCGAGAGGAATCCGAGGAGATCCTTGATAAGGCCGATACCGGACAATTGCAGTTTCTGTACCTATCTCCAGAACGCCTTGGCAATCAAGATTTTATGACCCGTTGCAGGCCATGGGACCTAACCTTGCTGGCGATTGATGAGGCGCACTGCATTGCCCAGTGGGGGCATGATTTCCGGCCTGAATATCAGCGCATTGGTGAATTCAAAGCGAGCCTGTCCGCTCAAGACCTTTCCTCCAACAGAGGCCTTACAACCCTGGCCCTCACTGCCTCTGCAACCCCTGCGGTCTGCGACGAAATTTGTGAGCGTTTGGGGATGTCCAGGCCTGTGGTTTTCAGGCAAACTTTTGCAAGGCCGAGGTTGCAGTATTCTTGGCCACAAACCCATTCCAAACACAAAATTCTAGGGGACTCTTTGGCCACCTTGCAAGGAAAGGCCTTGGTCTATACCCGTTCCCGTTCTCAAAGCGAGCAAGTTACCCTATGGTTATCAAAAAACGGGTACCCGGCGCAAGCCTACCATGCAGGTCTGTCCCCGGAATTGCGCGACTTACGTCAGAAATCATGGATGAGCCATGAATTTCCCATCATGGTCTGCACCTCGGCCTTTGGCATGGGCATCGATCAACCCGATGTTCGCTTGGTTTTTCATTGGAATGTCCCTGAATCGCCAGAAGCCTATTACCAGGAGGCCGGAAGAGCAGGCAGGGATGGCGGCGACGGGGTTTGCATCATGCCCTGGACCCTAGAGGACCTCAAGGAGGCCAAGAGCCGGATTGAAGAGGCCTTTCCTCCAATTGAACGCATTCACCGAGTTTACCAAGCCTTGGGGTTATGGTGCAATTTGGCGGTGGGGGCTGGCCTAGATCAACGCTTTGATTTTGAGGCCTCTGTCTTCTGTCATCGCTTTGATTTACCCGAGAAAGAAGTTTACTATGCCATGCAAATCTTGCATCGTGCAGAACTCATTCGAATTCAAGAAGAACTTATGTTACCTGCCCGGGTACGCTTTGTGGTTTCGGCGCGGAAGCTCTATGAACTGCGCATCCAAGAGCCGGTCTTGGATCCCTACATCGATGTATTGTTACGGAATTATCCTGGCATACTCGACCGTGGTGTTCGCTTTGATGAACGGGCCCTTGCTCGTCAAAGTGGGATTACAGCCGTTTCGATCCTTCAAGCCATACGACGATTGGAAGCCTTGCAGGTCCTGGACTTTGTCCCCCGTTCAGACAAGCAGGGCATTGTTTGGATTACCGAAAGGTTGCCCTTGACGCATATCCATATCCCGGCTTCGGCCTATACACTGCTCAAAGAAGCCCGGTTAAACCGACTTCAAGCCTTGGCCTCCATGATGACCTTGGAGAACCCGCCCGGTAAGGTGGAGGACTTGCAACAGAATTGTCGAAGCCAAAAACTTTTGCATTACTTTGGCGAAACGCAATCCGCTCCTTGCGGAATTTGCGATCTTTGCCTTGAAAATCAGGCCCCCAAAGGCGAATTCAATGGCCAAGAAATGCAGGATTTCCAAAACAAAATACGTCCCTTGTTGCAGGAACCAACCCATGTTTTGGAATTAATGCGCCAATTGGACCCAGGCCCTCATCAAAGCGCTCCAAGCGAAATTCAGCGAAGAACCTACGCCTTGCAATGGCTTGTTGACCAGGGAATCATCCAAAGGCAAATGAACGACACGTTGTTATGGATCAAGCCATGAACCCTATTATGGTGATCGCAACCACCAACGATCAGTGGCAGGATCAGAGGATGCAACGCTGGTGCAGGACCTTGGTGGAATGCGGGTGGAACGTGCATTGGCTTGGTGTCGACCGTGGAAGACCTGTTCCGTTGGTAAACACCGATCGAGTGGTCTATGAGCGTTTGAGGATTGCGCCAGGATCAGGACCCTTGTTTTATGCAATACTCAATTGCCGTCTGTTGCTCAGGGCATTGACCTTACGGTCTCATGCCTTTCTCTCGGTGGATGTGGATACCCTGCCGGCCTTTCGTCTGGCGTCCATCCTCTTAAGAAAATCCTTGTGGTTCGATGCCCATGAATGGTTCACCGAGGTCCCCGAACTATTGAACCGGCCTGTCACCAGAAACATCTGGAGGTTAATGGTACATCTTTTCCTAAGAGGAAAAATTCAATGCTTTACGGTGGGGCCTGAGCTTGCTTCTATCCTTACCAAGACTTGGGGTAAACCCTTCGAGGTGCTTCGAAACATGCCCCGCCTCCAATACCAAATCACGGAGAATTCCCATGCCGAGGCCAGTGAATCCGACAACACCTTGAATTCGATCGTCCCCAGATTGGAAGGCCCGTACCTCCTCTACCAAGGGGCCTTGAACATGGGCCGAGGCCTGAAATCCTTGCTTGAAGCCGCTGCCCTTGGACTTCCATACCCCTTGGTGATTGCTGGTTCAGGTGACCTGGAAGAGCCCTTGCAAGTTTGGGTGAAGGACCGAAAATTAGAAAAGAAAGTACGGTTCACTGGGCCCCTTGATCCGTCAAAACTCCTCCATTTGACCAAGAATGCCTTCCTGGGTTTCAATTTGCTCGAAACACAATCGCAATCGTACTACTTTTCCTTGGCGAATAAATTTTTTGATTATGTTCATGCTGGCTTACCACAGGTATGCATGGATTACCCGGAATACCGACACCACATGGCCTTGTACCAGGTGGGATGGCTTATCCAAAAGACCGAACCCTCATCAATTGTCCAATGTTGCCGACGTATCGCAGAGGATCCTGATGCCTACCGAATCATGCGTGAAAATTGTCACCGTGCCGCTGTGGAATGGAATTGGGAGCATGAATCTACCGCATTGAAAGTCAAGTTAATGAAATGGCGCGATTTGCTCCAGCCAATCAAGAGTTCATAACACCCATTAAATCAAGTATTTTAAGCGCATTTGCGCGCTGATCAAAATGCTGAAGAACCCAGGCGTGACGGGCTGCAACTTCGTCTCCCTGTAGGGGTTTCTCCAAGGCCTTCTGCACCTGATTTTCCCAATCTTGCTCGGATTGGACCACGGTAAGCCAAGCGGCCCATGGCATTCCTTGGACCCCCTCGCGGCTTACCAACACATGGCCATCCCCCATCATAGCATGAATAATTTTCAACCGAAGACCAGCCATTCCGTAACAAGGAATACAGTGAACCGCCGCATGCTGTATCCATCGCTGCATTTCCATGGGACTTGGCGAGTCCACCAAATGACAGTCCTCATAGAGTAAAATAGTCTTGCGCAAAGAATCTGGAATTCGCGATCCGGAAATTACCAAAGGTATTTGACGGGACTTGTTGCCTATGGATAACAAAAAACGAACTGCCCGAATGTTTTCTGCTATATCCAATCGGCCATGGTACAAAGCATAAGGGGCCTGCATTGGTCGTACGGAGCTCCCCTCGTTGGGTGGCTGAACCTTTGGGTTCAATTTCACAAAAGCTGGAACATAATGCGCAGGAAGCCTCATGCTGGACCACCTCGAAGTCTCTGAAGCGCAAATGCTTAGAATCCCCGAGTTCTGCCTTTGGCGCAATCGTTGAGGCAAGAGCCCTTCGTACAAGATCCAACGCCAGGATTCCAGTCTGTAATGGGCCTTGTAAATCCAATTCCCAACCGACTCTGACTGCATACGGTAATAATTAGACTCAATGTTATGCGAACGGATCCAGATGACCCGGTTTTTCAAAGCAGGTGCACGCAGCAAATCCGCGCATTGCCAGCCTTCCACCAGAATTGAACCGGGCTCGGATGCCAGGTTTTGAATGAGATCCGCAGAGGTACGGGAAACCAACGCCCAGGGTCTGGTGTCGTAGGGCCCCACCATCCATTTCCTTGGGTAACAACGAAGGGAGGCCACCCGCGGTTGCCAATCAGGCATTTTACCAGCATGCAGGTTCTTGGGCCAAACGAAGACATGAACATGCAAGGCCACCCCTAAATCCAAGAGAACTCGTATTTTGGTATCGAGCTCTTCAGTACCCCCGTACAGTGGTGGAACAGGAAGGTCAAAACAAACCAGATGCAGGACTGGGGCAGGCTGCATTCAATTCCCAGGGGTAATGTCGGGTGAAAGTTCCGGCGCATGTTCTGCCCCCGAGGTCATTGAATTTTGGTTTTGACCTTGACCACCTGCATCAAACAAAATGCCCCCCAAATCCGTCAAAGATCCCCCCGCACAGCGCACCACCCTAGCCGGAAAACGGTCAATAGTGAGATAATCGTGGGTAGAGATGATCATTGCTGTTCCATTTTGGTGAATTTCAACCAGTAATTTCAGAATTTCTTCGGAACTATCAGGGTCCAGTTGCCCGGTAGGCTCATCTGCCAGCAATAAACTCGGTTTATTCAACAGAGCACGCGCCACGGAAAGCCTTTGCTGCTCGCCGCCTGAGAGCCTATGCGGCATATCATTTTGTTTGCCCTCCAAACCAACTTGAGCTAAGACCTCCTCAATTCGTTGGGCTTTGGAGTTCTTGTCCTTCCAACCGGTGGCGGTTAAAACGAAATCCAAATTGCCTTCAGTAGACCGATCGGCAAGCAATTGAAAATCCTGGAAAATGACGCCAATTTTACGCCTCAGCGAAGATCTTTCCGATCGATCCAAAGACAATAAATCGTAGCCCAAAACCTCGGCTTTGTCGCCATGAAGGGGTATATCGGCAATAATTGCCTTGATAAAGGTGGACTTCCCTTCACCGCTTTTACCAACCAAATACAGCATTTCTCCTGCTTCAACGGTCAAATGAACATGATTTAAAACATTAGCAGAACCATAGGAGAGGATTGTATTTTTCAGGTCTATTGCTTTCATAATCCCCAAATTTCTACAAAAATCCGCCAATTGAAACAGGATTTCGTTTATTTTTGAACTTTATCAACGCAAGACCTCACTAATTTTTGGATCCCTATTTTCTATGAAATCTATTTTTTTTTCTCGTACTTTCCTTTTTTTGGCTTTATTCTGCTATGCTCATCCCGGATTCGGGGGGACCAAAGCCAAGGCCACCGTGTCCAATGCCGTTAAGGAGGCTTGCCAAAACGCCATTTTCAAAACAGTACCCGAATTGCCTCAACGGGTTGGGGACAGCATACCGTTTAAGATTCAAATTCAATTTAGGAACTACCCCTTCCAAAAAAATACCCAACTGGTGATTAGTCCAGAAGTTCACTATAATAAAAAAATTGTAAGCCTTCAAACCATGCGGTTCTTGGCACTTCCCAATGAAAGCCAAATAAATTCAGAGGAATATGAAGAAGGAACTGCACTTTTAACACGTCGTGGAAATTATGCCTTTGAACATGAAGTTAGTTTACCCTATGATGAGGGAATTGAATCTGCTACAATAGAAGGTAGGGTTACCGTCATTGAAGGTTCCGTTAGCGAAGAAATTCCACTCATTCGAATTAGCGATCGTGGCTTCTCAAGCTACTGCCGAATGCTTGAACCAACGCTTGAACTAATGGATCTCGACTACGAAAAAGAAAAGCTATGTGTTAAAGAAAATTATACCATCTTGTATCCGGCTGGTCAATTTGAACTAAGTGAAGCGCTCAATAAGGCTTCTGTCAACAATCTGCTTAATTCTCTGAGGGGCTCTAAAGAAATTTTAGAAATCCAGATCCTTGGTAGCGCATCCCCTGAGGGCGAATCCTCAAACAACGAAAACCTTGCCTTCAAACGAATGGAATCCTTGAACAAGCTTATTGTTCGAGAATTATTAACCAGATCGCGCAATCCTTTAACTTCTAGCGAAGTTTTTGCCGATAGCTTCATATTTGCTCGGTGGAATGAACAACCGTGGGACTCTTTGTTAAATCTTATTTCTCCCCAAAGTGGGAAAGCATATCAGAAATTAAAATCCATATTGAGCAGCGATGAAGACGCCTCTTCCAAAAAAGTAAAATTGGAAAAATTGAGCATTGAATTTCCCTCAATCAAAGAAAATTATTTCCCAAACCTTCGCAGTTGTACCGTTGAGATTTTGACTACCCCTTCCGATCAAAGTGTAATGTCTGATCTCGTAGCTTTCCAAAAAGGTGCCCTTTCCAAAAACACCAGCAGTACCAGGCTTATCCAAATGGCCTTGGCCGCTGAATCCCAAGAGCAGAGTGCGGCAATTTATCAAAAAGTCACCAAAACCTATCCCGAGGATTACAGGTCTCATTTCAAAATTGGAATGATACATTATCAAGAGGGCATGTATGCCGAGGCCGAACGCTCATTTCAGCAGGCCGCTGTTTTGAATCCAAAATCAGCAGAATCCTTCAATAATTTGGGTGCCTCCCAGGCCATGTTGAACAAGTTTTCTTCTTCACTGAAAAATTTTGAACAAGCTGAATCTCTTCACCGTCCCAGCCCTTCGAATAAAGGATATGCTTCCGCCCAAAAAGGAGATTTTGAAGGAGCCCTTGGCCATTATGATGATAACGCTTACCCCATTAACCGTGCAATTTGCTTGATGGGTCTAAATCGCCCCCTCGAAGCTGTTCAAATGCTCTCCAATATTGAAAATCGATCCGCCAAAGCCGATTATTTGTTGGCGATTGCAGCAGCAAGGATTAATGATATCGCTTTGGTATGCGATCAGCTAAATTCCGCCATCCACAAAGACGTACAATTCAGGACCATGGCCAAAATAGAAGCAGAGTTCAACCCGTACCGAATCAATCCCAAATTCAGAGAGTCCATCAAACTGCCCGCCGAACACCGTCGTTCCAACCCATAAGCCCTGATTTGGGGTGTTCTGCTGCCAAGTCCCATCCGTAGCTGTTCGGGCAGAGTTCAGCCATGGATCTGAACAGATCAGCCAAGTTTTGTTGGGAGAAACCGTAAATTGCCTTGATTTTCATGAAAATTGGGCACGAATACAGTGCGCCTGGGATGAATACACGGGCTGGGTACCCTTAATGGCCCTAAGAGAAATTCCAGATATTGAAGAAAAGGGACTTTCTGTTCTGAGCGACTACGCTTCCGTTACAGATCACAGCACTAATTCCAATCTCTTATTGAGCATGGGTAGTATTTTAGACCCTGCCCTGTTTCCCAACGGCTATTCCGTTATTAGAGGTGATATCGGCCAAATCCCCGTTTACTCCTCTGAAGTTTCCGATACTTTGATTTGGACGATAGGTAAAGATTGGATAGGAACCCCTTACCATTGGGGTGGGCGAAGCCGCTTCGGAGTTGATTGTTCCGGTTTCGTTCAAATGGTTATGGCACGAATTGGGGTTCCGGTACCGCGTGATTCAAGAGACCAACTTGCCCCCCAAGCGCCCCAAAAAGTGCCGATTCATAACCAAGAATCCTTAAGAAGCGGTCAATTGGCATTTTTTGGGCCGAAGCCCACCCAAATCAACCATGTTGGATTGGTGCTCTCAAACGACAGAATTCTCCATGCTTCCGGTCAAGTCCGCTTGGACCATTTATCGACCAAAGGAATCCATAAACTCCAACTGAATCAAACAGACTACATCGAACCAACAACGCATACTCTTCAAGCCTTGGCCACTTACGTTGATTCGTCACAGCAATCGACCCTAATTAACGTTTAAAATAGTCAAAAAGCCTTAAATTTGTCAAAATTTATAAAAAATGAAAAACGCAGTTCAAGGTAATTTTTCGAAAATCGTCATTGCTGTAATTCTTTCTTTCAGCTTTGTAGGGTGCTCCCCCAATTTCAAACTCGATCAATCTGCCCTTAGTTTTCAAGGCCAGTCCGAGCCCGTCACTGCTCACGGTGATCAAATTGGCCTCAAGGTGAACTACAAAGTTGCCCCTAATGTATTCGCCCCCAATGGAATTGCCATCGTAAGGCTTGTTCAAACAAATGGGGACCAAAAGGTCGAATTAGGTCGTGAATTATTAACCGGGAGCAAAGTCAAATCCGTTATAGGTCGCAAAATCGAAAAGAAAACAGGTGGCGATGGAGAAGTTGGATTTTCTGCTACCTACAACGGGGAAAATACAGGGTTAGAGTATTGGCTGGAAGTCACTTCATTTGGTGATTCCAAAAAATCCATTCAAGCCGCTCAAAAATTGCTTAATCAAGGCCCATCCTATGTGTCCGCTCCAGAAAAAACCCATAGCTTCAAAACAAAAATTACCAACGGTGTCAGCCTTTTATCACGCACTGCAAAACACAATACATCTCCCAAAACCATCGCTTCACTTTTTGTTGCTGATACTATAGAGCCTTTTGAAGCCACCATCTATTTTGAGGTTAATAAATCCGTCATCAGAGAAAGTGAAAGAAAAAGAAAAGAAATTGAACAATTGGTAAACTTCTTGAGCAAAACCAAGGAAATCCTTAAGATAGAGGTCAACGGCTATGCCTCACCTGACGGAGAAATTCAATTCAATAATGAACTTGCCGACGAAAGGGCGACCGAGGCCGGTAAGTTCGTTGTGCGTTCGTTGAAGGGAAGCCAAGGCCTCAAAGACATTCAGTACGATTTGAACAACTCAAACCTTTATGTTCAAAATAAAGGAACCGAAGATTGGAAAGGCCTCTTAAAGGGAATCGAGTTTGCTCATATTCCTCAAAAAGACCCCGCGTCAAAAGCATTATCGAAAACAACAGGCTTGGCAGCGCAGAAAAACAAGCTCAACTCCAAGATATGAGTGAATCTTGGAAAATTATCTCCGAGGATTATTTACCCCCCCTGCGACGAGCCAATATGATTATTAACACCAAAATCGCTCCGCGGACATTTGAAGAAAGACTCGATTTAATCCGTGCCAAATCAATCGATATTTCCGCATCAGAAATGATTGCCGCTACAGAACAAACCTCCGACCCAACCCTGAAAGCAGAAATCTTGGAATCCGCCAAACGTCAATACCCTGCAGACCATCGCTCCTATAACAACCTTGCGGTGATCGATATCGAAAGCGGAAACTTACAAACAGCCAGCAGGAACCTGGATGCTGCCGCTGAAGCATCACCCAGCTCTCCTGAAATTCTGCATAACCAGGCCCTTCTTGCAAGCCTAAGTAAGGACTGGTCTAAACTTGGAATTGTACTCAAAAGAGCACGTGCCAACGGAGTTAAAATGCCGGAACTTGAAGCATTAGCCGCGGTTGTAGGGGGTAAATATGATGAAGCTATCAATATTTTGAACCCCAAAGGTTCTAGCGCACTGCTTGCCTTGGCCCAATGTTTGAACCGAGATTATCCAAGCGCATCCAAGTCCTTGAATGGACTAGACTTGACGGACCCGAATGTCTTGTATATCAGCGCCGTTATTGCCGCAAGAACCAAAGACATAAAAGGTTTAGAAAGAAATCTTCAGTCCTTGGTTTCTATTAACCCTCAGGTCAAAAGCAGCCTCCTTTCAGATCCCGAATTTGCTTTGTATCGCCAAGAAGCGTTTTTTACGAATTTAACTAAATAATCCAACGCTAATCGCGGCTATCAAGCCTTTGCATTGCGATGAGGTTAGCCTTAGCAGCGCCAACAACGGCCTTTAGCTGATCAAAATCAGCAGCAAAGACTCTTTCTGCTGAACCAAAGGCAGATAACAATTTACCTCTGGTTTCAGGGCCGATTCCTTTGATGTTATCCAGGGCAGATTGCATGCCCGCCTTGTGACGGCGGTTGCGGTGATGTTGCAAACCAAATCGATGCGCCTCGTCACGCATTTGTTGAATGAGCCTCAAGGTGGGACTCTTCTTGTCCAGCATCAAGGGGTGCGGATCCCCCACCTTGAACAAAGCCTCCAAGCGTTTGGCAATCCCCATCAAGGGCAAATGGCCCAAACCCAAAGCGACCAAGGCGGAATGGGCCGAGCTCAACTGACCCTTACCGCCATCCACGATCACAAGATCCGGTAAGGCCTGTCCCTCGGTAAGCATCCTTTGATAGCGCCTGGTGATGACCTCCTCCATCCCCGCAAAATCATCAATACCTTCCACCTCCCGTAGATTGAACAGACGGTAATCGCGTTTGGCAGGTCTTCCGTTTCGGAAAACAACACAAGCCGACACGGTCTGGCTACCTTGCGTGTGGGAATTATCAAAACACTCGATATGCTGCGGCAATTGAGGGATTTGCAAATCCTTCTGGACCTGCTGCAAAAGACGATCCGATCGGGAAGCGAATTGCCTTTCTTCCGGTTTTCGTAACAACTCCTGCAAACAAAAGAAAGCGTTTTTGAGGCTTAAATCCACCAATTTGCGTTTGTCACCATCGGATGGAACCCGGCAAGGGATGCGCACAAAAGGTAGGCTTTCCGGCATGATATTGCAGACAATTTCAACCGGCTGATGTTCATAACGATGGCAGATCTCCAACATCGCCTGGGCCATTTA
>Ga0194127_10007780_pt1 | contig 11695 bp, 19 predicted proteins | sample TA2KigC100mmetaG_FD_148624 | JGI IMG/M metagenome (GOLD analysis project Ga0194127, IMG submission 148624) | Freshwater microbial communities from Lake Tanganyika, Tanzania - TA2015036 Kigoma Deep Cast 100m | ecosystem: Environmental > Aquatic > Freshwater > Lake | place: Tanzania: Lake...
GCCCCATCGTCGCTGGCACTCGATCAGTTCAAAACGTCGACCCCGCCACGGATGAAACGGGTGTGTGATCGTAAAGAACTGTTTGGCTTGGTCCGGATCGGGTGCAGTCCGCACCCGAGAGTAATGGAAAGCAGGAGGCGTTTTGGGGCCAGGTCGAAGGCCGCCTCCTGCCGATGCTCGAAGGCGTCGCCGATCTGACCCTGGACCAACTCAACGACGTCAGCCAACCCTGGGTCGAGTTGGAGTACAACCGCAAGGTCCATTCTGAGCTCAATGGTCAAACACCCCTGCAACGCTTTCTCGATCACAAGAATGTTGCCCAGCCCTGCCCCTCCGCCGAAGCCCTCCAGCGCGCCTTCACCACCGAAGTGCGCCGCATGCAGCGCCGCAGCGATGGCACCCTCACCCTGGATGGCATCCGTTTCGAAGTCCCTTCCCGTTTCGGGCACCTCACCGAACTGTGGCTGCGTTACGCCTCATGGGATCTGAGCACGGTCCACCTGGCCGATCCCAAGACCGGCGCCCTCCTGAGCCGGATCTATCCCGTCGACAAGAAGAGCAATGCCGAGGGCCGCCGCGCACCCCGAACTCCGGCAGCAGCCACACCGCCCCCGCCAACAGGCATGGCGCCCTTACTCCAAGAACTCATCCGCCAGTACGCCACCACCGGTCTGCCGCCAGCCTATTTGCCCCAACCCAAAAACCCCGCATGAACAAACGCCTGCTCAACCTCTACGGCCTCAAGTTTAATCCCTTCTCCTCCCAGGTCCCCACCCCCGCGCTGTGGACCTCGCCCCCGATCCAGCACTTTTGCTGGCGCCTCGAACAGCAGACCGGCGAAGGCGGCTTTGCCTTGGTCTGGGGCGATCCGGGCACGGGCAAAAGCGCCGCGCTGCGCATCCTCGCCGATCACCTGGGCGGGCTGCGTGACCTCTGCGTCGGCACCTTGACCCGGCCCCAGGCCAAAATGGCCGACTTCTACCGCGAACTGGGCCATCTCTTCGGCGTGTGCCTCTCGCCCCATAACCGGTGGCATAGCTCCAAAAGCCTCCGCGAAAAATGGCTCGCACACATCGAGGCGGCTTCCTCCCGGCCGGTGCTGCTCATCGACGAAGCCCAGGAAATGAACGCCGCCGTCCTCGCCGAGCTGCGCCTCTTGGCCAGTGCCGACCTGGACTCCCGCTCCATCCTCACCATCGTGCTCAGCGGCGATCAGCGCCTGGGGCATCGGCTCGAAGAGCCTGACCTCTTGCCGATCGCCAGCCGGATGCGCAGCCGACTGCGCCTGGAAGCCTTGCCCCCCAAGCAACTCCAGGACTGCCTCAATCACCGCCTCAAAGCCGCCGGCAACCTCAAACTCCTCAGCCCCGGCCTGCTCCAAACCCTCTGCGACCACGCTGCCGGCAATCTGCGCCTGCTCCTGAATATGGCCGATGATCTCCTGATGAGCGCCTGCCAGCAGGAACGGGACATCCTCGACGAAAAACTCTACTTCGAGGTCTTTGCCCTCGACCCCAAACCCCCCAAGAAACCATGAATCCCCTCCCGGTCCAACGCGCCAGCCAACTCGACAGCCACGGTCCGCAAACCCAATGGTTGGTCGAGGATCTCTGGACCGACCAAGCCGTCGGCATCCTGGGCGGCGAACCCAAGTGCTGCAAAAGCTTCCTGGCCCTGGATGTGGCCGTGAGCGTCGCTTCCGGCACCGCCGCTTTACGCCAGTTCCCCGTCCGTCGCCGGGGGCCCGTGTTACTCTTCCCAGCCGAAGACTCCCTGGCCGTGGTGCGCCAGCGCTTGGAAGGCATCGCCGCCGCCGCCCAGGTCCCCTTTGCGTCGTTGCCTGTGCACGTCATCACCGCCCCCACGCTCCGCCTGGACACCGCCACGGACCGCGATCGCCTCACGCAGACCGTCCAAGAGCAGCAACCGATCCTCTTAATCCTCGATCCGCTCATTCGCCTCCACCGCGTCGATGAGAACGACGCCACGCAGATCGCGACGCTGCTCTCCTACCTGCGCCAGATCCAACGGCAGTTCCACCTGGCCGTCATCGTGGTTCATCACGCGCGCAAGGACTCCCACGGTTCACGACCGGGTCAGGCTTTGCGCGGTTCCAGCGAACTCCACGGTTGGGGTGACTCCAATCTCTATCTCCGTCGCAAAGGCTCCCACCTGACCTTATCCACCGAGCATCGCGCCGCCCCTTCCCGAGACCACATCCCGCTCCAACTGGTCGAATCCGGGACCAGCGTGGCCTTGACAGTCACCCCTCGGCCCGCGGCTCAGCCCGACGCCGAGCCCACCCCACTCGACCGCGTGCGCCACGCCCTGGCCCAATGTCACCAACCGGCGCCGGTTCAGCAGTTACAGAAACTCTGTGGCCTGCGCACCGCCACGGTGTGCTCGGCTTTGTCCGAACTCTCCCACCAAGGCACTGTCGTTCGCCTGCCCCAAGGTTATCAACTCAAGCTCTCGTTGCCCGTTTCCCAGCCTATAGACCCTAAGGGAAACGGAAACGGGAAACGCCCCCTTTGCTCCAGCGGAGGATAGGGCAACGCTGGGAAGCGACCTGAGCGCCGTCTGGAGCCTGCACACAGCAGAAGGGCCGGGTGGTCTCGACCGAGGCTGCCCGGCTCGCTCTGCTGAGCCCTTCTGCTGGAGCAGGGACAAAGCGATAAATCCCAGGGGGTCTGGGGGACTGGTCCCCCAGAGCGGCCCCCGCTCACAGGACCCCCGCAACCCCCCCACTCACCTTCCCCTCATTCTCGGTGCAACGACCGCCATCATTTACCGTGCAACCGCTCACAACAACAACGTGTTCACGGTCGCTCCCGCCATCACGTACGACACCAACCTGACGACGCTGTTCCTCGTGCATCGGCACATAGGGCTGCGGACGAATGAACTGGGCCAGCCTGAGGGGCTTATCCGGCTGCGGACACTAACGGGGGCCGTTAACTCGCCGGTCCTCTCTACCAACGAAGTACTTGCTGGCCACCAGCCTTGGGCTTTTAGACCGGCGGTGGACAACTTCGCTCCACAAACCAACTCGACGGTGAAGATCATGAATAACGACGCTCGCATCCAGCACGTCGTCTATCGTAATGGATCGCTCTGGGTTGCGCACACGATCTTCCTGCCGTCCGTCAACCCGACGCGCAGTGCAGTGCAGTGGTGGCAGCTCGCCACCAACGGCTTGGTCCGTCAAGTGGGCCGGATTGACGATGAGGCTGGCGTCAACTTCTACGCCTTCCCGAGCATCGCGGTGAACCAGTTCAACGACGTCTTGCTGGGGTTCTCGTCCTTTTCCACGAATCAGTACGCCAGCGGCAATTATGCCTTCCGAGCCTACCACGACCCACTGGGCGATTTCAGACTTCCAGCCCTGCTGAAAGCGGGTGAAGGAGCCTATTACAAAGGAGGGAGCCGCAACCGCTGGGGCGACTACAGCGCCACGCAACCTGACCCACTAAATGATGCGTCCTTGTGGACCATTCAGGAGTACGCCCTTCCCTACGTTGGCACCCTCACAAACGGTTCGGGACGGTGGGCGACCTGGTGGGGTCAAATCGCCGTCACGAACCCGCCGAACGACAATTTCGTGAATTCTTTCGCCTTGAGCGGTGCGCAGGGCAATACCAATGGTACGGTCTTACGGGCCACGCGCGAGTCGGGCGAGCCGAACCACCTAAGCGCCAGCGTCGGGTCAGTGTGGTATCACTGGACGGCTCCGGGCAATGGTCCGGTGACCTTTGACACCCTCGGGACAAGCTCAGGGCTAAACACACTCCTGGCCGTCTATACCGGCACTTCCGTCGGGAGTTTGACTTCGGTGGCGACGAACGACAATGCCAACGGCACATTCCAAAGTCAGGTGACGTTCACGGCTTCCTCCGGCACGGCCTATCGTGTCGCGATAGACGCGCCCCAGCGCGTCTCCGACAACGCCAGCGCCTTTAATCTGGCGTGGATTCAGCCCCAGGCGCCGCTCATCACCTCTCAACCTTGGAGCACCAACGTCATCGCCGGCAATCCGGTCACATTCAGCGTTTCGGCCATTGGCGTGCCGACGCCCGCGTATCAGTGGCGCAAGAACGGCGGGAACATCAGCGGAGCCACCAGCAGCGGCTACACCATCAGCAACGTCGAAGCGTCGCACGCGGGCAGCTACACTGTAATCGTGACCAATTCCGCGGGCAGCGTCACGAGCGCGGCGGCGGCGTTGGGCGTTTATGACTCGGCGACGGCGACCTTGGGCGCCGTCAGCGTCACCGGCAGCGGGATCGAGTTCGACGTGACGGGGGTGCCCAGTTACACCTACGTCATTCAGGCCTCGACGAATCTGACGTCCTGGGTGCCAGTGTACACGAATACGTCTCCCTTTACCTTCAGCTATACGATAACGACAAACTACCCGGCCCGGTGTTTCCGAGCCGCTTACTAACTCAACAAAAGAAAGGAAACGATCATGAACCTGTTCAGAACAATAACCATGTCCCTGTTGATGGGTTGCACTCACAGCTCGGCACAAGGCACGCTTGAGTTTACGGTTACGCTCGACGGCAATCATTCGCTTCCAGCGAACGCAAGTGTTTGGAAGGGCACTGGGACTTTTACATTCTCGTCCGCCCTATTGTTTCAAGGGGACGTCTTCGTTCAGGCCGACTCCGGCCAAGGCGGGGTGAGTATCTACTCATCACCAGCGAGTGATGCCCTTGGGGCGGTCGTTTTTACACTGTCACCCGGTCCCTTTGAGGCACCGGGACCTTCGGGAGAACCAGGAGGACGCGTGTTTTTCGCAAACCGCACCCTATCCGCCAACGAGCGCACGGATCTGCTCGGGGGAAATTGGTGGGCAGTGTACTCCGTGGCGGGGTCTCCGGAGAGCCAGTTGCGAGGACAGATTCAAGTTGTACCAGAGCCTTCGGCTTGGGCGTTGATGGTTCTTGGAGGAGGGCTGCTCGCTTCTTTGAAACGAAGGAAAAAGAGGGGCTAACAAGATCACTCGAGCGAACAGCCGCCCCGCTGGGCAGTTCGAGAGTCGCGGACTTCGGCGACGCGCTCGGGTTGTCGGAAGTCACGGACGTTATCACGGCGGGGCGGCTGTCGCTCAGTTCTGTCGTTGCCTATGCACGCCTCGTCTGGTCCTCGTGTTATCGTCGCAGCGCTCGCCTGTGCGGTCGCTTGTGTGATCCAGGCTCAGACCACCGCCTCGTTCACGCAGCGGACATTCGTCGGAAAAGATTTCTTCCTGGCATATCTCCTTAATACACCGCACTGGGTGTCGGTCGAGGCGTTGACGGTTGTGGGAGGCCAGAAGACCATCTCGGGTGCGGAGGCGGACGGCCAGCCCCTTGACCAGCCGGATTCCCTCGATTTCCCTAGCGTGGAAGAAGTGTTCGCTGCCCTTAAGCAGGCCCAGGAAGCGGGATGCAGGAGAGTTGCGATGACATATGACGCAGCCGATGGTCATCCGGTGTGGTGCGTGATTGAGCGGCTGATCGCAGTCTACCCGGGTAAAGCGACTGACGAGTTCCGGATTAGAAATCTGACCTATCTTCCCGATGGAAACGGCAGCTAACACATCGTCCCAGCCCATGCCGGGAGACCGGCTCCGTTCCAGTCGAGCGCCATGGGCCCGGCATGGCTGGACTCGTCGTTCGCCGCTTTTCGGGCCGGCAGCCGCCCTAGGCCTGATCATTGCCGTCCGCGCTGCAGACAGCGGCACTCACCAGAGTGCCGCTACGAGCCCCGGGAGGCAGGTGCAACGCGTGACCGGGCAGTGGGGCACGGCGCCGGGGTAAAGGGCCGAGCCCACCCGCCGGTACGAAGTGCTCGCTGAGTTGGCGGACGCAGGCCCAGTAGGCCTTCTGGCTGCGGGGCTGCAAGGGCAGTAGTTGGAGGTCCTCGGCGAAGCGGTTCAGGGTTGCGTAGGGGCCGGCTTTTTTTTATTCATACAGAGACGATCTGAGTTTTGGAGCTGGTGCCCGATTCGCCCGATGGCGGTCGGGCGCCGGACCTTAAACAGCAGGCCAGAGGCTGTCCAATGTCATGCCGGGACTTCCGAACCGAGCCGGGTGCACGATCCGTGGGCTGGACCGCCCGCCGCGCAGCGGCTTCGTTCAACCATGCGCTGCAGCGAACCCGGCGTGAGCATCGCGGTTGCAATCGTGGCGTCCCGCGGGCCGGGTCGCTGAGCTTGGGTCGTTCGCGGGATGAACCTCGATGAAAGTCGGCGAAGTCCTCGAAAGGTTGCCGTCGGGGAGAGCATTGCGGAGACCAAATCCCTGATCCGGGAGGCGGTCGAGTTCCACTTGGAAGGGATGCGGGCGGACGGGGCATGCATCCCCGAACCCACCAGTCGCGCAGAGTACGTCGAGGTGGCATGAAGCGCGAGCCACTCGCTGCGCCGAACCGCCGCCTGCCCCTCGCTAGCCCATGTCCATGATCGTTCGGTTGTCCGAGACGCAGCGAACGGCCGTTCCCGGCGGCGGTCGGTGGGCCGGAGCGTTCGATGCCTGGACGGGCGACGTTCCGGCCGACGGTGCGTTCTGGGAGCTTGAGGTGAGCGGTCGGTCTGCTACATTCCCGCAATGACATTCAAGGCGATCATCCACGAGGCTGACGAGGGCGGCTACTGGGCCGAAGTGCCGGCTTTGCCCGGCTGTGTGACACAGGGTGAGACGATCGAGGATGTGACACTGAGTCTGCGTGAGGCGATCGCGGGTTGGCTCTCCGTCGAAACGCCAGAGACCCCAGCGGCGCCAAACGATCGGGTCATTGAGTTGGCCCTGTGAAGCAGGTCTCTGGCAAGGATCTGGCGAGGCTGGTCCAACGGAGAGGTTGGAATTTGGCCAGAGTCCACGGCAGTCACCACATCTTGGTTATGCCTGGGCGGCGAGAGCGGATTGTGATTCCGGTGCACGGCAACCGCCCGCTGAAGATCGGGCTGCTGCGTGCGCTGATGAAGATCGCGGACTTAACTGACGAGGACTTGTGAGGGCATCGAACCAGTCGTGCCACCCCACGCCGGTTAGCCGCCGCGGTCTCTATCGATCCCCCTTGGCCCGGCGTGGGTGCACTCTGCGTTAGCCCACTATGACACCCCTCAGCCAGAGGCGACTTGCCATCACGCTGTCGGTCGTGGCAGCATTTTTGGCGGCGCTTGCAGCATGGGGATGGGCACGTTCTGTCATGGGTGAGGTTCACGCTACGCTCGCAGATGGTCGGACAGAGATGTTGCAGGAAGGCAAAGACGCTGCGTTAGCAAGAACGAACGTCACAGAGGTTGCCGATACTTTGCGGTGGGTTGGACGGTTTTACCGCCCAGCAGAGCCACCAGCTTCTGGTATCGAGCGCCACCACTACAACCTCATGGAGCGGGTTCGGGTGTCCTATCAGCGAGATATTGTCATCCACTTGCGGCAGTTGACCGGCGACCAGAAGCAAAGGACCGGCCAACAAGACGGTCCAGCGAACGGGAGCCAGCCGATTCGCTCAGAGACAAATCGAACGTCATCCGCCTCCGCCTCCGAGGGGCTCCGGCGGGACGGGTCGGCGGCTGGCTCCCGTCGCTGACCTGGTCGTTAGCCCAAATTCGCACACCATGCCCAAGCCGCTAGGTTATACAGGAGATTGGCCGCCACCCGAAATCTTGCGCGAGTATCCAAATTGGATTTGCGCGTGGGATGAAGAGGGCGAGGGGGACCAGGACGAGACGACCCTTAAGCCGGAGGACGAGCAGAGCGTGATTACCGCAGACACGATCCACACTGCGGGCGATGTCCTGTTGGCAGATGGTCGGACATTTGCCGCCATCATCTCGTTGCCGAGTGGTGCACCCGAGAGCTTCGACTATCACGATGGTTCGGCGTGGGTTCGCTGTCGCCAGGACTACAAGACCAAGCGGTGGGTTGCTTTTGACCAGAATTGGCTGCCGCCCGAGCGTCGGATGCCGACCGTGGATTTCGCCGATTCTCACACATTTCCACTGCGGCTCTCGACTCGCTTGCCGCACGCCGAGACTGGAGAGCGAGTCCGATTAGAGATACGCCCAGACGGTTCTGCGGCTGAGTGGAGATGAAGAAACGGCCTAACTGGCCAAAGGAATGTAGAGAAGGCGGGAGGCGCGGAGATCCCTGGGTTTCGAATCGAGTAGGACATTCAGAGGTCGGATGACCGCCTCCCGACTTCTTTGCATTCCCCGGTTGAACGAAGCCGCTTGGCGGCGGGCGGTCCAGCCCACGGTCCAAGACCTTGCGAGGGATGCAAGTGGCGGAGCTCCTTGCGGAAAGTATTGGGTGAGGTAGCCGCCAACCTCGGCCGGTGCCGAGCTATGCTGGGAAGCGGCGCTCAGACTGGCAGTGGTGGGGGAGGCCAAGGGCGTTGCCACGGGCGGAGAGCCTAGCGGCGAACTGGCGTTGGCCGCTGTTGGGGCTGGGCAAGGGTGGCTGACGCAGGAGTGCCCGGACGCGATTGAGGCGGAGTCGGGCGGCGGGGTGTAACCAGCCGAAAAGGCGGACGCGGTGGAAGCCGGCGGGCAGAACATGAACGACGATGCGCTTGGAGTCGATGTCGCCGACCTCCAAGTTGAGAGCCTCGCCCAAGCGCAGGCCGCAGGAGTAGATGGTGGTCAGGGCGACGCGATGGTCGATGGCGGGGACCGCCGATCAAAGAGGCTTACACGCTGGTCGGCCCACATCTGCCCGAGATTCGCCGGCCGGGTGGGGATTACTGTGCTGTCATCGAGCAGGCAGGGCTCACGAAACGCATTGATGAGCTGACCGACGAGGCCCGCGCTCGGCTCGGTGGTCAGGGTGTCTACTGCCATTGGGCTGCTGACGCCAAAAAGCATCCAGATCGAGTATTCAACGCCGAACCAGGCGCTCCACCGCATGGCGGCCCCGCAACGTCGCCAGGCAATTCGGGAGCCAGTGAGGGGCCGCCCTCGGTGGGCTGATTCGTTCGCTTCAAACAGATGGGCGTGTTGACAAAACAAAGCGGCAGCCATAAGCTGCCAACGTGAACATCGCCCAGATAGAGGAAGCAGCGTATCGCGGTCTTCCCTTTTCGCTGAAGGTTGCCGACGGCGACCGCTACGATGTGCCGCATCGTGATTACATCTCCCTGCCACCGAAGGAGTCTCCCAAGCGGACATATGTTGTTGTGCACAGGGATGACGGATACGCCTCGATCTTGCCCTTGATCACGATCACCAGCTTAACCTTCAAGGTTGATGCCGGCGCCACGTGACAATCGGAATGCGAAAAAGAGCCCCGACCAACTGGCTGACGCTTTTCTGCATGTGAGGGTCCGCGGGGCAGAAAAGGCCGCTTGGGTGGCAGCCGCGCACCCGGAATCCCTTTCGTCGTGGATTCGGCGCATTCTGAACCAGGCGACGAGAGGGATTGAGGCGAAGCAAACGGTCCAGCGAACCGGAGGCAGCCGTTCAGCCCAGGAGGCAGCGCGAACGACATCGGCGGCTGGCTCACGTCGCTGACCTTTACGTTCGGCAGAAAGAGGTCGCGGTGGCGCGTCGCAGATGGTAAATAATTCCCATGCCGACGGTTCTACGAATCGGATCATTCAGGTTCCACTTCTACTCGGATGAGCGGCAGGAGCCAGCGCACATCCACGCGCGGACTTCCGACGGGGAGTGCAAGTTCTGGCTGGAGCCGACCATCCGGCTGGCCGGCAACCGGGGAGTGCGACCTCACGAGCTCCGACGCATTGAAGTTGGTTTTTGAACATCATGACGTTCTGAGAAGGGCATACGATGAGTACCATAACCGATGAGCGACGGCTGGCCGTGGAGCCTGCCGCCCTGCGGGCCTGGGCCGAAGGGCGGACGATCTACGTGGAGCTGCACGACGGACGGATCGTCGGCTTTCCGGCCGACCGGTTCCGTCTCCTGGCGACGGCGACCGAAGAGCAACTCGCACGAGTTCAAGTTGAAGTCAACGGATATGCCTTGCGCTGGGAGGAACTGGATGAGGACATCACGGTTCCCGGAATTGTGGCAGGCCACTTCCAACTACCACGGAAATGAGTGCCGAACTGGCCAGTGCAGCGAATAGCGGCGGGCGGACGCCGTTCGCGGATTCGAGCGCCTTGGGCCGCCGCCATCGCTCACTTTTCACGATCGGCCCTGGCGGCGGACACGCACTTATGAAAACAACGGCAATTCTGGTCCTGACAGTAATCGCGTGCATGGCCTCTGCAGGCGAGAGGTTCGTGAGTACCATCGGCACGGTGCAGAGGGAAATCCCCGCCGACAGGCTGGCGATGACCCTGGAAGTGGGGGCGACTGAAAAGACCATCGAAGCCAGCGTTGCTAGCCTAGATCGCCTCTTGGAGGAGTTCGGTGCCCAGATCACCGCACTCAAATATCCTGCCACGGCAGTAACCGTGAAGGAACGCAAGACCCAGAAGGCCCGGGAGTGGAATGGCCAAAAGCAGGTGGACATCGGCTTTTCGTCGTCCGCTACCCTATCCCTGAGCTTACTCAGCCTCACCAACTATAGCAAGCTCCTCACCTACATCGGCACACATGAAGGGTATGAAATCCCTTGGACGCGCATGAGCAGTTCGGCCGAGGGCTCGGCGCGAAGGGACGCCATCGCGGAAGCGCTGCGAGCAGCACGGACCAAGGCCGTGCTGTTGGCGGAGGAAGGCGGAGCCAAGTTGGGCAAAGTCCTCGAAGTGACGGAAGAGCAGGTCGAACAGCCGGAGTTCAGCTACTCGGCCCGCAATGCTCGTGACCCGCACGAAGGGACTGCCGCCTACCCGATCGAGATCCTGGTGCGCGTCAGAGCGAAGTTCGAACTCAATGAGAAATAGGCCGAACCAGACGCTGGTCGTGCCGAGAAAAGCTCGGGACGTCGGAATAGGGGTGACAGCCCTTGAAATACGTCAATGTTACCCAGTGGGTGCGTCGGCGTGAGCCGATCAATCCCACCCGGCCAAAGGCGAGCCACCGGGCCGGTAGCCGAACCGAAGTGCGATCGCCGAGAGGCGGTGTGCGAAGCAGAGGTGAAGCGAGGACGCGGGCCGCGGAATTGAACTCCGAAAAATGTATAGTGGTGGTCAAAGGATAAGTCCGGGAAACCGGACCCAAAGCCGACGGGATCCAGTGCCCGGAAGGCAACAGTCCTGCCCGCGACAAGGCGAGCGGCTGGGACACCACCGGGGTCTGAGATCGGGGCATGGGTTCAGAGGGGTAATCCGGGAACTCGGGAGAACCTCCCGTCTCCTTGGGAAACCACGCCGGACCACGGATGACCGGCGCAAACAACATCCGGGCGTTTGTCGCTTGACGCGGACGGTAAACGAGCCGAACCGGGCGCGAGCTTGGTGGGACACAAAGAAAAGCGCGTCAACCCAAGGTACCGGTGGGGAGCCAAGAGCGAACCAGCCGGGACGGACGAAGGTGGTCGTAGCAACGCGTAGTGCCGCAGGCCCAGGAACCGCAAGGCGACTGGACCGGAGGCGTGGGGAACTGAGGCCCAAGGGACCCACGATAAAGGCCGCAAGGCAGCGGGAAGGCGAAGCCGGGCATGACCTCTGGGCGAGGGAAATACAGGAGTGACCTTGAGCGCACCAACTGTATCAACACGACTCGCACAGATTGCGGAACAGTCAAGACGGGAGCCGGCGATGGTGTTTACCACACTGGCTCATCACATGGACGAAGACT
>Ga0194127_10007781_pt1 | contig 11695 bp, 9 predicted proteins | sample TA2KigC100mmetaG_FD_148624 | JGI IMG/M metagenome (GOLD analysis project Ga0194127, IMG submission 148624) | Freshwater microbial communities from Lake Tanganyika, Tanzania - TA2015036 Kigoma Deep Cast 100m | ecosystem: Environmental > Aquatic > Freshwater > Lake | place: Tanzania: Lake...
AAAAAGGCAGTGGCAAGGGTTCATCCGGAGACCCAAACGGTCATGCTCTCCGATGAAAGCCGGATGAGTTATGAAAAACTTTTGATTGCCACCGGTGCCGAGCCGACGATCCCTCGCGTGGAAAATCTCGCCCAGGTCCCTTTCCTGAAATTGAGGACGATGGACGATGCCCTTCGCCACCTGGAGGTCATCCCGCGAGCGCGATCAGCCATTGTCATGGGAACGGGTTTAGTCGGGATGCATGCGGCAGAGAACTTTGTCCACAGGGGAATGCGTGTGGACGTCGCTCGAGCCAGAGTTGGGAAGAACCCCAGAATCTTGCCGAATTATTTTGACGATGAGTGCTCTGGAATGATTCAGAAGGTTTTTGAGTCCCATGGGGTGGGTTTTTATCTCACCGATCATGCCGTGAGCATTGCCTATGAGGGAAGCGAATTCATCGTGACCCTCTCCAGCGGCAAGGCGTTAAGAAGTGAGATGCTTCTCGTCTGCACCGGAATTAAGCCCCGAACAAAGTTTCTTTGTGGCTCCAGCGTGGAGATAGACGAAGGGATCCTGGTCAATCATAAGATGAAAACCTCAGAGGATCACATCTGGGCGGCGGGTGACGTGGCTCAGGCTGAAGATTTCTTCGGCCCCTCAAAAATCCTGAATGCCATTCTTCCCGATGCGGTCCTTCAAGGGAAGATCGCAGGGGCGGATATGTCCGGAGGAAGACTCGATTCAGATTATGTGGGCGGGATTTCAATGAACACCTTCAACTTTTTTGGCCACCGCGCCTTCTCGATCGGGATGAACGATTCCGAGGAGGCGGGAACCTATCGGATCGAAAAGACGGTCCTGCCCTCGGAAAACCTATATGAGAAGATCGTTTTTCAAGGGAATGTCTTGTTGGGGATGAGTGCCATTAATTCTAATCTCGATCCCGGGATCATCATGAATCTGATCAAGGGAAGGGTGGATCTGGCAGAAGACTTCGCTGAGTTTGTCAGCAATCCGTTCAATATGAGCCGACGGTTGATGTGGAAACTTTGGCGCTGATCCTACGAAGCACCAGAGAGATACGGGAGGAGTAAATTGGGAAAGGCGTATAAGACAATCGCCGTCATTCCGGGGCTATGTGATGGCTGTGGGGACTGCGTTCCTGCCTGTCTTCAGGCAAAAGGGATAAAAGATCCCCTCCAATCGAGAATCAAACCGATCAAGGATCTCAAGGAATCTTTCTTTGCTCCCACGATCTGTTTGCAATGCGGGGATCCGAGCTGCGTCTCATGCTGTCCGTCCAAAGCGCTTACAAAGAACCCGGAAACAGGGATCGTTGAATGGAATCAGGAGAATTGCGTCAATTGTCTCCTCTGCACGCTGGCCTGCCCATACGGAGGGATTTTCTTCGATCCAGTGGAGGGCCATGTGGCAAAATGTGATCAGTGCAAAGGCGATCCAGCCTGCATAAAGGTCTGTAAACCGAAAGCGCTCGTACTGAGACAGGAAAGTAAGATCTTCAACAGGGTAGGGGATCTGGAAGATCTTTTTGTTGCCAACTCCTGTTGTCAGGGTTGCAATACGGAAATCTTGATTCGCCATATTCTAAGACGGGTCGGTCCGAATACGGTTCTGGCCACGCCGCCCGGGTGTGTTCCGGGCACTGGCTCAGTGGGCGTGAACAAACTGACTACCACAAAAATTCCTGTTTTTCATCCTTTGCTGACGAATACGGCATCGATGCTTGCGGGAATTAGGCGGTATTACAACCGCATCGGTCGGGATGTCACTATGCTCGCACTGGCCGGAGACGGGGGGACGGCGGATGTCGGATTTCAATCGCTCTCAGGGGCGGCGGAGCGTGGGGAACAGATGATTTTTGTGTGCATTGATAACGAGGGGTACATGAACACGGGAACGCAGAGGTCGGGCACGACCCCCTTTGGGGCCTGGACCTCCACGACTCCTGTGGGGAATCTGTTGCGTGGCAAGACGAGTGACCAAAAGTACATGCCCCTTATCATGGTGATGCACCGTTGCGAATATGTGGCTACCGCTGCGATTGGTTATCTGGACGATTTCTATAAAAAGCTGGACCATGCCATCGAATCGTCCAAGAAGGGGATGGCCTATCTTCATGTGTTCTCACCCTGCGTAAGCGGGTGGCGTTTCGATACCCCTATGACCGTCGAGGTTCAGCGGATGGCCGTGGAGACCAATTATTTCCCTCTCTGGGAATTTGAGAAGGAAAGGAGAAAGATTAGCTTCACCTATGAGCCTGAACATCCTCTCCCCATCGAACGGTATCTCTCGATGGTTGGAAAATTTCGTCATCTCAACGAAGAAGAAATTGCCCATATTCAGAAGTCAACAGACGAGAAGATGGAGCTTCTGAAAGCTTTATCATGATTTGCCGTGGGGTATGCCTCGACGAAAATCCTCTCCCCCCCAAGTTCTCTATGGAGAGAGAATTTCCAGAGAACTTTTAAAAAACTTGATGAGGCTTTGTCTTTGTTTCGACAGCAATTTATCAACTGTAGGGAGGGTGAAAAGGTGACCTACATTCATTTCTTCTCTCCCTGTTCCACAGGCGAGCGATTTTCGTGCCAAAATACGATTGAACTGAGTCGGCCGTGGATACGAACTTGTTCAACTCTGGGAGTCTGATAGGGGTTAATTTCGATTCAGCCATCCCATTGAGAATCCAAAACCTGTTGAGAAATATCTTCAAGGGATCGGGGAATATAGTCACCTATCGGGAAAGGAGGTGAAAGAGATTAAAAAATTCTTGGAAGAAAGGTATGAGAGGCTCAGAGCTTTTAACATTCTAAAATAAGAGGAGGAATCAAGATGTTCGGAGAGATGTCAGTAAAAAAATCTTTTGGTAAGAATTGGGTATTTTTTCTAGTTTCCATCTTTTTCTTATTCAGTTTATTCCCTTATCCTGTTTTGGCACAAGAGAAAGCTGTGACTCTGAAGGCGGTGAGTGCCTTTCCACAGAACAACAGGATGAATAACGCCCTCTGGATGCTCCAGAAGAAGGTGAAAGAGGGGTCGAAAGGGAGACTTGAGATCACCTGGGGTGGAGGTCCTGAAGCGATTCCCACCTTCCAGTTAGTGGAGGCGATTCGAAATGGCGTGGTCGACCTGGCCTGGACCGCCCATACCTTCAATGTGGCTCAACTGGCGGTGGCTGAAGGAGCGAAGCTTTCAAAAGTTACTCCCTGGGATGAGAGAAAGAAAGGGGTCTTTGATTTTTATCAGAAAGCATATCAGGGCAAATTGAATGCATACTTTCTTGGAAAGGGAACCCCGGGTTTGACCTACAATCTCTATACGACCGTTCCCGTTAAGAGCATGAGTGATTTCAAGGGAATGACCATTCGAGTCACCCCTGCCTATAAGGCTTTTGCCGAGGCCCTTGGAGCGGCCCCTGTCACGACGGATCCGGGTGAAGTTTTTAATGCCCTCCAGAGAAAGATGGTTCAGGGTTATGGTTGGCCCTCCCTCGGTATTTCGGATTTTGGATGGGATGAAGTGACCAAATTCGTTATTGAAAAGGCCTTCTATCAGGTGGATGTCATTGCTCTGATTCACATCAACGCCTGGAATAAGTTGCCAAAGGATTTACAGGATGTATTGAATCTTTCCATCCAGGAAGTTGAACGGGAAGCTTATGATCACTTTCGTAAGTTGATCAGCGAGGATCGGGATAAGATCAAGCAAAAAGGAATACAAGAGGTGAAACTTTCTGGAGAAGAGGGAGAAAAATATTTACAAACGGCCTACGAGGCTTCCTGGAAAGAGGTGTTGAAGAAAGACGCTCAGTTGGGGGCTCAACTGAGGGACCTTTTAAAGTAAATAGTGTCCGTTCCATAAACAGCATTTTCCGTCATGCCGGACTTGATCCGGCATCCATACGTCGTCCTGACGAAATTCGGGAACCATCTCTAAGACCTGGTCCCGGTTTTCACCGGGAACCTTGGATTCCGGCTTTGCCGGAATGAGGATTCTGATTGAGGGGACAATTTATAAACAGACACTAAATAATTCAAACGCATTAAACGCATTAAATGAGATACTTCAACATTGAAGTATGACATAGAGGTGTGTCATTCCGAACCTGTTTCGGAATCTTGCATTTGGCAATGACAATGAATCAATTACGTTTGCTTTAGTTTCCCTTGCGTTACGGAAGGGCGGCTCTCAAGAATCGCCCAATCTCTATTTCAGGCACAGACGATGATGGAAGAGAAGGGTTGGCTGGATCGTTACCTGGTCATCATCCATCGGATGATGGCGATCATCGCGGCGATGATGGTCATCTTTTTGATGTTGGCCATTTCCTACTCCGTGATGGTGAGATATTTCCTGAACCGACCCGTTGCCTGGATCGTTGAAATCAGCAGCTACCTGATGCTCTATATCACCTTTCTCGGAACGGCGTGGCTGCTGAGGCGAGACGGCCATGTGGAGATTGACCTCTTCACCAGCCATTTAAGTCCGAAGACGAAAGCGGTCTTCAAATCCTTAACCTCCATCGGTGGAGCAGTGGTCGGTTTTATTCTCGCCTGGAAGGGCGCCCTGGTGACGCTCGATTATTTCAGGAGAGGCGTTACACCTATGGGCATCCTGAATACCCCTCAATTCCTGCTCATGGCCATCATACCGGTTGGCGGATTTCTATTAATGGTGGAGTTTATTCTTCGAACCATCCGTTTCGGAAGGATCGGGTTTAAAAAGGATGAGGGTTTGACGCAGGGGAGTTAGATAGAACAATGGAATGGTGGTTGATCCTTCTGCTATTATTCAGCAGCCTGCTCACCCTGATGTTTTTAGGGCTTCCGGTGGCCTTCTCCTTTCTTCTTGTCACTTCAGGCGCTGTTTACCTGCTCATGGGCGGTGTAAACGGCCTTACTCAATTGACGGTCAGTATCTTCGACTCCCTCACCAAGTTTAGTCTCACTGCCATCCCCTTTTTTATCCTCATGGGCGAAGTGCTCTACCATGCCGGCCTGGTTTCAAAAGCCCTCGATGCCTTCTCCAAGTGGGTGGGGGCTATCCCGGGCCGTCTGAGCATTGTCACCTTTCTCATCGGCGGACTTTTCGGCGCTCTGAGCGGAGCCACGGTAGCCAGCACGGCTGTGCTTGCCTCGCTGATGGTTCCGGAGATGATGCGTCGCCGCTACCATAAAGAGATGATCCTCGGACCCATCATGGCTTCCGGGGCCTTGGATATGATCATTCCTCCGAGCGCCCTTACGGTTCTGTTGGGCACCATTGCCGAGGTTTCGATAGGGCGATTACTGATCAACGCTATTATCCCTGGGTACCTTCTGTTGGGGATCTATATGGGATTTGTAATGATCCGGTGCCGGCTCAATCCATCCCTGGCTCCGAAATATGAAGTGGGTGACATCCCTATGAAGGAGAAGATCTTTTCTGGTCTGCGCGATCTATTGCCTCTCGGGATTGTCATCTTTGTGGCCCTTGGACTCATGATGCTCGGTGTCGCCACACCCACCGAAGCTGCCGCTCTGGCCAGCCTCACCGCTTTCATCCTGACAGGCATTTATGGGAGATTAAACTTTCAGGTGATCCAGAAAGCGATCCTCGGTTCACTCCAGGTGACCGTGATGATCCTCACCATTATTGCGGCCTCAGCCGCTTTCAGCCAGATTTTGGCTTTTTCCGGGGCCAGCCGCGGGATGCTCGATCTGGTGCTGGGAGCAGCGGTCCATCCGCTCTGGATTCTCACCATTATGCTGGCCGTCGTAGTCCTCCTCGGATGCTTTCTTGAACAAGTTTCGATCATGATGATCACCCTTCCGATTTTTATGCCCATCGTTAAAAACCTTGGATTGGATCCGGTATGGGTCTGCATCCTGATCCTCATTTGCCTCTCTATCGGACAATTGAGCCCTCCGTTTGGGTTGGCACTCTTCGTGATGAAAGCGGCAAGCCCTCCGGAGATCACGATCAAAGATATTTATAAGGCAGCCTGGCCCTACTGCGTGCTCAACTTAATGGGAGTGGCTTTGATCTTCTTCTTTCCATCCCTTGCCACCTGGTTCAAGGGGATGTAACGGAGCGATCTCTATGCTTTTGAAGAAAGGGGACTGGGACTTTTTTGACAGGTTAATCGATTGCATGGTCTTTGTGGCCGGGGCCTCAGTGAAGTTTTTATCAAAGGGTTGAAAGAGTTGGGCGTTCCTGAGAGTGCGGTCGTTGCCTCCGAGGCCTATCTGCCCAAGGATACCGATTTTTCAGTCCAGCTTACAAAGATAAAGGGCCTGAGGGATGATGCCCTTTTCATTGCCGGACATTATAGAGAAGGAGCATTGATCACAAGGCAATCGAAGGAGTTGGGTTTGGATGCCCAGATCCTTGGCACGGATGATATCGGTCATCCGGAGTACATTAAAGTTGCCGGCAAGGCGAAAGTACAGGAGGGTCATTATGATACTACTCCAGATGGGCAACCGATCATTGGGGGTGCATCTGGAATTGAAGCTGGTAGGTTCTGAAAAAGAAAAGAGGTGCCGAAGATTGAACGGGCTTATGAGGAGAAGTATGATTAGAGAACTCTCCCACTAAAATTTCGAAGAGACAAATTTTGCAACAGAGAGAATCACTCTCCAGAGAGAGATTGAAAAGCAGAAAATCGAACAAGAGCTAACGAAGGAGGCAGCTTCGAGGAGATACTGGGATATGGGCGGAGCTTAGAAAATGAGTTGTAGGGCAAATGGTGAGGTCATTTTTACAGGAGCCACTCCAAAATTTCAACTAAGAAGGGGATCGACTCAAATAAACAATAAAGCTATGATATCCGGCAGTTAAGTTTCTGATACCTGGAGGTTTTGTCTTTGTTCTGGCAGCAATTCGTCAACTGGATTAATCTGGGCGCCCTGTATGCCTTGATGGCCATTGGCTACACCATGGTCTATGGCATCGTCAAGCTTATCAATTTCGCCCATGGTGAAATCTTCATGTTTGGCGCCTTTTTCACCTGGTGGTTCATGACTGCCCTCTCCATCCCGTTTCCCCTTGCCTCTTTGATTGGAATTATGCTGGCCTCTATCCTGGGAGTAGGCATAGAACGCATCGCCTACCGCCCCCTTCGAAAGGCCCCGCGTTTTGCCATTTTGATCAGTGTCTTGGGCATGTCGATCTTCCTCCAGAACATGGCCCGGATCATCTGGGGAGCAGAATTTCAAATCTTCGAGGTCGATTTTCCCTATCCCCCTATCCTTATAGGAAACGTGATCATTCCGGTTAAGAAAATTTTCATCCTACTGACATCCTTTGTCCTGATGGTGGCGCTGGCCATCTTCATCCAGAAAACCTACCTTGGCAAGGCCATGCGGGCAGCAGCCGCAGACCGAGAAGCCGCAGAGATGATGGGCATCAATGTTAATAGCGTCATTACTTTGACCTTTGTGATCGGCTCGGCATTAGGAGCAGTGGCCGGTATTTTGTATGCCATCAACTATAACAGTATTGACCCGATCATGGGTTTTAATGCCGGAATGAAGGCTTTTGCTGCTGCGGTCTTAGGAGGAATTGGTAACATTTATGGGGCCATGTTAGGAGGGCTTCTGCTGGGGTTCCTAGAAGGAACCGGAACGGGTTATGTCTCCTCGATGTATCGGGATGCCTTTGCTTTTGGTTTGCTTATTCTTGTTCTTATTTTTAGACCACAAGGTCTACTCGGCGAAGGGAAATATGAAAAACCAATTAAGGTTAGATGACCACAAGGGAGGCTCTCAACCTAATGCAGTCTCCCCCCTTAAAAGCCCGCTCATAAAGGTGGCCGAGCTCTTTGGCTTCTCGAAATGGTATACAAAGGTCCTGATCATCATCTTCTGTCTATTGATTCCTTTTATCGTCCATAGCAACTACGCGATGCGGGTCATCATTTACATAGGGCTTTACATCGTCCTGGCCTTGGGATTGAATGTGGTCATGGGTTTTACCGGACTACTCAACATTGGCCATGCAGCCTTCTATGCCATCGGCGCCTATACGACAGCTATCTTGATGGTCAATCATGGTGTGTCTTTCTGGCTCACTATTCCTATAGGAATGGTCTTAGGGATTCTCTTCGGCATTGTTCTTGGGTTTCCTACTCTGAGGGTAAGGGATGATTACTTAGCCATGGTCACCCTTGGCTTTGGACAGATTGTTTACATCGTAGCCAATAACTGGATGGGACTGACCAAAGGCCCGAGAGGAATTCCAGGTATTCCGGCACCAACGATTGGTTTTTGGGACTGGAAGATCGTGATCGACAGCTACCCTACCTACTACTATTTAATTTTATTCTTTGTCTTTTTAACGATTTATGCCTGTGTCAGGGTACGGAATTCGAGGGTCGGTTTAGCCTGGATGGCTATACGGGAGGATGAGGATGTAGCCGCTGTGATGGGGATCAACCTGGTTTATTACAAGACCCTTGCATTTGGATTTTCAGCCGCTCTGGGAGCTTTAGCCGGTAGCTTTTTTGCCGTGTTCCAAACCTTCGTCAGCCCCAATAGTTTTACTATTCTGGAATCGGTCATTATCATTACAATCCCTATCCTCGGCGGGCTGGGAAGTATTCCTGGAACGATCATTGGAGCGATCATCATGATTGCTGCTCCTGAAATTTTCAGGGCGGCCAGTGAATATAGGATGGTAGCCCTTGGGGCATTCATGGTCTTGATGATGATCTTCAAACCCGAAGGATTACTCGGAAAGAAATTATACGAACAGACCTACAAGGCTTGAGGAAATGATACTGCTCACGGTCCGGTCTTTGACAAAGAGGTTTGGCGGATTGACCGCCCTCAACGGTCTTGATCTTCAGGTAACTCCCGGAGAGATCGTGGGAATCATCGGACCGAATGGCTCGGGAAAGACCACCTTCTTCAACGTCCTCACGGGGATGGTCCCGGCGGATGGAGGAGAGATTTATTTCAATGCGCTCGATAGGAACCTTTTAACTGAAAAAACTCATAGAATTATCGGAATGGGCATTTCCAGAACCTTTCAGAACCAGCGGCCATTCAACAACCTGTCCGTGTTAGAAAATGTGATCCTCGGAGGACACTGTCGCACAAGAGGAGGAATCCTTTCGGCCCTATTGAATCTCTCCTGGGTTCGCAGAGAAAGGGAGGAACTCCGATCCCGGGCTCGTGAAGTGATGGCGATTTTCGGAGATCGCCTGCTCAGCATGGAGGATCAACCTGCGTGGACCCTTTCCTATGCCAATCGGCGACGCCTGGAAATTGCCAGAGCCTTGACCTCTAACCCTAAACTCCTCCTCCTGGATGAACCCACGGCAGGGATGAATCCTGCTGAATCGATACAGCTGGTCGAGAATATCCTCGGGATCAACAAGAAAGGTACAACCATCCTCATCATCGAACATGATATGAATGTCATGAAGCGTTTATGTGAACGGGTCATTGCTCTGGACTACGGAGAGAAGATCGTGGAGGGGACGTTTAACGAAGTCAGAAATCATCCAAAGGTCATCGAGGCTTACTTGGGAAGGGAGCAATAGAATTTTGGGTCTTCTCCCAAATGAGTGGGTGATTTTGAGCCTTTTTATAGCGGGGGCAACATACACGTAAGCACTTTGAGGCGAATATACTCTTCGTCCCGAAGCCCATATGCCCGGCGCTGAATGACTCTGATCTTGTTATTCAGACCCTCGACGAAACCGAGGGATACTTTGTTTTCCGGTTTGCAGAAGATGGCGATCCCATCCCAGTGGCGCTCGATCATCTCGGCGAACTTCTCATACGGTTTGAGCCGTTGCCATTTTAAAGAGGCCTTCCAGTTGTTGAAGAACTTCCTGGCCCAGGTCTCTGACTGATAGTCCCATAACTGGCCGAACTGCTCTTTGAGCACATAAGCCGTGTTGAGCCGTTTGTTGGCCGCCAACAGTGTTTTCAAAGCTTTTCTCCCATCCGTCGAAAGATTCTCACGGTGGGAGAGAAGGGTGTATTTCTGGCCCTTGATGAATTTGCGATCATCACCGGTGAGCCGAGCATATTCGCTCTTGCGAATCTTATCCATGGCTTCGTTTAAGTGCCTCAGGATATGGAACTTATCGTAAAGGATGGCAGTCTGAGGGGCGTGCTCCCGCGTAGCGTTTTCAAAGGGTTTCCACATGTCCATGAGCGCAAGCCGTATCCCTTTGGTTTTCGTGGGTCCGAGCCATTCATAGAAGAGCTTCAGGCTCTCCTCCGAACGGTCGGTCCCCCCGAACCAGATGGGCCGTCTCCTCTCCAGATCGCTGACGACGATCCGGTAACTGTGGCCCTTACGGATGGAGATCTCGTCAATGCCGATGGTCTTGGGCCTGGGATTACCGGCACGGCGGAGTTTCTCCCGCATGTACTGCTTTTCGAGTTCCTTGACTGTCTTCCAGTCGAGACGGAGTTCTTTTGCAATATCTTTGACCGTTGCGGCTTCGCACCGCCTGCCGACGTAATAGGCGAAGCGCTTGGTATAAAACGGGCTGTCGGCCAGAAACGCCATCTTCTCCCGTTTCACGGTGCCGCACCTCCGACACTCGACGCGCCGGATGTCTAGTTCGAGGTATACTCTGGCCGCTCCGCAGGAGAGATCACGAACCAAACGGGCCTTGCGGTCATAGAAGGCCGGCCGAGACGTACCGCAGACGCCACAAACAGTTTTTTTCCCCGCCGCAAGAGTCTGATGACTCGGGCATGGGGATCACCAAAGATGCCGTGAACGGTCCTCTTTGGCTTACAACCAGGGAAGCGATATAAATCGGAGAGAGTTCGTCTTTTGCACATGTCCGATTCATATCACATTTTCCCAAAAGCTTTCAAACAGAAAATCCGCTCCCAGAGATGGGTTTATTATATTTTTGCTGATTTTTTACCCACTCATTTGGGAGAAGACCCAGAATTTTCAATAGTGTTTCTCTTGACAGAAAGATGAATTTATGGGAGATACCGAAGTATTTTCCCAACTCATTGGATCCATTTTTAGCGGTTGCATGATCTGGAATGAACAGGGGGGACGTGATCCGGTATGAATAAGGTGATGCTGAAACTGACCGACGTGACGACCCATTACGGCCCTCTCCGGGTTCTGAAAGATGTGACGATCGAAGTGGGAGAAAAGGAAGTTGTCTGTCTCCTCGGAGGAAATGCTTCCGGAAAATCAACGACCATGAAGACAATTTTGGGAATCGTCAAACCGACCTCCGGTACGGTTGAATTCATGGGAGAACGGATCAATGGTTTTTACACCCATTCGATCATCCGGAAAGGAATTTCACCTGTTCCCGAGGCAAGGAGGATCTTCGCCCGTCTCTCCGTCATGGAAAACTTAGAGATGGGTGCCTTCATTCACCGCCGAAATCCAAACTATCGCATCGAAGAGGAGCTGGAAAGAGTTTTTGAGTTATTTCCGAGGCTGAAGGAACGGTTGAAGCAGGATGGGAGTACCCTGAGCGGGGGAGAGCAACAGATGCTCGCCATCGGTCGGGCCCTGATGGCGAAACCCAAGATGATCATTATGGATGAACCCTCCATGGGCCTGTCCCCTAAGCTTGTCGATGAGGTCTTTCATATCATTCAACGGGTAAGCACGATCGGGATTCCCATCTTTGTGGTTGAACAGAATTTGAAGAAGGCGCTTTCGATTGCCAACCGGGGATACATCCTCAACGGTGGGGAGATCGCTCTGG
>Ga0194127_10007782_pt1 | contig 11694 bp, 12 predicted proteins | sample TA2KigC100mmetaG_FD_148624 | JGI IMG/M metagenome (GOLD analysis project Ga0194127, IMG submission 148624) | Freshwater microbial communities from Lake Tanganyika, Tanzania - TA2015036 Kigoma Deep Cast 100m | ecosystem: Environmental > Aquatic > Freshwater > Lake | place: Tanzania: Lake...
TTTTATTGGCCCTCCCACATTACCTAGTCCATAAATCGCAATAACTTTTTTTTTCTTTATAATATCAACTTCCAGACTAGCCATAAAAAATCATAAAACTTCAGTAATTTAACCTTCATGGATATAATGATTAGCTTTTTATCATATCTTGGCACAGCCACCTGATTGATTAAACATTGACAAACTATGATTTTTTCGTTATTTCGATAACAGTCTGTAAGTTTACATTCTTTCCGCTTTGCCCGCTTTCCTGCGATCTTATTATGAATTCGCTAGAATCCAGACCACACTTCAGTAATGTACTTTTAATTTGGGGTACTGAAAGATCATTGTAATAAATTCCTTCATTTTCAAACCAATTCATTTCATGTTTTTGTAGAGTTGGGAAATATCCACGATATGAGTGTATGTATGCATACTTTTTTGTTGCTGCCACAATATTTCTAATGAATGTGTCTATATCATAAACATGATCAACTACCGCGTGTGAGAAAACAAGATCGTATTGTGCAATTATATTCATTTTAATGAAATCACCACAAATGAATTGAAAATCAGAGTGTTTTTTGCAGTATGAAACAGCTGCATTTGAAAAATCAATTCCAGTGTATTTCATATTTGAAAATAGATTTTTGTTTTTAATTGGATATACACCTGCACCACATCCTACCTCCAATACCGTTTGTATGTCATTTTTTTCTTGTAAATATTTCTTAAAATTTTCATGAAGTAAATGGTTTGAATTATGGATTTCTTCGTACCACTTTATGTGTTCTGGTTTCCAATGTTCTCCATATTGTGACTTTCCAAAAACCCTCCATCGTAACTCTCGCCATATTTCTTTTGATTTTTTATTGCCTCTCACACTTTGTTTTAGAATAGATAATCTATATCTTTATCCATTTTTCATAAAGATGACATCAAGTTATGAGTTTGAAGTGAATACTTTACCCTGATTGATTTGACCATCATATTCAGTTACAAGCAATAATCCAGATTTGCAATTAATAAGAAAATCTCCGTTTGGAAATTTTTCTACAATTTCACCCTTTTGTGCATAAGGATAGTGCAATCGAGTATCAAATGGTTGGGCTTTCCACATATAGATTGGATTACCTTCAATGTAGCTAAAAGCACCTGGATATGGTTTTGTTAGCGCTCTGATAAAATCATATATTTCAAAAACTGTTTTATTCCAATTGATTAGGCCATCTTCAGGGTTACGTTTAGGATAAAATGTAGATTCACCTTTTTGTGGAATTCGAATAAAATTGCCAGATGCTAATTTAGGGATTAGTTTTTTGAGCATTGTTTTTTGTAGTATTGAAATTTTGTAATATAGTGTTCTGCATGTGTCCCATTCATTAATGTCACACATATCATAATCGACAATATCTCCATCATCTATTCCAGGTGTCATCAGAAATAGCTGTAAAATATATCGTTTTTTTCCTTCAATTAAAGACCAATTCACGGGGGATCTTCCTTTGCCGTGTGGAAGTAGTTCCGAACTACCATGAGAGCCAATCCCTCCAATTTTCAAGGTATTTAGTATTTCTTCAGGAATTAAGCGTTGCCATCCACCCAAAATCAAGATATCAAAGACATTTTTATTGAAGAATTCCAGATCATCTTCGGTTTTTAATGAATATTCTTTTGGATAGTAGATTGGGATTTTGTATTTTTTAGATATATCTTCAAAAGAACAATATCCAGACACTTTGTATTTGATTGATTGTGATTCTGTTAGAGATACGATGTATGCGATTTTGATCTGATGGTCTAATAGATAATTTAATACATCGACTCCAGTTTCGGTACATCCGCAGATTACAATTTTTTTATCGGTATTATTACTCATGTTTTAGATCGTTCATAAAAATAGTCGATGTACATGATATGCTTCTGCGTAATCCAAGCCAATTTCATTACCACGTATTCGTGCAAGTGCAGTTAAACTCGCACCACCACGTTGATCTTTTCTCATTTGTGTTTTATACATATTAAGAGTTTTAATTTTTTCATTAACGTCTTTTTTTGATAAATGTATGTAGAGATTTGGAAAGGGGCTGCCGAATTCTGATGATGCAGACCAGAAATAATATTCAGGAGACTCATATGAGATTACCAAGTGTGGCATATGAAACGTTTTTTGTGGATGTGGTCTTAGTGAAGATATTGCAACACGATATATCTGTGTATGATCTTGATGAGTTGAAAATATGGTTGGGATAGCTACCATAGTGGGTTTTATTTTCGAAATGGATATTTTACTCTTTGATTCCAATAATTCAATTAATTCTTGTTGCGGCATAGTATCCACATGTTTGATCTCATCCTCATAAAATGCAACTTGGTAATCATCTACTTTCATAGATTTAGCAACAGCTCTAAGTTCCTTAAGCCAGGCTTCTTTTGTGAGTCGATTTCCTTCAATTTTTTCGAAACCACCAATTGAGATAACTTGGATATAGACTTGACCGCCGTTGTCTTTGATCTTTTTTATGAGGCCAAAACATCCCAGAACCTCGTCATCAGCATGTGGTGCAATTACTAAAAGTCTTTCTTTTGTAAATTTCACAATTAATCAAACCTGTATAAACCATAAAAGCATTTTGACTGTAAACAAATTACAAACTCGATGTTGAGTGATAAAATAAATACATAATAAAATAAATGATAGACGAGAAGATGATCAGAGTTCTAGCAATAGGTGATTTATCAAATAACATAGTTATGTTCAAGAAATTTGTTAAATCCCCCATTCATTTGTTGAATTTTTCATGGGATGGACCAAGTAAAGTGATGGATATACGTGAAGGGGTGGAATTTTTCAATACGTCAAAAACTAGAGAGATCATAAAGAAGATCAACAGCGTCAAGAGTAATTATGACATATCCATAGCCATGTCATCAACTGGCCTTCTGATGGCGTATCTGGCTGATCTAAATTATATTGCATATTTTGTTGGCCATGATATTCGTTCTCCGCCCTTTCTGAAAAATGTCAAAGATCCGCTTTCAACGGATGAACCACTTTATCATTTTAATTTTCTTGAGCGATGGCTTTACAAGAAAGCATATGACAATGCCATTGCATGTGTGGTTACCGATGACGAGCTACTATCACATTTGCAGAGATATAGAAATGATCCTACCAGAATAACAGGTTACATAGTAGATACTACTATTTTTAATGAAAATGTGAAGCCAATTGATAGAGAGAAAACAAAATTTACATTTTTCAGCCCTGCGAGAATGGGATTGCAGAAAGGAACAGACAGGATTTGGGAAGCATTACGATTATGTAAATCAGATTTTGACGTCATTCAGGTTGAATGGTATGATACAAGAACTCCCAAGGAAATTGCTTTAGCAAAAGATTGGATCGAAAACAAACCACCACAAGTGAAATTTGTACCAATCATGAAAAGAGAAAATGTTGCTAGATACATGGTTTATGCTGACGCCATTTTAGGACAGGTTAGCGGAATACAGGCAGACGTAGAAAGATCCGGGGCTTTATGTAAAAAACCAGTCATACATTATGCAGATCCCAAAATCTTGTACCTTATCGATGGAAAAAGAATACCATCCCCATTTTTGCCACATTCCAATGACCCAAAATCCATTGCGGAAACAATCGATAGGATTGTACAGGATAAAGAATTTAGAGAGCGATTAGCTAAAGAGGAATACGAATTTGTCATAAAATTATCAAATCCAGAAAACGTTGCAGTGCAATGGGACACATTGTTTGAAACAATGGCAAAAAAATATGGATCAATCAAGAAAAACTCACATCAGATAAAGATCAGATTCAGGATTTTACTTTTTTTAATTGGGAACAGACTATACGGTAAAAAAATTAAAAAACTCTTCAATAGAGTATAAATGAAAATTCTATTGTGGGAATACAACTATAGAAGTTTTATCTTAAGATCTGTTCAACAAAAAATATTTTTTATAATCAAAAAAAGAAGATGAGTATGCCAGATTTTGATGATCAGTGAAAATTTCTGATGGAAACAGAATATTTACCAGAGAATAATTATGAATGTGATGATGAAAGAGTAAAAGAGTTCCTGGATTTAACAGGAATAAAACCTTGGTACAAAAGGAGCTCATTTGTTAAAGATAAAATCTGTTTAGATGCTGGATGCGGTCCTGGTAGATGGACATGTGCACTACAGAGACTTGGTGCTGCCAGAGTAGACAGTTTTGATATAAGCTCAGATGCGATTGAAATATGTAAAAAAATTAATCCAACTGCACGTGTTTTTGATTTGTTTGAGCTTGAACCAAATCCAGTTTACGATTTTGTTTTATCTTGGGGAGTACTGCATCATACCAAAGATACCCGTGAAGCATTCTCCAAAAGTAGCATCTCAGGTAAAGGAAGGTGGTATGTTACACGTTATGATTTACGATAAAAAAAATGATTATTTTTATGATGGGTTTAGAGGAAAAACATCCCCCGAAAAACACAAGTTTTGGGAGAAATTATCGATGAAAGAAAAGATAGAACTTTGTGAAAAGAAGGCAAAAGAAAAAGGAGGCAACATACATGGTTGGTTTGACGCTTTAAATCCAAAATACAGCTGGAGTTTTTCACCCGAAGAGGTAAAACAATGGTTTGTAGAAGAGGGTTTTTCTCACATAAAATACGGTAACATGAAATTTAACATCAATATCAACGGCATATTGTGCTAATTCGATATTAACAATTACTGTTTGGGGATTTTTGATTCTCTGGTTCCAACTGCTTCGCCGTTAATCAATTTCTTCATCTTTTTTTGTAGTTCTTCTATATCAGAAACATCTTGATCGCTCAGCTTTTCATTCTTAGATAATTTTATGAGAATTTCTGAGAATTTTAAAAATAATGGCCACTGTACTTCTTTTGAGAATCCCGGTGGAACTTTGTACCAGTAAGGATTTTGTTCCACGCTGATTTCTGCTTCCGAGGCATATGCACTAGATTTACGATAGTGAATGTAGCCAATATAGGTCAGAACGGGTATTCCAATAGCAACCAAGATAATCACATAATTCAGAAATGAGGGAAATAGTGCCTTTAGGGTAGGATATTCATCTATTGCAAGATAATATGTTACGGTAAGAGTGTTAATTGCTGCAAAGATAAAAGCAAAATAAGTGGTCCAACCCTGCCTAAAATAAAACCATGCTCTGTAACCGAATTTTTTTTTCAACAATCAAAATAGATCATTCATCTATATCAATATAGAACCACATAAGCTCGAGCAGTAGTATTGAATATTTAAGTACAAATCAAAAAATTGAAAATAAACAACTTAATACCAGAATTACTCAGTCAAGAAATTGAAACTTCTTATTGGTGGATCACCGTCTAAGTTTTTTCACTTAAGGGAGTTTGGAGAATCATTAAAAAAATTTGGAGTCGACAACAAAATAGTAATCGATACTGAAATTTATGCTGGTTTCCCTAGTAGAAAGATCAGCGACTGGTTTGATGATGGTAGAAAATTCAACAATTTGATAAAAGAGTTCAAACCAGATGCAGTTCTTGTTGATCGGCAAACAAATTTTGGCCTTGCGGCAATTAAAAACAAAATTCCATTGTTAGTTCATTTGAGAGGAGATTACTGGTCTGAAAGTGAAATGGCAAAAAATACTTTATACAAATACCCACCAAAAAGAACAGTTATTTGGTTTAAGGAGAGGATCGCCAATAATTGTTTTAAGAACGCAAGAATGATCTTACCAATTTGTAGGTATCTAGAAGACATAACCAAGCAACATTATCCAACAAGTCAAACGGATGTCATGTACCAAGGAATCGATCCAACTCATTGGCATGAAGAAGATGGAATGAATTTGAAACATCCATGTGTTGGTTTACTACAAAGTGCTATAATCTGGGGAAAAGCTCAGGAGATGTTGATTTTAAAAAACACAATAAAAAATATGCCAGATATTACATTCTATTGGGCAGGAGACGGACCATACAGAGAGAAAATTCTTTCTGCCTTGAAAAAATTTGAAAACTTCAAGTGGCTAGGATCTCTAGAATATCCTCATAGTGTACGGCAGTATCTTTCTGAGATAGACGTTTATGCTCTGATCAGCGGACTAGACATGTCTCCACTCACATTACAAGAAGCGCAATTAATGAAGAAACCAGTCATCGCAACAAACGTGGGCGGCATACCAGAGTTGATGAAGGACAAGCAGACAGGATTTTTAATTAAAAAAGGAGATCATGAAGACCTGACTGACAAGATAGCATTCTTGTTAAATGATGAGAATAATCGGCGTGCAATGGGATATGCAGGTAGAACATTCGTGGAGAATAATTTTAGTTGGAAAATCATTACAGAAAAGTTTGTAAAGACAATATCAAATATTATATGATTACACTGTGAGCTTTTCTTCAGGCGTCATCTCTTTCGTGACAAACAACCTATACCATATTTCAAACGCAAGCAATCCTAGGAATTTATTTACATATCTTACATCAAGATCGTCTCTGTTAAGATATTTATTCACCCAAATAGGATTTATCCAGCCATCGCGAATGATTCTTGCAGAATCAAGATAATGACTGCAAATTTTTTTCCCAAAAGAGAGCCAGAGATTATTTGTATTTATAGAAAATCCTTGTTTCTTTTCTGTCACTAGTCTCTCTATTTGGAATTTTTTTAGAATTTGTCGCAATAGGATTTTACCAGTATTTGTCTCCAAGTTGTATTTGAACTCATTGGGTATATGTGTTGCAATTGAGATTAATTCTTTTGATAAAATCGGAGCCAGATATTTTATTCCAAAATATTTATGGAAATTATCGTATAGTGGCAACATATTGTAGATTAGTTTGCCATTATAATCAGCTAAGAACACCTGAGATAATGGAGAAAGAGGATTTGCAAAGAATGGTTCTAATGACGCATAGATTTTCCCCCAAGAAAACTTGCTTTTTGGTCCAAATACATCGTTCTGATCTGGTACCCAATCTCGTTCATGACAATCGAGGTAAAGCTTAACTTTGTCTAAACTGGAATAATTCGGTTTTAAAGTAGAGAGGAACTTTTGATAGCGGAAAGTATACCCACCAAATAATTCATCCCCCCCATCTCCAGAAAGAAAGATCGATGATAATGATTTCACTTTTTCGGCCACATAGTACCAATGCAGATCCCAGTATGGAAGTTTTACTATGCTGATAGCTTTTGGCAAGTTTTGAAGAAAATTTTCTATGTATAGAACATGATGGTTCGTTCCAAATTTTTCAGAGATTTTTTTTGCTGCTGGAGATTCATCTAGACTATCTGCAAATGTAACTGATATTGATTCTATTTTGATGTCTGGAAAAGTTTTTCGTAATATTGCCAATACTAGTGTAGAATCGACACCTGAGCTTAGTGATATCGCCACTTTATCATAACCAATCAAGTTATCCTCCAAATCAGATCTAATCGATTGCTCTATAACATCAAGAATATTTTCTGGGATCTTTGCTATTGTAAAATTGTTCCAATCAAGTTTATTTTCGGACGGAGAATGATTATATCGTAAAGTCAAAATATCAGTAATTGAGGATGAATTGATATCTTTCAAGAGATATATACGTCATGAATTGGTAATTATATAATTTTGTAGAGTTATTCTTCTTAAAATTTAAAGACGTACCAAACTAGTAAAATTATGAAATTTATTGTTACGGGGGGAGCTGGCTTCATAGGTAACAACATAGTGAGACAATTGTTAAGACACAGACATGATGTAACCGTAGTTGATAATCTTCATAGTGGTAAACTAGATAATCTTACAGATTTGGGCGATATGATAGAATTCAAAAAGATCGACATACTAAACGTTGATGAATTAAAAAAACTAGTCAGAACCACAGATGGTGTTTTTCATGAGGCAGCTCTAACAGTAGTACAGGAATCATATCAAAAAAGAGAAGAATATTGGAAAGTGAATGTGAGAGGAACTGAAAACATTTTGAAGCTTGCAAATGACATAGGTTTCAAAGTAGTATTTGCTAGCTCATCAAGTGTTTATGGCAATGTGACTAAAATTCCAATTAAAGAAAATTTTGAGAGACATCCGATTAACCCATACGGTCAAACCAAGCTAGAAGATGAACATTTAGCAGAGAAATTTCACGAATTAGGAGTGAAAGTTATCGGATTGAGATATTTTAATGTCTATGGAGAAAAACAAAACCCAGCGTATGCCGGAGTGATTACCAAATTCATGGAGAGAATCAGAGGAAGATTGCCGCCAATAATTTATGGGGATGGTTCACAGATCCGAGATTTTATCTATGTAAAAGATGTGGCAGAAGCAAATATCAAAGCTATGATGGGTCCTACAGATTTCGGTTTTTTTAATATAGGTTCGGGCAATACAGTATCCATAAAACAACTTGCACAAATGATGATAAGGTCGTCTAGATTAGACATCGATCCAATATATGAAAAAACACTTGATGGGGATATCAAAGCAAAAAAAGCAGATACAAGTTTAGCAAAAGAAACACTGTTGTGGAAATCAACTAAGAGATTGCAGGATTGGTTTGACGAGACCATTCCAAATAATTTGAGCACTTGACATGAACAAATTACAAATTATAATTATTTTATTTGCCATATCACTAGCCACAAACATGATTATAATGATAGAATATTTCGGAAATCTCGATATTATTGATGTATATACATGGTTGATTAATTCGGAAAAATCTTCTCCATTAGATCCACCAAAGATTCCTGATTTCTACAAAAATGGAGCTATGACATTAAGTTTTGAAAAGAATGTATTCACACGAAATGATTTTGATCAGTGGAAGGAGAATGTGATATCAAAGTTTATTGATGTTTATGAAATTCCACCTCTAGAAGATATTAAGATTAGCCATGTTGATAAGATTCATACTCAAGATAACGGCAATTATGTTGTCAATAAATATACAATGAGAGCTATTGACAACGACATAATCATCTTTTACGAATTGCTACCAAGCACTATCAGTAAATCACTACCAGCGGTTTTTGTGATTCCTGGGAGTGGAAATCAAGGCGCACTAGATGTTATGAATGAACCTTCAGATATTTCCAAATATTACTACCATAAAGGAATAGGTAAAGAATTAGTGATAGCAGACTATGCAGTATATGTCATAGAAAATAGAGGTTGGGGTGAAAGAACAATAGATGCCGGATTTCAATGTGATAAATCAGATGTCTTTTGTTCTGGAAATGTTTTAAATCGACAATTAGAAAATCTTGGAAAAAATCTCTATTCTTTACAAGTATCTGATTCCATACAGGTAATGAAATTTATTCAAACTAGGGAATACGTAGATGTAAAGAATGTCTCTGTTGTGGGGTTATCACTTGGCGGCGCTATAACACAGGCTGTTTCTACTCTAGTACCAGACATAAAGAATACCGTTATTGCTAGTGGATTAGTAAGCATTTACCAGACTACGGGATCTGGTCCAACCCCCGGCATTTTACAATATTTTGATTTCCCAGATTTGATCTCTACCATTGCTCCAAGAAATTTGTATCTATCATGGGGCGAAAATGAACGTTCTATGTTTGGTTATGAAGCAAATACAATGTATTCTGCAAATCTTATAAAAAGAGCATATGCACTCTTTGACGCTACAGACAACTTTGTTGTCATTATCAATAAAGAAAATTTCAACGATGGACACACATTTGATGTTCCATCCATTATCAAATTCTTAAAAGATCACACAGATTAAGATAAGGAGTCGTATAGATTTACATATTTTGAAAGCCAAACATCCCAAGTCATATTTTCATTTACAAAATCAAATGCGGCCTTGGCTAGTTTGTTCATCTGTTCAGGATTTGCCAGTAATGAATTTACTTCAGATAACAATGATTGTGGATCCTCTGGTTCAACCAAAATCCCATTTTTTTTGTTAATGATTAATTCCGGTATTCCACCAACATTTGTTGCAATTACAGGAATCTTGAGATAGAATGCTTCCTTGATAATAGTGGGTAGACTTTCCATTCTTGATGGGACCACCAGTATAGTTGAAGACTTCAATACAGACATTGCTTTTTGCCAGGGAAGATCAGTACAATAAACTATGTTACCTTTGACTTGAGATTCTATTCCACGTAAAATATCAATTCCTTTCTCATGACTGTCTCTGCCAACATAGGCTATCTGTTTATTTTTTTTCTCCACATTTTGAATATTATCAAGCATTGCTGTATCAATTGGACTAGGCAAGTATTCAAAATCTAACCCTAGCTTTTCCTTGTAGGCTTTTTGCGTAATTTTAGAGTCTGTTGTAAGCTTGTCTGCCCATTTTAGAGCATTTTCTTCAGTAATACTAGAGATATTGCTCAATACGCTTGAGTGAAGAGCATCAACCTGATCACTGAAAACGCCATGAATGGAGAGTACTCTTTTTTTTGCTCTTGCAGTTCGCATTGCAAATGCTGATGGCACATTGAATCCGTGCGCAATATCATAACCACCTTTGAAGAAACTAGAGACAGAACTGGTAATTACAAAGCTTGGATTTTTGAAATTTTTAATTGGGATTTTAGGTGGATCAAGAAAATCAACCTGAAATCCGTGTTTTCGTAGTTGGTTTGCAAGCATTGCAGCATGGCCACCTATACCGCCAGAATATCGTGGGGAAATGAAAAGAAGTTTCAATATTTCATTATTATTTCATGTAAATTAAAATTTTTTTGTATAAATAAAATGTTGAATAGTACTTAATCTATCTTAACAGCTAATCGTCCGGTTTCATCAATTCTATTTAGGAACAATTTAAGATTATTTTTTTCAAAATATTCATCAATAGCTAATCTGCTTCCTTTCCAAGTACCATAATCATCAATTATCAATATACCGCCTTCAGTTAATTTAGGAAAAAGATGTTCCATTTCAGATTTTGTTGACTCATAAAAATCAGTATCCAATCTGAGTAATGCTATTTTTTCTGGGGTAAATTTCCGTAAGGTTTCTTCAACTTTTCCTTGAACATAGTGGATTTTTTCCTGAGGATAGTTGGTAGTTAGTATATTATTTTTTACTTCATCAATACTTGATCTGCACCAATTTGAACCGTCATTTGTTTTTAATTCATTAAATGTTTTTAATGCCGATTTACCATGCCAATCAACATCTGAACCTGTAGGGGTCGACATTCCAGAAAAAGTGTCATATAAAAAAATGTCACGATTTTCAGTTTTTAGTCTTTTTAGTGTCAAGGCTATTGTCATTATAGAGCCACCTTTCCACACACCACATTCAACAAAATCACCACCTACATTAGATTGAATTATGTATTCAACTGATCTAATTAAACTCTGAATTCTTTGATGTGAAGTCATAGTATATGGTTTTACCATTTTAATAATTTCAATTTCATGCGTAGCATAATCAATTGGGAATGTTGATGTTGATTTTTTAGTTATATTATAACCTGATTTTGAAATAATACTCTTTACAAAATTTTTTAAAGCCATGTAAAAGTTTTACATCAATGCTTGTGATGCTTCATGCATCATCTGGCTTTTTGCGCAACCAGCTGCGAGCTCATCGCCTTTTCCTCTTCTCATGAGGCCTCTATACAGACCATCTTCTAGTTTGACTCCTTCTCTTTGCTCCCATTCTTCTACAGTAATGGAATATTTCTTTTGG
>Ga0194127_10007788_pt1 | contig 11685 bp, 9 predicted proteins | sample TA2KigC100mmetaG_FD_148624 | JGI IMG/M metagenome (GOLD analysis project Ga0194127, IMG submission 148624) | Freshwater microbial communities from Lake Tanganyika, Tanzania - TA2015036 Kigoma Deep Cast 100m | ecosystem: Environmental > Aquatic > Freshwater > Lake | place: Tanzania: Lake...
CACGGAACTGCACACCGTCCTGCAAATCGCGCCTGAACACCTTGATCTGCGCGATGTAGTGTCCCGTCGCGATCATCGTCCTGGAGTCCGCATCCTTCGCGGCCTTCCGCGCGAGCCACCTTGGCGACAGGTTCGTTCCGGACTCCGGATAGAACACGACCTGAAACGACCGGAAGTCCTGGTCGAGAATGCGCTCGATGAAGTAGCGCCGGTGCGCCTGGGCAAACACCAAGACGCCAGCCTCGGCCGTTCGCCGCGCGGTAGTCCCGAGCGCCAGCAGAGCGGCCTTGAGGTCCGGGCAGGATGGCTTCTTGCGCTTCACTCGATCACCGGAGGGATCGGCATGGTCCGGCGCTTCAAGTCTTCGAGCAGCGCCTCGATCTTGAGCTGGCCCTCGTCGACCAGCGCCTGACCGTCAACCTCGTCGGTCGCGCCTTCCGAATTCGGGATCCCGCCGAACTTCCGGCGGACCATGCCGAGCGTCTTCTTGCAGCGCGCTTCGATGAAGTCGAGCACCCAGTCGGTGTCCGGGCTCGGGATGAGCTGCATCCCGGTGTTCGCGTTCGCGTCGGCCGTGTAGTCGGCCGTCCAGGTATACGAAACGTGCGTCGCGTCCCGCACGATGTCGACATAGAGCGCGAACACCGAGCCTTCCCATTGCGCCAGCCACTCTGGCTCCGCGCTGATGACCCGGCCCGCGTCCTCCGCGTAGGTCAGGCGCTGCTGAATGTCGCCATACGTCTCGTCCCCGACCAACAAGTTGCCCAGTCCCGAATCGAACGGATTGAACGGGTCGATCGCACTCGGGTCGGTCCGCCGCGTGATGAACTGCACGTCCAGAATGCCAACCAGACCCGGATGCTGCGCGAGGTCCAGGGCGTATCGCTTCTGTGTCTTGGTCGCGGCCAAGGCGCGACGACGAACCTGCGGCCGATACCGCGCGTAGTTCCGAACTGCCTCTCTGGTCGCGGCAGCCAGATCCGACTCCGCGAGTTCGACCGTGAGCTGACTCGCGCCGAGACGCGACATGATCTCTTCGCGGATTGCAGTCGGAGTCAGAACCGTGTTCGGCATCGGCGCACCTCAGCTAGCTAGGCCCGTTCGTCTTCCTCCACCCACCCGAGCAGATCCTGCGCGGCTTCTGCGAGCGCACGCGCGTCCCGCACGCCCCGGACCTTGCCGAGCTTCGCGAGTGCCGCGTCGTCTTGGCAATCCGCGAGCGCGACGGCGGTCCGGTAGCCGGCCTTGCGGAGAGCGCTCGCGAGCACCTTGTTCACGCCCGGAACGTCCTCCAGAGGTCGGTCCTGCTGCTCGTCGCCCTCGTGGCCGTCACCAGCCTCTTCACCCGGCTCGTCGTCCGCCTCGACGGGCTCGCTTGGCTCAGCAGTTGCGCCGACACGATCCTGGCCAGCAGGACGCGGACTGTCCGTCTTGACCGTGCCGTCAGGACGCACCACGTCGCCAGTCGCGCGGTAACGGCCAGTCGGAGCCGTCGTGGCCAGTTCCGCACCTGCCTGAGGCTCCCGAGCAGCCTGAGCAACGGGTGCGGGAGCCTGCTCGGGTTCGGGAAACGGGGCCAGGAGGCCCGGGAAGTTGGCGTAGTGTGCGCCGACACAGATGCAGTCTTCGGGCTTGCGCCAGCCGAATACCGCGAGTTCGCGGAAGGGCCGGACAACACGAGTGTGACCCTGCGGGTCGCGGACGTGGACAGGTTGGTCGCCGGGGTTGATGAAGCGGGGTTCGGTCATGTTGTGGTTCCTTTTGCGCGCGATGACGCGCCGTGACCCGGATTCTACTCGGCCAGACGCGCCGGTCCAGGCACGAAACGGAAGCGGCCCGGCGAGCCGCATAGGCTCCAACCGGGCCGCAGGATGTCACGCGGCAGCGTGACGAACACCTGTCAGGTGTTCGTCAGGCCGATGCGCGTGAACATGCGTTCGTTCACCATCTTGGTCGCGTAGCGCGACGCCATGCCCCGCTGGGTCATGAAGTCGGCCAGCGTCGTGGGCTGGGTCGAGTAGAGGAGCTGGTAGGGTGCCCACACGTAACCCGCCTCGAAGAACTGCGAGCCCTTGTAGCCGACCAGCATGTTGCCGGTGGCCGACGAGCCCGGGAGCTTGTCGAGGTGCAGATCCTTGTAGATGCGGAACTGGCCCTTGAGCGTCCCGATGAAGTGCAGGCCGTGGACCGAGGCCGGCGCGGGGGCCGGCTCGAACATCGTGCTGGGCATCGACTCGATCAGGTTCGACATGCCCACGTCGACCACGCCCCAGTTGCCGTAGCCCTTCTGCGTCGCGGCCCAGATGCCGTTGCTGGCCTGATTCAGGGTGTAGACGAAGTCGCGGAAGTGCTCCTGCTGCGAGATGCCGGTCGGCACCTTGATGTTGAACGTGTAGGGCGCGGTCGCCGGGGTCGAGCCCCAGATCTCCGCGATGATCTGGCGGGCGGTCTCGACGTTGATCGTCTCGGCCGCACCCTGCACGAGGCTCGGTTCGAGCGACGTGCCCAGCTCGGCCATGATGTCCTGCATGGCCTCCTGGCTGTAGTTGATCTTCATCGCGCGACGCTCGGTCTCGGCCGTCGTCGTGGTGATCTGGACGTCGACCTCCGGCAGGTTCGACGAGCCCTCGCTGTCCCAGCGGTAGGTCGACGTGTTCGTCGCCGCGGTGGTGAAGGTCTCGCCGCCGCCGAGCGTGATCGACCACACACCCGTGGCGTAGTTGACCGCGCTGGTCGAGATCGTGACGCCCGTGCCACTGGCCTGGACGAACGCGCCAGCGCCGTTGTCCGCCACGACGATCGTGCCCGAGCCGGTCGTGACGAGCGACAGACGCACGGTTCCGGGTCGGACGCCGCCGCCGTCGATGTAGGCGAGCGTGCCCGAGTTGGTCGCGTTCGCGCCGCCCAGGGCCGTGATCGGCTCGCCCGAGATCACCTCGTTCGAGTAGTTCTGGCCGCCGTCCTGCCAGCCCGTGTTCGCGTCGAACAGCTTCTGGCCCTGGTAGTAGCTGCCCTTCGTCTTGCCGATGATCCAGCTCCAGTAGACGACCGTGGCGACGCGGCGCGTGGTCGGCTGGACCGACACGAGGTCGTTGATCGGGTTGTTGGGGAACGCCGCCCGGATGATCGGGAAGATGTAGTCGGCGAAGCCGCCGACGGTGGCCGAGCGAGTGGCCTCGTCGATCACGAAGCGGCCCTTGCCGTCCAGGCTCTTGCGGCACTTGGATGCCATCCAGCGCTTCGCGTTCTCCAGCATGAGCGCGGTGTGCGCGCGCATGACGTCGTCCTTGATGCGGAGATCGCCCGCCTCGGACTCGGAGAAGTATTCCTTCCAGCCGCCCTCGGCTTCCGGGGTGTCAGCGAGGCGCAGGCCCGCTTCGAGTTGGGCCTCGAACAGGCCCTGGTTCTGCAGAATCATGGTCGTAGCTCTCTGTCTGGTTGGTTGATGGGTTGATGGGTTGCAGCTCACTTCCGAACGGCCACAGCGGCAGCGGCGAGGCGAGCGCCTCGGCTCGACGGACCCGTCCTGGATTCGTCGACCCGCTTCCCTGCGTCGTTCTCTGACCTCACCGCACCGCGCGGCAAGGTCGGCCGGGAGTCCTCGACGAGCGGTTCCACGGCCGGCTGCGGAGATCCCACAGCCTGCACCGCGGTCCGGACCGCCAAGGGCAGGAGCAGCTCGGCGAAGTCCCGCACCTTGTCCGGCGATTCGGCCCCTTCCAGGATCTCCCGGAACGGTTCGAGTTGCGGGACTTGGTTCACGACCTCGCTGATCGCTCCCAGAACTTGCCCGCTGATCTCCCGAGCGGGCCTCTCGGCGAGAAGCGCCTCCGCCGTGCGGAGCCTTGAGGACACGGCCTCGTAGCTCTGCTTGGCTTCGGCGAGCTGTCCCGACAGCTCCTGAGCACGCCAATCCGACGTGACGAGCTTGGACTCAGCCACTTCCAGCCTCGCACGCAGTTCCTCGGCTTCCTCGGCCGTCGCCACGTGTGCCGCGCGCAGTTCCTGGATGACTTGGCCGGCTTCGGTGTTGTCCGTCGCGTCCGGATCGTGCGTCGCGTCTCGAACGGCGGACTCGATCAGGTCGTCCAGGTGATCCGCACCGATCGCTTCGAGAACGTGCAGCTTGCTTACCGCCAACGCGAGCGCGTCGTGGACGCGCCGGTGGACTGGTGCAGTGCGAAGCTGGCAGGCTTCTCGTAGCAGGCTGGTGCGAAGAGCACGACGCCCCGTCTCGTCCAGCTCGTCGATTGACGAACCGCACAACGACACGACGGACTCGACGCACGAAGTGACGTCCGAGTCCAGGTCTGCGGCGGCACCGGACTTCGCGTCCTCTGCCACCGAGCCACGTGCAGGAGCCGGATCCTGATCCGACTCCGATTGCGTCAGGCGCGGGTGCGCGCCCGACACCGAGGGACGCATCACAGCGTCCCACGTTTCGAGGACGTAGTCGTCGGGGTTGACCCGACCCTTCTCGTCCACCGATCCGGTTCCGCGCGAGCTGACGCCCCACTTGACGCCCTTGCGCGTGTATTCCTGCAACCGCAAGCCCTCCGGCGTGTCGAGCAGCTCGAAGCGCGCGTAGACGTCACCGTCCTCGCGCAGTTCCGCATGCGTCACGACCAGACCGAGCTTGTTCCCGTCCGTGCGACCATCCGACGGGTGCTCCAGATGCCCGACCATCGCGCGCTCCCGGATGGCTTGCTGCGCCGCCGACTTGGCATCCGCGATCCACTTCTCCCAGATCTTGCGCGGGTAGTAGCGGTTGTTCGCGTTCCGCTTGTCGCTGGTCTGCGCCGGCCCCTCGACGACCCACACGCCGTCCTTCGGCAACTTGACCTTGCGACCGTCCGGGAGCTGGCGCTCCTCCAGATCCATCGCATCGAGCGACTCGACGAGCTGCATCCCGCCGAACGACTCGTCGAGCTTCGCTGGCTTGCCGAACGCGAACCAGACCTTCGCACCCTGGCGGCAGTAGCCTGTCGTCGGGAGGAACGAGCCCGCGGCTCCTTCGCAAAGCAGGATACGGGTCATAGGTGGATGAACGGTTGCGTGTTCTCGATCTCGGCTTGCCGGAGCAGTTCGGCAACAACGTCTTTCTGCTCGCCCCTGGGGATCAGGTTGATGACGCGGTCCTGCGTCGGGATGACCTGAACGGCCCTGAACTCGTGCGCGGCGTCTACCACGCGTGTCGCAAGCATCTTCGGAAGGCCCCACCAAGTCAACTGGCGAACGACTTGCGGGCCGTAGCTACCAAGTCGATAGCTGCTGCGCTGCTTGTCGTCCAGGTGGATGACGAACTCCTCGGCGTCAGGCAGCCACTGCAACACGAAGAACGTGTTGAGCGGGACACTAGGCGGAAGCGGTGCGCGGGCCATGCGCGTCTCCTTCGCTTTCGCGCTGTTCTTCGAACGCCGGGCGTTCCGTGCCGCACACTGGGCACGTCTTCGGATACCGACCTGGGTAGACCGGCATGGGGAACGAGCACTCCGGGCACGGCTCACCCCGCGTCTTCTGCCGCGACAGCGCCCGGATGAGTCCTGGCGAGAAGCGGCGCTCCTCGCGCAGCTTGCTCATGGCGTCGGGAACAGGTTTCTCCGGATCAGCTCGCCGGCCGCGAGCGTGATCGTGACGGTGCCGAAGGCGCGTAGCTGATCCGACACCCGGACCCGCCAATACTTCTGCACGTCGATGCCGCCGCTGACAGAGCCGGCGTTCGGTCCGTCCACGATCGCGGTCCTGGCCTGCAAGGGCGGGACCGTGATGGTGTTCCCGAGCGTCCCGGCCACCCGGATCTGCCGCGTCGAGTAGCCAGCGTTCTGGTTGTTGCCGCTGGTCTGCAGTTCGAGCACGAGGTTCTCGGTGCGCGAGTGGTTCGTCACCTCGATCTGGACCTCTCCGAGCGCACCGACGCGCTCGAAGATGTGGTCCTGATTGGTGGCCGACGCACCGAGAGCCGGGTCGCGGCCGACAGCGAACTGAACGACGCTCGAAATGGTTCTCGTGTTGATCGCCACCGTGTAGCCCTCGTGCTCGTTGACTCGATGTCAGTCCAGACCAGCAGCAAGACGGTCAGACCGTCTTGATCTGCAGGATCTCGTCGCCGCGGATCTGCAGCTCGCCGCGACCGCCACCCACGGCCTGCAGACGGAAGAACTTGTCCTGGCCGTCCCGCAGCGAGATCTGCCACTCGCGGTATTGGCGAGCCGGGATCGAGACGTCCGCGACGGCCGTCGTGTTGGCCGCAGCGGTCGTGTCGGCCCAGGACGAGTTGTCGGCCGAGACCTGCAGCGTGACGGCGATCGCGCCGGTGCTCGGTTCGTTCTGGTTCTCCGCGCGGACCGTCAGGCGGCCTCCGCGACGGACCGAGAAGGTGAGGGGAGCGTTCTCCGTGACACCGGCACCGAAGCCGTAGGTGCCGATGTTTGCGACTTGCGTGCGTGGCATCTTTCGTTTCCTTGGTTGTTGAGTTGGCTGTTCGCCGGCTCGGAAGGCTATTCCGTCGCGAGCCGCAATGCAATCTCCTGAACGTCACCCGACGCCGAGACCACCCCAGCGCCGTCGAACGAGAGGCCGCCGTAGACCTGCTGGTCTGCAAGCCACGAGAGAAACTCGCTCATGGCAGGCCGCGCGCCCGCCGCGAAGGACACCCACTGCTCGGCGAACCGGACGAGGTGTCCGTCCTCGTCCACCACCGCAGCGTGGCCGTTCTCGTCGATGACGAGAGAGTCGACGACAGGACCATGCCCGTCGCGCAGCAAGATCTTACCAACTTGGCGTTCGCGTGTCTCGCTTTCGGCGAGCTGGTCGAGCATCACGGCAGGTAGCGACGTGACCGCTTGGATCCAAGGCTGGAAGTCGAACTCGGGCTCCGACACGGACCAAGTGAGCAGGCTCTCCAAGTAGGCAGGACGGCCGAACAGCGCGCGCCGTTGCGCGTCGCGAAGCGCACGGTCCTGGTCCGCATCCCCAGGAGGAGCGAGCAGATACCCTTCGCGGTGATCGAACGTCCAGGTGCCGTCGCCCAAGCTCCGCGGGGTCGCGTCGATCGAGACGACACCGACGCCTGCCGTGTTCTCCTTCTGCCACCAGTCTGACCGGAACACGAGCGTGGCGGTGTCTCCGACCACGATGAAGTCGATCGGGAACGACATGTCCAGCGCCGGAACGCGTAGTTCCATGCCGGACAGCAGGGCGGTCAGGAGTTTGGGGTCCATTTCACGCGATGAAGATCTTCTCGGGAGGGCCGTGGCGGAACTGCCAACCCAGCGACTTGACCAGCTTGACGCACTGATCGACCTCGTCCTGACTCGCGCACTTCGCCCTGACCAAGTAGGTCTGCAGGTCGATGTCGTGACGCACCAGGAGCTGGCCGCCCGACGAGCTGACGATCGAACCCGAGCCGACCAACCACTTGTCCGGCATGGTGCGGCGCTCGGTGTTGACGTTACCGAACGAGTCGCTCGTGCCGACCATGTAGACGTCCAGGCGCAGAGCCAGGGATAGGTCGAAGTAGAGATGCTTCGTGTGGAAGTTGCCTTTGCGGAGGCAACAGAAAACACCCTGTGACCCGCCCTGCGCGAAGTCGGAGCTTGGCGATGCGCCGTTCTTCACCACGCCGTAGAACGGCTTGACTTCGTTCGAGAACAACGCGCCGTTGACCGCGACGTCTTTGAAGAACTGGAGGGTCGAACCGTGGCCGAGCAAGGCATGCGCGACGTATGTCGAGCTGCCCAAGGTGGCCCGCATCTTTTCCACAGTCCAGCCGATGCGCGTGTGCCGATAGAACCCGGCGTCGCGCGCGTCGTGTTGCCCCGTCGCGTGCTTCTTGGTCGCGTCGATCACGAGGTCTGGCGAGATCCCGGACTTCTCCGACACGAACTTGGTCAGAGCTTTCATCGCGGTCGCGTGGTCGCCCTTCTCGTAGTCCGACATCGCGCCGACGAGAACCGGGTCGACCAGCGCGGTGCCGTCCGAACTCGGCTTGAACGTGCCGCCGTTTTGCAGCGCAGCAGCCTGCTTGGCCAGATAGAGCACGCGCTGGTCGGCTTCGGTCGCGCGGTGCATCGGGATGTTCGTCGCCTCGCCGAACAACCTGAGCAAATGGGCAACGACTGGCGCGGACGGCGTGCCCGGGATCACGCCCCAGCACAAACCCTTGACGCCCTGAACACCCGCCTTGATGTCGCCGGACTGCGCGGTCGGGTTGACGAACAGCTTTGCCCCGGTCTTCGGATCTTCGATCACGAACTGCGACACCAGCGAACTGTTCACAACCGGCTTGTGCAGGTTGCGCACGACGATCTGCCCGCCGTCGTTCGTGATGTTCGGGTAGCTCGCGCCCTGGTTCTTGAGCTTGGCCTGGAACGTCTTCTTCGGTTTTGCCTTCTTGACCTCGGGCGGCTCTTCGAACACGAACTCGGTGAACACCGGAGAGTGCTGACCGAGCAGGCTGGTCGCGTTCGCGTTCCAGTATTCGACCGTGCTGACGTAGCCGAGATACTGGTCGGCCATCGCGTTCACCGCTTCGTTCGGCTCGCCAGTCTGCGCGAACTTGCCCTTCGGGTCTTTCGATTGCTCCAGGATCTGCTGGAGCATCGGCTTCAGCGCCATGGCTGCTGCCACCGTCGTCTGGTTCGGGACGCCGTCGGCCTTCGCCCCGTTCAAGTGGAAGTTGATCGTCTTGATCGCGGCGAACAGCTTTTCGTAGATCGTGTTCGCCTTGTCGACCACAAGCCGCTGTGGGCCACCGGGTCCGTCCGAGACTTCGACCACCCCACTCGACAACAGGGCCTGTGTCGCACGCATACCCGCGGGCTTGGTCAGGCGGAAGTGAATGAACGTGGCGGGCGTCTTGACACCCTGTGTCTCCTCCCACACGACCGCCCGGCACATGACCTCCTGGTTCTCGACCCACGGGCCGTCCACCCGTAGTGACTTGCCCTGCCATCCGGCCTTCACCGCCTGACCGATCGTCTCCTCCTCGGCCTTGCCGAACTCCAGGTCCGCAGGCGATGACTTGAGCACCTCGAAGTCGATCGCGATGCCCCCGGCCGCGCCGGGCCACTTGAAGTCCTTGCGCAGATCCCGCAACACGTCCGTCCAGTCATCCAGGTAGGACTTGCGCCGTTTCTCCAGGCCACCAAGCACCGATTTCATCTCGGCCTCGGACGACTGCCTCGCGGCGAACACCGGAGCCAGGACATCGCCGAACAGTTCGAGCGTGAACTCGCCCTGGATGGCCTCGATGGTAGCGCGCATCGCGGCGAACGCAGACTGCGGGATCTGGGCCTTGCCGGCAGACCAATCGAGAAGCAGACGCTTCGCGTAGCCCTGACCGAAGTTGCCTGACGGGTGCCAGTGCGGATCGAGACTCGCGCTGATCCCCAGAAACAGGAACTTGAACGACTGACCGCGATCGACCGCGATGATCTTGGACCCGACCTGAATCCAGTTCCCTCCGTGGCCATCGTGGTCGCCCAGGAACATGTCGAGTGCGTGCTGACTGAGCAGCTCGGCCTTGTTCGCGTCGCTCAAGTCGTTCGGGCTTGATGGGCACGGAACCGCATCGTCGAAGAACGGCTGGATCGACGCTCGCTGCCCGTCGTAGTCGAACACGCCAACCGGGAGCACGTTGCTCTTCACGCGCGCCATGAGCAAAGACGCAGCTCGGTCGATCTCGGCTTGTGCAGGTTCGCCCTTGCGCCACTTCAGGAAGAGCTTGTTCCCGTGCTGGTCCTGCACCACCGCGGTCGGCTTCGACGCGTGCGTGAGCGTCTTGGCGTGGATCCGCGTGAGCTTCGCTGTCGACGGGTAGTGGATCGTCGCGAGCGCGGTGGCCGTGACGAGCGGCTTGTCGAACGTGACCGCCGGCTTCGACGGCGCAACCGGCGCGGACACCGACGGCGCGGATGGGGTCGAAGCGAGCGGCACGGTCCCCTTCGTCTTCTTGCCGGTCTGCGTCGCGGTCATCCTGGCCTTGAGGCACGCAATCACCGCGTCCTTCTGTGCCTCGGTCAGCGCGCCGCCGACGAACAGGCCAGCCAGCTCGCGCACGATGTTCAAGGTCGACACGGCGTAGTAGGGCACGCCGCCCTCCTTCAGCCAGTTCAGCTTGAAGGTGTTCATGTTGACCTTCGCCGCCGCAAGCTGACCTCCCGAATCCCAGACCAACTTCATCCGGGCCATCACGGACGGATCGGGATGCGAATACCACGGATCCTTCGACGTGGCTGACTCCGTGTCAACCGCAGCTTGCAAGTCGGACGCACCGCTCGGGCCAGACGGCAGGGCCTCGACCAGACCAGCTCCCGACAAGCCGAGCAGATAGTGGTAGTAGGAGCCGTCCTCACCGAGCCAGCTCACATAGCCGGCGGCCGTGTATGGCGTCCCGAGCTTCGTCTCGAACACCTGACCGAACGACGGCCCTGTGCTCCTGGACCTCGCCGCATTGAACTCCTTCGGCTGTTTTGCGTCGGCGAGGATCGCCTTCGCCTGCAGCGCCACGACCATCGCGGTCGTCACGGGGAACGGGGCCTTGAACAGTAGGGTCTTCCAGATGTCCGCATCCGGAGCTTGTGGGATGAGCGTGCCGCCGGGCGGCGACAACGACGACCCCGTAGCGACGGTCTTCGAGACCTCGCCTGCGAACGTGACCTGCGAGTGCTGCGTCGGCGTGTTCTTCGGCGCGTAGATCTGGGGCACACCATTCAGCAGCATCCAATCGGCCAGCTTGTCGATCGCGTCCTGTTGCCACGTCGAGCCACCGGACGGAACCATGTCGGCCCACCACTTCTCCTTCTGATAGCTCTTCTCCGGCATGATGGCGAGCGGCTTCAACGTGACCGCGTCGACCTCATCGTTCTTCGGCTTGGCCGCTGGGTTGCCGCCCGTGACAAACCCGACGTAGAGCCTGACCGCGCTCGTGCTCGCGCGGAAGTCGCCGAGGTGCGCAACAGGCTGGACCGACATGCCCGTCTCTTCGTAGAACTCGCGAACGGCCGTGACGAGCGGGCTCTCTCCCTTGTCGATCGTCCCCTTCGGAATCGCAAGCGTGTAGCCGCCATACGCGCCAGACGGGTAACACAGCACGACCGTCGGGAACTGCGCGACGAACAGGCCGGACCCGCCGCTGATCTTCGTTCCGCCCGGGAACACCGCGAGCACACCAGCCGAGACGTGTCTGCCGCTCGGCGGAGCCGGCATTGCTGGCTCGTCCAGCGGAGACGGCGAGTCCCATCCGGCCGGCGGCGCGCTCGGAATCGGGATCATCTTGGACACGTCGTAGTTGTTCACGACCGAGACCGGGACCGCGCCCGACTTCTTGCCGAACACGACCTCGCCCGTGGCCGCCAGCTCGGTGTCGCGCTCATAGACCAGGGTTAGCTGGTTGAGCGTTGCCGCCGACACGACGTCGTATGCCGAGGGCCCACCGTCATCGAGCACGGCCTCCAGAAAGATCGGTCCTTTGACCCAGCCGAGAATCCGCGTCTTTTCGCCGGTCGCCGTGACGAGAGGAACGCCCACGCGGAACTGCGCGTCCTTCGGTGCTGGCTGATAGACTAGGCTGTTCTCCTTCGCGACCGTCCGGGCCTTGGTCGACAGCCTGTAGTTCAACTTGGGGAACTCGGCCTCGGACTCGACTGCAGGCAGCGGGAGCAGCTCACTCTGCACGACGTCGTC
>Ga0194127_10007789_pt1 | contig 11684 bp, 7 predicted proteins | sample TA2KigC100mmetaG_FD_148624 | JGI IMG/M metagenome (GOLD analysis project Ga0194127, IMG submission 148624) | Freshwater microbial communities from Lake Tanganyika, Tanzania - TA2015036 Kigoma Deep Cast 100m | ecosystem: Environmental > Aquatic > Freshwater > Lake | place: Tanzania: Lake...
GGGGCGGGCAACATCGCGAAGCACCTGAACAAGTGCCGGGACGTCATCCTGATGTTCCGGGGCTTCCTCTACCTGTCGCCGCAGGACCCCGAGGTGAGGAACGCGCGGGCCGCGATCGGGGCGTGCGAGGCGAAGCAGACCGGGACGCTGACGGTGAAGACCGAGGCCACCGGGCTGGAGGTCCTCGTGGACGGCGGCCTTATCGGGCGGACGCCGCTGACCGACATGAAGCTTGTCGCGGGGACGTACCGGCTGCTGCTGCGTCACCCGGACTACGAGGACGCGACCGCGGAGGTCACGGTCAGGGAGGGCGAGCCGGTCGAGGCGAGCGTGCCCGTCCGCAAGAAGCTCCTGTTCGGGTTCCTTGAGGTCAAGACGGAGCCGGCGGACGGCGTCCAGGTGTTCCTCGACGAGGTCCCCTCGGGCGTGACTCCGCTCAAGGAGAAGCTCCGGCTGGAGACCAAGAAGTACCTGTTGCGGCTCGAGAAGTCGGGATACGACCGCTGGATCCGGAACGTCAACATCCAGCGGGACCGCACCCAGACGGTGTCGGCGACGCTCGAGCCCGTGGCGCCGCCGGGACAGCCGGCGGCCCCGGCGGAAGGCCGTTGACCCTGTAGGAGCCCGCCCGATCCGGTTGTGGGGCAGAGAGGTTCTCGAAATGGACGCACACGGTGGCCAGGGCAGGGGCGGCGAGGGCCGGCACGACCGCGGCGGCGAGGGCCGGCACGACCGCGGCGGCGAGGGTCGCGGCGGGCGGCGGAGGGAAGGGCGGCCGGAGTGCGGCGACTGCGGCCGGCACGCGCCGTCCCCGGCCACGTCGCTCGGCAGCCTTGCGGTGACGCGCGGCGCGGGCTCGCGGGTCGTCGAGGCGGGCTGGGTGCGGCTCCAGCACACCGGGCGCGTGGTGCTGGCCGCGTCCGAGGAGGTCCGGTTCTCGGCGCTCGACGTGGTACTGGTGCAGACCGAGCGGGGCGACGTGCACGCGCGGGCGCTCCAGGACTCGGCGCGGAGCACCCTGACGCCGGACCGCTACTCGCGGGTGGTACGGCGCGTGCCGCCCGCCGAGGCCGCGGCGGTGCTGTCGCGCGACAAGGCGCGCGAGGAGGAGGCCCGTGCGGTGTTCATCGGGCAGGTCCGGCGGCACCGCCTGGACATGCACCTGTCCGACGTCGAGGTCACCCACGGGGATTCCCGGGTCATCTTCTACTTCACCGCGCCGGGACGGATCGACTTCAGATCGCTGGTGCGCGACCTCGCGTCCGGGATCCGGGCGCGGATCGAGCTGCGCCAGGTCGGCGTGCGCGACGAGGCGAGGTGTACGGGCGGGCTCGGGCCGTGCGGCCTCCCGCTGTGCTGCTCGACGTTCCTGCGCGACTTCGCCGCCGTGACCATACGGATGGCCAAGGTGCAGGGGCTCGTCCCGAACCCGCAGAAGGTGTCCGGGCTGTGCGGCCGCCTGATGTGCTGCCTCGCGTACGAGCAGGACGTCTACGTCGAGATGATGAAGGAGTTCCCGAAGACCGGGAGCATGGTCTCGACGCCCAAGGGCGACGGCAAGGTCAAGGAACTGCTGGTCATGCGCCGGGCCGTGAAGGTGTCCCTCGGGCCGGGGCAGATGATCGAGGTGCCGCTCGACGAGGTGAAGCCGCTCGGCAGGCCCGCGGGGCAGGGGGGGACGGCGGCGGCGCAGGGGAACGCGCAGGCCGTCGAGCCGGACGACGGAGCCGAGGGCGAGGCAGACGAGGACCCGGCGGAACTGAAGGGGCTGGAGGACTAGCAGTCCCCCGTCACCCGCGCGTCCGTCCAGTTCGTCGAGGCGGGCCGCGACGGCATCCCGTCGCGGCCCGAGGGCGCGCGGGTGACGGGCCGCGCAGGGGGCCTTCCGGGTTGTGATGTTTTTCGATTCCCACGCACACCTGGATCGGCGGTCCTTCGGCGACGAGGTCGAGGCGGTGGTCGCTCGCGCGGCCGAGGCCGGGGTCGTCGGGATCGTGGCGATCGGGTCCGGCGCGACCGGCGCCGACATGACCGAGGCGGTCGAGTGCGCCCGGCGGCACCCGGGTGCGGACGGCCGCGGCCCCCCCATCCGCGCCGCGGTCGGCGTGCACCCCCACGAGGCGGACCGGGCCGGGCCGGAGGCATGGGAGACCCTCGCGCGGCTGGTCGGCGAGCCCGAGGTGGTCGCGGTCGGCGAGACCGGGCTCGACTTCCACTACGCCTTCTCGTCCCGGGAGGGGCAGGTCGCGGCGTTCCGGCGGCAGATCGGGGTCGCGACCGCGGCCGGGCTGCCCCTGGTCGTCCACTGCCGCGAGGCCGAGGCCGCCTGCCTGGAGGTCCTGCGCTCCGTGCCGCTGCCCGACCCGCCGGGCGTGATCCACTGCTTCACGTCGGGCGCGGAGGCGGCGCGCGCGTGGCGCGACATGGGCTTCCTGCTGTCGATCCCGGGGGTCGTGACGTTCCGGAACGCGGAGCCGCTCCTGGACGCGGTGCGGTCGCTCCCGGTGGACGCGCTGCTGGTCGAGACGGACTCGCCCTACCTCGCGCCGGTGCCGTTCCGCGGAAGGCGCAACGAGCCCGCGCACGTGCGGCACACCGTCGAGGCGATCGCCGCGCTGAAGTGCCTGTCGGTAGAGGATGTCGCGCGGGTGACCCGGGTGAACGCCGAGCGCCTGTTCGGCATCGCCGCCGAGGGCGCGTCCGCGCCGCGCCTCGCGTACGTGATCCGCGATTCCCTCTACGTGAACATGACGAACCGGTGCACGCTCCGGTGCACGTTCTGCGGGAAGCACCGGCGGGCCCGCGGCCCCGGCAGCGACTACACGGTCAAGGGCCACGACCTCCGCGTGGGGCGCGACCCGCCGGTCGAGGCCATCGTCGCCGCGATCGAGGCCGAGGACCCCGGCCGCCGGAGCGAGGTCGTGTTCTGCGGGTACGGCGAGCCCCTGCTCCGGCTCGACGACGTCCGCGCGATCGCGGGCGGGCTGAAGGCGGGCCGGCCCGGGGTCCGGATCCGCGTGAACACCGACGGGCTCGCGTCCCTGGTGCACGGCCGCGACGTGCCGGCCGAGCTGGCCGGGCTCGTGGACGTGGTCAGCGTGAGCCTGAACGCGCCCGACGCGGCCACCTACGCGCGCATCTGCCCGTCGCGGCACGGCGAGGCCGCCTTCCACGCCGTGTGCGACTTCCTCCGCCGGGCCCGCGAGGTCCTGCCCGAGGTCTGGGCGACCGCGGTCGCGCTGCCGGGGCTCGACGTCGAGGCCTGCCGCCGGCTGGCCGAGGCCACGCTCGGCGTCCGCTTCCGCGCGCGGCCCTACGACGACGTGGGTTAGGAAGGCGTCTGGCAGACGCGCCGCGGCCCACCCTGGACTGGAAGGGGCCGGGCGCACGCGGCGCCCTGACCGGGGTGCGGCCGGCGACGGGTACATGTACGTTGTCGGCGACTCCATCGAGACCTCGGCCGGAGCCGGGAAGGGCCTGGCCCGCATTGCGCTCTGTTGCCGCGTTGGACAAGTTGGACAAGTTGGACATGAGTCCAACGCGCGGCCGCCAGGGTCGGGGGATTCCCGATGCAATTGCAGTCGAAACGTAGGGTTGTGCTGATGCCGGCCTTCGGCACGCCCGATGCAGGAGCCCGGCATCCGGGATGGAGAAGCCCGGCATCCGGAACGTGACGGCCGCAGTTGGTCGCCAACGAACGCAGCGCCAGGAGGCGGAGCAATGCACGTGGTGCTCGCGGTGCTCGGGGTGATCGCGGCGGTGGAGGGCGTCTCTCACGCGGTGACGGCGGCGCCGTCCGGGCGCAGTGCGGTCGCGGCGCGCCTCGCCGCAGCCCGCCTCGCGGCGGGTCCCCCCCCGGAGCGGCCCCGCGTCGCCGTGAACCTCGCATCCGAGGAGGAGTTGTGCAGCCTCCCCGGCATCGGACCGAAGCGGGCGGCGCAGATCGTGGCCGCGCGCGAGCGGCGGCCGTTCCGGTCGGCCGCCGACCTGCGCCGGATCCGCGGGATCGGCCCGAAGGGCGTCCGGAGACTCGGGCCCCTGCTCGACTACCGGACGGCCGTGCCTACTCCGCCCGATCCGCCTGCACGCCCGCCGGTCGCGGGGTCGGAGTCGCGCCCGGCGGCGGACGCGTCGCGCCCGGCGGCGGACGCGTCGCGGCCGTGTTGCGGGCGTGTTGCGGAGGCGGCGCAGGTCATTGAAATCCCCTCGCGATTCCGGTATGGTTCCGCCGCGCTGTTGGGGCGCGAAGAGGCCATCGAGGGAGAACCGCCATGAAGCGTCTGCATCGATTCGCGTGGGTCGCCGTGTTCGCGGTTCCTGCGTTCGCGCTCGCCGCCTGCGGCGGCACTTCGGGGACGTCCCCCGGGGTCGAGACCAGCGGGCAGCAGGACGTCGCCGAGGCTGGGCCAGGCTCCGAGGACGTGACCGTCGAGGAGCAGGTCGAGGACCGCGGTCCGGAAGGCGGGACGGAACTCCCGACGGAGCTCCCGGCCGATCTGCCCGACGAGGTCCCGGAGTGCGCCGATGCCGCGCAGTGCGACGACCAGGACGGGTGTACGGAGAACCGCTGCGAGGGCGGGAAGTGCGTCTTCCCCGCGATCTCGGGCTGCAAGCCGTGCGCCGCCGATGCGGAGTGCGACGACGGCGACGGCTGCACGGGCGATTCCTGCGTGAGCGGCAAGTGCGACCACCTGCCGGTCCCGGGGCCGTGCGTGGACTGCCCCGATGACGGGACGTGCGACGACGGGAACGAGTGCACGCACGACACGTGCACGGACGACGGCCGGTGCGAGTTCACCTGCCAGTGCACCGCGACCTGCGTGGCGGACACCGACTGCTACACCGGCGACCTGTGCGACCCGGCCTCGTGCGCGACCACCAGGGGCAAGGACGCGTGCACGGAGACGCAGTGCGTGGCGCTCCCGATCGCCTGCGGCGACGACGACGAGTGCACGGACGACTACTGCGATCCGGCGACCGGTGCGTGCCGGTACGACCCGATCCCGAACTGCGGCCCCTGCGATTCGGACACTGATTGCGCCGACGGCGAGGTCTGCACGATCGACCGGTGCGACCCGGGCACCCACCAGTGCGTCCACCCGTCGGACCCGTGCGACGACAACGACCCGACCACCACCGACAGCTGCACGTCCGGCGTCGGCTGCCGGCACGTGAAGACGGACGTGTGCACGCTGGACATCGACTGCGCCGACGCGAACGCCTGCACGGCGGACACCTGCGTCGGCGGCGACTGCAAGCACGTCCCGGTGTCGTGCGACGACGGGCTCGCGTGTACGATCGACAGCTGCGACGCGGTCGCGGGCTGCTCGAGCGTGATGGAGGGGGCGCCCTGCACGGACGACGCCGGCTGCGCCGACGCGGACCCGTGCTCGACCGACGCCTGCGACCTCGTGTCCGGCTGCTGCGTCCACACGGCGATCCCGGCCTGCAAGCCGTGCACGGTCGGCGCCGAGTGCGGCGACGGCAACCCCTGCACGGACGACGTCTGCGACGACGCGACCAAGACCTGCTCGAACCCGCCGAACACGGAGCCGTGCGACGACGGCAACAAGTGCACGGACGGCGACGCGTGTTCGGACGGCGCGTGCGCCGGCGGTGCGATGATCGAGTGCAGGGACACGGACCCATGCACCGCCGACACCTGCGTGGCCGCGACCGGTTGCGCGTTCACCACGATCCCGGGCTGCGTGAAGTGCGGCAGCGAGATCGAGTGCGACGACCAGGATCTCTGCACCACGGATCGCTGCGACCTCGAGGCGGGCGTCTGCAAGCGGACCCCGATCGCGTGCAACGACTACAACCCGTGCACCAACGACCTCTGCCTCCCCGCGTCGGGCTGCTCCTTCACGCCGCGCACCGGCGCCTGCGAGGACGGGAACCTCTGCACCCTCGGCGACACCTGCGTGGACAACAAGTGCGTGGCCGGCACCGGCGTGCCGGACTGCGACGACAACAACCAGTGCACCGACGACTCGTGCGACACGAAGACCGGCTGCGTGTTCGCGCCGCGCACGGGCACGTGCAACGACTTCGACCCCTGCACGCCCGCGGACCTGTGCGAGGCCGGCAAGTGCGTCCCGTACGGCACGCTCGACTGCGACGACAAGGACGCCTGCACGAAGGACATCTGCACCGCGGGCTACGGGTGCCGGTACGAGGGGCTCGACTGCAACGACTACAACGCGTGCACGGTCGACTCCTGCGACGCGGCGGTCGGGTGCCTCAACTCCACGAAGAGCTGCGACGACGCGAACGCCTGCACCGCGGATACCTGCGACCCCGCCACGGGCGAGTGCATCCGCACCGCGATCACCTGCACGGACGGCAACCTCTGCACCGACGACACGTGCGACGTCGCGACCGGGTGCGTGTTCACGAACAACGCGCTCCCCTGCGACGACGGCAGCGTCTGCACGCTCGCGGACCAGTGCAAGGACGGCGCCTGCGCGTCCGGCACGCCGATGGAGTGCATCGACGGCAACCCGTGCACCGACGACACCTGCGACCCGATCACCGGCTGCCGGTATCCGAACAACGCGCTGCCTTGCGAGGACGGGAGCCTCTGCACCGTCGGCGACGCCTGCGCGGACGGCGCCTGCGTGCCGGGCACCCCGCCGAACTGCGACGACGGGAACGCCTGCACCGACGACGGCTGCGAGGCCGCGACCGGGTGCACGCACGTGAACAACGTCGCGTTGTGCGACGACTCGAACGCCTGCACCTCCGGCGACGTGTGCGGCGGCGGCACTTGCGCCGGCGCCAAGATCACGTGCAACGACGGCAACGTCTGCACGGACGACTCGTGCAACCCGGCGACCGGCTGCGTGTTCGCGAACAACACGAACTCCTGCCCCGACAAGGACCTCTGCACGGTCAACTCGAAGTGCTCGGGCGGCCAGTGCATCGGCCAGGCGCGCAACTGCGAGGACGGCAACACCTGCACCGAGAACTACTGCGCGCCGCAGATCGGCTGCGGCGTGCCGAGCTACAAGCCCGCGGGCACCGCCTGCACCGACACGAACAACAAGTGCCTCGCGGCCGGCCAGTGCACGGCGGGCGGCGAGTGCCAGCTCACGCAGCAGGTGAACTGCAACGACAACGTGAAGTGCACGCGCGACGACCAGTGCAGCCCGGCGATCGGGTGCATCCACACCCAGTTCGTGAACAACTGCGACTGCGCGGGCTCGAACGCGAACTGCAACGACGGCAACCCGACCACGACCGAGTGCTGCCGCCGCGACTGGGGCAGCTGGGGCGCGTGGCGCTGCACGCGGAACTGCAACTGACGTCGCCGCGGCGGACGCTCGTCTGCCGCTCGCCGGGTGGAGCGCGCGACATGAGAGGGAACGCTCTCGGCGTCCTGGCCGCGCTGCTGACGACCGGCGCCTTGCTGGTGCCGGTCCTCGGCGTTCCCGCCGGCCCGGTGCCCGGGGTGTCTATCTCCGCCGCGTTCTGAGGGAGTGGCGCCTCACGCCAAGGGAAGCCCGAAGAACGCCAGCGATTCCCGGACCACGAGGTCGAGCGAGTCCGCCAGGAGGTGGCCGTCGTCCACCTCGATCAGGCGGACGCGAGGGCGCGCGGCGGCGTAGGCGCGCGAGGACTCGACCGGGACCGTCTCGTCGCGGCTGCCGTGGATGACGAGCGTGTCGCAGCCGGTCTCGGGCACGGACGGCCAGCGGGCGAGGTCGTCGTTCAACGCGAAGTGGACCGGCACGGGCACGCCGCGGTGGTCGGGCAGCGGCGTCTCGCCCGCCTCGCGCCATCGCTCCCAGCCGCCCGGGCCGACTATCGCGGGCCAGCGGCCGGGCATGTCGAACGCCGGGCAGAGCAGCACGAGGCGATCGACGCGGCCCGGGTGGAGCGACGCCCAGAGCGCGGCCAGCCAGCCGCCCATGCTGGAACCCACCACGCGCCACCGCGCGCCCGGGTCGCCGGCCGCGTGCATCGCGTCCGCCGCGCCGAGCATCGCGGTCGCGGTCAGCCGCGCGAACGACGGCGCGTTCAGGTCGGGCCGCTCGAGCGGTACGCCGAGCCGCGCGAACTCGCGGGCGAGCCGGTTGCCCTTGCGCGAGTCCGGGCTGGAGGCGAATCCGTGGAAGTAGGCGTAGTGGAAGGGCTCTACAGGCATCGCTGCATCCGGTTGTCCTTCTTCTTGTCGCAGAACCCGAGGATCCACGTGCAGCCGTTGAGCCACGCCGCGGTGACGCCGCACTCGGGGACCGCGTCCGCCCACCCCTCGTTCTTCGAGCACGTGAGGAAGTCGCAGGACCCCATCCCGGTCTTCTCCTTCTGCGCGTTGCCGTCGCAGTTGTAGTCCCACGACCCGCAGGCGTTCGTGGCGGAAGCGAACTGGGTCTGCCCCGGCTTCGCGGCCGCGTCCTTGTCGCAGCAGTCCTTGTCGTTCGCGACCTTCCACGCGCCGGTGGGTCCGCAAAGGCACTTGTGGCTGGTCGGATCGCCGAAGCCGTCGCCGTCGTTGTCGAGCCACAGCTCGGTGCACCCGGCGGTGCCCTCGGGGTCCGCGCCGCCGGTGCAGTCGTCGTCCTTGCCGTTGCACGACTCCTTGGCGCCCGGGTTCACCCCGTTGTCCGCGTCGTCGCAGTCGCCGCTCTTTCCCGCGGTGTAGGCGCCGGTCGGGGCGCACAGGCACCTGGAGTCGGTCGCGAGGCCCCAGCCGTCCGAGTCCCCGTCCGCGAATCGCACCGCGCACCCGGCCGCGTTCTCGCCGTCCTTGCCGCCGACGCAGTCGTCGTCCTTGCCGTTGCACTTCTCGGTCGCCTGCGGGTGGACCTCGTTGTCGCCGTCGTCGCAGTCCCCGCCCCTGGTGGCCCGGAACAGGCCGGTCGCGTCGCACAGGCACTTCGCGACCCCGGACATGCCGTAGCCGTCCCCGTCGCCGTCCTGGTACCAGGGGACGCAGCCGCCCGCGCCCTCCGGGTCGGACGCCTGGTCGCAGTCGTCGTCCCTGCCGTTGCAGACCTCGGCGGCTCCCGGGTGCACCGCCGGGTCGTCGTCCCTGCAATCCCCCCCCTTGGCCGCGCACCCGGCCGGAAGCTCGCCGGTCGCGCACACGCACGCCGTCGTCGCCGCGCCGCCGTACCCGTCGCCGTCCGCGTCCGGCCAGCACGCCTTGCAGCCCTGCGAGCCGTCCGGGTCCGTCGCCCCGTCGCAGTCGTCGTCACGCCCGTTGCACGCCTCGGTCGCCCCGGGGTTCAACGCGGCGTCGCCGTCGTTGCAGTCGCCGCCCACCGTCGCGGTCCACGGCGCCTCCGCCACGCAGAGGCACCGCGTGGGCCCGTCCGCCGCCCCGTGGCCGTCGCCGTCCTGGTCCTCGTGGAACGGCGTGCAGCCGACCGCGTCCTCGTCGTTCACGTCGCCGTCGCAGTCGTCGTCGAGCCCGCCGCACACCTCGGCGGCCGGCTCCGGCGCATCGCACCGCTCCTCGCCCCCCACGCACGCCGTCTGGCCCTTGCACGAGCCGAACCCGTTCTTCCGCGTGCACGACTTCTCCGGGACCTTCTCGTCCGTCTTCCCGTCGCAGTTGTCGTCCTTGCCGTTGCACGTCTCGTCGACCGGGATCCCCGCGTCGCAGTCGTCCGCGCAGGTCCGCTCGCCCTCGCAGCGGCCGAGCGCGTTCTGCACCCAGCACGTCGTCGTGTAGCCGGCCTTCTCGTACTTCTCCGTGCACTTGCACCCCTGCCCCCAGGACGGGACGCACTGCTTCGTCTTCCCGGCGGTCCCGTCCCGCTCCTCGCACGACCACTCCTCGGGGCAGTCCTCGTCCTTCCCGCACGGCGCCCCGCAGAAGCGGCCCTTGGCCCCGTGATCGACGCACGCGTACTTCCCCGGCGCGGCCCCGACCGCGGGCAGGCAGTCGGCGTCCGCCCTGCACGGCCGGCAGAGCAGCGAGAACGGGTCGAGGCAGACGTTCATCGGGTCGCCGGCGCCCGCGAACGGCGCGCAGATCCATCCCTCCGGGCACGTGCCCTCGCCCGAGCACGTCTCGGAGCAGACCGACCCGTGCATCGTCTCGACGCACGCGCCGCTGAAGCAGTCTCCGGAGTTCGCGCAGGCGTGGCCCGCGCAGCCGGGGCAGATGCCGTCCGGGTACGCGTCCGGGTCGATCGCCTCCGGCCCGGTCTCGGCCTCGGCACCCGCGTCCGGCTGGGCCTCCGCGACCTCCGGCGCCGCGTCGGCGGGATCCGGGTCCGGCGCCGTCGCGTCGCCCGGATCGTCCGTGCCGGCCTGCTCGGGCGCCGCGTCCTCCGCGGTCCCCGATGTGGAGGCGGCGGTGCAGGCGACGAACGCCGTCGCCAGGGCCATGGCCAGGACCGTTCCGACGAGCCTCATGACGTTCCTCCGCGCGGGGGCAGGCAGGCCCCATCGGAGTTTCCGCCACCCGCCGGGGAGCGTCAAGGATTGGGTGTGCCGAGCGCTCCGCGCCGTGGCGCGGAGCGCTCGGCGGCCGCAAGGCGGCCGCGCAAGGGGGGTGGCCCGCGCCCCGCAACGCGGGGCGGCGGGCAGGGGGGCGAGCCGCGCCCCCCTCCGATCGATGCCCCGGGGGCCTGGCGGGGTCCGGGGCGTGGGGTACGTATCTCGACGGGTGTCGTTCGGGACCGCCTGCCGTGCGGGCCGGGGGACAGCGCGGATCGCCTGTGCTACATTACGCCCGCACCTTGACCCCCGAGCGGAGGCCGGCGAAGTGGACCCGATCAGGCTGACGGCGGAAGAACGGAAGGAGATGCTCGATCGTTTCCTGCGGTACGTCCGCGTGGACACCCGCTCGGACGACAACTCGACCGCGAGCCCCTCCACCCCGGTCCAGAAGGACCTCTCGCGCATGCTGGTGGACGAACTGGTCGCCCTCGGCTGCGCCGACGCGGCCATGGACGAGTGGGGCTACGTGTTCGCGACCGTGCCCGGGAACCTGCCGCAGGGCCACCCGGCCGCGGGCACGGTCCCGACGATCGGGCTCCTCGCGCACGTGGACACCTACTTCGGCACCGTCGGGGCGGGCGTGAAGCCGGTCGTGATCGACCGCTACGACGGCGGCGACATCCGCCTGTCCGGGGACCCGACCCAGGTGCTGCGGCCGTCCGAGGAGCCGAACCTCGCGGCCTGCAAGGGACATCAGCTCGTCACGACGGACGGCACCACCCTGCTCGGGGCGGACGACAAAAAGGGCGTCGCCGAGATCATGACCGCGGTCGCCTGGCTCCGGGCGCACCCGGAGTTCCCGCACGGCAGGGTCCGCGTCGCGTTCACCACGGACGAGGAGGTCGGCCGCGGGACCGAGCACTTCGACGTGGGCGCGTTCGGCGCGAAGTACGCCTACACCCTCGACGGGTCGGACCTCGGCGAGGTCGAGGACGAGACGTTCTGCGCGGACTCGGCGCTCGTCGTGGTCGAGGGGCGCGACGTCCACCCCGGCTACGCGAAGGGCAGGATGGTCAACGCGGTCCGCGCCGCAGCGGCGCTGGTGTCGCGTCTGCCCGAGCCCGCCCTGCCCGAGACGACCGAGGGCCGGCAGTCGTACCTGCACGCCTACGACGTGCGCGGCGACGTGACGAAGGTCGAGGTCAAGCTGCTGGTCCGCGCGTTCACGGTCGAGGAGCTGCACGAGCGCGAGGACTCGCTCCGCGCGGTCGTGGCGGTGGTCGAGG
>Ga0194127_10007790_pt1 | contig 11684 bp, 9 predicted proteins | sample TA2KigC100mmetaG_FD_148624 | JGI IMG/M metagenome (GOLD analysis project Ga0194127, IMG submission 148624) | Freshwater microbial communities from Lake Tanganyika, Tanzania - TA2015036 Kigoma Deep Cast 100m | ecosystem: Environmental > Aquatic > Freshwater > Lake | place: Tanzania: Lake...
CCCCCGCCGCACGATCTATAACTGGATCACCGCCGGCAAGGTCGAGTACGTGCGCACCGCGGGTGGTTCGATCCGCATCTTCACCGACTCGTTGTGGCGCGACGCCCATCCCGAGATCGTGACGACGCTGCCGCAGGTGTACGCCACGCAGTTCGGGTTGCAGAAGTAAGCCCGTCGAACACGAGCAGGTCATGTTTGTCCACACCGGCCGCACGTCCGCCGCAGACCTGAGCCACTGGTTGGGGCCGCTGTCACCCGCGTTCGCCGCGATCGCGGCGGCCCCTGAAGAAGGACCGGCCAGACCGGGCGGATCGGGCCCCGAGCACGCCTCGGGCGCCCCGCCGGCCTCGTCGGCCGGCGACCCGCTGTCAGACGAACCGCTGGCGCACCTGCGGGCCCTGTTTCACACGCTGAACAACCAGTTGGGCGTGATCCTGACCTACGCGGAGCTGATCGAAGCCAAGGCCGCCGACGAGGGTGCGCGCGCGAGGGCCACCCAGATCGTGTCGGCGGCCATCGAGGCCTTGGAAACCAGCAAGAAGATCCGGGGTGCGGTCGTCAGGTCGTAGTCCCCATCCGCTTCAGCTTCTCGACGAGCGTGGTGCGTTTGAGGTTGAGCAGTTTGGCGGCCGCACCCTTGTTGCCGCCGGTCTTGGCCAGCGCCCGCGCGATGACATCACGCTCGATCCGATCGATGTACCCGGGCAGGTCGAACCCCCCCTCGGACATCGTCATGTCGATCGGCGCAATCGAAGAACCAGCAGCCTGGATGTTGGGCGGCAGATCGCGCACCTCGATCTGACGCCGCCCGCCACTGAGCGCGACGGCCCGTTCCAGGGCGTTCTCCAGCTCGCGCACGTTTCCGGGCCACCCGTACGACATCAGATGCCGCAGCGCGTCCTGTGAGATGCCCGGGCTCTGGCCGCCGGCCTCCTGACCCATCGCCGCCGCACCCGGCATCGACGACTGGGCGAAGAACCGGTCCAGGAAGTGCTGCGCCAGCAGCGGGACATCGTCCTTCCGTTCGCGCAGCGACGGAAGGTGCACAGGAATGACGTTCAGGCGATAGTACAAATCCTCTCGAAACGCGCCCTCGGCGACGGCCTTGGCCAGATCCAGGTTCGTCGCAGCGATGATCCGGACGTCCACCTTCACCACCCCCGTGTCGCCGAGCCGTTGCACTTCGCGACCCTGAATCACGCGGAGCAGTTTCATCTGCAGCGGCGGCGGCATCGTGCCGATCTCGTCCAGAAACAACGTGCCCCGGTTGGCCTCCTCGAACCGGCCGGCTCTCGTCGTCACGGCGCCCGTGAACGCCCCTCGCACGTGACCGAACAGCCCCGCTTCCAGCAGCGTTTCGGGGATTGCTCCGCAGTTGATGGCCACGAATCGCTGGGCGCGACGAGGGCTGTTCTGGTGTACCGCCCGGGCCACGAGTTCCTTGCCCGTTCCCGTCTCACCCGTGACGAGCACTGTACTCGCGGTCTGAGCGATGGTCTCGAGCAGTTCGAAGAGGTCCCGCATCACGCGGCTCTTGCCCACGATGCCGCTGAAGCTGTAGCGCTGGCCGAGCGCCTTGCGCAGGTAGGCGTTCTCGGCCCGCAAGCGGCGTTGCTCGAGAGCCGTGTCGATGACGTGCGTCAGTTCGTCGAACTGAAACGGCTTCTGAATGAAGTCCGACGCCCCCCGCTTGATGGCGCCGACGGCGTCCTTCACCGTCCCGAACCCTGTCACCACGATGCCGATGATGTCGGGATACAGCGCGCGGGCCTCATCGAGCACACGACCCCCGTCCACGTCGCCGCCGAGGCGCATGTCCGTGATGATGATGTCGTACGCGAAGTCCGCGATCCGCGCGAGCGCATCTTCGCCGGAGGCCGCCTGATCGACCACGAAACCGCGGTCCGCCAGTCGTTCAGCCACGGCCTCGCGCAGCGGGGCTTCGTCCTCCACAATGAGCAGATGTTTTTCAACCATGCCGTCAAGAGCTTGACGGAACCCGGCGCCTGCGTCAACCGTCCCGTGCCGCGAGCAACGCTGGCGGGCCTACAGGCCGCTCGCGACCTCGCGGCTTACCCGAAGCAACTCGTTGATTCTGAATGGCTTTGGCAACCAACGACACCCGCTCTCGGCGAGAAACCGTTCCGCGTCGGTCGCAATCACGTCACCCGTCACAAACAGGATGCGAGAGGTCATTTCCGGGTAGTACTCGGCCAGGGCCCGGTAGAACTGCATACCGTCCATGCGAGGCATCTTCAGATCGCACACGATCAGGTCGTAGTGGCCGCCCTCCAGCCGGGCGAGGCCCTCTTCCCCGTCGCCCGCCCGGTCAGCGAGAAAGCCGGCGTCCACGAACGACTCGGTCATCGCGGCGGCGAGGGCAGCCTCGTCTTCGACAATCAGCACGGCCAGGCCATCGAGCCTCGGCACCGGCAGACGCTTGGCTGTCTGGGCAGCAGGCGACCCCTGGGGTCGCAGTTTCCCGCCGGTGGCGGGCAGTTGAATGAAGAAGGAGGCCCCCTGGCCGGGCTGGGACTCCAGCCAGAGGCGCCCGCCGTGTTCCTCGACGATGGCGTAGGCGACCGTCAGGCCGAGCCCCGTGCCCTTTCCGACGTCCTTCGTGGTGAAGAACGGATCGAAGATCTTCTTCTTCACGTCGTCTGCCACGCCGGGCCCGTCGTCGTTGACCTCGAGGATGACCGACTCTCCGGCTTCGTCCTGCCACGTCCGCACCACGAGGGTCCCGCGGCCGTTCGCGCCCAGCATGGCCTGCTCGGCGTTGATGACCAGGTTGAGCAGGACCTGCTGGATCTGGTGCGGGTCGGCAAACACGTGGGGGATGCCGGACGCCAGCGCGTCGAGCAGTCTGATGTTCGTCACCCGTTGCTCGTACGCGCGCAGCGCGAGCGTCTCACGCACGACCTGGTTGATGTCGACCATCGTGCGCGTCGTGTGGCGCTTACGTGCGAAGGTCAGCAGGTTCCGGACGATCCGGGCGGCCCGATCCGCCTCGCCTAGAATCGTCTCGATGCCCTTGCGCGACTGAGCGTCGAGGTCCCGCTGCGAAAGGCGCTCGGCCCACGTGAGGATCGTGGCGAGCGGGTTGTTGAGTTCGTGGGCCACGCCGGAGATGGTCGTGCCGAGCGCCGCCATCTTCTCGGCCTGCAGCAACTGGTGGTACAGGTCGCGAGACTGATCTTCGTGGCGTTTCCGATCGCTGACGTCGCGCACCAGCGCCGCAATGCGGACAGCCTCCCCGCCCGCCTCCAGTTCCGCGTGTGCGTTCACCTCTACCCAGAGCGGCGACCCGTCGGCGCGACGGAGCCGGAGGAGGTGATCCGTGACCGCGCCTTCCCTCGCCAGGCGATCGAGGAACGCCGCGCGGGCGTCGGCGTCCGTGAACCGGTCGGGAGCGAATGGCCTGACTCTCGTTTCCGGCGTGTCCGACGGGTACCCGAAGACGAGGCGCAGGAACGGATTCACCGCGATGGTCTGGTTGTCGCGGGCAGTCAGCCGGCCGACGTACACACCCTCATGGACAGCCTCGAACAGGCGGGCGAACGCGGCGGCCCTCGTGTCGTGCGGATTCGGCTGGACGGTCACGATGGCATCATACATTGGGGATTGGGGATCGGGGATTGGGGGGCTCAGGGCGAGGTTCAGGGGTTCAGGGGTTCAGGGGTTCAGGGGTTCAGGGGTTCAGGGGTTCAGGGTTCCGACCATTGAACCTCTGAACCGTGAACCGTGAACCAAGCCATTCCCCAATCCCCAACCCCCAATCCCTAGTAACATCTTCCCAATGCGCATCTCCTTCGACATGGATGGCGTGCTGGCCGATATGGATGCGGCGCTGGCAAAGATCGCCGGTGATGAGTTCGGTACGAAGGCCGCCGCCCCGGCGGCGTCACCGGCCTCTCCTCTGGGCTTGACCGGCACTCCGCCTTCGGCCGGACCCGGCACGGGGCTCCCCGCTGCGGCCACGCTCGACCGCCTGACCGCCCGCCAGCAGGCGAAGCTCTGGAAGCGCGTCTCGGAGACCGGCAACTTCTGGGAGGCGCTTGCCGAGCTCGAGGCCGGGTCCGTCCGCCGGATCCAGGAACTGGCGTATCGCTTCCGGTGGGAAGTCCTCTTCGTCACCCAGCGCCCGTCGACGGCCGGCCGCACGGCCCAGGTCCAGACCCAGCGCTGGCTCCACAAACACGGATACGACATCCCGGCCGTGTACACCACGCGCGGGTCGCGAGGCCGAATCGCCTCGGCGCTCTCGCTCGACGTCCACGTCGACGACCGTCTCGACAACGCCGTCGACATTGCCACCGAATCGCGCGCGTGGTCCGTCCTCGTCTGGCGTGACGAGGCGTCCATCGGGCACATCCGCGCGAACGCCCAGAAGATGGGCATCGCGGTCGTCGGCACGGTGGGCGAGGCCTTGGACAAGATCGTAGCGGCGGACCAGTCCGAGCAGGACGGCCGGCAGCCCGCGGGCGACGAAGAGGCTGCCCATACGGGACCCGCGCTGCTCGAACGCCTGCGCCGGACGTTCGGATTCGGCGGGAAGAACTGACATGGCCAAGCCGCTTCCCCCGCTGCGCGCGCTGGGCGCCGACGAGCACGGCTGGGGCTTCTTCCTGTGCGCGGGGAAGGACGTACGCCAGGGGCGGGCGGGCGAATTCCTGTCGCTCACGCTCAAGGACGCCACGGGGGCCGTCCCGGCTCGAGTGTTCGATCGGGTCGCCGAGCTCAAAGGCGCCTTTGATGCCGGGCAGTTCGTCAAGGTTCACGGGCGATCGACACTCTTCAACGGCCAGTTGCAGCTCGTCGTCGACCAGATCCGCCGGGTGATCCCCGATCGGGATCGGGCCGACGGGTTTCGCGAAGAAGACTGCGTGCCCGCGGCCCCGCGCCCGCTGGACGAGATGTGGCGGGACCTGACGGGCCTGGTTGCTGGTGTTGGCAACCCGTTCATCCGGACCCTGCTGGAGCGCGTGGCCGCCGGCCACGAAGCGCGGTTGCGGATCTGGCCCGCCGCGCAGACGATTCACCACGCCTATCGCGGCGGGTTCCTGGAGCACATGCTCCAGATCGCGCGCGTCGGGACCATGCTGGCCGACGCCTACGGGGCCGACCGCGATCTGCTGGTGGCCGGCGCGGTTCTGCACGACATCGGCAAGTTGCGCGAGTTGTCGTACGACGGGACGACCAGCTACTCCACCGAAGGCCGACTGCTGGGCCACATCGCGATCGGATTGCTCCTGGTGCGCGAGGAGGTCGATCGGATCGACAGCTTCCCCGGCGAGTTGCGGCTGCAGATCGAACACCTGGTCCTGTCGCACCACGGGTCCGCCGAACTAGGTTCCCCGGTGGCGCCGATGACCGTCGAAGCGTACCTCCTTTCGGTGGTCGACGACCTGGACGCCAAGTTGCACCAGATTCGCCGCGCCATCGACGAGGACATCAGCGACGCCGAGTTCACGCCATACCAGCAGCGCTTCGGACGCGCGTTCTACAAGGGTCCGAAGCCCCCGCAGGTACAATGATCGGATGAACGCGTTCCAAGGAGATTCCGCTCCCGCACCCGGCGTGACGCAAAAGTCGTTGCCGATCGCGGGCATGACCTGTGCGGCGTGTGCCGCCAATCTCGAGCGCGCGCTGGCCAGGGCACCCGGCATCCATGCGGCGGGGGTCAACTACGCGACGAACCGCGCCACGGTAACCTTCGACCCGGCGCGGGTGTCGGTCCCGGCCATCATCGACACCGTTCGGGACGTGGGCTATGACGTGCTGGAGGTGTCCGACGCCTGCCGGGAGGCTGACCCCCCCGATGCGGAACGTACCGCGCGCGACGCCGAGCACCGGGACCTGCTGCGGCGCTTCGTCGTCGGCGTCGTCCTGGGCCTGCCGGTGGCCGTCATCGCCATGGCCCACCTGCGTTTCCCCGGCGTCAACGCGATTCAGTTGGCGCTCGCCACGCCGGTTCTTGCGTTCTCGGGCTGGCCGTTCTTTCGTGGCGCCTGGAAGGGTCTTCGGCGTTTCACCGCCGACATGAACACGCTCATTGCCGTCGGCACCGGGGCCGCCTGGTCCTTCTCGGCAGTCGCCACGGTGGCGCCGTCGTCTGTCAGCGTCGACCCGCACGTGATGGCCGGGCACGCTCCGGCGCCGGTGTACTTCGAGACCGCGGTTGTCATCATCGTGCTCGTGCTGCTCGGCCGCTTGCTCGAGGCGCGTGCCCGCGGTCGAGCGTCGGAGGCCATTCGGCGGCTCATGGACCTCCAGCCCCGCACCGCGATCATCGTTCGGCCCGACGGCGACCAGACCGAGCAGGTGGTGCCTGTCGAGGCCATCCGCGTCGGCGATACCGTGATCGTCAGGCCGGGCGAGCGGATTCCAGTCGACGGAGATGTCGTCGCGGGGGCGTCGGCCATCGACGAATCCATGCTCACGGGGGAGTCGATTCCCGTCGACAAGACGGCCGGGTCGCCGGTGTTCGGCGGGACCGTGAATACCACGGGGATGCTGCGATTCGTGGCTCGCCGCGTCGGCGCCGAGACCGCCTTGCATCAAGTCGTCCGTCTCGTGCAAGAGGCCCAGTCGCGTCGCGCGCCCATCGCCAGACTTGCCGACGTGATCGCCGCGTCCTTCACGCCGGCCGTGATCGGCGTTGCGGTGATCACGTTCGTGGCGTGGATGGTGTTGGGGCCGGAGTCGTCGCGGCTGACGATGGCGCTGGTCAGTGCCGTGGCCGTGCTCATCATGGCCTGTCCGTGTGCGATGGGGCTCGCCACGCCCACAGCCATCCTCGTGGGGACAGGCCGCGGGGCCGAGCAGGGCGTGTTGATTCGCGGCGGCGACATCCTGGAGCGTGCGGGATCAGTGACGACCGTCGTTCTCGACAAGACCGGCACCATCACCGCCGGTGTTCCTGACGTCACGGAGGTGGTCGTTGCCGACCACGGCCCCGCCGGCGAGGGGGATCCCGATCGCGTGCTGGCCCTGGCGGCCGCCGTTGAGACCGCCTCGGAGCACCCACTGGCCCGCGCCATCACGCGGGCCGCGGGGGAGCGAGGGCTGTCGCCGGGACGCGTCACCGATTTCGAGGCGCTGCCCGGCCGGGGGGTCCAGGCGCGAGTCGACGGGCGGATGGTGTTTGTCGGGAGCGAGCGATGGCTGCGTGACGCCGGTGTCCCTGTCGAGGATGCGAGCGCGGCCGCCTCCCGTCTGTCGTCGCGCGGCCGGACGGTGATGCTCGTCGCCGTGGGAGACGGGCCATCGGCCCGCGTGGCTGGCGCCATCGCCCTGGCTGACGCGCCCAGGCCCGCGTCGGCGGCGGCGCTGGCCAGACTGAAGGCCCTGGGCCTGGACCTGGTGATGTTGACTGGCGACACCCAGGTCACCGCCAACGCGATCGCCGCACAGGTCGGACCGCCCGGGACGTTTCTGCGGGTGATGGCCGGCGTCCTGCCCGGAGACAAGGCGGCGCACGTGAGGGCGCTGCAGGCCGAGAAACGAGTGGTCGCGATGGTGGGTGACGGCATCAACGACGCGCCGGCCCTCGCGCAGGCCGACGTCGGGATCGCCATGGGCTCAGGGACCGACATTGCGATGGAGGCGGCGGACATCGCCCTGATGAGGGCTGATCTGAACGGGGTCGCCGACGCGATTCTGCTGTCACGGCGGACGCTGCGCATCATCCGGCAGAACCTGTTCTGGGCGTTCTTCTACAACGTACTTGGGATTCCCCTGGCGGCGGGCGCGCTCTACCCGCTGACGGGCTGGCTGCTCAGCCCGATGATTGCCGCCGCGGCGATGTCCGTGTCGTCGGTCTCGGTCCTGGCCAACAGCCTGCGGTTGCGGCGGGCGTGATGGACTCGGATCTCTTCTGGTTCGTCCTTGTCGGATTCGTGGCGCAGGTGGTGGACGGCGCCCTCGGCATGGCGTACGGCGTCACGGCCACCACCGTGCTCTTGAGTCTGGGGGTGCCCCCGAAGTTCGCGAGCGCCAGCGTGCACGCCGCCGAGATCGTGACCACGGGCGTCTCGGGCGTGTCGCACTGGTTCCTGGGCAACGTGCACTTCGACCTGGCCCGCAAGCTCGTCGTCCCCGGCATCGTGGGCGCGGTTCTTGGCGCCTACGTGCTCACGTCGATCGAGGGGGATGCGATCAAACCGTGGATCGCGGTGTACCTGGGTGCCATGGGGATCGTGATCATCTGGAAAGCACTTGGGGACGCGGCCCACAATCACGTGCGCACGTGGCTGCGGCCGCTCGGATTCGTCGGCGGGTTCGCCGACGCGATTGGCGGCGGCGGCTGGGGCCCCATCGTGACCACGACCCTCGTGGCCCGCGGCAACCCGCCGCGCTACGCCGTCGGTTCGGTGAACCTCACGGAGTTCTTCGTCACCATCGCCCAGTCCGTCGTCTTTGTCGCGATGCTCCGCTCCGAGTACCTGGACTACTGGCAGGCGCTCGTCGGGTTGCTGATCGGGGGAGCGATCGCGGCGCCGCTGGCGGCGATGATGGCCCGGCGGCTGCCCCGCCGGCCGTTCATGGTGCTGGTCGGCGGTCTCATCATGCTGCTCAGCGCCCGCACGCTGTCCTTGGCCCTCTGACCCGGCGTCGCGGGAACCCGCCTCAGACGTTGGCGGCTGGCTGCCCGTCGTCCGCGCTGTTGCGCCGCCCGAGCGCAAACGTCATCGTGCCCTCGCAGCAGACGCGACCGTTCACCACGGCCTTCCCGTGCAGGGTTCCCATCCGGCTCCGCAGCCGCTTGACGGTCGCGACGACCTCGACGCGGTCGCCGGCCTTCACCGGGTGGCGGTACCGAACCTTGTCGATCCCCATGAAGAAGATCAACTTGTCGTGGTTCTCGGGTTTGCCCAGGATCATGATGGCGCCGACCTGCGCCACGGCCTCGGTCAGTATCGTGAACGGGATCGTCGGATCGGACCCGGGCTCGTGCCACAGGTAGGTCTCGTTGCGCGAGATGTTCTTGATGCCGACGATCCGCTTGTCGGGTTCGAACTCGACGATGCGGTCTACCAGCAGGAACGGGTACCGGTGCGGCAGAATCCGCTGGATGACCGTCTGATCGAACGGCAGTGTGAGATCCATTCACGAAGTATAATTCGAGGACGTGACCGACAAGCTGGATCTTGATGTCTTTGCCGTCCTCGAGGCGGAACACAGCACCACCACGAAATCCGACCGGCAGCTGCTCACGACGCTCTTCGCCCTGGGCCGTGAGGTGGCGTCTGTGCTCGACCTCGATGAACTGCTGGCCAAGCTGCCCGAGCTCATCGCCCGCATCACGGACTTCCACGCGTTCGCCATCTACCTGCTGGATGACGCCACGGGCGAGCTCAGGATCGCGTGTTCCCAGGGGTATCCCCCGGAGGCCCAGGCCTTTCGCCTCCACCAGTCGGACGGGCTCGTGGGCGCCGCCGTGACGGCCGGCCGGCCGCTCGTCGCCAACGACGTCGCCAAGGACCCGCGGTACATCGAAGTCGTGCCGGGCACGGCCGCCGAACTGGTCGTGCCGATGCGCCGCAAGGGCAAGGCCATCGGCGCGCTCAACCTGCTCAGCCGCCGCCTCGGCGAGTTCACGCCGGCTGAGGTGGAGACCCTCAGGAACTTCGCCGCGGCCGTCGCCGTCGCCATGGAGAATGCGCGACTCTTCGAATCCGAGCGGCGCTATTCGGACACGCTCGAGACGCTCGCCGAGATCGGCCGGGACATGTCGTCGATTCTCGACCTCGGCGAGTTGCTGCATCACGTGGCACGTTCCGTCAAGAAAGTCATCGACTACCGGACGTTCGGCATCCTGCTGGTCAACGACGACGGCACGCACCTCGAGATCAAACATGCCGTCCGCTACGACGACAGGGTTCTCCAGAAGCGGGTGGCGCTGGGAGAAGGGCTCGTGGGATACGCCGCCGCCCACAAAGCGCCGGTGAACGTCGGCGACGTGAGGGCCGATTCCCGCTACATCAAGGTGCTGGACGACGTGCGGTCCGAACTGGTGATCCCGCTGCTCGTCAAGGACCGCTGCATCGGCGTCTTCGACCTGGAGAGTCCGGAGATCAAGGCCTTCTCGAAGGCGCACGTCGAATTACTCACCCCGCTCGCCGCGAGCGCCGCCATTGCCATCGAGAACGCCCGCCTGTACGACGAGATCCGCCAGAGCCAGGAACGTCTGGAGAAGGAAGTCCGCTTCGCCCAGCGGGTGCAGCAGGCGCTGTTCCCGACCGCCTTGCCGAAACGGATCAAGGGCGTCGACGTGGCGTGGCGGTTCGAGCCGGCGCGGGAACTGGGCGGTGACCTGTACGACTTCTTGTCCGCGGAGCCGCACACGCTCACCGTCGCCGTCGGCGACGTCTCGGGCAAAGGCGCCCCGGCCGCGCTCTACAGTGCCTTCGCCGGCGAGTTGGTGCGGTCCCGGACCTACCGCCGGCGTTTCACGTCGGAACGGTCGAGCCCGGCGGAGATCCTGGCGTCGATGAACCGCATTCTGCACGAGCGGGAGCTGTACGAGTACTACTGCACCCTGTGTTACGCCGTCTTCGATTTCAAGAAACGGCTCGTGACCCTGGCCAACAGCGGACTTCCGTTCCCGCTGCACTGTACGGCCGACGGGTGCGCGCCGATCCAGTTGCCCGGCGTGCCCCTGGGGTCCTTCCCTGAGATTTCGTACGACGAGGTCACGCTCGGGCTCACGCCGGGCGACGTCTTCGTGTTCTGCTCCGACGGCATATCCGAGGCCATGAACGCCGACGGGGAGGAGTTCTCCGGACAGCGCCTGACCGACGTCGTCGGACGGACCCGCGCGCTGCCCGCACAGGCCATGGTCGACGCCGTCTATGCGGCGGTGGAGCGCTTCTGCGGGGGTGCCGAGCAGAACGACGACCGCACGGTGGTCGTCGTGAAGATCGGAGACCCCGACCGCCGGTCGGCCGCCCCAGGGAGTGTGACGCCATGACCCAGCCACGCCCGTTCATCGCCCTCCTGTTCATCGTCCTCGCGGCGGCCGTCGCGGCGGCACAGGCGCCACCGCCGCCACCGCCGGGGAGAGGACCAGCCGCTTCGCCAGGCCAGGCGGCGGGCGGATCGCCGTTCGTGCAGGAACTGCGTGCACGAACGGCTGTGCGGCTCGAGGACGCGGCGGCGTCCCTTGACGGCATCGTCGGCTACGCCATCAGGGACCTGACGGACGGCACCGGGTTCGAGCGGCTGTCGACCGTGGCGTTTCCGACGGCGTCGATCATCAAGGTGGCCATCCTCTACGAACTCGTGAGGCGCGCCGACGAGGGGGGCTTGTCGCTCGACGACACGATCGTGCTGGATCGCAGACGGGCCGTGCCCGGTGGGCTGCTGTACGAGCTGGGTACGCCGACGTTGTCGCTGCGTGACTACGCCAACGCGATGATCATCGAAAGCGACAATACGGCGACGAACGTGCTGATCGCGCGGCTGGGCATGGAGGCGGTGAACGCCCGCATGCAGGCGCTCGGCCTGGGCAGCATGATGCTGCGCCGCTACATGATTGATCTGGACGCGGCCAAGAAGGGGCTCGAGAACGTGGCCACGCCGGCGGATGTGCTTCGCCTGCTGAACAACATCCACGCGGGCGACGGCCTGTCGCCAGCGGCTCGGCGCGAGGCCCTCGCCATCCTGTCGCAGCCAAAAAA
>Ga0194127_10007794_pt1 | contig 11683 bp, 15 predicted proteins | sample TA2KigC100mmetaG_FD_148624 | JGI IMG/M metagenome (GOLD analysis project Ga0194127, IMG submission 148624) | Freshwater microbial communities from Lake Tanganyika, Tanzania - TA2015036 Kigoma Deep Cast 100m | ecosystem: Environmental > Aquatic > Freshwater > Lake | place: Tanzania: Lake...
TTGTGGAAGTGCGCCTGATCCTCGAACCGGCCGGCGTCAACGGCCAGCGCCTGCGCAAGGAGATCCTGATGGACGGGGTCAAGCGCAGCCCGGGCGAGGCGATCGGGAATTTCAACGCCGTATTGTTCATCCCGCAGATGTCGCTCATCCTGGAAGGCGGGCCGGACGAACGCCGCCGCTACCTGAACCTGACCCTGGCGCAGGCCGTCCCGCACTATGCCGCCACCCTCGCCAGGTACAGCAAGGCGCTGGAACAGCGGAATGCGCTGCTGAAACTGCTCGGGGAGCGCGGCGGGGACCCCGGTCAACTGGATGTGTGGGATGGAACGCTGGCGCGCGCCGGGGCGCAGCTCATCGCCTGGCGCATCTCCGCCATCCAGGAACTGGAACGGCTGGCGGCGCAGGAACACCTGCGCCTGACGCGCGGCGCCGAGGTGCTGCGCCTGGCCTACGACCCGGCCTACGAGCCCCTGCCCTCCGCCAACGGTCAGATCGCCCTGCGGCTGGACACGCCGCTCGACCGGTCCGGGTTGAAACTGGAGGAGATCGAGCAGGGTTTTCTCGCGCGCCTGAAACAGGCGCGGGCGGAAGAGATCGCCCGCGGCGTGACCGCCATCGGCCCGCACCGGGACGAGTTGCGTTTCCTCTCCAACGCCATCGATCTGGGAGATTATGGTTCACGCGGCCAGATCCGCACCACCCTGCTTTCGCTCAAACTGGCGGAAGTCTCCTGGCTGCACCAGCGCACCGGGCAGTGGCCGGTCATCCTGCTGGACGAGGTGATGGCCGAACTGGATGCCAACCGCCGCGCCGATCTATTGCAGGCGGTGGCGGAGACCGAACAGACCCTGCTGACCACCACCGACCTGAAGTTATACGACCCCGCATTCGTGGATACGGCCAAGGTCTGGCGGGTGGAGGCAGGGAGTATCGTGAAGACTGTGGACGAAGAGAGAGGATGAGTGCAATGAGCGTCAGGCACGCCAGGGATGTCGAGACACAGGCCGTAAAAGCCGGGGACAGGACCACGATCCAGGTGTTGGTCTCTTCCGAGGAAGGCCCCAACTTCGCTCTGCGCCGTTTTACCATGGCCCCCGGCGGCGGGATGCTGGAGCACACCAACACCGTCGAACATGAACAGTATGTACTGCAGGGGCGGGCCAATATCGGCATCGGTGAAGATGTCCACGAGGTGCGTGCCGGGGATGTGGTCTTCATCCCTGAAGGTGTGCCGCACTGGTACCAGAACATCGGCGAGGAGGACTTTGTCTTCCTGTGCATCGTCCCCAACAAGGAGGATGTGATCGAGATCCTCGACAAGGGGTGTTGACGTGCCCCGCGCCGCATCCCGACCCCGGGAGGTCTCATGAGACTCTCCGAGGTCGAATTCCGCGCCATGAACTCCCGGTGGCGCAGGTGGGGACAGCGGCATGTCGAACTGCCGCTCTTCCGGGGCTGGGACTGGAAATCCGGGGCCGGGATGTGGTTGTGGTCTCGGGCGTCCTCCACCACATCCCCGCCTGACGCAGCGTGCTGGGGGAGATCGACCGTGTGCTCCGGCCGGACGGCAGCCTCTTCCTCGAAGAGCCGTGCGGGATGGATATCAAATTGTTCGATTTCTTCTTCCGCTGGGGGCATCCCGTTTCGGATTTCAGCCTTAAGGTGATGGAAGGCCATCTCAGGTCCCTGGCGTTTCGTTTCACCATACGCTGGACGCCGCTGCTGACGATGTACGCCATCCGAAATCCGGGTTGACAGGAAGGGCACGGCGAAGGCGGTGTTGGGTCTCGACAGGCTCGACCTGCGAAATGCTCGGACGCGGGATTTGTCGACGGGGAAGGGGGAGGTGTAGGCAGAGCGGGATGCTATAATTGGTTTTATGGAAGTCGGTGATGTCCGTTTTTATGTGGATCGCTGGAAAACCGTCGAGGAAATCGAACGGCGGGAATTGCGCGCGCTGACGCCGAAGCAAAATTGGAAGCAATTCAATTCCATCATGCGGCGGGCAAAGCGTCTTGGTATCCGACGCGGGGGTGACGATGAGGAAATGGAGGTTTTTATGCGCTGGGCAAAAATCCGGGAGCATTATGGTCATGAATCAGCCTGACCGCCTCGAGCCGCTGCTCGACGCGTTGGATGCGCTGCAACAATTGTTGTCGCGCTGTGGCGATCGAGGCGTTATTATTGGAGGGGCGGCGGTCAGTATCCTCGGCAGGGCGCGCTATACCGAAGATGTAGATGCCATGTTCCTGCTTTCTTCCAAAGACCTGCCCGGTCTTCTGGAAGCGGCAGAGGAAGCAGGCATCGAACCTCGAATTGAAAACGCCGCAGACTTTGCCAGGAAAAATCGCGTCCTGCTTTTGAAACATACTCCGACCGATACGAGCATAGATATATCGCTGGGCGCTTTGCCCTTCGAAGAAGAAATGGTGGAGCGGAGCACACTGTACGAAGTAGACGAGGCTTTACAACTTCGCCTGCCAACCCCCGAAGACCTGATCATTATGAAGGCCATCGCTCATCGTCCCAAGGATTTGGAGGACATTCGGACCATCGCGGACAAACACCCGGATATGGATGTGAAACGAATCGAGGATTGGGTGAAGGCATTCGGCGAAGTGTTGGAGACCCCGGAACCCCGGGATTTGGTCAAATCGCTGCTGAAGAGATGACATCCTTCCAGGAAGGCGGTAAAGCCGCACGTCCGCCTGCTGGCATATTGTCGCACGCGGGATTAGTTGACTGGGAGGGGGAGGGGTGAGATTGGGGGGGAGGGGGGAGGGGGGATGTGTGAGGAAAGGGAATGCCGATACCAGAGTAAAATCAGGAATAGGAGAGAACTCATGAACACTGTAGAAAAACTTGCCTGCATTCCACGCCCCCTGAACTCAAATGGATTCAATCCAAACTGCGCTCTGCCCTATGATTTGAAGACCGAACACGTCCAGCGCGCCATGCAGGATTTTCTGGATTTTCTCGGTTTCATCAACCAGAAACTCAATACCAAAGAAATGCCGCGCCTGGAATCTTTTTTCATGCCTGCGAATTTCAGCAGTATGGTGGGCGAATATTTGAATGTCACCATTCCAAATATTGCCCGACTTTGGCGAGGAATCAGTACAACAATGGACACCCTGATTTGATTCCCATAGGCGTCTTTGCGAATAACTCGGTTCAGCATTCGACAGAGGGAATCGAAATCAAAGGCTCTCGGCGCTTGTCAGGCTGGCAGGGACATAACCCCGAATCCGTTTGGCTGATGGTGTTTGTGTTCGATAGCAATACATCCAGTGATAAGTTGAAAAACATCGCGCCCAAGCCTTTCTCGTTTCGAGCCGTTTACGCGGCGAAACTCACGAAAAAGGATTGGGCGTTTTCAGGTCGCTCAGCGAAGAGCCGTCGAACGATCACTGCCAGTTTGACGCAAAGCGGCGTTCAGAAGATGAAAGCCAATTGGTTGTACGAAGATTTATGCGAACGATAGTACCAGTTGTGCGTCTTTGACGACAATAGCCGAAAGTTTCTTGATCGCCTGTTTGCTCATCTGGTAATACTCATCTATGCGCTCTATGCCGATGGAGGAATAACCGACGGCGTTCGCGGCGGCAATGGTTGAGCCTGAACCCATAAATGGATCTAAAACAATCCCTTCGCCCAACGGCAGTGAACTATAAACAATCTTTCGCAAAAAGGATTGCGGCTTAAGGCTAGGGTGGTCGGCAATTTCTCTTTCCTTTTGCGGTGTTCGTTCACTTTCAATAACATCTTCAAAGGGTTTCCCGTCGGGCTTGCGACGTAGACCGCCTGTTTGAAACTCACGCAGACAATCGCTTACTTTCATGCCATTTATTAATTGTTTACGGAAGACCCCCCACGGCTCATAGCGGCTTCTCGGCATGGAGCAAACATCGGGGTATTCATCTTCGGCGTTCTTCGGTCTGTCACCGCCGCGCATGGTTCTAACAAGGCGGATGACTTCGCCGCGAAATTCAAATCCCTGCTCGGCAATTGCAGAAAAGACAATTTGAGAAAGGAAGGCATTGGACGCGACAAAAATATGCCCGCCTGGGCGAACGATTCGCAAAACCAGTTTCGCCCATTCGGAAAAATAATCTTTCATCTGCTTTCGTTCGCCATTATTCAACGCTGTAAAGCGCGGCAGTGGAGAACGAACATGTCCGTCGAACGATGGTGGAATTCGCCAAACCCCGCCGTTTCCATTTGTTCGCTTTTCCAATTGCTCGGGCTCGTATTCTTTTACCCCATAAGGCGGATCGGTCACAACCGCGTGGATGGATGACTCTGGAATCAGTCTCATCCATTCAATGCAATCCGCGTGAACAACAAACGAGTTTTTTATTACGAACGATTCGAAGCCAGCAGAAAAATCTTTTTTCATTGTTACTTGCTTTCAATCGCTTCGCCGAATTTATAAGAGGGCGCTAACTCTCTCACCATTTGCGCCATTTTGCCTTGTTCTTTTTGATTCGTCAAAAGTTGCTCGAAATCCGTCAGGCTCAGGATGATTGCTTGCGGCAGATTATGACGTTTGACAATGTAACGCGTATTGTTTTGGACTACGTCGGTCAGAATCAAGCCAAAGTTGTTTTGGACTTCAGTCGAGGCAATGGTTTTGGAAGTAGACATGAAAATCTCCAAATTAGCGATTTTGAATAAATTATACAACTCGACGAATGTAAACGCAAGGGAAACTCGCTCGAAAATTTCGGAACAAGACAACCTGTTGTAAAATCAGTCGGAGTAGAAAAATGCCGCGCTCCCGAATCGAGTGGACAGAATCCACCTGGAATCCGCTTACGGGTTGTACAAAAATCAGTCCTGGCTGTAAACATTGCTACGCGGAGCGGATGGCGAAGCGGGCGGCAATGGCTGCCTATTGTTTGGGAAAGAAGCGGTATAATTTTTACAGATGAAACTGCCAAACGCTGACCGTGCCGTTGTTGAGATCGAAAAATAGCGTGACTACTGCCTGAGTTCCAGTCATCCGCGCGGCAGGCACAAAGCTCGCGTCTTTGTCACGGCGTTGGGGATCGCGGCTGACGATGCGGAAGAATTGCAACAGGCGATTTTGTCCGCCGTTCTGACCGAAGAATCCCCGCCGACTGAACGCGATGAATTTGGTCAACGCTTTGTGGTTGATTTTTCGATGAGACGTCAGGGCAAAGCGGCGGTTGTCCGCACTTCGTGGATTGTCCGCAGTGGGGAGGATTTTCCACACCTTACGAGTTGTTATGTATTGTAGGAGAACGAAGATGAAAAACAAAGTCAAATTACTCGATGTTGTTGCGCTTACCCAGGAACTGCCCGAGAAAGATCTGCGGCTCGGACAGGTCGGTACGGTCGTGGAATTTCTCGCGCCTGATGTTTACGAGGTGGAATTTACGGATAACGATGGTCGCACCTATGCGGAACTGGCATTGCGGGAAGAGCAGTTGCTCGTGCTGCATTATGAACCAGCGTATGCGTGAAGCCCAAACTCGGAGGCGAAAGTCTCCGAGTTTTGAAAGTACTTGAGATAGATATGAAAGTTAATTACGGTAGCCAAACCGACACGCTTACCATCATCTTTGCGAAAACTCCCGTCACTGAGAGCGACGAGGATAAGCCTGGCGTGATTCTTGATTATGACGATAAAGGCAATCTTGTGTCGCTTGAAATTTTGGATGCGTCACGACGGGTCAGCGTGCAAAGCAGGATTGAATTCCAGGTCTCGCCTGTGGCGGGATATTTTGAAACGAACTCCGGGCGCTTCGCAGGCTCGGAGTTTTGTTTTGATGAACGTCTCGGAAGGATTTCTACACGGTGAGCCGCAAAATGAAGCGAACATCAGTCTCGGAGTAGAAAATGCCGCGCTCCCGAATCGAGTGGACAGAAACCACTTGGAATCCGCTTACTGGTTGCACGAAAATCAGTCCAGGCTGTAAGCATTGCTACGCGGAGCGGATGGCGAAGCGTCTGCAAGCGATGGGACAGCCGAACTATGTCAACGGGTTCAAGTTGTCCATGCACGGGCAGGCGCTCGAAAAGCCGTTGGAATGGAAAACCCCGCAAGCCATCTTCGTCAATTCAATGAGCGACCTGTTCCACAAGGATGTACCTTTGGAATTCATTCAGCGCGTCTTCGATGTGATGAAGCGCGCCCACTGGCGCCAGTTCCAGGTTCTGACCAAACGCTCGGAACGGCTGGCGGAGCTCAGTCCGCGCTTGGAGTGGGCGGAGAATATCTGGATGGGCGTCAGCGTGGAGACCAAGGATTACGTCTATCGGATCGACGACCTGCGGAGGACGGGCGCGAAGATCAAGTTCTTGTCCGTGGAGCCGTTGCTGGGACCGATGCCGAAATTGAATCTCAAAGGGATCAATTGGGTCATTGTTGGCGGCGAGTCTGGTCCTGGGGCGCGTCCGCTGGAACGAGAGTGGGTTGTCGGCGTGCGGGATCAATGCAATCAAGCCCAAGCGCCATTCTTTTTCAAACAGTGGGGCGGCGTGCAAAAGAAGAAAGCGGGCAGATTACTCGAGGGCAGAACATGGGATGAAATGCCGCGGGAGATGAATTTTGCGAAGGCGGCGTAACAGCCGCCTTTTTGGTTGCGTAAGAGCGCGTAGACGGCAAACAAATTGACAAAACTCCTGGTATCACATACAATACCGACATGAAATACAGCGTCGTCATCGACACAAATGTCATTGTCTCCTCCTTGCGTTCGAGAGACGGCGCGTCCTTTCGGCTTGTGTCGCTTCTTGGCGAGAGCGACAAATTCGAGATCAATATTTCCGTCGCGCTGATCCTGGAATATGAAGATGCCGCGAAACGCCTGACAGGCGAAGTTCCGATAACGGCACGCGCGATCGACGATGTTCTCGACTACATCTGCGAAGTCGCGCATGAACAAAGGATATTCTTTTTGTGGCGTCCCGTCTTGAAAGACCTCAATGACGACATGGTTCTCGAATTGGCGGTGGCGGCAGGATGCCAGTTTATCGTCACCTACAACAAACAGGATTTTAAGAACTTGAAGAATTTTGGAATCAAGGGGGTATCGCCAGTAGAGTTTCTTACCATGATTGGAGAATTACCATGAGCGCAATCAGTCTCAGACTCCCCGCTTCCCTTCATAAAGCCGCGCGCGAACTGGCGCGCAAGGATAACATTTCCATCAACCAGTTGATCACCCTGGCGTTGGCGGAAAAGATTTCCGCTCTCGGCGCGGAGGACTATATCCACGATCGCGCCGCGCGTGCCAGTCGAAAGAAGTTTCTTGCGGCGCTCGCCCAGGTTCCGCACAAGGAGCCTGCGGAGTATGACCGCCTGCCTGCGAAGTGAGTTGAAAAGGATGGCCTGAATGGTCATCCTTTCGTTTTATGGATGGGCGTCAGCGTGGAGACCGAGGATTACGTCTATCGGATCGACGACCTGCGGAGGACGGGCGCGAAGATCAAGTTTTTGTCCGTGGAGCCGCTGCTGGGTCCAATGCCGAAGATAAATCTCAAAGGGATCAATTGGGTCATTGTTGGCGGCGAGTCTGATCCTGGGGCGCGTCCGCTGGAGAGAGAGTGGGTGGTCGGCGTGCGGGATCGATGCAATCAAGCCCAAGCGCCGTTCTTTTTCAAACAGTGGGGAGGCGTGCAAAAGAAGAAAGCGGGCAGATTACTCGAGGGCAGAACATGGGATGAAATGCCACGGGACATGGATCTTGCGAAGGTGTAGGGACCTTGGCGGCGTAACAGCCGCCTTTGTATTTTGACTCGGAATGCGCATTGGAAGGGGAATTACGCCTGCCCGCCCGGTTTTTCCTCCCGATTTTCAACGCTTACAGCGGTTCCTTCGCCGGGACGCCCGCCTTGCGCGGGTAACGCGGCGGCGTCGCGGCAACCTTTTCCACCAGCACCAGGTAGCGTTCCTCCGTCACCCCCGGCAGCGCCACCGGCAGCAACTGCTCGACCTCCCCTCCCAGCAATTTGACCGCCTTCCCAGCCGCGTGCGCTTCGGCGGGGCCGCTCTCGCCCTTCTGCGCCAGCATGTGACCGCCCACCTGCACCAGCGGCAGGAGGTATTCGGCCAATACCCGCAGGTTCGCCACCGCCCGCGCCACGGCCCAGTCATATCCCTGGCGGTGGGCGGGGATCTGGCCGAGGTCCTCCGCCCGGGCGTGGACCACCTCCACGTCCTCCATCCCCAACTGCCCGACGACATGCCGGCAGAATGCAACCTTCTTGCCGACCGATTCGACCAGCGTCAGGCGCATCGAAGGGCACAGGATCTTGAGCGGGATGCCGGGGAAACCGGCCCCTGTCCCGACATCGACCAGGCGCGTCGGCGGGAAGGCCTTCCATGCCAGGATGCAGGAAAAGGAATCCAGGAAATGCTTGGTGCGGATGCCCTCCTCATCCCGGATGGCCGTCAGGTTGAACTTCTGGTTCCACTCCAACAACAGGCGTTCATAGGTCAGCAGCGCCACCACATGCCGTCCGGTCAGGTGGATGCCGAAGAGCGACAGGGCTTGACGGGCGAGTTTTTCCATGATGAGCGGGATTATAAGCGAAAAGGCCTGGCAGGTTTTACCTCCTGCCAGGCCCCATGCCGGTTATCCTTTCGCCTCCAGGCGATCCTATTGCGAGGCGGCTTTTTGAGCCTTCTTTGCCTTGCGGCGCTTGACGCCGGCGATGATGGCCCAGATGACGAGGGCGAGCGGGCCAAAGATGACCAGCAGCATCGGCAGGATGAAGATCACCAACCAGATGAGGAAGTCCACGAACCCTTGCAGGAAGTCGATCAGGGTCTGGACGGCATCCCGCACCACCCCTTCCGGTTTCCAACCGCCGATCTCGAGCGGCTGGATGGTCTCCTCGGCGATGATGGTCACGCTGATGGCAGAGAGCGCTGATGCCTGTTCATAGTACTGCATCTGGCCCTTGATGATCTCGATCTGCTCACGGTAATACATCATCTGGTTGAAGACGTTCAAGACCTCTTCCGGCGTGGTATTGGTCTCCATGATGGCTTCGAGTTGCTCCAGTGCGTCTTCATACGCTTTCAGGCGGGATGAAAGGTCGACGTATTCCTGGGTAACATCCTGGCCGGAGCGGTTTTCGTTCTGCACCTCGACCACATCGGCCTTGATCTGGGTCAGGGCGGTATCCAGTTGCCCGGCAGGGACGCGCACGGTGATGTAGGCCTCCGGCGCAGTCGATCCGCTGTTGGTATAGGTCTGGTACAGGTTGGATGAAACAACGAAGCCGCCCATCCCCTCGGCCAGGGCTGCGATGTCATTCATCTTCGTTTCCGGGTCGGCCACCACGATGGTCAGGTTGGCGTTCATGATGACCAACCGCTCCTGGGAGGACGGCAGGCTGGCATTGTACTCGCCGCCTTCGGAGTAACTCTGACCGGCCACGTCCATGGCCGGCGCCGGGGCTTCGACTTCGTATGCGCGACTCTCCTCGGTGTATGGCTCGGAGAGCATGTACGGCTCCTCGCTGGCTGCCTGCGAAGCGCAAGCCGTCAGGATGATGGCCAGCAAGGCCAGGGCGATCAACGTGCGTTTCATGGGATACTCCTCCTTAACAAGTGAACAATGGATGGTTTCGCATTCAGGACGCAGACAGGACCCAATTTGTTCCTAGATCCCGCCGCTCAACCGGTCGGCATGGCGCTGGGGCAAGCCGGCAGCCATGATCCGCCGCTGGACGGATCCGAAATCATAAGCCACCCGGCGCGGCTCCCAAAAGCCCTTGCCGGGGTAGAAGAAGGCATAGGCGGCGCGCGGGTTTCGGTCGCGCGGCTGTCCGACCGAGCCGGGGTTGAGGATGGCGCGTTCCGTCATTTGGTGGCGATCCCCCACCTGGAGAACAAAGATCTGGATGTCATCTAGGTCCGGCAGGTACTGGAAGGTCGCCTGGAAATGTGAATGGCCTACCAGGCACCAGCGGGAGGAAACTTCTTGCAGGCACTGGCGCGCCACCTGGCTGTTGAGAACGTACTCCCAGAAAAGGTCTCGCGGGCTGCCGTGCGCCAGGAAAGCCTTCCCCCGCTCCACCCCGCCTCCCGGCAGGGATTTGAGGAAATCCAGGCTGGCGGCGCTCAGGCGCTCCCGCTGCCAGAGGATGGAACGCCGCGCCTCCATGTTGAACGCTTCCAGTGAGAGACTGTCGAGGGCGGCCAGGTCATGGTTGCCCATCAGGCAGGTCAGGTTTGGCAGGCCCTGGATGCGCGCCACACACTCGTTCGGGTCGGGCCCGTAGCCGACCAGGTCGCCCAGGCACCAGGTCTCATCGAATTTCCCGGCATCAGCCAGGACGGCCTCGAGGGCTGTCAGGTTCGAATGGACATCGGAAATGACCAGGATCCGTTTCAATTTTTCTCCAACAAGCCCGACAGGCGATCGATGATGACCTCGGCAACCTCGGCCTTGCTCATCAGGGGCAGGGATTCGCGATCGCCATTCGCGAACAGGAGCGAGACTCGGTTGGTGTCCACGCTGAAGCCTGCATCCGGGGCGGAGATATCGTTGGCGGCGATCAGGTCGAGAGTTTTGGATTTCAACTTGGCAGCGGCGTTTTCCAGCAGGTCCCGGCTCTCGGCGGCGAACCCGACCACGACCCGCGGCCGGTTGGACTTCATCCCCTTCACCGACAAAAGCACATCCGGCGCGGCTTCCAGATCGACCGGCGGGATGCCAGCGCGTTTCTTGAGTTTATCTGCCGCGGTTTTTTTCGGACGGAAATCCGCCACTGCCGCCGCCATCACCAGCGCCTCGGCCCCGGCAGATTCGGCCAGCACGGCTTCTTTCATCTCCTCCGCTGTGCGGACCGGGACCAACCGCGCCCCCACGGGCGGGATCAAGGCCGTCGGCGCGGCGACCAGGACGACGGTCCCACCGGCATCGAGGGCTGCCTGGGCGATGGCGTAGCCCTGCCTGCCGGACGATTTGTTCGTCAACACCCGCACCGGGTCGAGCGGTTCCTGCGTCCCCCCGGCGGTGACAACAATCTTTTTCCCGGCTAGTTTACCGCCGAACCCCAGCGTCAGGCGGATGTGGCCGAGCAATTCCGCCGGTTCGACGAAACGGCCGCGGCCAACCAGCCCGGAGGCCATCCGGCCTTCGTCCGGCCCGGCAAAATAGACGCCGCGCCCGCACAGGGTATGGACGTTCTCCTGCGTGGCGGGATGCTCGAACATGCCTACATCCATCGCAGGGGCGATGAGGGTGGGGCAGCGGGCGGCAAGGGCGGCGATGGTGACGAGGTTATCGGCGATGCCATGCGCCAACTTGGCGATCGTGCTGGCGGTGGCCGGGGCGACCGCCAGCAGGTCCGCGGCCTGACCGAGACCGACATGGAGCACGTGCGCCTCGCCGCCCCATAAATCCGCATCGGTGAAAGCCTTGCGCCCGGTGACCGACTGGAAGGTGAGCGGCGTGACGAACTTTTCCGCGGCCGGGGTCAGGATCACGTCCACCAGCGCCCCGGCCTGGGTCAGTTTGGAGGCCAGGTCGGCGGCCTTATAAGCCGCGATCGAGCCGGTGACGCAGAGCAGGATGTGTTTGGAGGTGAAGATGGACATATCTATCGCAGAGGCAAGTAGCGTACCTGCCCCTCCCATTCGTTTGTTAAACTGGATTCGGCCAATAAGATCAGGTCTTCTATGGCTATTCCGATCCCC